>Ga0182466_11604_pt1 | contig 16063 bp, 7 predicted proteins | sample TergutMp193P3_FD_120795 | JGI IMG/M metagenome (GOLD analysis project Ga0182466, IMG submission 120795) | reverse complement strand
GCACCGTATTTTGCGTATTGAGGATGCCAATCGCCATAAAGCTCGTTGCCCAGTTCCCAGTAAACCACATTCGCATTTTTCTTTTTGTTTGTGTACTCCACCCATCTTGCAGCTTCTTCGGGAGTTCCCGTGCCAAAATTCACGGTAAACATGGGCTTTGTGCCGGTTTCCTTGCACCAATCCAGGAATTCGTCGGTATCAACCATCCAATCCTTCTTTGCAAGAACCTCTTCCCAATGGTCATCGTCTGCGCGCAAACCGCCCGGATAGCGAACAATGCTGTGATTAATGCGCTTGACCTGGGTTTTTGTTTCCGGCTTTAGCAAATCGCCGTCCCACAGAGCAGCGTTAATGCCGAATATGGCGGGAGCAATGGACGGATTTATAACCTTTTTAAAATCGCCGGTGATTGTTAAATTGGCAACTTCCGGAACCTTTGGACGCGGCAGTTCACGCAGATTTGTGAGCCTTACATTGTCAATCTGGAATGAGCCTTCGGAACCTTCACCGCTCGGCTTGAAGTCCAGAACCTTTATGCCGTCCAAATCCAGAACGCCGTTTTGCTTTGCCTCGGGCGGCTGGTAATACGGGAACTTGTTAAAGGAACGCAAGGGAACAAATACCGTGTGCCGGCCTTTTGGAGCGCCTGTGGAACTCACAAAAATTTCCCTGTCCCTGTCGCCTATCTGAACGGTTATGCCCTGCCAGGCCTTTTCCGAATAAACATCAAACACCAAGGCCCAGTGCTTTGTCCAGTCGCTGAGTTCCTTTTTGGCTTTTTGCTTTTCAAAGTCATATACAATGTCAACCCAGTCGTTCATAAGGTAGTCGGTGACTATTAGAGATTTGCCGTCTATGTTGCCCTTGTCTATCTTGAACGAAACCCTGGATTTTGGCCCTTTGGAAGGTTCAAAAACGGGATTGTTTTCAAAGTCGTGGATAACAAGGTCTGGTGCGGTGCTCTTGAATGAATCCCATTTTTTATCGGGGTCAACCCAGTCTATGTTTTCGGTAAAGGTGATTTGGTCAACATAGATGGTAACAGGGTCGTCCTGGCGGCCGTCTCTTTTGTTATCGGCTTTGCCTACGGAAAAGCGAACTTCCTGAATTTTATTCCACTGAACATTCTTGGTCACTTCCGCTTGTTTGGAGGCATCCCATGCCTTGCCTGCATCAGGAAGTTTTTTAAGGGGAACCTTAACCAGCTTCCATTCCTTTGTGAGGGTTTGCCCTTCTATCCAGTCCTGCAAATTTGTTTTTGTTTGGCTTTTAATATCGCCGCCCTGATTGTCCAGAATACCAAAGCCAACCTTTTCGCCGCCTTGCTTGCCTTTTGCCCAGAAATATACGCCGCCGGTATTCCTGACTTTGGAAAGGTCTATGAATTTGCCTTCGCCAAGCGAAAGGGTTATGCCGGAATAATCGTTATCGTCCATGTAAAGAGCAATTACATTGGAGTTGCCGGGTGTTTTGGAAGGTTGTTCCTTGTAGGCGGTTAAGCCTCCGTAAACATAGCCAAAGCCCTGCAAATTATCGCTGTAGAATACGCCGTTTGGAAGTGCTTTTGCCTTGCCGTCCAGCTTGGCGGGGTCTTTGGGGCCATCTATGTTCTCGGTCTTTTCGTCCCAGTAAACAATTTTCGGTTTGGGGTTTGCCTTAGGCACGGTGCCCTTTACAATTTCAACGTTATCGACCCACACCTGGAAGCCACTTGGGTTTGTGCCTTTATCCACGGAAATGCGAAATTCCGCAATTTTGCTCCAGTCTATGCGTTCGGGAAGTTCTGTTTTTTTGGTCTGGTCCCAGTAAAGGCCCCTGTCGGGGAAATCGGCCAGAGGAATTTTAACCTGCTGCCAGTCTTTTGTGATTTGCACATATTTATTAAGGGACAGTTTGACCTGTGTTTTTTTGCCGTCGCTCACTTCGTCGTCCAGCAGGCCAAAAAGAGCCTGTTCTCCGCCATTAGCGCCTTTAATGTAGAATTCAACGGCACCGTCCAGCAGATATTTGCTGAGATCGAAGGTTTCGTTGTAAAGGCACACCGAGGAGCCGGAATAATCGTTTGGGTCAAGGGTGATTTTGAGAGATGCGCTGGATTTGAATCCCTGGGTTTTGTCCAAGGCTACCGCAGAGCCTTTCCCCCCATAAGAGTAATCAAAACCGCCTTGCCTGTAAGCATCGTCAAAGAATTTGTAAACAACTATGCGGCTTGGGCGTTGTTGGGCAAAAGCCACTGTTGCAAGGGCTAGAAACAAAAAAAGGGCTAATCGGCGAACCATGGGCACACTCCTATTTTAATTCAATGTATATTTAATATATATTTTTTTTTCAATCTTGTCCGATAAAGAGGCATTTTTTATTAAAATCTTCCCCCCAGAGCCTTACTGCACTCAACTATACGTGAAAATCACTTGAAATCATCCATTTTTCACGCATTCTGAATGCGGGGATAGTTTGCCTTTTGGCTTTATTTACCGCAGAATTGCCTTTTATTCCGTTGTTTTTTGCCCAAACTGAAAGCGGAATTATGCGTTCGCTGGTTAAAATTGCGATTCTTTTATGCAGGGATTCCTGCAAAAGCAATGCAAAAATCTTTGTAAAATTTTCATATTTAAAAGTCAGGTGGTATTTATTGAACAACTGATAGTAGTCTGTTTTTTTGCTCTTGTTGGGTATTATTACAGGCGGTAAATTCAAGGCCATAAGCTGTTGATTTACAAGTACCCTGCCAATTCTCCCGTTACCGTCGCAAAAAGGGTGAATAACTTCAAATTCGGCATGAAAATGGGCAATTTTATCCAAAAAATAAATATCGCTTTCCTTATTGTATCCGTTCACAAGTTTGCTCACCAAACCGTGAACAAAGCTGGGGTTTGCTCCTATATGATTCCCTACTCTAACCCATTCCTTGCCTCTGCGAAACCTGCCGGCAATGGCATCATCAATGCCGTGCAATAAAATCTTATGCAAATTCAAAATTAAACCCGTGCTCAATCTCAATTTTTTTTTCAAAAGCATTTCCATGATTTTCGCCAGATTTTTTGCCTCATAAACCTCTCTTACGTTTAATTCTTTTGGAACAAGGTTATGCAAAAGAATTTTTTCGGTATCTTCCAAAGAAAGCGTTGAATTTTCTATTGCATTGGAATTGTAAACCGATTCCGGAATTTCGGCCAGAGAAATCTTGCGCAAAATTTCCTCTTTGCCCTTTGAAACCCTGCCATAAAGCTTTTGCAGCTTGAGAAGCCTTGATTTTGTGGTTTGGTTTATCATAATATTAATCTTTTCAAACCTGCCTGTTTAAGTTACAAGACCTTGCTTTGCAAGTACGGACTACGCCCATATTGGGTTAATATAGAAATTTAAATCCAGAAAAGTTATTTTTTTGGACAATAATGACAAGGAATTTACTATATTCAATATATGTTAAGATATATTTTTGGCAATGCGACTGCTGAAAAAGTTTTGCTTCATATCTATCACTACGGCAGCATACACTCTGCAGCCATAGCCGAAGATTATGGAACCAGCGCAACGCCAATTGCCAATCAACTGGAACGCTTTGAAAAAGCAAATATTTTAGTGTCTAAAACCATAGGCAGGTCCAGGGTATTTTCATTTAATTTAAAATCTCCTTTTGTAAAACCAATCAAGGAATTGCTTAAAATAGTCTATGAATCCATTCCCTTGAAAGAAAGAGAAGTAATTTTCAAAACCAGGCGAAGACCCAGACAAAAAGGAAAACCCGTAATTTATGGATTTTAGCACCTAAATCCATGTTACCAACTAAAAATTAGTTTATATCAACTAAAAACTAGTGGAAATGGCCAGCGGCCGCTTTTTGCCCAATAGCCTCCACCCTTATTCCACATTTTCTAAAACTTATCCAGTTTGTGTAGCTTGGGGGTTTTGCGGAGGAGGCGGAAACTTCCGAAACTAGCTTTCTCATTCACTAACATAGGTTTTCGTTCTACTATTTCCACGCAAGTCCAACTTTCACGTTCTCCCTTTTCGTTTCTTCTGGATGAACATTTTTCTGTTTTAGGCGGAATTTTCATTACTTGTAGAACAGTTGTTATTTCATCCATAAAATGATATTCCGGGCATTTGTGAAGTTTGTATTCTGTAACACGTTCGCTCGCTATACCTACCATATCATAAAGCCCAAATTTATTGGGTTGCAATTGAGCTACCGGCCTCAAACCAACTGGGCGTACCCAAGCATAACGCGAAACTGTGAGCGAGTCTTCTTTATCCCCCCAATAATAACGAGTGGAAGCTCCTGCACGCATTAAAAAGAACCATTCTTCTTCGGATGGCAAGCGATAACCGAAAGCCGAAGTATCTAGTACAATGCGTCCATCAACGCTACGATATGCGGTATCCAAGTTTTCCTTTTTAGAACGTTCGTTTGCAAATGCCCAATTCATATACTCTAAATACGGCAATTTAGATTTTTCAAACTTTTTAGGATTTAGTATTTCTAAGTTGTAAACGTTCTTACTTTTTGGAATATTCCCATTTTCAGAATAATAATTAGCATCCCCGATTGTAAATTTAGTTTTATCCACAATAAGAGGCTGGCTATAACTTCTGTTTTCATAGTTTCCAGGCAATATATCAAAACGCCAGCTAACATTAGGAGCGGAGCGAATTATGGAATCTATTGCATTGCTATCAACAACAAATATTTTATGTGAATAATCGCCCATTTGTATATAACTTTGCTCTACCAGAACTTGAATTGTATCTGTTAGCCCGCTATTTTCCATAAACAATATGCGGAAAGTCCCTGCGAGGTCTGGAGTTTGGACAGAAAGGCAGTTTTCTTCATTTAAAGACACTGAATGTTCGCTAATCCAAGTGCCCTGAATTTCTTTGTCGAGGCAAATTGAAAAGGTTTCTTTTCTGGAAGCTTCTATATATGCTCCTGTTTCCGCTTTGTAGCGGTAGCGGGAAATGGGTTTGGAGACTTTGCCTTTTGAGAAGGAAGAAATGTATAAGTTCTTGCCGGGTTCATTTGATTTTACTTGCTGTGTTTTTTCCAGCAATTCATGCGATTCCGCTTCAAAAGTGGAAATGCGAGTTCCCTGCACATCATAAACACCGTATTTTTCTGCGGCGAAAGCAGAAAATGATAATGCAAGAATCAATACTAAAATTATTCTCATAAAACCTCCTGTTTCAATATCCTCTGTATATTAAATTTGGAGATGCGCAGTTACTATTTACATTTTCTTCCTGCAAGCATTTCCACTGGTTCTCCTGTTTGTTACTAATACTTTTTATGCTTCTTCCCCGTAGTTTAGTGCTTTTTATATTATCGCCGAGATACATTAAATTTGTTGTCTCGCCAACATCATCAAGCCCCATAGTATGACCTAATTCATGATAGGCGGCTCTTTTCGTTTTATCCAAAGCTCCCTGCCAGGGCAATACAACTGTAGCTACCTTTTTATTTGGTTTTCTTATCATTGCCGCCGCCGCCTGTAGGCCATTACTACCTAGAGGAATTTCCCCTACATACTGCCGTCCAAAAACATATGTATTTTTTTCCGCAAAAACCGCGCAACCTGGATGAGCGTTATCCTTGGTAACTTCCTCAAGGTCGTTCACTCCGTATTGCAGATACCAAGTATCTTTGTACCGAATCACAGGTATTCCTGGTGTTATTTTATATTCGCATTCTAACCAAGGCTCAGGTTTTGGCAAGGGTTCTAATACCAGAGAAATTGGCGGTGACTGCTGCCTAGTAGGATCTTCATATAAATCAGGCTTGCCGCAAATTTCAATTTCATAATCATTAACTATTTTCAGTGGCCAAAAGCGTTTGGTAGGATAATCTATTTGGATTATGGCTTTTTTCTCAGTCCAGGCTATATTTTCCATTTCATCGATAACTTTGTCTATATCACCCTCAACACATCCGATCCTATCATAAGCAATATCATTCTTATAGTCGCCTCTCGCTCTAGACAGAATATATTCTCTCTGGACATTTCTATTCCCATCATATATATAAATGGGATCACCATAATGTCTATATATATTGTCGTATTCTACAATAGCTTGTCTATAAACCGTATCAAATCCTTTATTCCAGAAATCTCTCTCTTGCAAAAAGCGATAATTCGCATCTATTTTTGATCCAAAAGTATAAACATTAAAATCATAACTTTTCCAATAATAGCGATGTACATATAATTCCTTGACTTTAGTTGATATAAATTTAGATTCCACAATTGGCCCGCTAGCCGTTTCTATAACATTTTCTTCAATCTTTTTTCTGCAAAGAGCTATTTTATCCAGAAACGAATTAGTAATTTCTAACCTATGTTCCGTATTCCCGCTATTTAAAGGGTAATTCATATTCCAAAGTTCTTCCTTATTTTCTGGATTGCAAAAATAATATTCCTCTGTTTTTAATTTATTTTCATCGGTAAGAACTTTCACATACCCAGTTTCATTTTTTGGGATAGAAATATGTATTACATCGTCAGACCCTGAATCGAATCCATAAATGTGATTTTCATCTGCTACGAATCCTTCCTTGGCTTTGGTATTCACATCTGAAAAATTATCGCCTTCGCCGTCAGTGTCTTCCAAATCGTCACCGCTACAAGAAGCAAATATACCTACAACAGCTAAGAAACAAAATATTTTTTTCATTTTAACACCTTATATTTAAAACGATCCGTGACACCTTTAACATATATGACAATCACACTTCCATGTATTCCCTGATCTTCTGGATCTTTTGAAAACATAACCAAGCGGCCATGTCTTTCTGGGTCGTATTCTTCATCAATGGAATGGACAAGTGTTGAAAACAAGTATTTTCCATCTCTTTCGCCGTATCTGTAAAAAGGCACCTCTATAGACTTGGAGTCAGAATAAGCTTTTCCGGTGCTATCAAGTAGCGTAATGCGAACCATGGCTTTTGATCTTTTGGTCTTGTCATGCTTTCTTGCCAAGCGGGTGATAACTCTGCCGTACTCAATATAATCCATTGGATTCTCATCTGAAAGACTAGGAAACAATGGCCTTCCCGGCATGGCTTTTGTAAGATTCCCATCGTCCCAAGTAACATACTGAAACACGTTACTATCATCGCTGTAACCAGCATACGCCCCCATGGCGACAATATTTCCCCACTCCGTTCCAACCAAATCCTGCTCAAGAGTGCCATCTATCTTGCTGCCTTTGAGCGCGGGCGACTTGTCCGCAAGCACAAGGCCAGCATCCGCGCCGAAAAAACTGGCGGTTCCGGCAGGGTTCTTCTCGTTGCTGAATTTAGGATCGCCTACTATGTTTCCTGTACCAGCCTTTGCGGAAACAAAAGAACTGTATTGTGCAGTCCATAAATTTAGAATATCGCCACCTGTATTTTTCCAAAATATGGAATTGTAAATATTTCCTGAAGTTCCACTTAAAGCGTTTCCTCCAACAGATTCGTTACTTACCACTGTTGTATTATAAACCATGGCGTTTTTTGCATAAAACGCGCCGCCTTCCTTTTTGCTCTTGTTGCCGTGAAAAACGGCATTGGCAACCTTAAGGCTGCCCTGGACGGACAAACAGCCGCCCTCACTCTGAGCCGAATTATTTGAGCAAACGAGATTCTCAATATCAGCATTGCCACCTACAAAAGCCGCACCACCCTTATTGCCCTTGCTATTCTCAAATAACAAAGTTTTTCCTATAAACAATCCGCTCCCGCCGTAATTCAAAGCACCGCCATTGCCGCCGGATTCGTTATTTGTAAATGCAACATTCAAAAGTTCCAGTTTTTCCGTTGAAGCGGACAAGGCACCTTTTTTCCCGCCGGTTATATGCAAGCCAGTAAAACGCCTGGGCGACTTGCCAGCTATCTCCACAGGATAGTTTTTAACATTCAGCACGGGAATATCCGAAAATGATTCCAATTCCCAAAAGGGCTTTTCCGTGCCTACCAACTCCAAGCCAACAGGAAAAACGCTATGCTCCCCGCCAACCTCCCAAACGCCGCCCGTCATCTTCACCTCCAAACCCTCTTTTTGGGCTTCTGCCAAGGCTTGCGGGAAAGACCGCAAAGCTGCTTCCGCAGAATTGCCGTTGCAGTTAGACAAGCAAGGGGAATAAGGATTCCAGTAAATGCGGTTATTTGATGTTTTGTTGAATGAAAAATTATATGTGCTTGAAAAGGCTTCCGATGGGAAATCGGCAACGAAAGGACGGGTTATTTTGACGGAAACCGCTTGGGATGTCTTTTCAAGGCTCACTTTGCGATTTTCATTGCCGTCAACTTTAACATCAAAGCCTTGAGCATAAACATACATTTCCACGGAACTTGCGGAAAGCGGCAAGGCAGAACGGTAACGGAAAAGGTTTTTATCGTAGAAAGGGCCAAAATTATATTCGCTGTGGGAGATTTCTTCTGCCCTTGGCTCCATTGAAACGGTTGATTGAGGTTCCATCTGGAAATGCCTGGCCTCAATGCCACCAACCAAATGGCTTCTAGGAGCAAGACGGACACGGCTGTTAGGAGCAATAAAACGACCGAAAAACTTGCCGTCAGTGCCTATGTCTATATAGCCGCCGGTCACATGCCATTCTATCTCGCCAGGATTGCCGCCGGATATGGAAAATACATTCCTATCCGCAAACCTTATGCCATCAAGGACATAAATTCTTACAGGGCCTTCGGCCAAGTCAAAAAACCATTTAACATCGGGTTCGGTATGGACAGAGGAAAATATATAGAAACCGCTTTGCAGGCGAACCGTAGAGCGAGCATCTATGCGCAGGTTGCCGTATGCACCAGGCAACAGACGTTCATCTGCGCCTATTGCTACAGATTTATTTTGACTGCCTGCCGAAAAATTTTCTATCGCTACATGAGCATATTCGGTTTTCTTGCTGATTTCCTTGCCAACTGCTATACCATTCTGCTTGGTGCAGGGAATAGGGGAAATTAAAGTATCACTTATGCTTGCCCTCTCGCGAAGAAAGCATTTTGTGCCAACTGCAACACTGCCGTAAATCTTGGAATCTGCACCTATTTCAAGAGAACTGCCATATATTCCGCCACCCAAGGTTTTTGTATAATCGGAAATTATAGTAGTATCTGCCGCTATCAGGTAAACAAAGGGGGTTGCGTTTACCGATATGCAAAAAAGCAGCAAAAGCAGAATGTATCTACTTAAAATCATCAGTTTAAAAGTAGAAATATTTTTGAACCTTGTCAAGGAATTCCCCCCCAAAAAAATTTTTTTCTTGACAAAAGTCTAAAAAAAATCTATATTTAGTGTTTAGATTTTAGTCAGACACAACATTTAGTAGGAGACTAGTATGTTACAATTAAATCTTACCCCTAATGCAGTTAAAGTGCTGGAAAGCCGCTATTTACATAAAAATGAAAAAGGCGAGTGTACAGAAGAACCCAAAGACCTGTTTTTAAGAGTCGCAAAAGCCGTAGCTTCTGTTGAAGCCCTTTACAGCAAAGACCCTGCCATAGTAGAGGAATATACCGAGAAATTTTACGATTTAATGGCCAGCGGCCGCTTTTTGCCAAATAGCCCTACCCTCATGAACGCAGGGCGCAATGAAGACGGAATGCTCTCGGCTTGCTTCGTTTTACCCATAGAAGACTCCATAGACGGCATTTTCAGCACCGTAAAAGCCACCGCCATCATCCAAAAGGCCGGAGGCGGAACGGGATTTTCCTTTGACAAGCTGCGCCCCACGGGTGACTACATAAAATCCAGCGGCGGAACAACAAGCGGGCCTATCAGCTTTTGGAAAGTGCTCTCGGAAACCACAAACGCCATCCAGCAGGGAGCCTTTAGGCGAGGCGCAAATATGGGCATGATGAGCGTTACCCACCCCGACATAATAACCTTTATCTTTGCCAAGCAAGACCTCAAAGCCTTCACAAACTTTAACATATCCGTGAAAATCACAGACCCTTGGATGCAAGCCTACAAAGAAAACCCGGATAGCGCGCACGAGGTCTTTAACCCCCGCTCCCAAAAGGGCTATGTAGTTCCAAAACAACTGATACCCGGCAAATACGACCTCTCAAAACTGGTCAAACTGGAAGATTACTACGCCCTGCCGGAAAAGGAACGCCCCGAAGTCTGGACAAAGCGAGAGGTTTTCAGGGTTATAGTGGACTGCGCCTGGCGCACCGGAGAACCGGGGCTTATCTTTATAGATGCCATAAACAGGGCAAACCCCACCCCCAACATAGGCGAAATTGAGGCAACAAACCCCTGCGGCGAACAACCCCTGCTCCCCTACGAAGCCTGCAACCTGGGCTCAATAAACCTGGCTTCCTTTGTGCATAAAGACGAAGAAGGCAAAGTTGAAACCTTGCGTGAGGCCTTTGTAGAAACAATTCATTTAGCTACCCGCTTTTTAGACAATATAATAGACCTGAACAAATACCCCGTAGAAGAAATAGGCAAAATGTGCAAGGGCAACCGCAAAATAGGCCTTGGCATAATGGGTTTTGCAGATGCTCTTTACAAGCAGGGAATCCCCTACAACAGCGATCTTGGAATTTCCGTTGGCGAGCGGATTATGCAGGTTCTAAACGAGGAATCGCACAACGCATCCGAAATTTTGGCGAGCGAGCGTGGAAACTTCCCCAACTGGGCAGGCTCCGTGTGGGATGTTGTTCAAAAACGCCCAATGCGAAACTCCGCAACCACAACCGTTGCTCCAACAGGCACCGTTTCCATAATATCAAACTGCTCCGGCGGCATTGAACCCATGTTTTCGCTCGCTTTTTTCCGCAATGTTTTGGAAGGGCAAAAGCTTGTTGAAATAAACCCGGTATTTGAAGAAACCGCAAAGGAAAGCGGCATTTACACCATTGAACTTATAGAAAAAATCGCAGAAAAGGGAACTCTGGCCGATATTGAAGAAATCCCCGAAGAAATTCGCAAGGTTTTTGTGTGTTCCCACGATATTTCCCCGGAATGGCACGTTAAAATGCAAGCCGCCTTTCAAAAAAACTGCGACAGTTCAATCTCAAAAACAATAAATCTGCCACACGATGCCACCCCCGAAGATGTTGAAAAAATTTATCTTATGGCCTGGGATTCAAAATGCAAGGGAGTAACCGTTTACAGAGACGGATGCCGCGAAAACCAGCCCATGGCGCTTTCAAAACCGGATACCAAACCCAAGAACGAAAAACCACCGGAAAAGCGCACTCCAAACGAGTTTCAAATTCGCAAACCCATAAAAACACCGCCCATGCTGCCCGCCGTCCGCATAAGGCAAACAACACCTTTTGGGCACATGCACATAGCCATAACAGTTGACCCTCTTTACGAAAAGGAAATGGAAATTTTTGCGCAGTTGGGCAAAGCCGGCGATGTAGCCTCCTCCGATTTGGAAGCTATTAGCCGCATGGTGAGCCTTTACCTGCGCATAGGCGGCTCCCTGGAAGACATAATTGACCAGTTGGAAGGCATTGGAAGCCACATGGCAATCCCAACAAAAGACGGCAAGGTAATAAGTTTAGCCGATGCCCTTGGCAAAAGTTTGCGCCGCTATAACCTGGCAAAACGCACTTACGGGCTAACCGCAATTTTAACAGGCAAAATAAACTTTGACGAATTGCCGGCCTTAAAGGATTTGGAGCAAAGCGAAGCAACTCTAACACTCCTGCCGGAAACGCCCTCCAAGCCATTAATAGAATCGGCGGCCAACAACATTTACAAGGAAAAATGCCCCGAATGCGGGGAAACACTTTCCTTTAGCGAAGGCTGCGTTAAATGTCCGGCTTGCGGATATAGCAAGTGCTAAAAGCACTTCCTATTACTTTGCCTTTTCTTTAGGCCCTGTACCCCTGGCCCAACCGAACTTTGTATCCGCATGATAACGGACAAAGGGTTCATTTACAAAACCTGCATTTCCACCGGAATTTACACAGCCGGAATATGGCAAATCAACACGGTCTATCTTTAAGAGGTAAACTCCATTGCCAAAGCGACGGCCATCCTTGGAGAACGGATAAATATTCACATTGACATTTACAAGACCGTTTATTGTCATGGTACTGTCGTGTCCGTAATTGCTGGAAGTGGGTTTTTTACAGCCGCCGGCAACTTCCAGTTTCTCAATTCCGGAACCGGTTACATAACTCGGCCCCTGCACAACGCTGCGGAATTCCAGTTCGTTTACTTCTTCGCGATACTGGGTTACAAAAGTGCCAAGTTGGTCATAAACGGTAACTACTATCCTGAAGGGCTGCTTGGCAAGCAAACTGAAATTCAGGCAGTTTATGCGCGGTTTATCCGGATCGCTTCTGTCTGAAATGCAACGGGTTGGAGCTACCTGAATCTGGCCGCCTGCAGAGCTTTCTCCGGGGAAGCCGTTTTTAACAAAAATATATCCTTCTTCCGTGCTGGGAACCGTTGGGTCTGCTATTCCGTAAAACTTGCCTGCTTCGGGTACCGGGGGCAAACCGAAAAGTTTTTGCAATTTTTCGTCATCTTGCCATTCCTTATAAGTCATTCCGTTTGGCAGTTTATAGTCACTACCGCCGGCAAACGGGAGAGCTGTTAAAATCAATTCACCCGCTCTTTGAGGAGGAATGGCTATTCCCTTTGTGCCAAAGCCATGAACCTCGTGGTTCTTTGGAGGAATCGGGACCATTTCTTTTGTTTTCGGGTCCCAAATCTTAGTTATGCCGAAGAATAGCCCCTTGCCTCCGGGACCTTCCAGGTAACCGCCCGTTATTCCGCCGCCGTTAGCACCGCCGTTAGGGTTTCCGGTGAACCATTCTTCCTCAAAGGGAGGCTTATACGGAATATTATCGCCGGGTTTTGGCTCAAAATCAATGGGCGGCAAAATTGTTGTATTCGGTGCCCATTCTATTTTATTCGCCGGTCTTTTGTTGCTTTCCGCTATCACATACAGTTTATCACTGGGCAAGGCAAAACCGTTATCTCTATAGCCACCGTCTCTTATCTCTTCCCGCAATACATTAAAAGACAGGGAATCACCGGAGCTAATAATCAACTCGCCGCAACTGTTCGGGGCTTTGCAAACCTGGCCATGTATAACATAAGCATAGCCTTTTTCCGGGCCAAGATATTCGGGACCGGAAATGGAATCAAGTTTAAAGCCGCGAATGTCCTTGTCTGCAGGGTCTGATGTTGTTATTATTATGGGGAAATTATTGGAATTTATAATACTGTCCAGTCTTGACTTGTCTATTCTCACATTTACATAAATTGTTGTTTTGCTGGTGCCATCCGAATTCTGAACCGTTTTTGCTTCTTTAATATAGGGGCCTACAAATATGGAAGAAGACATTTCGTTAAGCCCCACGCGCAACCTGAGATTGCTGCCGTTTGTTTGCCTGTCAAGGTAGAAGAAATTAACCGCATGCATGGAACCCGGTTCCCATCCCTTTTCCCTTGCCAAATTCTCTATTCTTATTTTAGCGGGAGATGCCAGATGAATTCCGCCCAAATCCGCAACAAGTTCTCCGTCTATAAAAATCCACATATCGTCATCGCCTATAAATTCAAATACATCGGTGCTGTTGCCTTGATACTTAAAGGAAGCCGAACCCATCATTGAAAAACCATAATTGTGCCTCTTACTGCTCCGGGGAGCAGCAGCCCGCGCCGCAGTATCAACTTTTGGCCCGCCGTATCTCCACCAGTCCGAACAACCGGTGCCGTTGCGATTTGGGCACCAATAGTTTAAACTCTGCATCCCAAAAATACGCCTGCCGTAAATATCGTCCTGGCCTTCGTATTTGTCAAGAGGAAAATAGCCGTTATCGGTTCCATAACCGTTCCAGTCACGGCTTGTACTGTGACCAAAGTCTATCAAGTAAGTGCCGTCTCTCTGTTCCTCCAGCATTATGGTATCCCTGAAGGTTCTTGTGTGGTTTCCGTCGGTGAACCAATTTTCCACGCCTTCCCCGTGGCAGGCGTCATTTCCCCTTTGAGGGCGGGCGCAATAGCGGTATTTTAAAAAATCAGGAAGTTCGGCTTCTCCTTCCGGAGCCTGTATTATCAGCTCAGACGGGCAATTCTTTGTATCGTAGTACAAGGTTTTTTTTACCATGTCTCTGGTCACATAAATAAAATTGTTCCAACCGTTGCAATTAAATCTGTTTTGGTCTGGTCCATTGCAATAGCCTCTTTGGGTATCGCCGCTGTTTGTTCCGTATCTAAGATGGTTAGAACAACTGTCGTTTCTATCGCTTCCTATGCAGGAACTCAAACCCAGATCTTCGCAATAGCCGTAATCCCCGGCATTTGTAAAGCATATAGCGTTTTTTGATGTTGTTTGAGTATTTCGCCTGCTGGCATCACTTCCGCCGCACACACCCCTTGCGCCTTCTTCTCCGTCAAATCTTTCAAATCCGGGATCACTCACGGGGAAATCACGGAGTATCACATCTATGGGTACGGCTACGGACGATGTAGATTGTGCAAAAACATCAGGAATGAGTGCTGCAAGCACAAAAGCGAAAACAGGAACCATCTTTTTTTGCATGGCAACTCCGAGAATTAGTCTATATACGTAAAATATAGTAATTTTTTCACTTTTGTAACATTTTCGTATGAATTTCGTATTTTTTGCGTCTTTTATGTGATTTTAAAGGGGAATTCTCAGGTATATCTGTCATATTCGGCATATTCGGCATTTACTATTTTTTACTTGGGGTGTTAAAAACAATTTTAATTTTGTTATTGGCTACGGCTGCTTTTGCAAGCAATCCGTTTTTGGATTCTTTGATTGCCTATGCGGAATCCAAAGCGCCGGGAACAAAATTCGGAGTATCGGTTCGTTCCGTTAAAACGGATTCACTTGTCTATTCCCACAAGGGAAACGAGTGGTTTGTTCCGGCATCCACCATGAAACTCCTGGTAACGGCTGCCGCCCTGCAAAATATTCCGCTTGATTATGCACCCAAAACCCTGGCCCATCTGGAAGGGATTAAAAGGAACAGCGTTTTTTCCGGGGTTATAAGGCTGGAAGGGCGGGGCGACCCTAACATATCGGCAAGGTATTATCCAAGCGCATTGTTTGCCCTTGGCAGTTTAACGGACTCCCTCAAGGGCAAGGGCATAGACACGCTGCGTGGAATTCTGGAACTGGATACCTCCTTTTTCAGAGGCCCAAGGAAGCCCGAAGAATGGCGCAAAAAATTTTTCAATTCCTGGTATGGAGCGGAAATTTCACCCTTGTCGTTTAACGACAACTGCGTGCTTGTGGAAATCAGGCCCGGAGCAAGGGAGGGAGATTCCGCGCAGATAACTGTTGTTCCCGATGTTGGCTATGTAAAAATCAAAAACGGGATAAAAACTTCCGGCAACAGGGCAAGGCATAGATACGCCATGGATCCCGTAAAGCCCGAAATCACTTTTAGCGGAACCATTGGCAAAAATATTTCCCTTTCCACAATGGTGCTGCCGGTGCGCAATCCCGCGGAATTTTTCAGGGCGGCTTTTTTGAAAAGCCTGGAAAATTCCGGCATTGTCTATATTGAAGACAGCAAGGTGTATAGAGGCAAGGCACTGGACAGCGCCGTGTTGGCCGGCCCCCCCCTGAGAAGTTTGCTGGACGAGATAAACCAGAGAAGCCAGAACCTGCATGCGGAAATGCTCCTGCGAAATCTGGGGCAATGCAGCCGGCGGGAGGGAAGCGCGGAAAGCGGGATTATTAGCGAGAAATTATTTTTGCGCGGTGCAGGGCTTTCCCTGTCGGACTTTAAAATTGTAGATGGGAGCGGGCTTTCGCCGCAAAATTCATTAAAGCCAAATTCCCTGACCAAACTTTTAACCTACATGAAAAGGGAAAAAAAGGGCGATGTGTATTTTGCTTCGCTCGCAATTCCGGGAATTTCCAGCTCCGGCAAGAGGCTTGCAAACATAGAGTTCAGGGACAGGGTGAGATTCAAAACCGGTTTTATAGAAGGCGTTCACGGGCTTGCCGGCTACATTGCCGCAGAAGACGATACCCTTGCCTTTGCCGTTTACCTGAACAATGCGCAAAGGGTAAACGAAAGCCTTGCCAAAGACATTCTTGACACCCTTACAGG
>Ga0182466_16281_pt1 | contig 16114 bp, 13 predicted proteins | sample TergutMp193P3_FD_120795 | JGI IMG/M metagenome (GOLD analysis project Ga0182466, IMG submission 120795) | reverse complement strand
TGAACCAAGCTTGGTTCAGACGATATTTCCATTCTTCAATTTTTCCATAAATCGCCTTCTATCTGCACTCCGCATAAAACTCTCGCCTATCAATACGGCATCAAAATTCGCGTTTTTCAAAAAAACAAAATCTTCGGGAGATTTTATGCCGCTCTCGGATACGGTTAAAATGCCGGCAGGGATGAGTTTTCGCAAATTCTCGCTTGTTTTAATATCAACTTCAAAAGTTTTAAGATTTCTGTTGTTTATGCCTATTATTTTCGCCCCGGCCCGCAAAGCCTGCTCCACTTCCTCCTTGCTGTGAGTTTCAACCAGAGCGGATAAATGCAGCTCGGCTGCAGTTTCTATATATGAGGCAAGGGTTTTCTCGTCCAGCGAGGCACAAATCAAAAGCACAGCCTGCGCACCCAATAGCTTCGCTTCGTAAATTTGATAACTGTCTATGGTAAAATCCTTTCTCAAAACCGGAATATTCACAACAGAACCGATTTCCTGCAAATACCGGTCTGCGCCGAGAAAATATTCCGGCTCGGTTAGCACCGAAATTGCCGAAGCCCCAATAGTCTCGTATTCCCTAGCTATCTCTAAATAAGGAAATTCGCTCGCAATAACGCCTTTTGAAGGCGAAGCCTTTTTTATCTCGCAAATAAAAGAAAGCCCGGGAACGCTCAAGGCCTGCTCAAAAGAAACCTCTTCTTTTGTCGCTAAAGCAAGCGCTCTCTCCCTTAACTGCTCAAAAGGGGTGATTTCCTTTGCCTTTGCCACCCGAACCTTGGCTTTGCCGACAATTTCATCAAGAATGCTCATACCGCACGGGACAGGCTTATAAACTGTTCAAGCTGAGCAAGAGCCTTACCGCTGTCTATGGCATTGGCAGCTATCTCAATTCCTTCCTGAATGGAAACTTTTTGATTGGCGATGTGAATGGCTGCCGCCGAGTTGAGCAAAACCGCATCCCGTTTTGGATTCTTTACGCCGGAAAGTATTTCCCTGGTTATGTGGGCGTTTTCCTCGGGTGAACCGCCCATAAGCTCTTCTTTTTTGCAACGCGAAAAACCGAACTGCTCAGGGTCTATTACATAATTTTTTAATTCGCCTTTCCACAATTCGCAAACATTGGTTGGCGCACTCATGGAGATTTCATCCAAACCGTCCTGGCCGTGTACCACCATACCGCTTTTTACGCCGAGGTTGCAAAGCACTTTTGCCATCTGCTCAACAAGTTCTACATCGTAAACGCCCAAAAGCTGCATATTTGCACCCGCCGGATTTACCAGAGGGCCAATGATATTGAAAATAGTTCTGATTCCGATTTCCCGCCTCACAGGTGCAACGTATCTCATTGAAATGTGATAATTCTGGGCAAAAAGAAAACAGAGATTTATGTTTTTCAGCAGACTGAGACTCTGCTCCGGCGAAGCGGAAATATTCACTCCCAGGCTTTCGAGCACATCCGCTGAACCGCATTTGCTGGAAGCCGCCCTGTTGCCGTGCTTTGCCACCGGAATGCCCGCCGCAGAAATTACCAGTGCCGAAGTGGTGGAAATATTGAAGGTATTGGAATGATCGCCTCCGGTTCCAACTATTTCCAGAACATCCAAATCGTGCAAAACCCTGACGCAATGTTTGCGCATTCCGGCTGCGGAAGCCGTGATTTCCTCAATTGTCTCGCCCTTTACCGACATCGCCGCCAAATAAGCCGCCATCTGAATTTCGCTCGCCTTGCCTTCCATTATTTCGTGCATCACGGCTTCGGCGGTTTCATAACTCAGGTCTTTGCGCCTGGCCGCTTGCATAATCGCTTCTTTTATCATTGTAGCTCCGTCAAATTATTCTTTAGCGCTGCTGAAAACTTTTCCCAGTAAATCGCCAACCGCATCGGTTATAAATTCACCGACCGCATAAACGGTTCCCCAGGGGTCTGCCCTGAGTTTTGCCTCTTGCTTGCCAACCATTAAAAATAATCCGTCCAAAGCTTTACCGGTCGCATACTCCGACAAAACGCTGGAAATGTCTTTTGGCAGTTCGCTGTAAGGCAGACTTGGCAAGGCGGAATTGCCGAGCGCATTTTTGAGCAGCGCATTAGAATTTATATTGTTACTGAGATTGGAATATGCATTTGCAAATGAATTATAATTTGAGGCAAGCGGTTCCCAGTATTTGTTTGGTTTCAGCAAATCAAGCGGTTCTTTTATTATAGGAGCAAAGGCGCTTTTCAAACCTTCGTATGTTGTTGCTTCCAAATAAGAAGTTGCAGCAATTGAATCTCCGAACAATATTTCTTTGGTGTCGCTAAAGGACATTCCGAAAATAGCATCCGCAAATACTTTTTTTGATTCCGGCGCAGCTTTTTCAGCTCCTCTGTTCAGGGCGTTTTTTATGTCCTTAGCATATTCATCCAAACCGAAAATGGAGTTGTATTTCTCCTCGCCCATACTCGCTTTTATAATTGAATTCGCACCGGGCGACAGTTTCTTGATGTTGTTCGAGAAAGAACTTATTTTGCTCAACACATTTGCCACGGTATCCGGCAGGATTATTTCTACCAGTTTGTTGCCTAAATAGCCTTTCGTGCACTCTTCTAACGCTATCAAATCCGCATCGCAAGATGAATCCCCTAAATTGGAAGCTGCCGTTTTGCTGCCCAAAATAAGAGCTTCTTTCAGAGCTTCCATCATCGTCGCTTCTGAAAAATCATCTCTTGGAAGTATATCGTTCATACCGCAGGAAAACAAGCCAAAAGAAAATGCTATGGCAAAAAGACCTATAAATAGAAGATTACGCATATATTAAATATAGTAAATTACCTGTTATGGAAAATTTGCCGGAAATTCTTTTAAAATCCTTTGAAAAGCGAAAGAAATTGCAAAACATTTCTACGGCTTACCGCCTCTGCAACGGAAAAGCAGATGGCCTGGACGGTCTTGTCATTGACAGATACGGAACTCACTATCAAATTCAATTTTTTAACCGAAATCTGCTCAAATGCGAACAGGAACTGATTCAAATGTTGAAAAATGCTTTTTCGCCCGAATTTATTGCTGTAAAATACAGGTTTATCAACCACGGCAGGATAAAAACGGCTTTTGGAAATATTTCCCAAACCGTTGTGGAAGAAAACGGATGTAGATTCTCCGTAGATTTGCTCAATACCCTCAACCCGGGGCTTTTTTTGGATATGCGCGATGCTCGGCTGTTTTTTGCCGGGCAGTGCATGGGCAAGGAAGTTTTGAACCTGTTTGCCTACACCTGCTCTTTTGGCATTTATGCCCGGAAAAACGGCGCAGTGAAAGCCGTGAATGCAGATATCAGCAGAAAAAATTTGAGCAAGGGCAGGAAAAATTTTGAACTGAATGGCTTAACTCCGCTGCCCGGCGAATTTTTTTGCGGAAGCTCCGAGGAATATGTCAACTGGGCGGTAAAAAAAGGGAAAAAATTCGGAGCAATAGCAATTGACCCGCCCAGTTTTGCCAAAAACGGCAAAAATACGTTCAGCGTTGCAAAAGATTTGGGAAACCTGGCAGTAGAGGCAGTTTCGCTTCTGGAAAGCGGCGGAATTTTGCTACTGGCCACCAATTACAGCGAATGGAGCGGTGAAATTTTGCGAGAAACGGCAATAGATGCCTTCGCCAAAAACGGCAAAAAATGCAAAATCTTGAGCAGCGGAACTCAGGGTGAAGATTTCCCCGGGGCCGGGCAAAGCAAAGAAAGCTGCATGAATTTTATCATTTGCAAATTGCTTTAATTCTCTTTTCCGTTCCGGGATGCAGGGAAAACAAATTCGCAAAAAAGCTGTTTTTTCCCTCACGCATCTGCAAAAATTTCAGGCTTTCAACAGCGGCATTTTTTCCGCACTTTTGCGCGGCAATACGGTCAGCTTCAAATTCCTGGGAATGGCAGAAAAGGCGGTAGAGGAGGGCGGATATAAATGCTAACATGAGTTGAGAGTTGAGAGTTGGGAGTTGGGAGTTGGGAGTTAGGAGTTGGGAGTTGGGAGTTGAGAGTTGAGAGTTGAGAGTTAGGAGAAAACATATTGTTAATAATAAAATCCGGCGTTTTAATTCGTGCCGTTTTTCTAAATGAACCTGTTCGTGAAAAAACTCGTGGCTTAACATAACTCTCAACTCTCAACTCTCAACTCATAACCTATTCCAGGTTTTCCGTCCAGCATGTCTTGAATATCGCTCTCCCCCACTTCCACGCCGCTTTCAATCAACTGTATTGCGTGTTTTAAAACGGAATCAAGCGCGCTTTTTTCCTCAATCTCATGCACAAGGGAGCGGCTGCGCAGATAATCCGCCAAACCGTTCAAAACCGCCGGGTCCGGCGAATAGTAGTTTTTTTCTCTGGCAAGCTCCTCTTTATACTCGTCATTTTGCTTTTTGCGGTAAAGCCATAAAAGACCGTTTACCTCGCTTTGCCTAAAAACTATGCTATCGATTTTTGTCAGTTCCAGCATGGCTATGAATGTCACCGCAGTCATTATGGGAACCCTTTCTCTGCCTAGCAAATCTTCAAATACGGCTCTGCCGCGCTGTGCCAAATAACCGTTTATGTGCTGTTCTCTGTCTTCAATAGTCACATTGTCCACTTCTATGGTGTGCACGCTGTTATAAGAATGAGCTTGCAAAGTTTTATGGAAAGCCTTGAACAACTGCCATATATTCGCATCTGCAAGCTGAGAGTCCTTGCTTATTTTTTCCATGCGTCCGCGGCCGTAAGTACCGAAATTCTTTTCTTCCAGTTCCTGCAATTCCAATGCAACCTGCTTGAACTTCCGATATTCCTGCATCTGCTTTATCAGTGTTTCGCGCTCTATTTCAAAGTCGAGAAGATTTTCTTCGTTCTGCTCATTCTTTGGCAGAAGCTCTTTAGCCTTCAGTGCCATCAAGCGGCTCGCAAGGTCTAGAAAATCTCCCGCATAAGATAAATCCACATTTTCCATATCTTTTATGTATTCCAGATACTGGTCCGCAATCTTTGCTATGGAAATTTTTTCAAATGAAATTTCTTCCCTTTTCATCAAAAGGTAAAGCAAGTCAAGGGGGCCGGTGTATGCTCCGCTCAGTTCTAATTCGTAGAAATCGGTTTCTGCCATCACTCCACCGTCACACTCTTTGCCAAATTCCTCGGTTGGTCAACATCGTTGCCGCGCAATACGGCTATGTGGTAAGCCAAAAGCTGCAAAGGGACGCTCGTTATTATAGGCATAAGCGCACTGTTTACGGAAGGAACCTTTATTATATGCTCCGCAAATTCGTCAAGCGGAGAACAATCGTCTGTTGTAACAACAATCAGCTTCCCGCCGCGAGCCTTTATTTCCCTCGCGTTAGAAACGATTTTATCAAAAAGAGCATCTTTGGGGGCCACTATTACAACGGGCATGTTAGCATCTATCAGGGCTATAGGCCCGTGCTTCATCTCTGCGGCGGGATAGCCCTCCGCATGAATATAGCTTATTTCCTTTAATTTAAGCGCACCTTCCATTGCAACCGGATAATTGTAATGCCTGCCCAGATAGAGAAAATTCGCATGTTTGCAATATACCTTTGCTATTTCCAGAATTTCATCGCTCAATTTCAAGGTCTGCTCCACCGCAGCCGGCAAAGAATTTATGGCCTGCGCAATCTCCATTCCCTGAACGGAAGAGAGTCTGCGCTGCCTCCCCAGCAAAAGAGCCACCAAAGCCAAAACGGTTACCTGCGCATTAAAAGCCTTGGTGCTGGCAACGCCGATTTCCGGCCCGACATGCAGATATACTCCGCCGTTAGAAGCCCTTGCTATTGTTGAACCGACCACATTGCATATAGAAAGCACGGTTGCTCCTTTGTTCTGAGCTTCCCTGAGCGCAGCCAAAGTATCCGCTGTTTCTCCGCTTTGCGATATGGTAAAGACCAAAGTGTTTGGACATATTATGGGATTTCTATAGCGAAATTCGGATGCGTATTCCACCTCAACGGGAATGCCCGCCCATTCTTCTATCAGATACTCCCCTACCATCGCCGCATAGTAGCTTGTTCCGCAGGCTGTTATTATTATGCGGTCTATGGAACGAAGTTCCTTTAGCGAATTGTCCAGCCCTGCGAGTTTGGCGTTGCCGTTTCCCAAAAGCAGGCGGCCTCTCGTACAGTTTTTGAGAGCTTCCGGCTGTTCAAAAATTTCCTTGAGCATAAAATGCGTATAATCGCCCTTTTGCGCCAGTTCCAAATCCGCATCAATTTCCTGAATTTCACGGCTAACGCTTTTATCCTTTATGTCTTTGATTTCAAAACTCTCTCTGCTAACAACTATAACATCGTTGTCTTCCAGATACACTATTTTTTTTGTGTGCCCCACTATCGCCGAAACATCGCTCGCCAAAAAGCTTTCATTTTCACCGACCCCGAGCACAAGAGGGCTGCCCCGCCTTGCCCCGACCAGAACATCGGGTTCGTCTTCGCAAATAACCGCAAGCCCAAATGTTCCCTCTATGGATTCCAGGGCTTTCAAAACCGCTCTGCTCAAATTGCCGTTGTAAAATTTCGCTATCCAGTGCGCTAATACCTCGGTATCGGTTTCCGAAACAAATTCAACTCCATCCGCCTGTAAACGTTTTTTCAGCAAGGCGTAGTTTTCCACAATTCCGTTATGAGCAATGGCAATCTTCCCGTTTGCCGAAATATGCGGATGCGCATTCAATTCGCTGGGTTCTCCGTGTGTAGCCCAGCGCGTATGGCAAATTCCCAGGAAACCTTCGATTTCTTCCTTCTCCAGTTTTTTTTCGAGTTCCCGTATTTTGCCAACCGCCTTAGCCGTCTTTATCTTGCCCGAATCAAGCAAGCTAACCCCGGCGCTATCGTAGCCCCTGTATTCCAATTTTTTAAGGCCATCCAATAAAATGGGAAGTGCCGGCCTAAAACCTATATATGCAACAATTCCGCACATGGAGGTAAAGTAGAAAAAATTTTCTACGTTCCCGCCGTGCTTCACACTCTTATTTTGGCAGCGGGTTTGGGAACAAGGCTTCGCCCTTTGACCGAGCAAATCGCAAAGCCCCTGATTCCCATTGTAGATAACTCACCCCTGGCAAGGCAAGCAGCCCTCGCAAAAAAACTGGGTTCGGAAAAAATTCACGTAAATGCACATCACCTGGCGGAACAGGTGCAAAACGCGGCAACAGAACTCGGCATAGACAGGGTTTGGATAGAAAAAGAACTTTTGGGCACAGGCGGCCCGATACACAGAATGTGGAAAGAAGGGGAACGCGGCGAACTTCTGGTTTTGAACGGAGATTGCGAACACGATTTGGATGTTGAATTTTTTTTGGAAAAAGCGAGAAATTCCGGCGCGACCTGCGCACTCCTCGCCATTCATAACCCTGAAATAAATACTCTTTGTTTAAACGAAAAAAATTTGCTGTGCGGCATAAAAAATAAATTCGGAACTACAGGTACAAGCAACGCAACATTCACCGGCATATCCTGGTACTCCGCAAAAGCATGGGAAAAAATCAAAGAAAACGAAAGAGATATCCGAGACTTCTGGAAACGCGAAATTCCCTTTATTTTTATCGCAAAAGGAAACTGGCTAGACATAGGCAACCCAAAAGGACTGATGGAAGCAATAAACTCTCAACTCAATAAAACTCTCAACTCTCAACCAAATGAAAATTTCACAGCAGCAGGTTCCGCAGGTTCCGGAAGAAAATATTACAGAATGCAGGCGAATGGCCATTCACTGATTTTACAGCAATCCCATAGCGAAGACAAGGATTTCGAGCGTTTTGTCCGCTACGGAAAATTGTTCAGCGGTTTGGGGCTTTCAACTCCGGAAATTTATGCGGTTGATGAAACCGAAAACCGGGTTGTCATGCAGGACTTAGGCTCTGTTCGCCTTTGCGATGCAGGGCAACCGATGTTTTATTATCCGCTCGTTTTGGAAAAATTGATAGTTTGGCAGGAGGCGAGCGAAAAAGCATTTGAATCGGATAACGAACTTGCAAACAGAATTTTCGGCGAAAGCGATTATCTTTGGGAAACTTCTTATTTTGCGAAAAATTATCTGCAAATGGAAAAAATCCCTGCGGATTTAACCGAGTTTTTCAAGGACCTGGCAAAGAAAGCTGCAAAGCAGCAGAGGGTTTTGATGCACCGAGATTTTCAATCGCAAAATGTGATGGTTAAAGAATCTCAGATAGCATTTGTAGATTTTCAGGGAGCGAGGAATGGTTCTATTTATTACGATGCCGCTTCTCTTTTATGGGACCCTTATATGATGCTCCCCGGTGAAAACGTCAAACAATTGTTTACGCTTTGGCATTCCGCAAATCCGCTTTTGAAAAACACATCTTTTGAAAACGCCTGGGAAAATTTTTTAATCGCAAGTTTGCAACGAATTATGCAAGCCCTTGGCGCATACTGCTTTTTGAGCAGAAAGAAAGGAATAAAATCCTTTGAGCAATATATTGAACCCGGAGCGAAGAGGTTAAAGGAAATCAGTGGTTTTAGCCATCAAAATTACCCGTGGTGATACGGATGCCCTTTTATAACCATAAAGCAACGGTAAATCTGTTCCGCCAGCAGCAAAAAGGCGTGTTCATGTGAAAGAGTCAGCGGAGAAAGCGACAGGAGTAAATCTGCGTTTTGCTTTATTTCCATTTCCAAGCCGTAAGCCGCTCCCACAAGAAAAACCATGTTTTTTGAAAGTTTTGAGTCGAGCCATTCAGCGAGCCGTTTTGTACTGAAAAGAGTTCCCTCTTCGCTTAAAGCGATGCGTGTAAATTTATCTGCGGGGAATTTTTTTTTGAAAACTTCAGGATTCTTCAGAGTTACAAATTCGGCAATACCGTTTAGTCTTTTTATATATTTCAGAACTTCTTCGTTTATAGAAGGCGAAAGTTTATTGAAGTTTACGAGATATACTTTCATTGTTTTAAATGCGTCTTATTCTTTGCAATTTTAGCACGGCTCTTAATATAGCAATTTTTTTCAAACCCGCAAATATCATGGAATTGCTGCTACTGCCTGTCTAATGCCGCACACCGTTGCATTTTTTTTATACGAATAAAAATCCTCTATCGGGCAAACTATGTAAACCTTGCTCAAACCCAAATCTTCTATGCAATTCCAAAATCCGGCGGGAACCGTTGGCGCGGTATTCACCTTGAATTCAACCCCGATACGCTCCTTGCCGTTTTCCAAAACCAAATCCATTTCCGCGCCTGCCTGCGTACGGTAAAAAGAAGGCTCCCAATCCTTTGAAATAGCGCTTAAAAGCTGCTCCATAGCAAAACCCTCCCATGAGCAACCCACGGAGGGATGCCCGAGCAAATCGTTAAAAGAGCGAATGCCCAAAATCGAATGCAAAATTCCGGAATCCCTTACATAAATCTTTGGAGATTTTACTATGCGCTTTTTGGCATTGTTGAAATTCGGCTTTAAAGTTCTTATTAAGAAAGAATTTTCCAAAAAATCCGTATATTGCCTGAACATTGTGTGTGAAACACCCAGCGCTTCTCCCAATTTGCTGGAATTGAGCAATTCTCCGTGCGAATGGGCGAGCAAGGAAAGCAACCTGCTTATTTGCAGCGGCGCAAGCCTTAGCCCCAGCATCGGCAGGTCCCTTTCTACGAAAGTCTTGATGAAAAATTCCCGCCATCTATTGCTGAGCCCGGTTTTTGGCGCAAGTAAACTTAGGGGAAAGCCACCCCTGAACCAAATATCGTTCATAGGGATATTCTTTGCTTCCATGCAATTGAGCGGAGCGAGTTCGCAAAACGCTATGCGCCCGGCAAGTGTTTCCGAGCTTTGGCGGATGAGTTCCGGCGAAGCGGAACCCAAAACCAAAATCGGAGTTTTTCTCTCCGCACTATCCGCAAAAGAACGAATTGCCGGGAAAATATCCTTGCGAATTTGAATTTCATCTATTACTATTAACTTTCCTTGATTGTTTCTGAAAAACAATTCCGGGTCTGCAATTTTTTGATAATCGGATGCCCTTTCCATGTCCAAATACAGAGAATTCGGCCTTGTTCTGGCTATTTTCCTCGCCAGAGTGGTTTTGCCGCACTGTCTGGGTCCCAAAATGGCTGTAACGGGGAAATACGAGATATATTCCCTTATGAAAATTTCTTCTTTTCTTTTGTACATAAAAGATAATATAGTAAATTGCAAGTTAAACTTGCAATTTACTAGGTATCACCACCTAGGTATTTTTACTTTTCCTTTTAAATCGAGATTGCCCGGCTTAAGCAAGCCGCTTGACGGAGGAGGGAGAGGTTGTATGTATGCCGGCAATCTATCTTTCCATTTTTCAATAAAAATATTGCTCCATTCCTTCCATTCTTCCTTGAAAGTTCCCTCGCTTTTATGCAAAACACGAATATCGGTTGTGACAAAAATCTTTCCGAATTCAAGAGCCTGCATGCAAATATCCAAGTCGTAAAAATGGAATCTTGTAAATGTTTCGCCGTCAAATCGGCATTTTTCAAAAAGCGTTTTACGGGCGGCAAACCACAATCCGTCAACAACTACCGCCTCCTGGTCGCCGTCTCTGTCGTTAAAAACAGAAAGAAAAAACTCCTCGCTTTTTTCTATGAGATGCACAACCTTTCCAAAAGTGTAGGGAATACCGGCAGCAGCCCACAAAGCATAAGGACTATCAACCAGATAGGCGGAACCGGCAACTCCCAAAATCTGCATTTCCGGGAGTTCTCGAAATTTTTTCAAAAGAACCGCGTCCCATTCCCTTTCCAGCATCCAAACATCTTCGTGCATAAACACCAAAACCCTGCCGTTGGCCTCTGCCGCTCCTCGGTTATATACGGTGCATAAACCCTCGTTTTTTTCCCTGTTGTCCATGACGATAATCTCTAAACTTTTCGGATATTTTGCCGTGCCAAGCAGATTGCGCTTAACGCTCAAGGCTTCTGCGGGATTACGAGAACAGATTATTATGGATACGGAGGGAAGCACGTTGAGTTAAATATATAAAAAATTTACCGTACCGCAGTATCCGTTAAAGGATTTTTTCTAGATTCCCTTTTGATGCAAACGAAAAATATAAGAAATTTCAGCATAATAGCCCATATAGACCACGGAAAAAGCACGCTCGCAGACCGCCTGATTGAGTTGACCGGCACGGTCTCGAAAAACGAGATGATGGAGCAGCTTTTGGACGATATGGATTTGGAGAGGGAACGGGGCATAACGATAAAGGCACATGCCATAAGAATGGTCTATGAGCGAGGCGGCAAAGAATACCTGCTCAACATGATAGACACCCCCGGCCATGTGGATTTTACTTATGAGGTTAGCCGCTCGCTCGCCGCTTGCGAAGGCGCAATTCTGGTGGTTGATGCTTCGCAGGGCATAGAGGCGCAAACCCTTTCGAATTTGTATCTGGCAATAGACAATAATCTGACCGTAATTCCTATAATAAATAAAATAGATTTGCCCGGCGCAAACCCGGATGCCGCAGCTCATTCCATCGGAGACTTGCTGGGCTATGAGCCGGACAAAATTCCGCGCATAAGCGCAAAGGCGGGCATAAATATCGGCGAGGTTCTGGAGAGGATTGTGGATGAAATTCCCCCGCCCAAGGGCGATTCGAACACGTCGCTCAAAGCCCTTATCTTTGATTCGGTCTATGATTCCTATCGCGGTATTATAAGCTATGTTCGCATTGTGGATGGAATATTAAAGCCCGGCACAAAAATAAAAATGATGAAAACCGGCGGTGAATATGTCGTAACCGAAGTCGGCACATTCTCAATGAAACGTGACCCCCGTCCCGCCCTCTACCCCGGAATGGTGGGATATGTTCTGGCGAACATAAAAACCCTTTCCGATGTGAAAATAGGAGATACCCTAACGGACTGCGCAAATCCGGCAACCGAGCCGCTTGCGGGCTACAAAGAAATCAAGCCCATGATTTTCAGCGGCATTTATCCGATAAACCCGGAGGATTACAAAAATTTGCGCGAGGCTCTGGAAAAGTTAAAACTGAACGATTCCTCTCTTGTTTGGGAACCGGAAAGTTCCGGAGCGCTCGGCTTTGGATTTCGCACGGGATTTTTGGGGCTTTTGCACATGGAAATTGTGCAGGAGAGGCTGGACAGGGAATTTAAAGTCGATATAATAACCACGGTTCCCAACGTGGAATACCGCGTTTTTATGACAAGCGGAGAAATGATTCCCATAGAAAACCCGAGCAAATTGCCGGATGCAAGCCGCTATGACCATATAGAAGAGCCTTATATTAAGGCGCAAATTTTTACCCCTAAGGATTACATAGGCGCTTTGATGCAACTGGCGGAAGAAAAGCGAGGCACTTTTGAAACGATGGAATATCTGGACGAAAACAAGGTGATTCTGCGCTACGAGCTGCCCCTTGCGGAAGTTATGTTCGATTTTTACGACCGCTTGAAATCCGTGAGTCGGGGTTATGCGGGTTTGGATTACGAACATGCGGGCTACCGTGAAAATCCGCTCGTCAAGCTGGACATTCTTTTGAACGGCGAGCCTGTGGATGCCTTTTCCGTTATAATCCACAGAGAAAAGGCGCAGCACTATGCGCAGGCGATTTGCGCCCGTCTAAAGGATTTGATTCCCCGCCAGCAATTCGATGTTGCCATCCAGGGTGCAATAGGCGGGAAAATAATCAGCCGCACAACGGTTAAGGCGGTTCGCAAGGATGTTCTTGCGAAGTGCTACGGCGGCGATATCACCCGCAAGCGCAAACTTTTGGAAAAGCAAAAGGAAGGCAAAAAACGGATGAAGAACATCGGCTCGGTTGAGGTTCCGCAAAAAGCCTTCCTCGCCGTTCTTTCGCTCTCCAGCCCGGGCGGCCAAAGCGGCGATGAAGACGACTGACCGCTCCTAACCCTGTTTCGACTTATTCCAAAATCCATCCAGTTGCTCCAGGGTAAAATCCTGGGGCCTGCCGCCCGCCATAATTTCCACCTGCCGGAACCTCTTTTCAAATTTGGCATTTGCCCTTGCAAGGGCAATTTCCGCGCTTATCCCCTTATGCCGCGCTAAATTGACCAGGGCAAAGAGAACATCTCCGAATTCCTCCTCCGCCTCCGGGCTGCCGCTTTTTTCCGCTTCAAACTCCCCTATTTCTTCTTCGATTTTTTCCAAAACCGGCTTGGAACTGTCCCAGTCAAAACCGACTTTCGCAGCCCGTCTGGAAAGTTCCTGCGCACGAATGAGAGCCGTCATTGAGCGCGGCACTTTGTCCATGGCAGACTTGGGTTTTTCTTCCTTTTCACTCGCTTTGATTTCTTCCCATTTTTTAAGAACTTCCTTTGATGTTCCCAGATTTTCACTCCCGAAAACATGCGGATGGCGGCGAATCATCTTTTCGCAAATTTCCTCTATAACATCTTCTATGGCGAATTTGCCTTCTTCTTTGGCCATTTGCGCATGAAAAACCACCTGCAGCAGCAAGTCTCCGAGTTCTTCCGCCATAAGCTTTGCATTCCCGCTCTGCACGGCATCTATATACTCGTAAGATTCCTCTAAAAGGTACGGTAAAAGGCTATTGAAATTCTGCTCCCTGTCCCACGGGCAACCCTCCGGTGAGCGGAGGGTTTGCATTATGTTTAAGAGAGCGGAAAAAGTGTGCGGCACTCAGGGGAATGTAGAAAAAAACGTCAACAATTGTTTGCAAAATTCAAAAAAGCGTTTTTTTTGAATTTTTTTTGCTCTGAAATGCGTCTAAGTATATAGAGGAAAAAATGGATTCAAAAAAATTGCCGCTCTGGAAAATGGCTTTGCTCGCTGGCCCCGGCTCCTTTGGAGTTATGCCGGCCGATTTTACGCCGGAATTGTTGCCAACGCTTCAAAATGAAGCCGCAGATAAATCCGCTAAAGATGAGGAAAAAAAAGAAAAACTTACGCTATATTACACTGCAATTAAAACGCAGTTTTGCATAGATTCAAATCTAACCTTTTCCGGGAACCTCGCAACGGCGTATTTCAGAGCCTCGGAAAATAAAGACGAAAAAATCTTTTTGCAGGGAAATGCGTTTTTGGCAAAACTCGCAAAAGCCATTTTTGAAAAAGACGAAAATCTTTTTGTAAAGGCTTGCGAAAGCGGCAAGGACAAAAATTATTTTTTCGAATGCGCCAAAATTTTGGAAAAACAGGGTTTTATCTTTGAAGGAAACGAACTGAACGGAAATTCATGGCTCGACTTATACAAAATAATCCTGTTTTTAACGGAAGAATATCTGGCAACAAAATGCGATTTGCCTAATATAAAAACTTTTGAATGCAAAGAAAATGATGAATCTTCAAGCGATTTGAAAATAATATTCACCCCGGAAGGCACGGAAGAAGAAGAGTTGAAAGATGCTGCCATGCTGCCTTTGGATTTTATTCCCTGTTCAAGCGATTTTCTCTCCATCGGCACGGTGTTTTTTGACTTTTTGAGCGAAAATTTTCCCTGCCAAAACAATGAAGATGAACTCGTTTATTTTCTGGAAAAAATTTTTGACGAAAACGTCTGCAAAAGTTCAACCTGGCTTTACCGGGCGATTATAACCAATTCTCTGCCCATCCCGGATTTTTTTGCAACCGGCATAATGCAAGCCAATAAATTGGGAGCTTACAAAGACAAAAAAATCTACATAAGCCATCGCCTAGCCCTGGATTCTCTGCGAAACCCAATAGCCAAGTTCATTTTGTTCCTCACCATGCTCCACGAATACGGGCATTTTTTAGACGATATTTTGCATGAGCGGGCAGGCATAAAAGGAGATTCCGAAAATGAAGAGGGCAAAAACTTCGCTTGCAGATTTATGGAGCATTCTGCCGGAGACCTATTCAATAAGGATTTTAAGTTCGCAGATTTCTCAGCCCCAAACGCAAAAGACGAAGAGCAAAAATTTCCGCTCGAAATTTCCGGTTTAAGCTACGAGGAGAGAAAGGGAATTCTGTGCATGTTTGAATTCGGTGAGGATTTGGAAAAGGGAAGTTTGAGTTTGCCGAGCGGAGATACGGTCGAAGACGCGGAGTTTTTCGGATTGGCGAATATGCCAAGTATTGCGAACAAGGTTTACAACGCCGTAAATAAAACCCATCAGAATTTGACCATAACGGGAGCCAAAGCGGAAAAAATTGATGCAAATTCTTTTTTAACCGACGGCAGTATATGGCCGGATTTTCCAACGGCAGAGCATTTGGAAACCGACATACCGTACGCTTTGGGTGTTTTGGCATCAGGAAAAGATTTCCGCAAAAACAAACTCGTTTACGAAAGCCATTTTGGAAAAAATCAGCATTGGCATTCGATGTGCCCGAAATCATCTCAAGCTCAAACAAATGCCAATATAAAAAACACCATACTTAAACAAGCCAAATCATGGTATTCGGAAGCGATTGAAAATAAAAAGGAAAACAAAATAAAAGAGAGTCTTTTTGCTCTGGGCAAATTATGCCACATGGTTCAGGACAGTTTTGTTTTATCGCATAGCTGGCGCAGATATATGGGCGATGAAAAATTTATAAAAGAAAATAAAATTGAGAAAGAGGATAACGGGAAAATTTGGACTTTTCAGGATTATGAACTTCAAGACGGCAATTACCATGCACTGGCGGACTGTCCAACGCAAAAACACAATTCACAAACAATCGGTTATAAAAGCTCAGAAAACGCTACAAAAGAAATTATGGCGAGATACGCAAGGAACCTGGCATGGCATGAGCGTTATTCGGCAATAACCCCGCTAAAAGATTATTTGGACAAGATATACGAAATATGCGGCAGCAGAAAAGATTCACCGAGCGGCGGGAGCCATCCCTGGTTCAAAAAAAACAACCCCTTTTCAAGAGAGCAAGTTCAAGATTTCTTGACAAAACTCAGCATGGAGATAGATAAATATTAGAAATTGGAACACAGGGCTTGGCAGGAATCCGTTGCACAGCAGATACATCGGCAACAAGAAGAATGTTGCGGATTGGAAGACTTTTTTGGATTTTATTCCTGATAAACGCTCACAGCCTCGGTTTGCGCCGCTGTGGTGCTTTTTTGTCTGAACCTTGATTCACTTGATTACCGCAAAAACCTAAAACGCCCATCTACAAATGCTTTACCAAGTCTGCGGTTATACTTATTTACAGGATTAACA
>Ga0182466_11603_pt1 | contig 16122 bp, 14 predicted proteins | sample TergutMp193P3_FD_120795 | JGI IMG/M metagenome (GOLD analysis project Ga0182466, IMG submission 120795) | reverse complement strand
CAATCGTAATGAATTCCGATTCCTCTTTTTGCGTCAATAATCATCCACTGCATATTCGGAAATCTGCTTGCAAAATGCTCCGCAAGCAAATTCACAACATTGTAGGTTGGCTCAATTACCGCAACCATCAAATCTTTTTCCGCTTTTTGAAACCGGACAAAGCCTTTTATATTGTGCGATTCCGCTCTAACCTTGTTCGCCGTTTTAAAAACAGCGTGGGTGTGCGGCTCCAGAGTGTTATGCGCATTTTCTGGATTCGCAAAAATTCCCTTGACGTATTCCCACAGCGAAATTTCCATTTCCGGCAACTCGGAGAGATAGGCCGCCTGCACCATAAAGACAGCATTTTTGCCCGCATTTTTTTGCATGCCTTTCCACACCCTTGCCGCATTCTCGGAATTGGTTGCGATTGCGTGGGTATCTTCAAACATCTGCGGAACGTAAACATTTTCCGCAACGATTCTCTGCACAGGAAGTTTTAGCCTGAACGCTTCAAATACTGCGGTCAGGAAACCTTCAAAGGCTTGTTCGGTGAGGAGGGTCATGGGGGGAAATATACACTATTTTTTTCCTCGCCATCATCATAACTACTTCCGCACGCCGCCCTGCACAAGGCTTTGTAGCTCTGTACAGGTTAGTAACTTACTTTTGCCACACGGTGACGGCAGCAACGCCCCTATACAGGGAATATCACCTCATACCCATACCCCTGTTCCACCAAAAACAACTGGCGGTTCATGGCGAATTCCTGTTCGCGGGAATCTTTTGTGACAATGGAATAAAACATCGCGGGACGGCCGTCTTTTTTTGGGCGCAAAACCCTGCCCAGCCTTTGCGCTTCTTCCTGGCGGCTGCCAAAGGTGCCGGATATTTGGATTAGAACGCTTGCGTCAGGCAGGTCTATGGCAAAATTCCCTACCTTGCTCACCATCAGAATTCTAATATCGCCTCTGCGAAAATTATCGTAGATTTTATCGCGCTCCTTGTTTGGCGTTTTGCCTGTGATTAAGGGAGTATTTATCTCTTTTGCCAGTGTTTCCAGTTGCTCAATGTATTGCCCTATTATTAAAATACGGTCGCTTTCCTTGCTGTGCTTTTTCAGCAAGTCTTTCACAACGTTGAATTTTTCCGGATTGCAACCCGCTATGGCGATTTTATCCCGGAGCGGAGCGACTGCATAAGATATTCTCAGTTCCGTATTCATGGGTATTCTTATCTCGTGGCATTTTGCCTGCGCAATCCAGCCTTGGCTTTCTAAAACCCGCCAGGGAATGTCAAATTTCTTAGGCCCGATTAAAGAAAAAACCTCCGTTTCCTTGTGGTCTTCCCTAATCAAGGTTGCAGTCAATCCCAACCGCCTTGTTGCCTGCATATCTGCGGAAAAACGGAATACCGGCGCCGGCAAAAGATGCACCTCGTCGTAAATCATCAATCCCCATTTTCTCTCTTCAAATAAAGAGAAGTTTGAGAATTCTTTGTTCTCTTTATTTAGTTGAGAGTTGAGAGTTGAGAATTGAGAATTTTTTTTTCTTTGCGTTAGAATTTGGTATGTTGCAACTGTTATGGGGCCAATTTCCTTTATGTCGCCGGAATATTCTTTTACCTGTTCTTCCGTTAAATTTGTTTTTTGCAGAATTTCCCTTATCCACTGGCGCGCAGCGGTTACGCTTGGGGTTAAAATCAGGGTGTGTGTTTTTACCAGAGCCATTACCGCTATTCCTATGATGGTTTTGCCTGAACCGCAGGGTAACACCACAACGCCTGAGCCGCCCTTTTCCGAACCGGATGCATAAAATACCTGAGCCGCATCCTTTTGGTAATCCCTTAGGGTGAATGTTTCGCCGATGTCTGCGAATGTTTGCCTTAATTCAATTTCCAGAGGCTCACCCCGGACATAACCCGCCAAATCCTGCACGGGAAAGCCGAGTTCCGTTAGCAGAATTTTGAGCTTGCCACGCACAAGCGGGCTTACTGCTGCGGCTTTTTTTGAAATAAAACTTTCGATGTAGCCTTGAATTTCCTTTCTTTGGCAGATTTCAATAAACAGGGCTTCGCTATCGGATTCAAGAATTAAATTGCCGTCTCGGAGTACAAGGCGCAAAATTCCGTAACGCCCCATGTATTCGGTGATTTCAGTTGCAACCGTGGCGGGGATTTCGTAGGAGCTGTATTTTCTCAATCGTGCCAAAACATCGTTTGCCGTCAAGCCGGTTGAGGCTGCGTTCCACAGGCTCAGGTGCGAAATGCTATACGTGTGAAAATGCTCCGGGCTTTTCACTATTTCGGTAAATGGAGCAATGGCATCGCGAGCCTCGTGGTGCAGTTCGCTATCCACATTCAGCAGCACTTCCATATTGCTCTGAACTATAATACAGGGGTTTGCCATAGGATTGGGGGTAAAAATATAGTAATTTATTTTTTAAATTCTACATTTATTCAATGCAACGTTTACTACTGATAGATTCTTCTGCGCTGGCTTTTCGCATGTATTATGCTTATACTAGAAATCCTTTAAGAAACAGCAAGGGGCAACTGGTTTCGCTTTTGCACGGTTATTGGGGAGCAATTTTGCGAATAATAAAAATGCACAAACCTGAGTATTTTGCTATTGTAAAAGATGTGTCAAAATTAAATTTCAGGCATAAAATTTACCCGGAATACAAGGCAACCCGAAGCCCAATGCCTCCCGAAATGTCGGAGCAAATGCCCTACCTTAACGAGAGTTTGGAAGTGAGCGGAATTCCTATTTTGGAACGCGAAGGTTTTGAAGCAGATGATATAATGGCATCCGTTGCAAAACTCGCCGCAGAAAAAAACTGCTTTGTATTTTTGGTTACAAAAGATAAAGATATGGCGCAGATTGTGGATAGCAGAATTCATCTTTATCAAATTGAAAAAGGCGCAAAGGGAGTGGATTTTGGGGTGGAACAGGTGAGAGAAAAATTCGGTGTTAATCCAGAGCAAATGAGGGATTACCTTGCCCTTGTAGGAGATGACTCCGACAATGTTCCCGGCGTTCCGAAAATAGGGCCAAAGAGCGCAGCGGAACTTCTTGCAAAATACGGCAGTCTGGAAAACATATATAAAAATCTTGCGGCACTGCCAAAAATGAAACAAGCTATTTTGGAAACCGGCAAAGAGAAAGCTTTTTTAAGCAGGGACCTGGTAACCCTGCGCAGCGATTATGATTTTGGCTACAAGCTGGAGAATTTGAGATATGGGGGGCTAAAAAGAGAAAATTTATATAATCTATTCCAAAAATACGAGGTGCCGAGCCTGATTCCGCTTTTGCCGCACACAGATGATGTTCCTTCGCTTTTTTCAATGCTTCCCGAACCGTTTGCAAGAGAAACGAATATTCCCGTTGATACCGTAGAAGCCTTGCAAAAAATGGAAGATGCTTTGAAGCCCGCGAAAATTTTGGCCTTTACGGTTTTAGAGAACGGGGCAGTTTCCGTTGGCATGAATGAACGTGAATTTTACGAGCTTTCACAGGATGTTTCGCTTTATGCCGACTGGTTAAAGGAGACTTTTGAAAATGAAAGTTTAGAATTCGTTTTTTACAATGCAAAAGCGGTTTTTCACATTTGGGATGATTTGATAGATGAAAAAAAATTGCCTAAGGGAAAATTTTGGGATGCCTTGCTCGCTCAGTGGCTTATAAGGTCGGGAACGCATCAAGGCGGTTTGCCGGAAAATGCGGCTGCGCTTTTTGCAAAATGGAACAACATAAAAGAGGATTTGAGAAATAAAAATCTATTTGAACTTTTTGAAAGCAAGGAAATGGCTTTGCTCAAGGTTCTTTATAAAATGGAACGGGAGGGAATTGCCATAGATAATATTGCTCTTGCAAATTTGGATTCTGAGCTTAAAAAAAAAGTGGCGGAACTTGAAGAACAAATTTTTGAAATTGCAGAGGAACGTTTTAATTTGGCTTCTCCAAAACAGCTTGCGCAAATTTTATACGAAAAATTAAAACTTCCGGTGCTTAAAAAAAGCGTGAAAGGCCCAAGCACGGATGCGGAAACTTTGGAAATGCTTTTGGAGCAGAGCGAGCCGCACCCGATTTTGGAACCGATAATGAACTGGCGCGAATTTCAAAAGCTGCAAAAAACCTATACGGAAACTTTGCCAAAATTGCTTTCGCCCAGAACAAACCGCCTTCATACCACTTTTTTGCCTTGGGGGACGGCAACCGGCAGGCTTTCCAGCGTAAATCCGAATTTGCAAAACATTCCGGTCAGGCGCGAAGAAGGCCGGCGAATAAGGGCAGCCTTTGTTCCCAGCCAAAAGGACTGGAAAATAATTTCCGTTGACTATTCTCAAATAGAGCTGCGAGTGCTTGCGCACCTGAGCGGCGACCCGGAGCTTTCAAATGCGTTTTTGCAGGGGGTGGATATTCACAGCGTTACTGCGGCGAAGATTTTTGAAACAAACGAAGTTAGCAAGGAGATGCGCGTAGCCGCAAAAGTTGTCAATTTCGGCGTAATTTACGGAATGAGCGCATTCAGGCTTGCTAGAGAATTGCGCATACCTCGTTCCAAAGCGGCAGAATTTATAAAAGGGTATTTTAATTTGTACAGCAAGGTTAAAACATATTTTGAAGGCGTAGTCAAAGAGGCAAAGGAAAATGGTTTTGTAGAAACCATAGCGAAGCGGCGGCGTTATTTGCCGGAGCTGCAAGCAAGCGATCATCAAGAGCGCGCCATGGCGGAGCGCATGGCCATGAACAGCCCAATTCAGGGTAGCGCGGCGGATTTAATTATGGAAGCGATGCTCCGTTTGCACGCTAAAATTGAAAATGAAAATTTACCTCTTAAAATGCTTTTGCAAGTTCACGACGAGCTTGTTTTTGAGTGCCCAAAGGCTTTAGCCGAGGAATTTTCGCAAATAATTAAGATTGAAATGGAAAACGCTTGGCCGTTATCCGTTCCGTTGCTGGCTAATGCTGGAATTGGGGAAAACTGGCTGGAAGCGCATTGAGCAATGCTTCAAATTCCACAAATCATTCGTCTGGACGAGTGCGAAAGCACCCATAGGTTTATGCGAGAAAATATTGCAAATTTGCCGGAATGGACGGTTGTGACTGCGGAATGCCAAACCGGGGGGCGTGGGCGGCACGGCAGGGCATGGATTGCGCCAAAGGGAAAAAACCTCTGTTTTAACGTTCTTTTGCCTGCAAAAGATTTAAAACCGGAATTTTACGCCCCGACTGCGCAAATTGCCGCTATAACCCTAGCCAATATGCTAAGGAAAAAAGGCATAAATGCAGAAGTTAAATGGCCAAATGATATTTTGGTGAATAAACGCAAAATTTGCGGAATGATTTCGGAATTATTGTTTCCAAAAATATCGCTAGGCATAGGCCTAAACGTGAACACGGAAAAATTCGATTTTGCAGGGCTGGATAGGCCGGCTACCAGTATGTTTATGGAAAAAGGCGAAATTTTTGATAGAGAATCCATTTTACAGAAATTTTTGACGGAATTTAAGGCTAACTTTGATGTTTTATGCGAAAAAGGACTGCCTCCTTTCATTGAAGAATGGCGAAAAATGGGTTGTTTTTTGGGGTACAGGGCAAAGGTTTTGGAAGGCGATTTGATTCTGGAAGGCGTGATTGAGTCGGTTCAAAACGATGGTTCCCTGCTTTTTAGGACAGAAAAGGGCTTAAAAACCATTTGGAGCGGAGATTTGGAGATTTAAAGCCTTGACAGGAGCAGATTTTTTTTCTAAATTTTATAACCCGATTTGATGCTTCATAGCTCAATGGTAGAGCAACCGGCTGTTAACCGGTTGGTTCCAGGTTCGAGTCCTGGTGAAGCAGTTAGCGCATTTCCACCAATGCTGGTATATTTTTGCCCAGTACGGTTTCTTTTTTATACAACCTGCCTGTGCTATCGTAATGAAACTGTTCGCCAAAGAGTTCGCCGTTTTGGAAATTTAGCGAATCTTTTAAAATTCCGTTTTTGTACCAATTGCGCCAAGCCCCATTTTTTTTCCCATCTTTCCAAAAGCCCAGAGCCAAAGGTCTTGCGGAATCTTTTAGATAGTCCGCAGAACTTTGCTTTATTCCGTTTTCGTAGGTTTCAATTCGCAGATATTCGCCGTCTCTCAGTTTTGTACGAATTTCGCCATGCATTCTGTTGTTTTGCCAGGAGGTATCTTCAAAAAAACCGGAACCGTCTATAAATTCCGTTTTGTCGAGCATCTCGCCGTTCTCGTTAAAGCGTGACCACTCGCCGTTTCGCATGCTGGCTATCCAGTGTTCTATCTTTCGCAGTTTTTTGCTTGCAAAATATTCAACCCATAAGCCGTTTCGCAATCCGTTCTCAAAACTTCCGATTTTGTGCAGTGCTCCGCCCGGATAATAAGACATAAAAACTCCGTTTAACTTTCCGTTGCGGCATTCCTGGTAAATTAAAGCTTTGCCTTCATTTGAATACGATTTAAAGTAACCGATTTGGTTTGCGGGGTGGCAGGAATTTTCTTCTGTCAAAATATCGTTGTAAAATTTTTTCCAAATTCCCATAGCGGAGTCGTTTCTGTAAAATTGCTCGCCTGTAATTTTTCCATCTTCATTGAAGAGCGTCCATTTGCCTTGCTTTAATCCTTTTTTATAGGAGCCTTGCATATAAACTTTTTTTTCTTTTGCAAAAAATGTCCACCTCCCCTCCCGTAAAGAGTCTTTATAGTTGCCACGCTCGGTTATAAAACCAGTTATGCTCCACTTACGGTAAGTTCCATTTGGGACTCCGTTTTTAAAGGGCATTTCCTCAGCTTTTATGCCGTTTCTGTACCATGAATAAAACGCTTCTTTTTCGCCTTCCGGCGAAATTTCATAAGCTTCTTTTGGGACATTATTGTCAAAAACTTCCGTGATTTCCAAGCGATTAGGCTCACAGGAAAGAATTAGCAGTGAGAGCAATGCTAAAAATGCCGCCATCCATTCGCCTCAATCTTTTTTCCGTCTAAAAAAACTCCGATGCCGTTTTTTATCTCGCCGATTTTGCAAATTGGAAATTTTTCTGAAAAATTTTTCGCAAGCTGCAGAATGTTTTTTCTTGCTGATTTTTTCGCTGTGAAAAGCAAGCAATAATCTTCGCCGCCATTTAATAGCTCATCTCTTGTTACTCCGGGAAAAACCGGAAGAAGTTTTTCTTTTATTTGAATTTGAATTTCGGATTGAGAGGAAATATGCAACAGGCTTTCCGCAAGCGAGTCGCTTAAATCTATGCAGGCGCCAATGCCTTTTGTTTTTGCGAGGAATTCGCCTAGCATTAATGGGGGGCGGGGAACTTTGTGTAAATTTACGAGTTTCTGTTCAAGTTCGCTAGGTTTTTTTTTGGTTTTTCTTTCCAAGATTTTCAAACCCGCTCCGGAGCAGCCAGGATAACCGGCGAGCCACACATCATCGCCTTTCTTAGCAGCACAGCGCAATAAAATCTTGCCCTTTGCCTTTCCGAAAACCGTCACGGAAAAAACACCGGTATTTCCGCCAACGGTATCTCCGCCTAAAATTTTTACATTGCGTTTTTTGCAAATTTTTGCCACTGCATTTGCAATTTCGCCTCTTGTTTTTTTGCTCCATTTTTTGTTTATGCAAATTGAAAATAAAATTGCCTTTGACCTTCCTCCCATAGCGTTTATGTCGGAAAAATTTGAGAGCAGGCATTTTTCAATCGCCTGTTCCGGCGAACTCCAGTCCAGCCTGAAGTGCGTACCTTCCACGGACATATCTGCGGATATTAAATAGTTATCAAAAACAAAGGCATCGTCTCCTGCGCCTTTCGCGAGGCTGCCGGCTTTGCGGAGATGGTTATAAATTTCATATTCACAATTTTGCATACACATCTTCCGGCAAAAGTTCGTTTTCCGCCATCATGCAGGCAACGTAATAAAGCGTTTGCGAAAGTTCCAGGGCAAGAGCGTCTTTGCTTTCATAGCGCGCTGCCATCCAGGATTCCGCCGCTTCTTCCACCAGTTTTTTGCCGATGCCGTGAGAACCCTTTTTGAAAAGCTCTGTTGTGCTTTTTCCTTCCGGCATTTTTTCTTTGCGGTCTTTTACCAAAGCGAAAATTTCTTCAAAGGTCATAAGATAAAAGATAGAAAATTTCTATTTTTCGCAATATGACCCGCCCCACGCTAATACTGCTCTTTCTTCTCATTATCTCCTGCCAAGGGCCTTGGAGCTATTACCCGGAAAACCCGGAAACATATCAGGGGATATGGGTTTATGCCTATGTTACTTCCGGACGGCCCGTGGAAAAAGCGTGCTTGGATAAATTGCACTCGCTTAGCGAAGTTCGCATGCACGGATTTGCATTTTATGAATTCGCAGATATTAAAATGACCGGTTCGTTCAACGGACGCGATACATCATTTTTTTTGGAACCCGACACCGCCAATTATGCCCATAATCCCAATTGTTTTGTTGGTCCGAAAGATTTAATCGCAGATACCTTCGGTGGGAATTATGAATTGGAAGCAGCAATAACATGGGACAGCGCAGGCACAAGAACGGTTACTAGATTCAGCGCAAAAACTTATATCCCCAAAAAATTCAAAGTTTTAAGGGGCTATAACTTGCTTGGGCAGCGATTCGGCCCAGGCGATACGATTTTATATCTGCCGCCGCCTATGGATTTGAAATCCAATTATTTTATTCCCGAATACAGCGATGATGTCGGCGGGGTTCTCGTTTCCATAGTTTATGTCAAAGACATTTCCTGGGGCGAAAATACATTTGATAAAATTCGCGAACAGTTTGTCGATGGAAACGATACGGCCGAGCATGCGCGCTTTGACGATAGAAGAATTCTATACACTGCAACAAACCGGCAAATAGGAAACATGAACAAAGATATTGACAGCATTCCAATTTTAGGAATAGGAATGCCGGCAATCGGAAATATAAAACTGCTCTTTTATGCCGCCACTCCGGATTATTTTAAATTTGAAGACACTTTTTTAAATAACAGAAACGATAGCCGCATAGAACCTGTTTACAATATTCAGGGCGCAGCCGGAATTTTTACAGGAATGCATGTTGATACTTTTGAGGTTAATCTTAAAACCGCAGATACCGTTAAAGTTTATCCTTATTCGGCAGCGCAAGATGCTTATTGTTCGCAAATAGATGCTGAAACCTATACTCCATATTGGAAACTCCACAGGGAATGCGTAGAGTTTTGGGACAAAAGAATTTGGGATGAAATTGTTTGCGGACATAATCCGGTGCAATCGGAATGCCGCGCTTCTAATCACCCTCAATGGCACGGTAATTACCCTCAATGGTACGAAATTCCAAGCGAAAATTTAAAAAATATTCTTAGCATGGAAGAGCTAACCACTTGGTGCGAACACAGATATTTTCCAATAGACAGATACCAGCTTTGCGGCTCTGCAATGGTTTATTATTCAAAAAACGGCAAAAGCTCCCCCATTCTGGACCGTGAGGTAAAAAAATACTGCGAGGCGCATAGATATGATGCGGAATGTATTCAAAGCTGAAAGACAATACCGACCACACGCTTTCTTGCGCAATGCTCAAAAAGTTGCATGCAACGCCTGCTCTATGTCATTTATCAAATCAGCCGTATCTTCAAGCCCTACGCTTAACCTGAAAAATCCGCCGTGAAATTCCTCTGGGTAAAGATGCTGCCGCTCGTCATTTTCGCCGAGAAAAACAATTAAACTCTCGTCATGCCCCAGCGATACCGCAGAGGTGATTACCCGCAGATGGCTTGCAAATCCGTTATGAGCATCGTGGTTGGCGTTCAAGCCAAAAGCCAGCACGCCGCCAAAACCGCCGTGCATCTGTTCTTTTGCTATAGCGTGTCCACGGTGGTTTTCCAACCCCGGATAGGCCACAAAATGAACGGCGCGGTGCGAAGATAAAAATTGCGCTACAGATAAAGCACTCTCGTTATGCTGCCTCATCCGCAAAGGCAATGTTACTGCGCCACGCATAATCAACCACGCATTGAACGGACTGATAACGCCGCCGAGATTTACCATTGCCTCTGCCCGGATTTTATCAATAAACTTTTTTGCGCCCAGCACTGCACCCCCCATAGCATCGCCATGGCCATTGATATATTTTGTCAAACTCTCAACCGCCAAGTCCGCTCCCAATTCGCACGGTCGCTGATTATAAGGGGAAGCAAATGTGTTATCCACCGAGAGCAACGCGCCGTTTTTATGGGCAATATCGGCGATGGCACGAATATCGCTGATTTTCAGCGTTGGATTTGCGGGAGTTTCAATGTGAATCAGCCGAGTATTGGGTTTCACCGCTGCCCGCACAGCTTCCAAATCGGAGGAATCTACCAAAGCAGTTTCTATATGATATTTCTCCGGCAGCAATTCGTGCAGCAGGCGATAGGTGGCTATATAGGTACTGTCGGAAACAACCACGTGGTCGCCGGATTTGAGAAACGCAAAGAACACTCCCATCGTTGCAGCTACGCCGGAGGCCAAGACCACGCAATCCTCCACTTTGTGCAAAGAACGCAGTTTCTCCTGCAAATAGCCCTGATTGGCACTTCCGTTGCGGGTATAGAGGTTTCCGCCTGCACTGCTCCAGTTTAAATCAGAAGGGTCATAGGGCAACTCATAACTGTTAGCCATCGTGATTGGCCGCCTGATTGCGCCAGTTTCCTTGTCTATTTCATTTCCGGCATGTATGGAGCGGGTAGCGAAACCGAAAGTTTCATCGATGTTTTTTATGTGCATCGTCGTAAAGATAGAAAAAATTTCTATCTTCCCGATATGCACTCAGACCTAGCCAAAAAAATCCTGGATTTTTGCCTTGAAGCAGGAGCAGATTTTGCAGAGATTTATGAAGAAGAAACAAGAAGAGCATATCTGTCGCTGAAAGACAATGCTATAGAAGGGGCATCTGCTTCAATAATTTACGGAATCGGAATAAGAATGCTATACGGAACGGAAGTTCTTTACGGCTTTACAAGCGACTCCTCGGAAGATTTTTTGCTGAACATCGCAAAAAATTTATCTCTTGCGAAGAACAAGAAAGGAACTGGAAAAACGCAATTCGGCAAAGAACTGAATTATATGTCTTTTAGCAAAGATAATTTCAAAGACCCCTGCGTTTTGGGGCAATCGTATAAAAAGGATTTCCTGTTTGCGGCAAATTCCGCTGCCAGAATAGACCCTAAAATTGTGCAGTTAGAAGCTTCCATCGCAGACTCCGTGCAGAATATAAATATATGGAACAGCGAAGGTTTGCAAATTTCCGATAACAGGGCAAGAACAAGATTCTCTGTAAACGCTACCGCCGCCGAAAATTCGGAGCGCACCTCTGCACACGAAGCTCCCGGCGCTCTTGGCGGCTTTGAAATTTTGGACAATCTGCCGATTAAAGAATTGTCGGCATCCTGCGCGGAAAGAGCTTTGAGAATGCTCTCTGCGCCTTATATAAAAGGCGGGCAAATGCCGATTATTATGGGTAATGCTTTTGGCGGGGTTATTTTTCACGAGGCTTGCGGCCACCCTTTAGAAACGGAAGCCGTGCGCAAGCAGGCGAGTCCCTTTTGCGGTAAACTTGGCGAGCAGGTGGCGCAACCCGTGCTAACCGCCATAGATGATGGCACCCTAAGCGGGGTTTGGGGAAGTCTGAAGGTGGACGATGAGGGAACTCCAACGCAAAAAACCGTTTTGATTGAAAACGGAATTTTGAAAAACTTTTTAAGCGACCGAGTAGGGGCAAAGGAACTTGATTTGCCATTAACCGGCAGCGCGCGCAGAGAATCCTACAAATACGCCCCCGTTAGCAGAATGCGGAATACATTCATAGCACCCGGCGATTCTGAATTGCAGCAAATGTTCGCAACTGTCGACAACGGGCTTTATGCCGCAAAAATGGCAGGCGGCTCGGTTAATCCCGCAACCGGGGAATTCAACTTTGCAGTTGAAGAAGGTTACGAAATTAAAAACGGCAAACTGGGCGAGGCGGTTCGGGGAGCCACTCTCATAGGCCTTGGCCATGAGATTTTACCGAAAATCAGCATGGTAGGGAACGACTTTGAGTTGGCTGCCGGAATGTGCGGCGCAAGTTCCGGTAATATTCCGGTAACAGTTGGGCAACCCTCAATAAAGGTGGATTCTATTTTGGTCGGCGGGCGTTAGCCAGCAGCGGCGGCAGCGGCAGATATTTTGTTTAGCAGATGCCCGATTTTGGACTTGTAGTTTGAAGCGCGGTTTTTGTTAAATCCGGCACGTCTTTTGGCAGCGGCCTTGTCCATCATGCTGTATAGCCTTGGGACTTCTTTTAAGGCTTCTTTTAAAGCTTCTTTTTTGTCCTTAATTTCACCTGCTTTGCGCACTATGCCAAGGCTTGTGCGGATAGCTGAACGGGTAGAACGATTTGCAGCGTTTGCCTTTGCAGCCTGACGCAATCTTTTTTCACAAGACTTGTTTGGCGGAACCATTTTTTTTGCAGCCACAGATTAACTCCGAAAAATAAAAATTGTTTGTGCAAAATATAGTAAAAAATTGGCTTGCCGTCAAGGGATTTTTATCGGTAAAAATTCTATTTCGCCCTTTTTATGCCAAATTTATCGGAGTAGCCGGATTCGAACCGACGACATGCAGCTCCCAAAGCTGCCGCTCTACCAGACTGAGCTACACTCCGTTAGGCAAAATTTAGGCCTTGCCCAAAACCAAAACGCTGTTATGGCCGCCAAATCCAAAGGAATTTGAAAGGGCATATTCAAACTTATGTTCAACTACACCCTTTGCGCAACAATCAAATGGAATTTCCGGGTCTTGATTTTCAAGATTAAGCGTTTGATGCAATTTTTGTTCTATCAAGGACTTAATGGTGACAATGGCTTCCATTCCGCTCGCCGCGCCAAGCATATGACCTGTCATGGATTTTGTGCTGTTTATCTTTACATTGTCTATTTTGCCATCGAAGGCCTTGAAAATAGCCTTGCATTCGGCAACATCGCCTCTTGGAGTGCTTGTACCATGCGTATTTACATAGCCTATTTGCGAAATATCAATACCGGCATCTTTTAACGCAATGGAAATCGCCGAACACACGCCCTCGCCATCTTCCCTTGGAGCGCTCATGTGATAAGCATCGCCGCTGGTTCCGCTGCCGGCAACGCGAGCTAAAATTTTTGCCCCTCGTTTTTTTGCGTGGCTAAGAGATTCCAAAACCAAAAGCCCGGCACCCTCGGAAAGCACAAAACCGTTGCGCCCTACATCAAAGGGACGGCTTGCCTTTGCAGGTTCCTCGTTCCTGGTGGAAAGAGCCTTCATAGAAGAGAAACCGGCAAGCCCAATAGGGCAAACAGCTTCTTCCGTGCCGCCAGCCAAAGCTATATCTATCCTGCCGAGGCGAATTTGGTCTGCGGCGGTGATAAATGAATGGTTGGAGGTTGCGCAAGCCGAAACAGGGCTCCAGTTTGGCCCCATCCAGCCGGTACGAATAGCTATTTCGCCTGCCACCATATTGGCTATGGCTTGCGGAACAAAGAAAGGAGACACGCCGCGAGGTCCTTTTGTGCCCAAATTCACGGAACTTTCGTAAAAAATTTCCATGCCTCCCATTCCGGAACCCACTATAATGCCGGCTCTAGCAACATCTACAGCGGTTTTAGAGTCTTCTATGCCGGCCATTTTAAGGGCGGTTTCCGCCGCATGAACCGCATATTGAATATTTCTTGATATGCGCTTGCGATCGCGCTCGCTGTAATAGGGGGAGGCATCAAATTCCTTTATTTGCCCGGCAAACTTAACAGGGTAAGCTTCCGTGTCAAAACGGTCAATAAACCCTATGCCGGAATTGCCGGCCAATAGATTATTCCACAATTCATCGGGTGTGTTACCCAAATCCGTAACGCAACCCATCCCGGTAACAACTACTTCTTCCATGGGAAAAGAATATAGAAAATTAAACTTTTACTCTTTCTTCAAACGCTCTTAGCATGGTCACATCGTCTATGAATTCCAAATCGCTGCCTACCGGTATGCCACGGGCAAGTTTTGTGCGGCGAACAGGGGAATTTGCAAGAACCCGGTCTATGTAAAGGGCTGTGCTTTCCGCCTCCGGGCTGGAACCCAAGGCTAAAATCAGTTCCTTTATGCCTTCCTTTTCTATGCGTTCAATGAGTGCCGGAATGCGCAGGGTTTCGGGCTTTATTCCATCCAAGGGGGAAAGAACCCCGCCAAGCACAAAATAAAGGCCTTTATGCATGCCGCTATTTTCAAATGGCAAAATATCGCTTGCTCTTTCAACAACGCAAAGAATTTCTCTGTTTCTGCGCGGGTTATCGCATATTTGGCAAATTTCGCTCTCGGAAAATCCATAGCAGCAACTACAATGAACAATCCTGTTTTTAGCCTCCTCAAGCGCCTCGGCTAAATCCCCCATCTTTTTCCTGTCTCCGGAAACCAAATAAAAAGCGAGCCTTCGGGCGGTTTTTCGCCCTATGCTCGGTAATTTTGAAAATTCCTGCACCAGTTTCTCCAGCGCAGGCGGGGATGAATACATTTTGTTTAAAATAGAATTTTTGCTACGTAGCTGAACTCTCGCCTTTCTTAGCTTGAGCCTGCGCCATTAACTCGTCGAATCTCTTCATTGTCAAGCTGTATGTGTCGTTGAAGAGCTTTGCCGAGGGCCCCGGTAGACCACCCAAGTCTTTTTTGGCAAGTTTATAGCCCAGTTCAACTGCATCGCGCATTTTATTTATGTATTCTTCATCGGAGAGTTCAGGAGCAAGCCCACGGAAACTCATGGCAAAATCAACTATGCGCTTGGAGGTGTTTTCCGCATTCCAGTATTCCGGAACATCGGCAGCTTTAATATTGTTGCCGTCTTTTAGCCCGGAAAGGTCGTAGAGAATGGAATCCTCATTATATTTGGCAAACTCAACGCCGGCTTTCATTAAAGCATTCTTTGCCTGATTTACGGATTCCATAAGTTTGGAACGGATTTGGCCTTGGAAAGCGTCCATGTCAAAGTCTTTAAAACCGTTTCCAACTTTGACTTCGCTACCGCTTTCCGCATCTTTTTTCTCTTGGGCAGCATCGCTGATTTCCAGCTTATATTCAGGCGCCGGCTTACCGCCTTTTTTATTTTCCGGTGCATAGGAAGCAGATTCCTGTTTGCCGGTTTTTCCATGATTTTCGGTTTTAGCAGCCGAATTGGGGCTTTTGGCAGCCGAAGTTGCAGATTTGGTGGTGCTTACATCCATGATACACTCCTTTTTTTAATAAATATCGGTTGGTTTAAGGAAAAACTTTAGCTTTTTTCCTAAATTTTCCCAAATGAAACGAATTTTTTGCACATTAACCGGTAAAACAGTGGAAAAAATAGATGCCCCCCTCTTTTTTGCCGTTGAAAAACACATTATAGATTCCGGTTTGGGCGAAGATAAGGATAGTTTTGAGACCATAAAAAAGCGTTTGCTTGAACCGCCTGTTCTGAACGCAGATGAATTTGCGCAAGAATGTATATATGTTATTTTGGCGGGAGGATTCAGGCAAAAAATCGCGAAGAAAAAATTCGGAGAAATAATGATTTTTATAAATGGCGGCGGTGAAGTTTGCGAAAAGAATTTGCTGCCGATTTTCGGAAACGCAAACAAGATAAGAGCGATTGTAAAAATTTGGAATAATCGCAAAAGTTTTAGAGATGGATTTTACGAACTGAAAACCGAGAGCGAAAAATTAAACTATTTGGCAAAACTGCCGCATATCGGAAAAATAACCAAAAACCATCTGGCACGTAATTTGGGCATTAACAATGTTAAGTATGACGTTTGGATTCAGAGGCTTGGAATTGCGCTTGGCAAATCAAATTTGCATGAGAATTTTCCCCTGAGCGAAGAGGTTAAAGAACTTTGCGACAAAATGTTTACGCAAATAGAGAAGGAAACGGGGCTAAACAGAGGTTATGTGGACGTTGTTTTGTGGAAAGCATGCCAGTCGGGAATTTTCTACATTAACCTCCAACCATGCCCTTAGAACCCACCAGCATAGGCCTTGTGCAGCAAAAGGATTTTGTCTTTCGCTCCGAACAGGGCTTTGTTTTGGAAAGCGGCGATGCTTTGCCGGAACTGACGGTTCGCTACGAAACTTACGGCGATTTCA
>Ga0182466_11602_pt1 | contig 16288 bp, 13 predicted proteins | sample TergutMp193P3_FD_120795 | JGI IMG/M metagenome (GOLD analysis project Ga0182466, IMG submission 120795) | reverse complement strand
TCTGTGCGGTTATACTTGTCTCCTTCCGACACTTTGTTGCTTTCGCTTTCTGCAAGGCTTTGTATATTTATTTTCTTTCCGAGCAATGTTGTTAAAAAGCCTTCAAGTATCACATAATCAGCTTTGTTCCTAAGCAGATACTTAATCGCCCAATCAAAAGATACCAATGTGCGTTCTTCTTGCATAAGAAGGAAGATAGAAAAATTTTGCCGTTTTTGCCGAAAAATAATTATCTATCCATCCTCGCGGTTCCACTTCCCATGCTCCGCTTTTTTTATATTATCGCCATGCAAACCCAAAATGAATTCGTAAAAATAAGGCTGGGCAAACTGGCCAAAATGCGCGAACAGGGGATAAACCCCTATCCGTATAAATTTACCTTAACGCACCACTCGGACGAACTGAGAGAAAAAGCCGAAGAATTAATAGCAAGCGGCGAAACAGTTTCCTGGGCAGGGCGCATTGTGCGTTACAATCGCAAAGGTAAAATGTGCTTTATGCACCTGAAAGATTCCTGCGGCAAATTTCAGGTTTTGGCGGTTTCCAGCGAACTTAGCGAAAGCGAGTATGAAATTGTAAAAAGCATGGACATAGGCGACTGGGTTGGCACCAGCGGCAAAATAATGAAAACCAATAGCGGCGAATATACCCTGCAAGCCAAAAAAATAGAGATTATCTCAAAAGATATTTACCCCTTGCCAATTCCAAAGGAAAAGCGAGATGAAAACGGCAATGTTGTAATTTTTGACGAATTCAAAGACATTGAAACTCGCTACAGAGAACGCTACATAGACCTGACATTAAACGATAATGTAAGGGAAGTATTTCGCAAAAGAGCCGGAATAATACAATCCATAAGGGGATACTTTCTGGAAAAGGGATTTTTGGAAGTGGAAACCCCAACGCTCCAGCCCATCTACGGCGGAGCAAACGCAAAACCCTTTGCAACCCACCACAACGCCGCAGGCATGGCCCTCTACCTGCGCATAGCCCCCGAACTCTACCTCAAAAGGTGCATAATTGGCGGCTTGGAAAAGGTTTTTGAATTCACCAAAAACTTTCGCAACGAGGGCATGGATAGAAACCACAGCCCCGAATTTACCAGCATTGAATTCTACGAAGCCTTTAGCGACTACAACGACATGATGGTTCATTTCGAAAACATTTGCGAGCGAGCCTGCATAGCCGCGAACGGAACAACCAAAATAGAATACCAGGGAAATGAGATAGATTTCAAAGCTCCGTGGCCACGCTTCACAGTCTATGAGGCAATTCAAAAATACACCGGAATTTCCGTAGAGGAACTCTCCGATGAGCAGTTAAAAAGCGAACTGGAAAAAAGGCATTTGGAACTGGAAGGCTCATGGTCAAGGGGCAGGGCTATTTTAACCATTTTTGAAAAGACCTGCGAACGCCAGCTCATTCAGCCCACCATAATAAAAGATATGCCCAAGGAGAGTGCGCCGCTTTGCAAAGCGCACCGCTCCAATCCCGATTTGGTTGAGCAGTTTGAACCATACATAAACGGCTGGGAAATAGGCAACGCTTACAGCGAGCAAAATGACCCGCTTTTGCAGCGAAAACTTTTGGAGGAGCAGGTTGAGCGGGGTCGTGGCGGCGAAAACGAAACCCACCCCATGGACGAGGATTTTATACATGCCATTGAATGCGGAATGCCCCCCACAGGCGGCGCGGGCATTGGCATAGACCGCCTTGTTATGCTTTTGACAAACCAGACGACAATAAGGGATGTGCAGTTATTTCCATTGATGAAATAAACTTCTCTTATGCATTCCGAAATCCGTTCCTTCCGCTTTATGTTCCGGCGGTAAATCTTTTAATTGAATAGTTGCAGGCAAGCGTTTTGCCAAACCGAACTTTTGAGCGGCATTTATGGCGGCATAGTAAATAGCATCACCGCCGGATTCTATAGGTACATCCGGCGCAATGCCAATACCGTGGAAGGTTTCTCTGTTTGGATAAAAAGATTGAACGAATGTAATATATGCAAGCCCGCCTAAATAGGTTTTGGTGTACATTTGCCCAATTCCCTTTCCATAGCTGGTTCCTCCGATAATAACCGTTTCGGGGCGATTATATTTCACAACAGCGGTAAAACGTTCCGCACAGCTTGCAGACCCGCCGTTCATCAGAATAATCCAATTTATATCGGTTCCTGCCCCCTTGTTTTCTAAAAAATCCTTCGCAAAATGATGCACCGTATCTATTACATTACCTCTCTGCTCATGGTAGTAATGCTCAACATCGTAAATCAGTTCGCTATCAAACGGAACAAGTTCCGCAGCCATTGCCGTGCAATGCCCGATGCTTCCGCCCGGATTGCCGCGAAGGTCAATAATTGCTGTTTTCGCGCCATTAATCTCTTGCAAAATATTTTTAAATTCGGCATATGTTCCGTCCGGATTATTCGTATTTAATTTATATTCGGTAACTCTTATAAAAGGAATTCCTTCCAGCGAATCCAAAAACACCGTTGGCCTTTGAACCTCTGTTTTCTGCATATCCTGCAAATCTATAATTTTTCCCTCGCGCAAAACCCTGAAAACAGTTGAGGTTTCAAACAGGGAATCGGTGTTTAAATAACGAGCGGCATTTTCGCCGGTCAATGTACTGCCGTTCGCAAACAGAAGTTTGTCGCGTTTTCTTAATCCGGCATCGGCGGCAGGCGAAATGGGATAAACCGCCGTAACGCGCAGAGTATCCGAACTAACAATTCTCTCAAAGCCAAAGGAATAATATTTGGGGGTATTTTCAATTTCCTGTATTTTATTGTCTGCCTTTTCCGGTTTAAGATAAAAGGTGTATCTGCTTGTGCAATCTCCCGTATGATTAGCTCCGCAAAAATAATCTCCTAAACTTTCATACATTCTATCAATTTCCATGCCTTCGTACGCCGAATATTTTTTTATTCTTTCGGGGTGGTAAAAATAAGCTTTCAGCAGCATATAATTATAGTAAAGCTCCTGATCATCCGAATATTGCGCAACCTCGCCGCAAGCGACAAGCAACAGGGAAAAAAGCAAAACTATTATACGCATAGCGGTAATGTAGAAAAATCCGCTAATCAGTATGCCCTCAATTTTCCAGCCGCAACCTCAATGCTCTTGCCCGACTGCCTTACTAAGCCTATGCCATGCTTTTTTGCCTCTTCCAAAACCGTTTTGGAAAAAGAAAAACCTGCTATTCCAAGATAAGCTTTGTATTTCCTGTATTTAGGAAAAAAGGCTCTTAATTTCTTAATTCTGTCTTCCGCAAACTCCCTCACAAATTTGGGATGTACTCTATTCTTTACCTCTATCAAGGCAACAGAATTTCCATTCTCTAGAACAATATCAAACTCCACCTCGCCATTTTTTTCACGATGGCTCATATTGGGAATCATTTCGTTGTATTTAATACCGCCAAAAACCAAGTTTTCCGCAAAAGCGTTCTGGAAAAACTCTTCCGCATGATGACCGATGTTTTCATCTATACCGCCAAGTTGTTTGCTCACTTTATTTACTTGCTCTTTCAGTTTTTCCAAGCCTAAGGCATTTTCCTTTTGCAAACGTGCAGTTTCCTCAAGTACGGTTTTTATTTCCTCAAATGTCATAAAGACTCCTTCTTAAAGTTTTAACTTTAAATATAATAATAAATTTACAAAAATGAATGAAAAAAATTGAATAAATATACTTAGCAAACATATGTTGACGTTTTTTTCTACATTTAAATTTGCAATGCAAATCTCCGCAGTTAACTTTATTCTAAGCGCAGCCTCAATAAAACAGGTGCCGCGCGAAGGCATTCCGCAAATAGCATTCCTGGGGCGCTCAAATGCGGGCAAATCAACTTTGCTGAACGCTCTTTTTAAAAAACAGATAGTAAAAACAAGCAATACTCCGGGCAAAACACGCGAAATCAATTTTTTTTTGGTAAATTCACTGGGAAATTCCTATTATTTTGTAGACTTGCCGGGCGTAGGCTATGCAAAAGTCGGCATAAGCATGAGAGACAATATGGCAAACCGCATAAAGAGCTATGTGGAAAAAGCCCATGACCTTAAAGGCATAGTTTATCTGCTGGATATAAGGCATGGCGGCCATCAAATAGATTTTGAAACCATAAACGGAATAAAAGCGGCCGGAATCCCCATGCTTCTGGTCGCAAGCAAAGCCGATAAACTCAACCAGTCGGAATTCATAGCCGCAAAAAAAAAGTTAAAGGAAAATTTTTGCCTAAAGGAAGAACCGCTCACAATCAGTTCAAAAACAAAAAAGGGCTTGCCGGAACTTTGGAAAGAAATAGATACGCTTCTCGGTGTATCCGCAAATGGAGGCGGGAATGTATAGGCTTTCAACGCCGGGACGCTCCCTAAACTGGTTTGGGCATAGATTTTTATGCTCGCATGTCGGGCAGTTGCTGTCGATTTCTCTTTTGGCTTTACGCTCATTCTTTTACGGCAAAGGCAATAGAAAAATAGATATACAGCAAATAATTTCGCATGTTTACAATATAGGCGTAAAATCATTGTTACTCGTAATCGCTGTTGGTACAATTTTAGGAACAGTGTTGATAATAAATACCGCCGGGTTAGTGCCAAAAGTCGGTTTCGGGAATTTTTTCGGCAACCTTATGGTAATAGCCATAGTACGCGAGCTAGGGCCTATTTTAACGGGTTTTTTAATTGCAGGGCGTAGCGGCAGCTCTTTAACAACGCGCATAGCGAGCATGAAGGTGAATTCGGAAATAGATGCGCTGGAAACACTTGGCATTAATCCCGTGCGGTTTTTAATTATGCCGGCGTTCATAGGCGGGATTATAGCCATGCTGATTGCAAATTGTTTTTTTTGCATTTCCGCCGTTGGCACGGGATTTTTAATCACCAAAATAGCAACCGTTCTTATGGATGGTATCTTTAGAATACCATTGGAATGGAGTTCTTATTCATTTTCTATCTTAACCGCCTTAAAACCGGTTGATTTTATTATGGGCTTCATAAAGCCATTTATATTCGCTTCAATAATCACAACCAACGCCTATTATTACGGAACTCGCATAAAAACCGATCAGCGCTCCGTGCCAATAGCCACTTCACGTTCAGTAGTCAGTTCTTTTATTTTCATAGTGGCAACGGATTTGATTCTCTCATTCGCTTACATTCTGGAATACATAAACAGCGTGTCTTCCGTAATTTAAACGTCTGTTCAGACAATTTTCTAAATTTCCGTCAATGATAAAAGTTGCCGTTCCAAACAAGGGTACGCTTTCCGAGCCTGCGATTGATTTGCTGAAGGCTTGCGGCTATAAGGCCAGCAAATCCGTAAAAAGCCTTAGTTCCATTGATTTTGCGAATGGCATTGAATTTTACTTTTTGCGCCCAAGCGATATTCCCATGTATGTTGGAAACGGCATTATAGATGCCGGCATAACAGGAATAGATTTTTGCGCAGAATCCCAAAGCCCCGCAGTGAAAATCCTCGACTTGCCTTTCGGAGCGAGCAAGCATTGCATAGCCGTTCCCCAGCAAAGCAAGTATCAAAAACCCGATGAGCTTAAAAATTCGCGTATAGCCACAAGTTTCCCCGGTATTGTGCGCAGTTACTTTAAAAACCCGAACATGGAACTTGTGACGCTTGAAGGAGCTGTTGAAATTTCTATTGGTCTAGGAGTTGCAGATGCCGTTGTAGATGTGGTAGAAACAGGAACAACCTTGAAACAGGCCGGGCTTCGCATTTTGGGCGAACCGCTATTTTTAAGCAATGCCGCATTGTTTACGCACCCAAACCGCCAAGGCTGCCAAGAAGTTTGCACCTTAATTCGCCGCATAGAAGGCAAATTGCTCGCCTTGAGCTACAAAATGGTGGAATACGATGTTCCTGCAAACTTGTTGGAAGAAGCCTGTGCAATAACACCGGGCCTGGAGTCTCCTACCGTAGCCCCGCTTCAGAACAAAAACTGGTATTCCGTCAAAGCAATGGTAAAAAGCGAAGAAGCAAACTCCATAATGGACAAACTTAAAGACTTAGACTGCAAAGGAATCTTGCTGTTCAACATAGAGAGCGCAAGGATTTAATCACCGCTTGCACTGATAATAAATCCCGCCGCCGTGCGACAGCAAATCAAAATCTTCGCTCACGCCTCTAACTGTTTCCACCGCTCCAATCACCAAAAAGCCCTTTGGAGAAAGCACTCTGGCGAGCTTGCTATACAAGTCTTTTTTGAATTTATCGTTAAAATAAATAGCCACATAGCGCATAAACACCAAATCAAAATGCGGTTCTAAAATAATGGGATTGTCTTGCAGATTAAATTTCTGGAATTTAACCATATTCTTAATCTCTTGGTTAATCGTATAAAAAACGGCGCTATCCTTCACAAAAAATCTGTTCAGTTGCTCAGGAGTAACCCCTCTGCTCATGGCAACGGAATCATATCTGCCCATTTCAGCCTTTTCAAGGCAAGAATCCGAAATATCCGTTGCAGTTATCTGTACCATTTCCTGCTTGATTATGCTCTGCCCCATGCAAAAGTCTCGTACGGTAATAGCTATGCTATAAGGCTCCTGCCCGGTACTGCTGGCTGCGCTCCATATTTTGATTTTGTCTTTTTTGCCCTCTTTAACCGCCTGTGTAAAACTTGGCAAAATCTTTTCCCTGAGAATAGAATACGGATGAGTATCTCTGAACCATAAAGTTTCGTTTGTGGTCATGGCATCTATGAGCTTATCTTTTAAATCCTTATGCTGGCCGCTTTTTACAATGTAGTAAAACTCTGAAAAATCCCTGCATTTATAGGATTCAATAAGGAAAAGGAGCCTATTCTCAAGCAAGTAGGCCTTTTCTTTATTCAAACAGATACCGCATTGTTCTTCAATGTAATCTCTAAGAAGCTGAAATTCGGTATCTTTAATTTTCATATAGGTTAAAAATTTAGAAAATAAAAAAGCCCTCTTTCAAAAGAGGACTTGTCAAAAACCAAAACCTTACTCAGTGAAGTTAAACGGAATGGTTGGCGTAGTGTTACCGCTCTTTATGGCTTTCCATTTCCAAGTGCCAACCATGTTTTTAACGGCATTGTCAAAATCAGAGTAGCCTGTGGTGCTGGATACTATGGCAATACTTACAATATCGCCGCCCGGAGCAATGGTAAATTTGAGCGTAACCTTGCCGCTGAAGCCGGGTTTCAACTTCAAATACTTGTTGTATATGTTCCTCAAGCCGGGCATACGGGCATTTACAACCGCCATAATTTCCGCTTTGGAACGGGAACCATCGCCGGAACCCATATCTATATCCCTTGCGCTTGGAGCCTTTAGCGAACCCTTTGCTTTTGTACCAATGCCACCTGCGCTGCCGCCCATCAAACCGCCCAGCATATCGCCTATGCCGCCGGAACCGCCTTCTGCATAGCCTTCGTTAAAGCCACCCGTAGCTGCGCCGCGACGGCCGCCAAGCTCGGTTTTACCGCTGGTTTGGAGACCTGCAACATTCTTCAAAACCTTGTCCAAATCCTTGGTAAGTTTTGAGTCCATAAGATTGTAGGCACTCATATTGCTTTTAGAAGATTTTGCGGAGAGCATTTTCAGAACGCCACGGCTTTGCGGAGCGTTAGGCTGCCCTTTGCCGCGAGGCTTGCCGCCTGCGCCCTGTTTTTTACGAGGCTTCTCGGTTTTCTTTTCCTCTTTCTTCTTATCCTCTTTCTTTTCGTCTATCTTCATGGAAGCAGACAGGTCTTCGGATTCTATGTTTTCAAATAGAATCTCGTCCACCGCAGCCTCATACATAGAAGCAAAAAGACCAAGGACAAGGGAAATCAAGGCGAATGTACCCATAAAACTGGCCGTACGCTTATCGCTTTCAGGAAGCATTGCCGCAACAAATGGATCCAGTTCCGGCTTTTTCGGTTTCTTAACTTCTGCAGCCATATCTAATCCTCCGAGTTCTTCATGTTAACAGCAAATGCGACATTGGTAAAACCAGAAAAGCCGCACGTAGCCATAACCTTAAACATAATATCATAATACGTGTTTTTGTCCAACTGAACAATTACATTTCCGCCGCCTTCATCGCTTTCGCCTTTGGCAAGCAGTGCCGTCTTTTCCGTTTCGCGCTTTTCTTTGAGCACCGCGTCCAGAGCTTCAACCAAAAGCGTATCCTGAGCAGCGACAAGGCTTGTTTCCAAAACTCGCTGGCCGTCCACCAAAACCCAGTTATGGTCTACAACAACGCCCAGAGAAACCTCTTTGGGAACTTTTGTAGATGTTGAGTTTGGCAAAACCAGATTTTCTGCGGCGGTTACCAACTGACCTTCGGTGTCCACTTGTTTGATAAGGAATACCAAGATAATTGTCATAACGTCCATCATAGATGTAAGTGACAGTTCTGAGGCTTCACCGTATTGTCTGCTTTTCCTAGCCATTTTTAACCTCCTACAGCCAATTTGGCTAAGTTAATTTTAAAGAAACCGGCATCGCGCGCTCTATCCATAACATTGATAATTTTGTCAAAGGCCGCATCGTCGTCGGCAAGGACAATTATGTTATCAGCATCAGGGCTATCTATAAAGCGATTGTGAATCGTAATGAGGGTCTTGGCAATTTCATCGTAAGCACTGCGCGCTCTTAAAGATATCGCCGGCTTTCCATCGCTGCATATGTCTTCTACGCCAGGTTGCGATTGCCCGCATGCCAGTCTCCTTGCGGAACTCTCGGCAAGAGTTGCAACTGTTGCGCCCGGTTTGACCATTGACAGTTCGGTGATAAATTCATTGTTTCCGTCCAAATAGGCAGAATCGCTCTTGTTGTAAACCGACATCTTTATTTTGCCCGGGTCTTCCTCGCTCTCCTTGTGCAAAGCCCACAAGTGTATGGTTTCTATTGAATACTTGAATTTTTCGCCATCAAGCATTGTACCGTTTTGGCACTTGGGTGGATTTTTCGCGGCTCCGTTTTCGTCATATTCAAAAGTGCCTGGGTCATAGGTAATTGTGTCATTATCGCTTTTGCAGCGGAAAGTCCACATTTCCTTATAGTATTCCTTAGGCAAAGAACCGCCGCGCGCCCAAATCTCAAGATACTCTTTGGTAATAGCCACGGTCAAATTCAAGGCGTTATCATCCGGAGGAGGAGGCTCGCTATCCATGGAAATCTCGCTCCTTTCCGGCAAATTCACCTCTACAATGGCCAATTTCTGGAAGGCGGTCATGGTTAATAGCACCGGAATGAGAACCGTCATAAGGCTCATAACCGGAAGCATATCCATTTCTTTCACTTTTTCCGCTTTTTTAAGCTGTTTTGCCATAAGCAAACTCCTTAATTTTTAGTTGAAAGCAGAAAGTTATGCAAACGAGTTGATAACTTTCAAGCCCTTTTCTTCCATCTCCTGAATAACACGTTCCGAGAACATGCTTAAAAAACCCTGAATTATGAGCAAGGGAATTGCTACGAACAGCCCCAAAAGCGTTGTACCCATCGCTATGGAAATACCGTTGGCAAGAGCCTGGGGGCGTTCCGCAGCGGGTTTGTTAGCCACAGCGTCAAAGGTTATGATTAGACCAAAGATTGTACCCGCCAGCCCAAGCAGAGTTGCAATAGAAGCTATAAGGGCTACAATGGACAAATATCTGTTCACGCGAGGAGCTTCTGTCAAAAAAGCTGCATCGCTGGCAGCAACAATGGCATCTTTTCCCTTATCGCGCACTTCAACTATGGAGCCGAGAACAGATGCTATGGGAAGCTTTGACACTTTGCATAAGGAAACAGCTTCTTCAAATTTCTTCGCTGCCACCAATGTGCCGAATTCCCGAAGAAAGATATCGCGACCCTTTGAGGAACGCATAAAAATGTAGATAAATCTCTCTACGGCAACACCGAAACCGGCCAAGCCTACCAAGAGAATAACCCACATGAACTGCCAACCGGCTTCCGAAGGGTTAAATGATTTAACCGTGTTAGTAAAGACTATATCCATTTTGTACTCCTATGGTTAATGGATGAGTGAAACTTTTTTCTTTGTATAAATATAGATTATTTTTTTTAAAAAAAACAATCTATATCAATTTTTTTTTAATCTGGCACTCCCGGCGTTGGCGGAGGAGCCTGTCTTGCTCTCCATTGCGCCCTTAAAGTTTCCAATTCCTTCTTCAATTTAGCATTTCTATCCTTTCCCTCAGAGGCAATTTCCTTATAGGTCTTCAATTTTTCCTGGGGTGTAAGGTCTTCTGACTTCTCAATTTGCGTTAAACGGGACTTTGTTTTGTTGTAGGCATCGTCCCTGAACAGGGTACTTGGGTCAAATTCCTTTATAGTGGTCGCCAAAATCTCGTTTTCCGCGTCAATCCTCTTAACCAAGGTGAATAAACTGTCTGTCCATTTGTTTTTAATGCCATAGTGGGCAGATGCCTTTATTCCATTTGAGCAACGGGGCAAAGCTCCCTGCTTGGCGGTCTGGCTTTTGTTCATCAATTCCTCGCGATAGGCCTCCAAATCTTCGTGGACGGCAAATATAGCGTCTTCTTTGGCCATTCCTTCGTATTCAATATATTCCTTGACCATTGCTGCGCTATCCGGCAGCGGAGCTTCTGCGAATGCATTGCCCACTTCGTCAAAGTTCTGGCAATCGCGGTAGAACATTTCAATGTAGCCATCCTGGGCAGCCACCACGTCAGGGTTGTAATAGCCTTGTTCGCGCGCAAGGTCTATGTTCGCCTGGAACAGCGGACGCGCCTGCTCATAATAAGAGGGCAACTGCTGAACCACCTGAATTCTTTCAACAAAGAGCCTTTCCTTGTCCACTTTGCCTTTCTTATCAACCACAATGAGTTCCTGCTCGCGAACTTTTGCAGCAACCGTAACAAACAGCTCGGCAATGCGGTTTTTAGCACGGAAAGTCCATTTTTCGGAAGCATATTCGGCGGATTTTGCATAATACTTTGTTGAAGACTGCAAAATACCCATCAGCCTTTTAACCATATCCAGCTTGGCTTTTTCGTTACCCTTTACCGAAAGCGGATTCATGGTAGCCCTTTCATATTCGCCCAGCATAAAGGCGGCTTCTGCGGCAAAGGCGGGGTCTGAATTTTTGAGCTGAACGCCAAACTTATCGTAGGTGGCAATGGTATTCTTATAGGCTGCCGCCGCTTTAGCGGTATCTTTAAGCTCCATATGCGCACGGGCGGTTTTAGTATAGGCGCTAATCAGCTTTTCCTTATCTGCCGTGTAGTTTTTAATAAAGAAATCATACTCTTTGATGGCGTTAGGCCAATCCCTGGCATTTTCGTAAGCCAAAGGAATGCTGAACGCAGCATCCAATGCGTAAGAGCTTTTCGGGTATTCGCGCACTAAATCTCTGCTGCAACGAATGGCTTCCTTGGTTTCCCTGGCATCATCGTAAGCCAAGCAAGCGTTGTAGAGCAAGCCTGGAGTTTTTTCGTGCTTGGGGAATTTTTTGAAGGCTATTTCGTATGTTTGCGCAGCTAATTTTTTGTTAGCCCTTATACCTACAGAATCCTTTGCCGGAATTGAATCGTAAGTTTGAGCGGCCGCAAATATGGAATTTATAGCCATGGAATCTTGCGGATAGTTCTCCGTTATGAAAAGATAGGCTTTTGCCGCATCCATCGGCTTGTTGTCTTTTTTATAGGCCAGGGCAGCGCGAACAATGGAACGAATAGCTAAAGGAGATTTTCCGTATTCCCTTGGCATGCGCATCCAGGTTTCCGCCGCTTTCGAGTTTTGACCGGCGTTCTCGTAGGCAACACCGGCTTCAAACAAAGCCTTATCGCTGAAATCAGCTCTGGGGAAACGTTTAACCAAAGCCACGTATGCATCTGCGCCTTTGGCATGCTGACCGTTCTTGACTGCCTTTTCCGCGCTTTGGTAAAGCACGGCTGCAATGGATGTTTCTATTTCCTTGGCTACGGTAGTAGCATTGGAATCCCTGACTCCCCTGCCGTTTTTAGCAGTGTATTCAACATATAAACCCTCGAATTCCTTCAAGGATTCGTCCAACTGGCCATCTTCCAATAAGGACTGGGCCAACATGCGGCGAATCAAAAGCGTGTATTTGTGGTTGGGGAAATCCGCAGACAGCTTGCGCAAAACGCCAATCGCAGTTTTATATTGTTTTGCATTGTAATGAACAACCGCAGCATTGTAAGCTATATCGGGCGCAGCAGTGTCTTTGCCAAACTTCGCCATATATTTATCAACCTGCGTAAAATAATCTTTGGTTTCCGGCAAATTATAGGCTTTAATGGTATCGCCGCCGGCTTTGCTTTTAAGAGCGGCTTCGCGAGCTGCATCCATAGCCAGCACGGCATTATAACCCGCTTCGTTTTTAGTTATTAAAACCCCGAAATTCTGAGGCCGGCGACCATAACGGCTGGTATCGGCATCCACCATCCAATCGAACTCCGAGGCTTCCTTTTTAAAGTCGTTCAACTCGTGATAGATAACAGCCATATTCATATGAACTTTGTATTCATTCCAATCAGGCTCGCTTCTGTAACGGTTTAAGAAATCATTGTAGGCCTTAATTGCGTTTGCATATTCCTTTTTAGCCCCTTCCGTATCGCCTTTTTTATGCAATTCCGCAGCCTGGGCATGCATATAAGTGGGAATCTCAAGCATTGACCTGCGCATCGCATCTTCCGCAGATTTTACGCTTTCGGGATAATTGCGATTCCTTTTATACCAATCCGAATTTCGGTCATAGCGTTTTACAACCTTGAATCTCTGGTCCTGCGCCAACTGGGGTTTTTGCTGTAGAATATAAATATCAACCAAAGCCAAGTCCGCAAGTGGGGCATCTATATAAGTAGGGTTTGATTTCAGCAAAAAATCAAAAGCCTGTATAGCCTGGTCCATTCTGTCGTGGTCCTTAGCCTTCATGCCTATGCGGAAATATAGAGAATCCTGATACTGAAGCTTTTTGGGCTTTATGAATTTATCGGCCACTGTAATTCCATCGTCCAAATCGGAAAATGCCGTTGCCATATAATCCATAGCTTCAACGCGCATATCTTTTATGTATTTGCCTTTATCGGCGCCGTCTATGTATTCCCAGAATTTTTGCGCGGCAATTTCGTAATCCGCCTGGTTGTAATAAGCCTCCGCCAAATGATACATTGCATAAGCGGCTTCCTTTCGTTCCCTGGGATTATTTGTGGGCAGGCTCGTGATTTTTTCGTAAGCCTTTATGGCATCCGACCACTTGTTGGAATTATAGTAATATTCGCCTATGCGCAGCCAGGCACCCGGAGCTAAAGTATGGTTTGGATATTTCTTTACCAAAGCATGGCGAAGGTCTAAGGCCTGCTTTAATTCGCCTTTGGTCTCCAGAATGAAAGATGCCTGAAAAAGCATATTGGGAGCACTCGGCCCATCAGGAAAGTATTTAACATAATCCAGAAAAATAGGCAAAGCAGCTTCGTGATTCGGCTTTGGAGGGTCGCCTATTTTGCCGCACTGCGGAAATTTCTTCACATTGTTGTCGCGGTCAGCGCACCACTGCACAAGTTTTTCGAATTCAGCCTGCTCTCCGGTAAACTTGAATTCATTCAGTTTGTAAAGCTCTTGGCCCCATTGCTGCAAAATAGTGGCGCAATTGTTATTTTTCTTGCCTTCGCTCGTGCGGCACTTGTTGGTGTTGGAAAGGTCTTCCCATTTTTTAACGGCCGTTTCGAGATCGCCTGCGCTGGAAACCGTGCTAACGCGGCATACCTGCTGTGCCTTGCCTCTTTGAGTATTGTATTCTTCCGCACACTTATCATAGCCGCTTTTGCCCTTGCCGATTTTTTTGCATTTCTCGGCAATGGCTTTAGCTTTATTGGTTTCCGTGTCGCAGGCCTTGGATTGCGCAAAGGCAACGCTGGCCAATACCAAAGTTCCAAATAAAAGAATTCTCACGTTCATATTCATTGCTTCCTACAATAAACTAGTTATTTTCCATTACAAGTCTTCCAAATCATCCAGGTCACCCAAGCCTTCGCCGCCACCGCCGCCAGGAGTACCGCCTTGCTGCGCTATCTTTGAAGAAACAACCGCGCCTGTCAGCTTGGCATCGCCCAAAACCCTTTGCCTGCTGGCTTCAAAGCGGTCGCTCTGAATGACCCTTTGCTGGAATTCCGCAAAGTTCTCAATTTCGCGATTGGCCCTTTCGAATTCCGGACGGAGCGCGGCACGTTTCTGTTCAACTCTGGGAGTCGGCAACTGGCGAGCCAAGTCTAAAGCCCTGACCTGAACGCTGTCAAAGTTCTCCTTCATTCCATCGTAAGTTGTCTTTGCGCTGTCCTTCTGTTCCTTTGTTATTGTCGGATGCTCCGTCAATTCTATGGCTTTGTTCAAGTTTCTGTCTGCTACTCTCAAATTGCCTTCCATATAATCGCAATAACCTTCAACAAGATATGCTTCCGAAACCAGGTAGGAATTCGGACGGTTGGTAATTACCCAGCGTGTAAAGGGACGTGCTCTCTTTGTATCGCGAACTTTCAAAAAGCTCCATGCAAGCGCAAGCGCCGCTTCTTCATAGAACGGAGAATTTACGTTGTTTACTTGGCCGTAAAGTTTCGCCGCTTCAGCCAAACCATCCGGTTCGGCAAAATGAATGTGGCCTAGCTTTACCTTTGCTGCATCCTGCAAATCTTTTTCGGACTGGTTGGAGGGTTGCTGCGATATAATATCATTGAAAGAACCCTTGGCTTCTTCCCACTGTTCCAAACGGCTATACGATATGCCTATTGTGTAACGAGCATAGAAATAATTGGCATTGCCGGGCAAAATGGAAGAAAGCAACTCAATGGCTTCTTTATATTGACCTTGATCAAACTTTATTTGTCCCGCAATATAATCAGCATCCGGTTTTACGTCGGACCTGGGGAAGTTCTGAATTATGAACTGGTATTTTACCATAGCTTCGCCATAACGACCTTCCTTATAGTCTATGTTCATCAACTGGAAATGGTATTTTGGAACTTGGTCGGAATGAGGATATTTTTTAATAGCCTCTTGGTAAACTTTTTGCGCCGCCAAGTGCATGCGCATATTTTCAAATGATTTTCCTTTGTAGAAAGCGGCTTGGTCAACCAAATGGAATGTAGGGTATTTGGTTTGCACTTTGCCAAAGGCATAAGAAGCCGCAATAAAATCGCGGTTCAGGTATAAGCGCATTGCCGCGCGGTAATCGTTTTCCGGCTCTATCTTCAAGCGGCGGTATCTCGCTTCGCCAATGCTCTCTTCGCGGGTATCGCCAAAACGGGCGGCAGCGCGAACATTCCACAAAAATCCGCGGTTCTTTTTCTCAATCAAATCATCATGGGACATTTCCAGGTCTAATGAGAGATAGCGGAAAAGATTTACGTCCTTTACATTTACTGTTGCGCCAAGCACAGGGTAGCCCTCTTTAGTCAGACGGCCTTTAACACCCAAATGCGATGTTATGAAGTAAGTGGCGGAAACGCTAAATTCCATCATCTTGCCCTCGCCGCCTTCTTCTTCCTTGTGGAAAACATCTATAAGGCTAACTTCGCCCTTGAGTTCCAAAGCGCGGTTTAAACCGCGATAAAACAAAGACATATTCAGGTTAGAAGGAATTGCGTAGCCATCCGTAGCGTTGCCCATAACAGTTGGAGTTACAAAGCCATAGCTGGAACTCGGATTTTCATCGTCAACGTTTGCTATAACCGGCTGTATAATATTTTGAAGCGCAACACCTATTTGAACGTGGCCAAGTTTTGAGTTGTTTATCGGGTTCCAGCTTAAACCTACATCCGAACCCATAGTGAGCTGGCTATTGTAGCCGAACTGATTTACCTGTAAAATAGACACATCTATGCCCACAGCCAACCAATGGAACAAGCGGTAGGCATAACCCAGCATATAGGCGTTTTCCGTATAACTGCCATTGGCATCGTTAGTTACTTCCGCTCCGTTCTCGAAGAACGTAAAACCAAAGGTATGATCGTAGCCAAAAGGCAGCACAATAGAGCCATATTCCTGCATGGCCGCGCCGCTTATGGTGCTGAAGAAACCGCCAGTGATTTCTAACTGGTCATTCTCCGCTATGCCAGCGGGATTTACATACATGGAAGTTGTTCCGCCAAACTCGCCAAACCAATCATTTTGCTGATATTTATTCGGAGAATAAGACGGCGATGCGAGCACGTAGCCCGCAAAACAAAACACTAACGCAGTGGAGAGTAATATATGTTTCACTTCTAATTTCTCCTTAGTTATCTGTGCGTTGGAATTCTATGCGGCGGTTTTTTGCTCTGCCCGCTGCGGTTTTATTGG
>Ga0182466_16280_pt1 | contig 16376 bp, 18 predicted proteins | sample TergutMp193P3_FD_120795 | JGI IMG/M metagenome (GOLD analysis project Ga0182466, IMG submission 120795) | reverse complement strand
AATTTAAAGGATTTTATTCTTGAATTTGGCAAAGATTTTTCTTTTGTGGGCGAGGAATATAAACTGCAAGTCGGCAACACCGATTTTTATATAGACTTGCTATTTTTTAATCGTGAATTATCGTGTTTGGTTGCCATAGAGTTGAAAACCGGAAAATTCATGCCGGAACATCTGGGTCAATTGGAGTTTTATCTCGAAGCGTTGGACAGGGACATAAAGAAACCGAATGAAAATCCAAGTGTAGGTTTAGTGCTTTGTGCGACTAAGGACGATACTGTTGTGGAGTATGCTTTAAACCGCAGTATTTCGCCAGCTCTCGTGGCAGATTATAAACTGCATTTGCCGGACAAAGCCTTATTGGAAAATAAATTGCGGGAATTAAGAGAATTAGCCGAGAATACCCCAAATCCAAACATCAATTAATCAAAGCGTTGTACGATGTTGAGGCGTGGTGGGGTGCGAACCTTGCCAAGCTCTATATTCCCAAGGATTTGGCGAGATATAAAAATTTATTTCTATATTCCAAATCAATAATCTTGCCAAACGAAAAACCTGCTATGCTGGTTCTTCGCTCCGCAGATTCAAACGAAACAACTCTTGAAAAAAGTGTTATATTTAGGAGAAGAAAATGAGAACCATATACTATCATTTGTCACCAATTTGCCTTGCCGTTGCAGGTGCTATTCTTTTTGCGTGTTCAGCCGGCAGCGCAACTCCCAGCTCTTCCAGCGTTGCATCTGCACCGCAGGTAAAGGAAGTTCCAATTCCGCAGGCAAGAGCGGCAACGCCGCAATTGGAATCGTTTCGCTATGAACTGGCTGATTTGGCAGACAGGCTGATTCCGACAGTGGTCAGTATTCAAACGGAATCTACCGTAAAGGTGGGAGGGTACTCGGATTTTTTCGGGGACGATTTCTTTGACCAGTTTTTCAATTTCGGAGTGCCAAGGCAACAAAAACCCAGAGAGAGAAAACAACAGGGGCAAGGTTCCGGAGTTATTGTCAATTCTTCGGGGCAAATTTTAACCAATAATCATGTGGTTACCGGCGCCGACCAAATAACCGTAACATTACCGGACAAAAGGGAATTTAAAGCAAAAGTTATAGGCACAGATGAACAGACGGACATCGCTGTTATTCAAATTGAAGACGATGTAAAGGACTTGCCTGTCGCAACTCTCGGAAATTCGGATGCCCTGCGAGTAGGCGAATGGGTTATAGCCATCGGAAATCCTTTTGGGCTTTCGCAAACGGTCACAAAGGGAATAGTATCTGCAAAAGGCGTTCATAACCGCGGCATAACCAGCTATGAAAATTTTATCCAAACCGATGCCGCGATAAACCCCGGAAATTCGGGCGGCGGATTGTTCAATTTGTCAGGAGAACTCATCGGCATCAATTCGGCGATTTTGAGCAGAAGCGGCGGTTTTCAGGGAATAGGTTTTGCCATACCGGTGAATATGGCAAAAAGCATAATGGGCGATTTATTGAAAGACGGCAAGGTTAGCCGGGGTTGGCTTGGCGTTAGCATTCAGGACATAAATCCGAGCATTGCAAAAGCATTGAGTTTAAATCCTGCAAAAGGGGCGTTGATTAGCGAGGTTTTTGAAAATTCTCCTGCGGAAAAAGGCGGGATTAAAGCCGGCGATGTGGTTCGTTCCATAAACGGAAAAGCCATAGAGGATGCAAACGATTTGAGAAACACGGTTGCTACGCTACGCCCCGGCGAAATTTCCGATTTTGAAATTCTGCGGGAAGGTAAAAACCTGAAGTTGAAAATAAACATAGCCATGCGGGATGAAAACAACATGGCCGGCATAATACCGTCTTCCAAAGACAGCAAAAAGGAACCTGCGGAAGCCGTCAAAAACGAATGGGGCATTCAAGCGGCAGAATTGACAAAGGCGCAAAAAAAGGAAGCCGGGCTTGCGGAATCTTCCGGCGGAGTGCTTATAACTTCCGTTGCGGAAAAATCGCCCGCGAGCAAGGCAGGCTTAAAAAGCGGTGACATAATTTTGGTTGCAAATTATAAACCCATAGCGAGCTTAAAGGATTTCAATTCCGTTTTTAGCGAAAAATCCAAAACGCTTTTGTTATTGGTAAGGCGCGGGAACAATCAATTCCATACGGTTTTGGAGAAATAAAGGGCAAAAGGGTTCGGCAAATGCGTCCAATATCGCCGGAAAATGAGTCGGAAGAAGAAGCGGTGGCGGAGCAAAGCCTGCGCCCGCTTTCGCTTGCGGATTTCACAGGGCAGGAAGCGTTAAAGGAAAGTCTTTCAATAGCAATGGAAGCCGCCAAAAAGAGAAAAGACGCTCTGGACCACTGCCTTTTTTCCGGTCCGCCGGGTTTGGGAAAAACAACGCTCGCAGGCATAATAGCAAAAGAGATGGGCGTTCAGATTCATATCACCAGCGGCCCTGTTTTGGAAAAGCCGAGCGATTTGGCGGGCTTGCTCACAAACTTGCAGCACAGCGATATTTTATTTATAGATGAAATTCACCGTTTGGGGCGGGTTGTCGAAGAATATCTCTACCCTGCGATGGAAGATTTCAGACTTGACATAATGCTGGATTCCGGCCCGGGGGCCAGAAGCGTCAATTTGCCGCTCCGCCCTTTTACCCTTGTCGGCGCAACCACAAGAAGCGGGCTTTTGACAAGCCCTTTGAGAGACCGTTTTGGGTTGCTGTTCCGTTTGGAACTCTATTCGCCGGAAGAGCTTTTGACAATTATAAACAGGTCTGCGGGAATTTTGCAAGTGGAGATAGAAAAAGACGCCGCCGTCCTTCTTGGCACACGTTGCCGAGGGACGCCTCGGGTTGCAAACAGGGTTTTGCGCAGATGCAGAGATGTAGCTCAGGTTCGCGGAACCGGCAAAATTTCCGTCCAGATAGCGGAGAAAACCCTGCAAATGCTCACCATAGATTCGGATGGGCTGGATTCAATGGACAGGCGGATTTTAGAGTGCATAATAGACAGTCATAACGGGGGGCCGGTCGGGTTAAGCACAATCGGCGCGGCACTCGGCGAAGAGCCGGACACAATAGAAGAGGTTTATGAACCTTATTTAATTCAAAAAGGATTTTTGGCGCGCACTCCGAGAGGGAGAACCGTAACGCTGAACGGCTATAAAAAATGCAACCGCATTCCGCCTGCAAAAATTGAATTGCAGCCGGAGTTGTTTGGGTAGAAATCTTATCTGCTCTTCCTCACCTTCACCGGCAAAATCCCCATTGCTTCACGGTATTTGTTCACCGTTCTACGGGCGACTTTTAAACCGCGCCTTTCCAGAATTTCAGATATCTCCTGGTCCGAGAGAGGGTTGTTTTTATTTTCTTTGTTTATCAGTTCCTTAATACTGTCTTTTATCTTCACATTGCTCACCTCGGTGCCGTCTTCCTGGGCAACGCCTGCGGAGAAGAATTTTTTGAGTTCAAAAACTCCATAAGAAGTTTGAACGTATTTTCCGTTTGTAACCCTGTTGACAGTGCTGGCATCGCGATTTATTTTGTCTGCTATATCCTGCAAAATCATAGGCCTTAAATGCTGCGGCCCGCGCGCAAAAAAATCGTATTGATAGCGAACAATCGCATTCATAACCAAAAGCATGGTTTCTTTGCGGCTCTCAATGCTTCGCATAAAAATATTTGCGGAGTTCAATTTATTCCTTATCCAGGATTTATCTTCGCTGTTTGCCAGTTTTGTTTTTAACAGGTTTTTATAGGAATCGTTTATCTTCAATTTTGATTTTGTGCCGTCCCTGAGCGATACGCTGAATGAACCGTCTGACTCCCTTTCCACAATAAAATCCGGGGTTACAAAAGAAAATTTGGAAACCTGAATTTGCGAGAGCGGGTGCGGGTTTAATTTTGCCAGTTCCTTTACTGCGCAGGTAACTTCCTGAACGGTTATGTTCATCGCTTTTGCGATTTGAGTGTAGCGTAGTTCCAACAACAAATCGTAATGGTTTTCTAAAATTTTAATGGCTATTTTTGAAAAACCCGGTACTCTTTTAGCCTGTATTATAAGGCAGTCGCGCAAATCAAAAGCCCCTACTCCGGGCGGCTCCAAACTGCGCAATACTTTAAAAGCCTCTTTAACCTCTTTCGGAGATTTTTTTAAGAGTTTTTCGTTTTGCAAAATTAAGTCTATAGTTTTTGTTAAAGAGTTTTTGCCGGAAATAGATTCTTTAGTTTCATTTAAGTCGTTTTCTTCGCGCAAAAACCCGTTATCGCCAACACAGCCTACTAAATATATAACGCATTCGTAAATCTTTTCCGGCAGGTTTCGGTCTTTGAGTTGGTTCAGCAGGTATTGCTGAATATCCAAATCGTAGCTCTGCGGACGTTCCCAATCATCTTCATCAGGGTCTCGGCGGCTAAAATCTTCCGGTTCGCTATCTCTAAATCCGTCTTGAAAATAATCTTCCCAGTCCAAATCCGATTTTTTCTCGGGTTCGTCCAAAAGCCCTATGTCCGAATCTTCCCGTTTATCGGCAGTTTCACTTTCACCGTTTTCCCCGCTTTCATTGTTTTCGCTGCTTTCGTCAATTTCCAAAAGAGGGTTTATTTCAAGTTCCTGTTGAATGGCAGCTTCCAATTCCAGAGAATTCATTTGCAAAATTTGCGCCGTAAGTATGGTTTGAGCGGATAGCTTTTGGTCTATCCTCATTCCTTGCGATATGTTCATCTGAATGGGCATAATGGAACTAAAGAAAATATAGAATTTAATCCTGCTGTGAGTTTAGAAAATTTCTACATTTTCTATTGTGTTTATATCCATACCAGCCTTTCTCTTTTGCTTGGGTTTTGCAGTTTTGCTGGGCTATTTTTTTGCCTGGATTTACAATTACGGAAAACTGCACAAAGAACCGAAAGATAAACCGCTGAGATTAACGGAAACCCTCAATATTCCAATTGAGTTCGCTGCTAATGCCGGGCAGAACAACGGTGCTGCAAAAAGACTGGAACAAGAAAAAGCCTGCTACGAAACTAACTTTGCAACTAAAGACTCTATTGTGGAAAAATTGCTCGCGCTTTTTCGCAGCAGCCTGGAAAAAGAAGAAAGAAATATTCTCTCCGTTTGCTACTGGGTATTTAACGGAGAGGATTTTACCCTAAGGCTATCAAACAGTCCGTATCGCATAAGTGAAAATCTGTTTGTGCCGAAAAGTGACAAATATTTTTCAAAAAAGGAATTTAATTGTAGCGGAGCGGATAAAATTCCCATGGATGTTTTTCAATCCGAAAATCAGGTGGTGTATTCCATGGCTGGTGTGGCTATTTCCGGCGACGGAAAATTGCGTGGCTACATAACCATAGACAGCGCAGACGAAAATGCTTTTAGCGATGAAATTTTTTCAGAATTGAGAGGGTTTGCAAACCTGACTGAAAAAATGCTCAGAATCCTGGATTTGAATTTCAAATTAAATAGAGAAAACAGCCTGTTCAACGGAATACTGAAAGATATTTCAGATTTATTTCGTTCCGCTTCAAAGGGAAATCTCATTGCCGATATATCCAAAATTTTGCAGGATAATTTCAGGTTTAACAGGCTAATGCTAATCACCCCTGATGAGCAGGAAAAAGACAGATGGCATATTTCGGAAGCAGCAGGCGAACAAAAGGAAATTTTCAAGGAAATATCCTTTAATACTCATGTAAAATGCTTGCTCTATGAACTTTTGGCCGGAAAAGTTTCCGTTGTAAAGGAGTTGGATATCCCAACAGACCCTTACCTGTGCAGATTCTACGAAAACGAGCCAAAGAATCTGGAACTCCGCTCGCTCTTTGCCGTTGCGCCTCCCGCGCAAAACAACTCTTATCCCTTAATCATTGTGCTAGAAAGCAGGAATTGCAAAGCGGTTTCCATAATAGACGAAATTATTCTGACTTGTATTGTCGCTTGTGCTGCACTTAAACTTTCCGAGATTCAAAGCAAAGATGAATTCAAACAGAAAAAGAAAAATGATTTTACAGGCATAGATTCAAACGGCTTGGGCAAACTTTTGAATTATTACGAGACCGAAATAAGCGATTTGAAAAAAAACGATGACAGTCTTGGAATTTTATTCTTTAAAGGTACCGCAGTAAAAAAAGAAAACAAGATTATGAATTTCGAAAAATTTTTGGAGGTTTTGAAAAATTTAAAAAAGGCATGGAACGGGCAGCATTTAGCCATGCTGGGAAATGATGAATTTGTGCTGTCCGTAAAAGGTAATTTTCAAGAGAAGACTTTTAAAACAATAGCTATGCAAATGATAATGAGCGCGGAGAATATGCTTGCGGAATATTCCTTGTCCATAAAGAGTCATTCTATATGGCTAAACAAAAATAAAATAGAAGATGTGGAGAGAAAACTCGGGCAAAGCGGCAGAACCCTGTTTACGTTGACTGTTATGAAAAAGTTTAAAGAAATGTCAGAGGTTGGCGAGTAGTGTTTGGCGTTGTAGACTGGTTTGTGCTTGCGGCGTACTGGTGCCTATCTGTTTTTATAGGTTTGCGCGCTGCGAGGAACAATCGCTCTTTTAAGGATTATATGCTCGGCGGCGGCTCAATGCCGTGGATTCCCGTTGGCATAAGCTTAATAGCAACTTCCGTTAGCGCAACAACTCTTTTAGGTGTTCCGGCGGATGTTTTTGATGTGGACATGACATTGATAATGACCAATGTTGGGAGTTTTTTAAGCATTTTGGTCGTCGGATGGATATTTATTCCGCGCATTAGAAAGAGCGGGGTGCAAAGCGCTTATGAAATTCTGGAAAAAAGTTTTTCCCGTTCCGTTCGCAGAGTAGCTGCTGTTTTTTACGCTATGCACCTGGTTTTGAGAACAGGTATTTTATTATTCGCTCCGTCTCTGGTTCTCGCTCCGATTTTGCAAATTCCCGTATGGTCAGCTATTTTACTTTCTTCGGTTGCCGCGATTTTATACACCTGGTACGGAGGTTTTAAAGCCGTTGTCTGGACGGATGTCATGCAATTTTTGGTTTTCTTTGGCGGTGGAATTTTTGCGCTGTTCGTTTTGGTAAACGGAATTGGCGGGTTTGGAGAACTGGCTGCTCTTGCCGGCGAAAGCGGGAAAAGCAACTGGTTTAACGGCTCTCTTGACCCGTCGAATGCGAGAACTTTGCTCTCTGCCGGTATTGTTTATGCGATTTTGGAAATTGCAATCAGAGGTTGTGACCAGCAGTTTGTGCAAAGATATTTGAGTTGCAGGGATGTTAAGGCGGCAAACAGGTCCAGCGTGCTTTCCATGGTTTTGGGGCTTGCCGTTTCGCTTCTGTTTTATTGGCTCGGAGCGGCATTGTTTGTTTATTACAGGGTTAAAAATGCAAGCCCGCTGCCTGAAGAGCTTGGCCCTAATGATGTATTTCCGTATTTTATTGTGAATGGTTTGCCGAGCGGTTTAACGGGGCTTTTGGTCGCGGCTATTTTTGCAGCGGCTATGAGCAGCATTTCCAGCGCGATTCACGCCTTGGGAAACACAACGGAGAAGGATATTTTGTGCAAAACCGCAGAGCAGGAATCCGTGTTCAGGGCGAAAATGTGGATTGTGCTTTGGGGAGTGTGTGGAACTTTTGCGGCATTTGTTGCGGCTTCTCAGGTGGGTTCTCTTTTAAAGAATGCTCTGTTTTTTACCGGGCTTTTCACCGGCCCTTTGCTTTCGCTTTTTTTGCTTTCGTTTTTTGCTCCTTATTTGCGTTCATTTTCGGTTTTAACCGGTGTTATATGCGGGATGTTCAGTTTGCTTTTGTTCAACGGCATTCCCTTTTTCCCCCGATATGTTCCGCCTCTTGACGGAGTTTTTTCCTGGCCCTGGAATCCGCTGATTTCCTGCACGGTTTCCGTGTGGCTTGCTCTGTGCATGGATTTTGTTGTGCCGAGAAAGGCAGTAAATGAGGTGGCGTGAATTGGCGTTTACTAAATTTAATATCATGAAAATTCTTTTCATAGGCGGGAGTGGCAATATAAGCTGGAATTGCACGGTGCAGGCTTTGAAAAAAGGCTGTGAGGTGTGGGTTTTAAACAGGGATAGCGGTTCCGTTATGCGGCGCGAGCTTCCAAAAGAGGTTCATAAATTAAAGGCTGATATCGGCAACCAGAATTCCGTGAAGGAGGCGATAAAAGGCCTCAAATTTGATGTTATAGCTGATTTTATATGTTTTACTCCAGAGCAAGCAAAGCAAGACTTGATGCTTTACAGCGAAATTTGCGAACAGTTTATATTTATCAGTACCGCTTCTGCTTACCAAAAACCGCTGACTGCTGTGCCCATAACGGAAAGCACGCCGCTAAAAAACCCTTACTGGCTCTATTCCCGCAACAAAATAACCTGCGAAGAAATATTCTTTGCCGAATACAGAGAAAAGAATTTTCCCATAACCGTTGTTCGCCCCTCGCATACTTACGATACCATCATACCTGCCGCAATGGGCAGTTCGGGCTGGACAAACTCTGCAAGAATGATGAGAAACAAAGCGATTATACTGCACGGAGACGGTACCACGCTCTGGACGCTGACCCATGCGGAAGACTTTGCAAAAGCATTTGTCTCGCTGCTCGGCAACAAGGCCGCTATAGGACATGCTTTTCACATAACAAGCGACGAATGGCTAACCTGGCGGCAAATTTCAGAAAACGTAGCAGAAGCCCTCGGCGTACCTAAACCTAAATTTGTCTGCGTTCCAAGCGAAAAAATCGCGGAAAAAAATTCCGATTTGGGAGCAGGACTTTTGGGCGATAAAGCTTGGTGTGCCATTTTTGACAACTCGAAAATCAAAAGATTTGCACCCGGCTGGCAAGCGACAATCCCGTTCAGGGAAGGTATAAAACGGACAATCGGCTGGTTTATGGAAAATTCCGAGAGAAGAAAAATAAATGCGGAACTGGACGGATTTTTGGATGAGCTGGCTTAAAGCAAATATATTGGGTTTTCTCTTTTACCTGTCTATAACCATAGGCTTGTTCACCGCTATTCCGCCCTGGTTCTTGTATTGCGTAATATTCAGGAAACGAAGAAAATTTGTGTCTATATGCAAACCTTTTTTTGCGGTTATATTTTCCCTGTTCGGCATTAAAGTTAAAATAGAAGGAATTTTACCGGAGCATGGCAAAACCTGTTTTATGCTTTGCAACCATCAGAGCTTTATAGATGTTCCCGTTATATTACACAAAGTTTTTCCCTGTGCGTTTTTGGCAAAAAAGAGCCTGTTTAAAATTCCTTACTTCGGGCAGCTTTTAGCTTATACCGGCAGCATACCTGTTATGCGCGGAGACCCCCAGGCAAATGCAAACCTGCCGGATAAAATCAAGCACAGACTTTCGCAAAATTTCCCGGTTATGGCCTTTCCAGAAGGAACACGCTCTGAAAAAGGCGAACTTTTGCCTTTCAAAAACGGGGTTTTTCGCATAATAAAAGAGGCTGGTGTCCCCGTGTTCCCCATCACGCTTGTGGACGTATACAAAGTCATGCCAAAAACGGGCTTCGCCCTATATCCGGGAGAAATCAAAATCGTTCCGCATAAAATAATATCGGCAGAAGAAATAGAGAAATTAACCTACGAAGAATTGAGAGATGTTGTGAGAAAGGAAATTCTATATTCCCAATAAAAGGAGGTTTTATGAAATTTTTGAACCGTGTATCATTACTCGCTGCCTTCTCATGCTCCATAGTTTTTGCCAGCGAGAATTTACCCGTGTGCGGTAGCGAAAAAGCCTTGCCGGGAGCCGCGTGCAGAGGAAGAGATGTGGGTTTGGAAGCCAACCAGAGGATTTCCATTTATTTGCACCCCGTTTCACTAATATCCAGTCTGGCTGTGAACAGTGCACCGCTTCTGCTTTATTTAACGGGGGAATTTCCTATGAGCAGATTCAATTCTCTAATAGTAAATCCGTCTTTTTGGAATGGCGGTAAAGAAGGTCAAAATTATTTTAGGCTTGGTTCCGGTGTAGGCATACGTCGTTATGCAAACGGAGAAGCAAATGGGCTTTATCTGGAACTTATGGGAAGCGCACATTATTTAAAGATGAAAGAAAAAGCCATTTTATCCGATGAATTTATTTCAAGTTCCGGTCCTTTTTTTGACATTTTGGGCTATATCGGCTATACAGCGAAATATTCCGGTATAAGTATATACTATGATTTCGGCGTAGGCTATGGATGGAGTAAAATCAAAAAGAATTCTGATGAAAAATGGACTATTTCAGATTTCAGCGGTGGCAGCGGTTTGTCTTTTGATATTAACATAGGCATAGGCATTCCGTTCTAACCTGTAAATCAACTCCAGAAGATCCACGGAAAATGCTCATTCTTTCGCTAAATAACGGCAATAATTAAACTTGGGACTTGACAAAAATTCAAAAAATTGCTATATTTACATTTTTATTGTATTTTGAGGATGTTCATGAAAACCCCCGTTATAAACCCTAATGCGGTAGAACGCGAATGGAAAATTGTAGACGCCGAAGGCAAACCCCTGGGGCGTGTTGCGAGCAAAGTCGCTTATTTGTTAATGGGTAAACATAAGCCGGTTTATGCCCCAAACACCGATGTTGGCGATTTTGTTGTTGTTATTAACGCTGCAAAAGTAGCTTTAACGGGTAAAAAGGCAGAAACCAAGCAGTATTTTCACCATACCGGCTTTATAGGCGGCGAACGCTGGATTTCTTTTAAACAATACCTGAATCGCAAGCCTATATTTCCTATTGAACATGCTGTTTGGGGAATGCTCCCTCACGGCTCGCTGGGCCATGCCATGTTCAAAAAATTGAAAGTCTATGCCGGAGCGGAATACAGGGAAACAGATAAAAACCTTAAACCGGTGAATATTTAAAAAGGAGAAATTATGGCAACAGCAACAAAAACTTCCGCTAAAGAAAAGGGTACGCAGCAAAAAATTTATCGCGGCACAGGCCGCCGCAAAAGCGCGGTTGCAAGCGTTATAATAAAAGAAGGAACGGGCAAACGTACTATAAACGGCCGCGATTTCAAAGATTATTTCCTTTCCGAAGTACAGAACATGGTGGCGAACCTTCCGTTCTCCGTTTTGGGCAACGCCGAGAAATGGGACGTTATAGTGAATGCAAACGGCGGCGGCATAGCTGGTCAAATGGGTGCGGTTCGCCTTGGAATTGCGCGAGCACTCGTGGAACAAAACGTAGAAGTCAAGCCGGCTCTTCGCCACGCTAACCTGCTAACCCGCGATGCCCGCGTTGTTGAACGCAAGAAATTCGGACGCAAAAAAGCCCGTAAACGCTTCCAATTCTCGAAACGCTGATTTTTTTTGCAATTTGACAAAACCCTTTAAATTTTCTATATTTGTCAAATATTGCGAATACGCCTTATTAATAACGCGCCGGAGCAAAAATTGTCGCTTTTGGAGAAAGATGAACAGATTTTGTTCAGGGAGTTGCGGTTAAAAGGGTCCTTAAATTGTAATTTTGCCGTTAAAAAAGAAAAGAGCGGATTTACTGTTAAGGGGATTGTAAACGGTTCGCAGGAGTTTGCGTGTTCTAGAACTTTGGAGTTATTTGAGCGGTTTTTTAAAATAGAAGTGGACGCTCTGGTGCTTCAGGAACAGGATCTAACGCAGCAGGAAGAGGATGACGGAAGCGAAGATTTTTTTAAAATCAAAGTTCCCGTCAACCAAAATGAAGTGGATTTGACCGAAACCGTGCGTCAATTGGTTATATTACAAGAGCCTATGATACCGGTAAAGGAAGAAATTTAACAGGGAGAAAAAAATGGCTGTTCCTAAAAGAAAAACCAGTACTGCGCGTCGTGATAAACGCCGCCATAATTCATATAAGTTAAAAGTTCCCGCTATGGCAAAATGCGAACAATGCGGTGCTGTTAAACGTCCGCACAGAATTTGTGAAGAGTGCGGTTACTACAACGGTGTTAAACGCATTAAGGTAGAAGAAAGTGCTTAGCTTGAAAATCGCGTTAGACGCAATGGGTGGTGATTTCGCTCCCGAACAGGTTGTTAAAGGCGCGGTTTTGGCCGCAAATGATCCGGAGCGTGATTTTGAAATTTTGTTGTGCGGTCCGGAAACCATGGTTAAGGAAGAATTAAAAAAGAACGGTTATTCCGGTAATGCCATAATTGTTATAGATGCTCCGGATATTGTGGCTATGGATGAGTCTCCTATGCAGGCACTTAAAACAAAGCCTAAATCCGGGCTTGTGACATGTGTTGCTCTGCAAAAACAGGGAATTGCAGCCGCAAGCGTTAGCGCAGGAAATTCCGGCGCGATGATGGCTGCCAGCCTTATGATTCTGGGGCGTGCGGCAAATGTTGCAAGGCCTGCTATTGCATGTGCGGTTCCAACAGCTAAACGCCAGGCCATACTTTTGGACTGCGGAGCAAATGTGGACGAAAAGGCCTCCGTTTTGGTGGATTTCGCTCTTTGCGGCAGTGTTTACGCTGAAGCTGTTATGGGCTATGAAAAGCCGACAGTCGGTTTAATAAACATGGGAGAAGAGGAAAAAAAGGGAACCGAGGTTTTGCAAGAAACCTATAAGCTGCTGAAGCAGGCTCCCCTTAACTTTATAGGGAATGTTGAAGGCAGAGATTTTATCAAAGGACATGCAGATGTTGCGGTTGCACCCGGTTATACGGGCAATGTGATATTAAAACTCATGGAGGGTTTTTATGAGCTTGCGCATGAAGTATTTGGTGACATAAAAACCGAGAAGGCAAAGGAATTTGACCGTCTTTGGGACTACAGAAACCATGGCGGCGGCTTGCTTCTGGGATTAAACGGCGTTGGCATAATAACCCACGGCAGAGCTGATTACATTGCCATTCGCCATTCCCTGTTTACCGCCTGCAAATTTGCAAAGGCCGGCGTTCCTGCAAAAATTGCTGAAAAATTATCCGCAATTAAAGGAACGGAAAAGGAATAATATGAATGCGGTTATAAAATCCGTTGGCGTGTATTTGCCAGAATTCATCGCAACGAACGATGAACTTGCGAAATCCAAAGGGTTGGATACAAATGACGAGTGGGTAAGAAGCCGTACAGGCATAGCCGAAAGACGTATGGTACAAGACGACAGCATTCTAACAGCAGACGTCGGCTGCTTTGCAGCAAAAAACGCAATTGAAAAAGCCGGTATTTCCCCCGGTGAAATAGATGGAATTATAGCTGGTACAATGTCTCCAGACAAGCAGTTTCCCGCGATAGCCTGCTATATTCAGGCAAAGCTGGGTTGCGGCAGGGCTTTCGCCTTTGATATCACCGCAGCGTGCGGTTTTATTCCACCGGCTCTTAACACAGCGGCTCTTATGATTCGTTCCGGGCAGGCCAAAAATATTTTGGTTGTCGGGGCGGAAATCTGCTCTCGCATTTTGGACTGGAACGACCGTAGCACCTGTGTTCTTTTTGGAGATGCTTCGGCTGCAATTCTGCTTTCCGCAAGTGAAGATAGCAATCGTGGTTTTGTTAGCGCAGCTCTTGCTGCTGACGGAAATTTAGCTGACATACTTTATTTAAACATCATTGGGGCGGAAGGTTCCTTTTTAAGAATGGAAGGCACCGCTGTTTACAAACTAGCCGTTTCCGAGCTTGCGAACATAACCAAAAAAGCCTTGGAAAATGCGAATCTTTCCCTAAATGATATAGACCTTTTTGTTCCGCACCAAGCGAACATTCGCATAATACAGTCCGTGGGCAAAACTCTTGGCCTCCCGGCCGAAAAGATTATGGTAAACGTAGACAGATACGGCAATACTTCTTCTGCATCCATTCCCATTGCGCTTTACGAAGCGGAGCAACAGGGTCGTTTAAAACCCGGTATGCTTATAGCAATGCCCGCCATAGGCGGAGGCATGAACTGGGGTTGCGTTTTATTCAGGTGGTAAATTAGCTATCTTTTTTTGCATCATAATATAATTGCTTCTCTTAAAATCGTTTCTGTGATCCATGCAAAAGCGTGGGTAAATGTATTGCTTTGGAAACATTTTAACAGGGAAAACATTTTCGCAACCATCAAGGCAACACTTAAATTGAATCTCAACAGCTTCGCTATAGCCGTGTTTAAAAAACATATTGCGCATTTCAAGGCTGTCTAAAGTCTTTTTCGGTTTTTGCCTGGCTTTTATATCCCTGTGCTGTTCGCAGTATTTGGCTATAGGATGCCCCCAGAACTCACGACCACAACCAGGTTCCTGACATTTTTTGAGCTTTACGCGCTTTTTTTTCTTGTACTTAGGTAATTGCATAGCGGGAATATAGAAAATTATTTTTTTGTTTCTTCTGCACGTTTTTTAGCTTTGCTTCTCGCTGTTTCTCTAAATAGATGAATGTTTTTAAATTTAATCATGCTCAGTCTTTCGCCTTTTTCATCGTAAATTTTTACGCCATACCTGTCAATGCTGCTTACAAATGCCTGTAGCGCGGAGCGCAGGCTGTCTATGTCGTCTATTATTTCTCTCTTGTCCAAGAGAGCTTCGATAACAGGATTATTTTCAAATCGGATTAAAATTCCGTTCAGGTTTTCTATAGAGCCATTAACTTTTAAAATTATATTTTCGACAGCTTCTATGCCGTCTTGCGCCTGAACTCTTACGGTATCCAAAGAATTGTTTATTTTAATGCTTGCATTCGATATTTGCTCTGTATAATCGCTAACCTTGTTCAAAGCTCCCAAAGTCTGTTTTTCAACGGAATATACCACGTCGGATAAAGTAGCCATCAAATCTTCGCATTCGTTTATAATATCTTCAAATGTTTCCTGCAAAGAAGAATTGTTTTCATCGCCGGTATGCAGAATGCGAATAAATTTCATAAGGGAGGCAACATATTCCTTTGCTACATCGGTCAAAGCCAATATTTCCGCAAGACCCGGTTCAAATTCTCCGTTAAAAACATAATCTTTCGGTGCAAGCTCTCCATCTTTGCCAGGCTCTATAACAATGGAACGACTACCCATAATATTGGGGCTTATATTTCTGAACTTGGTATCCTTGCGAAAAATGCGAGGCTCATCCAGTCCAATTTCAACCAGAGCTTTTTCGTTAGCCCTTGTGATAGAAACAACACGGCCTATTTCGAGCCCCCTTATACTGACAACATCCTCGTTCTGCAATGCCCCCATTTCGGAAAATTGCACGAACACGGTGTTGCGTGCAATTTTTTCGTTTTGCCACACTGCAAAAACCACATAAACAATAATCAGAAGCGCTACCGCTATTGTTATGAAACCTGTTAGTTTATCCCTATGCATTTTTTGTCGGCAAAGTTTTTCTTTTGGCTAAAAGCACGGCACTAACCATTGCAGAAAGTAGAATAAAGCCTGTTAATTCAAAAAGAATAAAATATCCTCCACCCACACCTATAAGTTCTTCTTTTCTGGAACTGGTATCGAATAAATGCTCGGAAACGGCAGCAACACTTCCGTTTATGGCTGTTACGTCTTCCTGCAAATTCACATTGCAATAAGTTGCGAACAAAAGTAATGCTCCTGTAAAAACAGCCAAAACCGAACATATACCCAGTTTATCCATTCTAGGTAACCTTGTTTCCTTGGCTCCGTTAAGCACCATAATTACAAATACAATTAACATCATAATTGCACCTGCATAAACCAAAATTTGCAAAACGCCTAAAAATGTGCTGTGAACAAGGGTATAAATACCCGCAAGCGAAAGCATATTGAGCACAAGAGCCATTGCACCGTTTATAGGGTGTTTTGAAATCAGCAGGGCAAAAGCACTAACCACGCTAACCGCCGCAAAAATAAAAAAGCATATTGTCGAGAACATATTATGAGAATATAGAAAATATTATGTGACCGGCGGCATGAGCCTATACCCCATTTCTTCAATTTCAGCCTTGATTTTAACTATAACCGTCTCGTTTGGGTCATATTCCACCGTAACGCTTTTAGCCGCTAAATCCACCGCAACATTCGCAACGCCCGGCAAAGCCTCAACCGTTTCTGCGATTGCTTTAGCACAATGCCCGCACGACATACCATCAACTTTAAGCATCGTTTCTATCATTTTGTTTTCTCCCTCAAACGCAAGGCATTGAACAAATATAGAAAATCGGCCGCAACGGGACGGGGTGCGCTTGTCTTAGGACGGGTCAGCAACACAGGGGTGAGCATTTTTAAATATTCTATATTTACATCGCAACAGCTTAAAAGGAGAAATTTGTGTCGAAAGACTACGGAATTAAGAGTATTTCAAATACACTTTACACCAACGATAACCTGTTTATATTAAATGGGTTGAATAGCAATTTAGTTGATTTGATATACTTAGACCCGCCTTTTAACTCAAAGCGGCTTTACTCTGCGCCAATAGGCAGCAAAGCGGCTGGCGCAAGTTTCAAGGATATGTGGACTTGGCAAGACGTTAATGAAGCGTAT
>Ga0182466_11601_pt1 | contig 16511 bp, 12 predicted proteins | sample TergutMp193P3_FD_120795 | JGI IMG/M metagenome (GOLD analysis project Ga0182466, IMG submission 120795) | reverse complement strand
CTGAAAGAGAAATTCCATTCAAAGGATATTTTGGAACGGATAAATCAGGTGTCGGAGCATTTAAAGGAAAATGAAAAACTGATTGCGGACTTGCGAGCGAAAATTGCGGAGAGCCAGAGTGCGGATTTATTTAAAAATCCCCTGCAAGTTAAAAATATTCCTGTATGGGTTTCCCAAGTGAGCATAGAGTCCGGTGACTTCTCGGCTCTTTTGGAGGTTGCGCAAAAAGTGATGCCCGCTCATGGGATAGCGGTGATTGCCAATGTTCAAAGCGATTCCGGTTCAATAGCGGTGATTGTTCATCCCGAATTGGTTAAGAAAAATATCAAGGCTGGCGATATAGTTAAAAAGCTCGCTGAACTGGCGGGTGGCAAAGGCGGAGGCCGCCCGAATTTGGCACAGGCCGGGACAAAAACTCCGGAGAAGATTGGCGAGGCGTTGGCGGGGGTGGAAAGGATTGTGGGGGAATTTCTTTAAACAAATGGGACGTATCTGGCTTTTGTTTGCACACCTAAATTGGGCTGCCCTCAAGTGAGGATTTCTTACTGTAAGTAGAAAATAGGAGGAGGCGGGCATTTTTGTATATTCCGCCTATGCCTATATTTTTTGCATTAATATTTTTATTGATAGCATCATGCGAAAAATCAGCGGGAATACATACTGATAAACCGCTGAAATATTCTTCGTTTCGGGATATTCCGGGCGTAACGCGGGAAGAAATAGAGGCCATAGAAGCACTTCAAAAAAAGAGAACCCATTTTATTTACGGAATGAATACCAGTACCGAGGCCTTTTATGCGGAAAACAGCGGAGTCAAAGGATATACCGCGCTGTTTTGCGAGTATCTGAGCCATTTGTTCGGGATACCCTTTAAACCGGCGATATACGAATGGAACAATTTGATTGCGGGGCTTGAAAGCGGCGGCATCGATTTTACCGGTGAATTGACGGCAACCGAAGAACGTCGCAAAACATATTACATGACAAACACCATTGCCGAACGTTCAATAAAATACTTCCGCATAAAGAATGACATGCCTCTTGAGGAAATTGCAAAGTCGCGACCGCTACGTTACGCATTTTTGGAAGGCACAACTACAGCGGATGCAATTTCTCCGTTTATAGACAAAAAAACCGAAACTATATTTATTCCCGACCACAATAATGTTCACGATATGCTTATAAGCGGCCAAATTGATGCTTTTTTTGAAGAGAATGTTGCGGAGGCTTTTTTTGACATTTATGAAGATGTATCTGCCAAGGACTTCCAGCCCTTGATTTACAGCCCTGTTTCCATGAGTACCCGAAACCCTGAACTTGTGCCTGTCATTTCGATTGTGCAAAAGATGCTGCAAAGCGTGAGCATTCGCCATTTGACGGATATGTATAAAAAGGGGCAGCAGGAATACATGAGATATAGGCTTTTTAAGTATAGCTTTGACGAGGAAGAACGTAAATACATAAAAACGCATCCTGTTGTGTATTTTGCGGCGGAACACGATAATTATCCCCTGAGCTTTTACAACGAGTATGAAAATGAATGGCAGGGAATATTTTTTGACGCATTGAAAGAAATAGGAATATTCACCGGAATTTCCTTTAAACAAGCCAACGACCGGCCTATTGAATGGGTAAAACTGCTGAAAATGCTTGAGGATGGAAAAGCATCAATAATATCCGAATTGATTCCCTCAAAAGAGCGGCAGAATCGTTTTTTGTGGCCGAAAATCTCGCTTTTGCAGGATAAATACGTCCTTATATCAAAAGAAAATAGCCCTAATGCAAGCGTCAATGAGATTCTTCATATGAAAATAGGACTGTTTAAAAATACAGCGCATACGGAATTGTTCAGAACCTGGTTCCCAAATCATCCAAATACCGTGGAGTATGAAGATACGGATGGCGCCTTTAGCGCTTTGGAGCGAGACGAGGTAGATATGGTGATGGCGAGCCGGAACCTGCTTCTCGTTTTAACAAATTATATGGAACTTCCGGGCTATAAAATAAATATTCTCTTTGACCATTCTTTTGAATCGTTTTTAGGTTTTAACAAAAACGAACAAGTTTTGCGTTCTATTGTAGATAAAGTGCTTATACAGATGGATATCAAAGAAATATCCGAAAGATGGACGCACAGAACCTACGATTATAGGGTAAAGGTGGCGCAGTCGCGGCAAATGTGGCTTATAAGCGTATCTGTTTTGCTGTTATTTGTGATTGTTCTTTTGTTCATTTTATACCATAGAATTTTGAGCGAAGAAAAACGGCTGAAAATCCTGGTGCAAAAACGTACCGCAGAGCTTGATGAACAGTACAAACTGCTAGAACGTATCAGCATGACCGACCAGTTGACGGATATACCCAACAGGCGCAATTTTGACAATAAATTAAATTTGGAATGGCGCAGGGCTATAAGAGAAAAATCGCCTATAAGTTTATTGATGCTTGATGTGGATTGGTTTAAGATGTATAATGATACTTACGGACACCAAAGGGGCGATGCGGTTTTAAAGAGCGTTGCGAAAAGCATTGAGCAGGCAGTAAAGCGTTCGGGCGATTTTGTGGCTCGCTGGGGAGGCGAGGAATTTGCGGTACTGCTGCCCAATACCAATTTTAAAGGTGCCTTGGAGATAGCCGAGTTCATACGCTTAAATATTGAAAATTTAAATACCATAACCATAAGCATCGGCGTTAATACGCAAATACCGGAACAAGATAGTTCGCTTAACAATTTTATTTCCGCTGCGGACAATGCGCTTTACAATGCGAAGAAAATGGGTAGAAACAGGGTATGCGGCGCTTTCTGTGATTAGCAGCTAGGCCACTAATCACTGGCTGCTGAAATCTAAAAACCGCACGTATCTTCGAAGTGGTCTTGGCATTGCTTAACACTATTGCCATTGCAAGCCGCCTCTATAACGCACGCTTCAACAACTTCATAAGCTGCTTCAAGGCAGTCAATGTACCTATCATAGTCGTCATCTATGTCAAATTGTGCATCGCATGCATCCTCAGCGGCCACACTTTGCTCTTCGCAATCTTCAAGGATATCGAAAAACCGGTTGCAGCTTGGATAACCACTGCCGCCGCCATCTTCACCGCACTCTTGCTCAAAATGCTCCTCGCATGTTTCAATGTCGTTGCCATTGCAAAGCTTCTCTATATAGCACTCTTCAACAGGTTTATAAACCGCTTCAAGGCAAGCAATGAACCTATCATAGTCGTAATCTATATAAAGTTGTGCCTCGCATGCTTCCTCAGCGGCTACATTTAGAAGATTGTCGCAACCCTGCATGATGCCGGTAGCTTGGTTACAGCTTGGATAACTACCGCTGCCGGATGAACTGCTTTTACCGCCCGTTTTTCCGTTATCGTCAGGGTCAGTGGAGCAAGAAAAGGTGAATGCCAATGCAAACGCAATGCCTGCTATTAATGCGATTTTTGGAAGAAATCTAACTTTATTCATCATGACCTCCTTGGTTATTGTCATTGATTGTCATTAAATAATATAGTTAAATTGTGAATAAATTTTGACAAAAATTCCGTAAAATTGACGAGAACGATTTTCTATCTTCTTCCCATGAAACACTTTATCGCTTTAATAATCCTTATGGCAACTCTTGCGAATTCGCAAATAACAAAAAGCTTTGGAGCTAAAATAAACCAGCTTGGCTACGGAGAGCAGGCTAAGAAAATCCTTGTTTACAAAGATATAGACGCTCCGGCTGTGGAATTTAGAGACCTAGTAAGCGGAAAAGTTGTTTTGACCGCTCCCTTGTCTGCGCCGGCGGTTTGGGAACATAGCGGCGAAACCGTGCGCAAAGCGGATTTTTCCGAGCTAAAGAAAGGGCTTTATGCCGCATACATAAACGGAACCAGAGTTTCCGATAATATAATTGTGCAAAATAACGCTTATGAAGATGTGTATAAAGCCGCCTTGAAATGGTTCTACTATCAACGCGCATCAACGGCTTTGAGCCAGGAATTCGCCGGCAAGTGGGCACGTGCGGCAGGGCATCCCGATACAAGCGTTTACTACTACCCGGAAAGCGACAGGCCGGAAGGCTGGAAAATCAGCAGCCCCAAGGGTTGGTACGATGCTGGCGATTACGGCAAATACATTGTTAATAGCGGGATTTCCGTTTTTACAATTTTGGAGTTTTACGAGCATTTTGAAAAAGAACTTAAAAATATTTCTCTGAATATTCCGGAGAGCAAAAGCAAAACCCCGGACATTTTGGAAGAAGCGCGCTGGAATTTGGACTGGATGCTCGCAATGCAGGACTTGGACGGCGGGGTTTACCACAAACTTACAACGGCAAGATTTTGCGGCCATATAATGCCGGATATGGATACGGCAAAAAGATATGTGGTTATGAAAACAACGCCTGCTACCTTGAATTTTGCCGCTGTTATGGCGCAAGCTGCCCGTATTTACAAACAATTTGACGCAAAATTCTCCCAAAAAGCCTTAGCCGCCGCAGAAAAAGCCTTTGAATGGGCGGGCAAAAATCCGGCCGTTTTATTCAAACAACCAGATGGAATGAACACCGGACAGTATCACCACCCAAATGAAACCGCAAAAGATGAGCATTTATGGGCAGCGGCGGAACTTTATATGGCCACAAAGAAAAAGATTTATGCACAGATTGCAGATTCCGTTTCCTTTAATTCAAATTCTCCGTGGTGGGGCGATGCCAACTTCCTGGCGGTTTACAGATTGGCAAACGGCAAAAACGGTTTTAATCAAAATTTGACCAAAGCTGCGCAGGATACTCTCTTAGCCTTGGCGAATATGCTTAGAGACCAGGCGGAGAGTTCCGCTTATGGTTTGCCTATATTTAAAGGGAACTGGGTTTGGGGTTCAAACTCTGTGGTTGCGAATAACGGCATTGTGCTTTTGCATGCGTATTATTTAACAAAGGATAAACGCTACCTAGACGGTGCCCAAAGAGCTTTGGATTATCTTTTGGGAGCGAACCCGCTTGACATCAGCTATGTAACCGGATACGGAAACAGAACGATGATGGACCCGCACCATCGCCCCTCGGAAGCCGATGGGATTTTTGAGCCGGTGCCGGGTATGCTGGCTGGAGGGCCGCACGAGGGCGGACAAGATATTAAACCGGGGAACTGCGAGGTTAATTATGTTCAAAAAGGAAAACCGGCTCTTAGCTATATAGACCATAATTGCAGCTATGCCTCAAACGAGGTGGCCATAAACTGGAATGCTCCGCTGGTATATTTAGCCGGGGTGCTGCATTTTTTGAATAACGGAACGAGGGTGCCTTAGGCAAATCCGTTTAAAATATAAGTCGGGCTAACTCCGAGCGAGTAAATATCGTCTCTTAGCTCGCTTTCTTTTACATTCCCGCCAAGCACCAGCGCAGAATCTATGCCGGCTATATTTGCTCCGGCTATGTCTGTTCCAAGCGTATCGCCTATCATTATGACGCTTTCGGTGCTGGGTATAAGGCTGCGGAGCACGATTTCAAAAATCAGGGGAAAAGGTTTTCCGCAAAATAAAAGCTGGCATCCGGTTTTTTCTTTTAAGGTATTTGCTATGCAGCCTGTAACCGGAATTTTTTCGCCGTCCGGATTTGGAGCGTAAACATCGGGATTTAATACCAGAACTTTTGAATTTTTATTTGACAAAATCTCTATGGCTCTATCCATCTCCGCCTGAGCAGGATGTATGCCGCTCAATATAACTATAGGCTCGGACGGGTTTTCCACAGCCTCTATTTTTGCATCTTCCAAAAACAGCAGTCCGTCTTTGCTGCCCAAATAATAAACCTCTTTTAGCCCAAAGGTTTCGTTCAGCAAAGCGAGTAAACTGCCTGAAGATATAATCTCGTGGGTTTCAAAGTCCACGCCTGTTAAATGAAGGTCGTCCTGTATTTGCTTTACGGAACGCGAAGATGAATTTGTTATTAACCTCACATTTTTATTTGCCTTGCGGAGCGCGGCCATAAAGTCCATAGCACCGGGATAAACAAAATTGCCCTTGCTGTAGAGCGTTCCCCAGCCGTCCAGCAAAAAAGAACCATAATGCTTCAAAAGCGTTTCCGTTTTCACTTTCCACGGGTCGCCTTTGGCTTTCAGCAAATTTGGAGCGGCGGTTTCCAAATAGCCCTTATATATGGCAGACTCAAGCGGCAGCATGGAGGTAATATAGTAAATTTCTAATTTCATTAGCGAGGAGTAAGATTGCCGATAACCGATTATATGGAAAAAATATCATCCGATTTATGCGCAAGGGTAAGCGTATTGCTATTCTTTTTCGCTTTGAACGCTTTTGCAATAGAAAACCTTGATATTCGCGTTTTAAGGGTTGAATTTAAAAAGGAAAATCCCGACAACTCCCTTACTACCGGCCTTGGAACCTTTGATTCTTCTCGCGGCGACGCTGCTTATTGGGAAAAGCACATAAAGTTCGCAAAGAATTATTTTGAGCAGGCCAGCAATGGCAAAGTGTCAATTAACGCAGAAATCTATCCTAAAAGCCAATCCTCTTACAAGTTGGAAAAGGAAATAATCAGCTATAATCGCACCAGCCGCAAAGAAGGCGAAAAAATGGCGGAATTCGATTCCGTTCGGGCTGTGGATTATGCTCGTTTTGTGAACGACGTTTTGAAACTGGCAAACAATGACCCTGATAAACCGCTTGCTGCTCCGGCCTCGTCTTTCTCAAAAAGGCTTATCCTGATTGCCCACGCGGGGAACTCCCGTCTTTTGGATGGCGGAACAATGGGAACCCGTGGCGCAAACACTCCGGGTGATTTTACGGATGCTTACATAGACACTTCCTGGGGAAAAAATTTTTGGACAGGCTTTGGAGTTTCGGAAGGGGACACCATAACATCGGTGATGGTCACGAGCGAAACCGCCAACCAAGACGGTTTAAAATGGGGCATTGAAGGAACGATAACCAGCCAAATAGGGCGAGAACTAGGTTTGCCGTATTCATTTGACGTGGTAAAAGGCTTCTCACGTCTGGGTTATTTTGACGGAATGGATTTTGCCGGTTACAATGCCGGAGACGGATTCAGGCCAACTTTGCCGAGCGCATGGATGAGGAAGAAATGGATAAAGATTGAGGAAGTGAATAAAAACGATTCCCTTGAACTTTGCGCAGCAGCTTGCGATGAGTTTTGCACTCCGCAGGCAGTGAAAATTCCCATAAACCATAATGAATATATCTTGCTGGAAAACAGGCAAAAAACCTGCCAGAAAGATGGAGCAATAGACAGTTCGCATATGGATGTTGCACTCCCTGCAAGCGGTATAGCGGCGTGGCATATAAACGAATGGTATGTTAAGGAGTTGCTTTCCTTAAGCAGCGGCGGAGCTGTGAATGCCTGGGGGGGAGATACGTTCAGGGACCATCAGTATGGCATAGCCTTGATTGAGGCGAGCGGGATTCTGGGTTTGGGAAAGGAGTTCAGGAACGGCGGAGAAAACTATTATTATTTTGGCTCCGGCAGCGATTTAATTCCGCACAAAAGAACCAAGTTCGATACTGTATTTTCCATAAATCCTTCCGGTTACGGAAACACGGCTTCTACTTTTGGCGGATATTCGGGAATTAAAATAACCGCAAAAATACCCGATGGAGCAAAAGAGGAAAAATCCTTTAACGGGCTTATAGGCGACAGCGTTACAACCTGGCGGGCTTTAAAAATTCCGGTGAAAATAGAGTGGATAGGAAAATACGCAAGGCCAATTCCAATGGATTCCTTGCCATTTGACCCGCCTGAGAAAGAAGATTTTGCCGAATATCAAATTCCGCAAACCGACTGTTTTAAACCGGACAAAGGTAAAAGTTACAATCTTGGAAAAGAAGAATTTTTGCCTATTTGCGCGGACATAAACAAAGATGGCATTGAAGAGGCAATATTTTTGGGCAACAACCGCCTTTACGCCGTGGATTCCAATGGCGTTCCATTGCCGAATTTCCCCGTGCTGCTGTCCAATGGCGAACCTTTTGAAAATTTCCGCTCAAGACCGTTGGCAATAGACATAACCGGAAACGATTCCCTTGAAATTCTAATTCCCGTGAACAACGGTTTGATTTTGGCGGTGAACGGCAAAGGCAAATTGCTAAAAGAAGAATTCCCCATAACGGCGGGAACCTTTATTTACGAAGACCCCGCTCCGATGTTTCTTTTACATAAGAATACCAACTATTTATTCGCCATGCACAGGGGTGCTATAAAAGCTTTTTATTTACCGGAAGCAAGGGAATTTTTGAAACCGAACCCTTCGCAACTCGCCAAAAAAGACGAAATCTCGGAATTCTTTATTTATCCAAGCCCTGTTCGGGGGGGCAAAGCCGCAATGAGATTTAGAATTTTGGCTCCGGCAGCCAGCGCAACGCTGGATGTTTTTGACATAACGGGTTTCAAGGTGTTTAGCCAAAGCGTTTCTGATGTGGACAACGGTTCGAATCAAATAGAGGGCTTGGATTTTTCAAAACTGGGCAGCGATGTTTACAGCGCAAGATTAACCGTAAAATTCAAAGAAAGCGGCAAGCGCAAGGAAAAATGGGTGCGGGTAGGCGTGATACGTTAGCAATCCCTGTCCACCCGAATTTCCACCCCCTTTGCTATTTTGGTAAAACTTGGATTTGCCAGCGCATTTTTAATGGAATTCTTAATATCCGCAGAGTTTGCCGCCTTTAAAGTTATAACCAAGCGATAAAATTTCTGCACTTTGGAAATAAAAGGCTCTGCCGGACCTAGAATTGAGAGTTGAGAACTGAGAGTTGAGAGTTTTTTTAAGGTTTCCGCTAGTACATTGGCTGTTGTTTCCAGTTTCGTTTTGTTTTTTCCTTGAAGCCTTATTTGCGCAATTTTGCAAAAAGGCGGGTAAAAGGCTTCTTGCCTTTCCGTGAGTTCCGCTTTGGAAAATCCCAGGTAGTCGTGTTTAATGGCAAATTGCATAACAGGATTTTCCGGACAAAAAGTTTGGATTATCACTTGGGAGTTTTCCAAAAATCTGCCCGCCCGCCCTGCTACCTGCGTTAAAAGCTGGAAATATCTCTCGCTGGCGCGAAAATCGGGAATGCCGCTTCCTATGTCTGCGCAAAGCACTCCTACAAGAGAAACATCGGGAAAATCGTGCCCTTTTGCCACCATTTGCGTCCCCAAAAGAACATTGCATTCCCTGTCTCTGAATCTTTGCAACAGCTTTTCCGTAGTTCCCAAACCGCTTGTGGTATCGGCATCCAAGCGAAGAATTTTTGCATCCGGCAGCCATTCCCTGATTTCTTCTTCCGCCTTCTCTATGCCGCTTCCAAAGAATGCGAATTTTTTTGAGCCGCATTTGCAATGAGCATCCGACAAAAAAAGTTTTCCGCAATAGTGGCATACAAGTTTTCCGAATTGTTTATGATAGACAAGAACAACATTGCAATCCGTGCATTGCAATGGATTTCCGCATTCTTCGCAAATTCTGTTTGTGCTGTATCCCCTGCGGTTCATTAAAATTATTGCCTGATTTCCTTCGGAAATGGTTTTTGAAAGGGCATCGCGCAGGGCAGGGGAAAGCATCAAATCCTTATCCTGTTTTTTTCTCTCCTCTTTCATATCGGCTATGAGCACTTTCGGCAGCGGCAACCCTCCAGGCCTAGTCTTCATCTCAATAAGTTTCAGATTGCCGTTTTTAGCATTTCCGTAAGTTTCCAGCGAAGGCGTAGCAGACCCCAAAACCACCAGTGCCCCGTATTTATGCGCAATATGGAAAGCCATTTCCCGAACATTATAACGCGGTGCCGGGTCCTGTTGCTTATAAGAAGAATCGTGTTCTTCATCAATAATGAGCAATTGCGGTTCAAAAGGAGCGAGGATGGCTGAGCGGGTACCCATTAAAATAGGGGTTTGAGCGGATAGCAGCGTTGCCCAGGTTTTTCGCTTTTCTTTTGCGCCTAATGCAGAATGCAGAACAGGAATTTCGCAGCCGAGAAAATCCTCAAAGCGTTTCCTTGTCTGCGGCGTCAAATTTATTTCCGGCACGAGTATCAAAGTTTTCATTCCCGAATCCAGAGCCTTGCGAGCCAACTCCAAATAAACCCGCGTTTTTCCGCTGCCCGTAACGCCGTGCAAAAGCACCCCGCGAAACCCGCCCATGCCCAATAACGCCCCCAATTGCCCCAGCGCATTTTGCTGTTCGGCGGTCAAGGGAGGTATAGCGTTGCCGCAAGGACAAGCCTGCGTGTCTGCCCTTTGTTTTGAATTTCCCAATTCCCCCAAATATTTCCCCAAATCAGCCGGCCAAAATGCGGTCAATGCCTCGCCTAGCGAACACATATAATAATTAGCGCACCACAAAAGCGTTTCTGCATATCGCTCAGAAAACACATAACCCGATTCATGGACAATAGCCGGTTTTAGTTTGAACTTAGGAAAATTTTTATGAATAGCCAGTACAAGAGCGAGCAGCGGTTCTTTGCGCCCCTTTAGCGAAACCCAAACAACTGTCCCTTTTTTAACGCTTTCATCCGTGCCAAACGATAAACTTTCCAAAACGGTATTGGGAACGCAAACCTCGGCAACGGCAAAATAGCTTTCCGCCTCACGAAGCTCGGATAGGGATTCCATCGGAACTTGGAATTTCTTCACTATCCTCTACAGCTTTTAGAGGCAGGTTCAGGAGGTTTGGAGGCTCTTTTTGCTTCTTCCAGAAATCTTTCCAAAAGAACCTGTTTTCGGAATTTTTTCTCGGAGTTTTTGCTTCTAGGGGTGTATAAATTATTCTTGTTGCTTGTCTCTTTTATTGTAACATTGAACCATGTAAAACCGTCTTTTAGAAGTTCCGCTTTTAAAATCAGAGTGGGAATGCCGCCGAACTTTACTTTATCTTCGCTGTAATTCAAACGAATTTCAATAGCGTTTTTTATTTGTTCTTCCGAAAAACTTTCCGTAACAAAGTTATAAATCCCCGAATTTTGAAGGGCCACAGCGTATTCCCTCTGCGTTTCAATGCTTACATTGCCTTCGCCGAAAAATGCCAGCGGTGCATCGGGATTAGGCGGCGGCGCACTCTGAAAAGCCGGAAGAGGCTGCTGGGAACAGGACATTAAAAATAATGCCAGAATAATCGCTTGCAGTAGAGATAACATTTGTGTCGGCATAAGGGTAAAAATAGAAAATTCGGCGCAATTATAGGAAGAAATACGTTATGCCAAAGCCATATGAGGAAAGCGGGCTGGATTTAATCTCTCCAGAAGTAATATCAGATGTTTTATATGTGTGGTGTGGCGTTAAGCCATAAACGTATCTGAAATCAAGGGCAAGGCTTTCCGTTATTATGTAGCCAAAGCTCAAAACAAGACCTGCATCATAACCGGCTCTTTTAGTGTAAATGGGTGGTTTTTTGCCATCCATGCTATTGCAGTCATTATCAAGGCATTCTTTGGCATTAATAGGAATATCCACCTGAGCGCCAATTGCAATGGTTGAGCTTAGTCCTAGGAAAAATTTAATCATTACAGGAACGCTTACTGCAAATTCGGGTTGAGCCCAATCAACGGCCTTTCCCCCAATTACAGTAGTTGAACTCCAATTGTTTCTATATAATAAAGCTAATTCCGGGCTAATAAAAACCGGACCTATAGGAACATCGATATCTACGCCGGCTCTTAAACCGAGCATTCCCATACCGTAAGCGACAGATTGCATGCTATATCCGAATCTAACTCCGACTTTCGTGCCCTCTTCCGCATTTACAATTTCCGCATTTACAACTGCCGCAGCGCACAAAAACACTACCGCAACCACAAGTTTCTTAAACATATTCATAATAAGCCTCGTTTTAAATATAGAAAGTTTTGGCATGGGGTGAATTTTTTTTTCTATATTCCAACCATTATGAGTCGTGCAAACAATACCATTGGAAGAGCAATTGTTTTTATTACGCTGGGTTTAATATTCGGCGGCATTTTGGGCGAGAGCCTGGGTTGGCTCTTTGGGCATATAGGAACGCTTATGAACGCAGGCGGCGAAGATAATGTTGTGCGCAATTTCTTCGTTAGGGCATGGGAACTGAAAATCGGGTATTTGGACGATGACAGCCCTTTGTTAATAGATTTATACATGCTGAAATTCAATTTGGGCTTCACGCTCAGGCTCAATATAATCAGCATTGTTGGCGTGGTGGCAGCCTTGTATATGATGAAGTGGTCGGGAAACAGGTAGTGAAAATATGAACCTTGAGCAGGTAAGGAAAGATATTGAGAGCAATTCCGCGGTAATGGCAGCAGAGCGAGCTTTTGAGAAAATTGAAAAAACGAGGGAATTGAACGCTTATTTGTCTATTTGCAAGGAAAGGGCTTTAAAACAGGCGGCGGCGGCGGACGAGCGGCGCAAAGATGGGAAACCGCTATCCGTTTTAGACGGCGTTCCCATTGCGGTTAAAGACAATATGTGCATAGAGGGCATAAAAACAACCTGCGCTTCCAAAATTCTGGAAAACTTTGTTTCGCCATACACCGCCACAGCCGTGGCAAAACTGGAAGCGGCGGGAGCCGTTGTTATAGGCAAAACGAATATGGACGAGTTCGCAATGGGTTCAACCAACGAGACTTCCTATTTCGGAAAGGTAATCAACCCCTGCGCAAAAGACCGCGTTCCCGGCGGTTCTTCGGGAGGAAGCGCAGTTGCGGTTGCAAGCGAAACCGTAGCTTTAGCTCTAGGCTCCGACACCGGTGGCTCTATTCGCCAGCCAGCCGCATGTACAGGCACGGTTGGAATTAAACCCACCTACGGCAGAGTCTCACGTTATGGCTTGATAGCCTACGCCAGCAGCCTAGACCAAATCGGAGCCTTCTCAAGCAGCGTTAAAGACTTGGCGCCGGTTTTGGCTCTTATGTGCGGGCAAGACCCAAACGACAACACAACCAGCGCGCGGCCTGTAGAAGATTTCGGCGAGCATCTTGGCAAAGGCGTTAAGGGCAAGGTTATTGGCTTGCCAAAGGAGTATTACTCCGAGGGTCTGGATTCCAAGTGCAAAGAGGTAATAGAGGCGGCTTTGGGCAAACTTGAAAAGGAAGGAGCAATTTTAAAAGAGGTTTCGCTTCCGTCCATTCGCTATGCCATTGAAAGCTATTATATACTTGCTCCAGCCGAGGCTTCCAGCAATCTTTCTCGCTTTGACGGCATTCGCTACACGCATAGGAGCAAAGAGGCAAAAAATTTAATGGAAACTTTTTCGATGTCCAGGGGCGAGGGTTTTGGGAGCGAGGTAAAGCTCCGCATACTGCTTGGAAATTATGTTTTGAGTTCCGGCTTTTACGATGCCTATTATGTGCAGGCGCAAAAAGTTCGCCGCATAATAACGGAAGATTTCAACAAGGCTTTTTCCGTTTGCGATGTAATTGCAAGCCCTGCGATGCCGGGTCTCCCGCAACTGCTAGGCGTATGCGAAAACGACCATTTGAGCATGGTGCTCTCCGACCTTTACACGGTGAGCGTTAATCTGGCGAATTTGCCGGGCTTGGTTCAGCCGTGCGGCAATTTGGATGGCATTCCTGTTGGTTTGCAGTGGATTGGCAAGCCTTATGACGAGGCTTCCCTGCTTTGCATTGGCGATGCTTTTGAAAAACTTCCATAACCTTTTTGTCCTGAAGGATAATTTTATTCAAAGCGCTTTTGCTCAAACCCCACGCTTTTGCCGCTTCGCTTAAATCGCCTTTGCACAAATTTATGCGGTCTAAAATGTCCGCTATGAATTGCGGGTAAAGATTGTTGTCCGGGGAAATTTTTCCATCGCTTCCGGGGAATGGAAAGGGTATTTGCGCAGCGGGTTCTTCCCGTATTTGCAAAGCAATTTTCAAGCGCAATTTTTTCAGAGCAAGTTGCTTATTTATATACGTACTACGATCATCGCAGGAGTAGGATTCTACTATGAGTTGAGAGTTGAGAGTTGAGAGTTGAGAGTTTTTTTCAATTTTCAACTTTAATTTAACGCCGGAGTTGGTTTTGTTCTTATGCTGTCCGCCGGGGCCGGAGCCTTTGTACGCGGATATTTCACAGAGTCTTAAAAGGTCTGCGTCCGGAAGTTGCAGCAGGTCACGCCTCTTTATCCACATGCGTTCCCTTTTCAGTCGCAGATGTCTCTGCGTTTTCCATCCCGGGTTCAGGCGGCGGTTCAACCTTTTTCTGTTCCTGAGTTTCGCGCTCCTTTCTTTGCTGATACTGGCGGCTTTTTTGCGTACTGTCAAGGGATTCGCCGGATATAACTTTGTCTATTTCTTCTCTGTTCAGAACCTCGTGCTCAAAAAGGGCCTCGCTTAAAGCATCCAGTTTTGCGCGATTTTCCGCAAGCATTTCGTTGACCTTGTTCACCTGAACTTGAATAATCTCGTTAACCGCATCGTCTATCATCTCTGCGGTTTTTTCGCTCATTTCCTTTGGCTTGCTTATTTCCCTGCCCAAAAAGATTTCATCGTTGTTCTTGCTGTAGGCTATTGGACCGAGTTTTTCGCAGAAACCCCATTCGGTCACCATTTTTCTGGCTAACTCGGTTGCCCTTGATATATCGTTTGAGGCACCGGTGGTTTGCTTGTTGAATACCAAAATCTGCGCAAGACGGCCCGCCATCAAAATTGCAATCTGGTCTTCTGCCGCTTCTTTGCTCATTGAAACCTTATCGTTTTCGGGGAGCGAAAGAGTTACGCCAAGAGCGCGGCCTCGCGGGATTATCGTCAGTTTGTGCAAGGGGTCTGCATCTTTACAAAGGAGATTTATAAGAGCATGCCCAGCTTCGTGATAAGCCACCATTCTTTTATCCTCTTCGCTCATCAAAAGGGATTTTCTCTCCGCGCCCATCCAAAGCTTGTCCCTAGCCTCTTCAAAATCCAGTTGGGTAACCGTAGGATTGCCAAAACGCGCCGCCATAAGAGCCGCTTCGTTTACCAGATTTTCCAAATCCGCGCCCGCAAGCCCCGGAGTCCCCTTTGCTACATCCCTTACGTTCACCTCTTTGTCAAGGGGAACTTTGCGCTTTTCCAAATGCACTCTTAAAATGGCCTCTCGCCCAACCAAATCAGGCAAGCCCACAACAACCTGCCTGTCAAAGCGTCCCGGACGGAGCAAGGCCTTGTCCAAAACGTCTGGGCGGTTCGTGGCGGCAACCAGAATAACGCCATCATTTGGAGCAAAACCATCCATCTCAACCAGCAACTGATTCAGAGTCTGCTCCCGTTCATCATGGCCGCCGCCAAGCCCAGCGCCGCGCTGCCGGCCAACCGCATCTATTTCGTCTATGAACAAAATGCAGGGAGCGTTCTTTTTTCCCGTTTCAAACAAATCGCGAACACGGCTCGCTCCAACGCCCACAAACATCTCAACAAAATCCGAACCGCTCATGCTATAAAAATTAACGCCCGCTTCGCCGGCCACAGCTCTTGCCAAAAGCGTTTTTCCCGTTCCGGGAGGCCCCACCAGCAATACGCCTTTTGGAATACGGCCTCCAAGTTTATCAAACTTTTTAGGGTCTTTCAAAAAAGAAACCAATTCTTCCAAGTCGGCTTTTGCCTCATCGCAACCCGCAACGTCTTTAAATGTGGTTTTGTTCTTATCGTTGTTTATTAAAATCGCCTTGCTTTTGCCAAAGGAAAACAAACCTCGCCCGCCAAAGCCGCCTGCCTGCCTTGCCATCATAACCCAGAATAGAACCATAATGAGAATTAGCGGCAAAAATGCGAACAAATGATTTAGCCAAGAACTATCATCGTGCAAAATCCGTACCGTTTTGCCCGTTTTTTCCCATTCTCTAACCGTAGAGTCCGGAACATAGAGCATATAGGAACGAAACGGTTCATAATTCGGCGAAGCTGCTTCTTTGCCGAAAAGTCCGGGCTTTGCGGGAGTCAAAATTTCGCTTGTGGAGAATTTGCGTTTGCCGAGTATTTCTATTCCGTCTGCAGTGGTGCGGAGGTTGAGGGAATCAATCCTAACGATGGAATCTGCCATCCATTCCATAAATTGCGTACGGGAAATTTCTCTTACGGGGTCATCGGAATATAATTTGAGCATTACAACGGCAAGCAAGCACGTTGCCGCTAAAAAGAAAAAATTCTTTGAACGCATTTGCGGTGGTTTTGGATTTTTTTGCTGGGTTGGCTGAGACATATGGGGAATGTAGAAATTTCTACCTTTCCCAAAATGAAAAAACCTCTCTTGGCGCAGGACGCAAACCTAATAGCTCCGCTTTACGCAAAAGCGGATGTGGATTTTGTCAAAGGAAAAGGAACCAGGCTCTTTGACTCAAAAGGCAAGGAATATTTGGACTTTATGAGCGGAATTTCCGTCAATGCGCTGGGGCATTCCCACCCCGCCGTAAAAAAAGCCATAAAAAAGCAAGGCGAAAAATTTTTGCACATCTCAAACCTGTATCCCAATGCTCCGCAAATAAAACTCGCTCAAAAAATACTCTCGCTTATAAAATTCGGCAAGGAAAAAGGCAAGGCGTTTTTTTGCAATTCGGGCACGGAGGCAAACGAAGCGGCT
>Ga0182466_11600_pt1 | contig 16652 bp, 16 predicted proteins | sample TergutMp193P3_FD_120795 | JGI IMG/M metagenome (GOLD analysis project Ga0182466, IMG submission 120795) | reverse complement strand
GTAATCGTTGCCGATTATCTTTTTTAGGCTTTTTACGAGGCCAGCCCACCTCGGCATGCAACTAGCGCGTCTGGAATCCTGTCGAAACCAAAGCACCCCCGTGCTTAGGGGAAATATAGTAACAATTACTATATTATTTATCAAAAACGGAGTTTGTTATGAGCCGCAAAGAACGCAGAGCAAAGGCCCGCAGGGAAAAAGTTGAAAACCTACACCGTCCGGTTAAAGCGAACAACGGGGTTTTGATAGCCATCGCTATTGCTGCAGTGGTTATAGTTATAGCTACATATGCTATAAGATTGGGCGGCAACTGATTTTTTTTTTGCTATATTACTTCTTATGAAATTTCTCGCTCAAAAATCGGTTCTATCTCCGGCGCTTTCCGCCGCCAAGCTGGTTGTGCCGGCAAAACCAGCCATTGCAATAGCAGGTTGTTTTCTGCTCCGTTTAAAAGAAAATAATCTTGAAATAACGGCAAACGATTTAACAGGCATAGGGCTTTGCCTAAATATCCAGGTAGAAGGGGAGGAAAACGGAGAAATAGCCGTTTCTGCAATAGACTTTGCCGATACTGTGTCCAACGCTCCTGACGGCGAGTTGACAATTTCGGCAAACGGTTTAAACCTAACCGTTTCATGGGGCGAAGAACGGGATTCCGACCTCACCGGCAGAAGCCCTGAAGATTTTATCAGAACTCCTGAGATAGAACCAGACAATCATGTTACGCTTAGAGTTCCGGCTCTTAGCCTTTTGCTTTCAAAGGTTGCTTTTGCCGCAAGCAAAAGCAGCGATAACCGCCCTTCGCTCACAGGCATTCTGCTGGAAGCGGAAGAAACCAAATTGGTTTCCATTGGCACAGACAGCCATCGTCTTTCAAGGGTGTATGTTCAACCGGAAGCAGAAGAAACATTTTCGCTTTCCCGTTCTTCAATAGTTCCGCCGCGCTCAATTCAAGCGTTGCTCTCTGCTACGGCAGCCGTTGGGGATTCCGAGGCTGCAATTTCAATGGATTTTTCCGAGACGCATTTGAAATTTAAAACCCCGAATGTATCCGTCGTTGCAAAGTTGCTGGAAGGCCCATACCCTGCATGGCGGCCCGTTATTCCAAAAAACTTGCCTATTTCAATTAAATTCAATACGGCGGAAATGCTGGACGTTTTGCACAGGGTAAATGTTTCCGCAGACAAAGCGACCCACAATGCGAGGCTTACCGTTCAAGATTCAACAATAAGAATCTCGGCTGTAGGCTCCAGACGTACCAGAGAAAAAATAGCATGTATTTACGAAAACCCAGAGAGCGGCGAACCTTTGCACCTAGGGGTTAATGTTAGCTATTTAATGGAAATTCTGAAAATCTGCGGCTCGGATGAAACCCATATTCTGGTAAATGGCGAACATTCTCTTTGCGAAATTTTACCGGACGGCAACGACAGCGAACTGCTTTTCTTGCTGATGCTTGTCAGATTAGCTGAATGAGAAAATCCAAAGCACCTGAAAAAATAGGCCAATACTCAGTGCAGGATTGCATTGGGCAAGGTTCTATGGGCGAAATTTGGCTTTGCCATGACCCATCGCTTGATAGGATGCTGGTAGTAAAGCGCATGCAGCTCGCGCTCCGCGGCATTGAAGACCTTGTGCAGAGATTCAATAGAGAGGTTCAGGTTCTGGCTGCCATGAACCACCCCAACATAGTTCAGGTTTACGGTTATTGGATGGAAAAGGGGCAGCTCAATTTATCCATGGAATTTATAAACGGATGGAGTCTTAAACAGATTCTGGACAAGGCATCTAAACTGCCTGTTTGGGTTGCTTGCTCCGTGCTGTGGGATTGCTTGAGCGCGTTGGTGCATGTTCACACAAGGCGTTTTGTGCACAGGGATTTAAAGCCCGGAAATATAATGGTTGATTTTGCCGGGCAAACCAAGCTTTTGGATTTTGGAATTGCGCGCATTGAAAACCAGGAAATTACGCTTCCCGGAACAATTCTAGGAACAACGGCTTACATGAGTCCTGAGCAGGTTAGAGGAGAGAATGCTACCGAACTTTCCGATTTATTCAGCCTTGGCATAATATCATTTGAAATGCTAACCGGCAAGCACCCTTTTAAAGACGAAAACGCCGAAAAAACTTCAAAAAATATTCTGGGCAAAAACATATCTTCCGTGGATTTTCCGGAAGGCATTCCTCCCAGGCTTCGCCGCCTAGTGTGCAGAATGCTCGCAAAGGATGCTGCTAAAAGAGCGAGTTCCGCATACGGTTGCTTAATGGAACTGGACATGATTATGAACGGTTTGCCGCGAGATATTTCGCATCCGTTGAGTTCGTGGCTTCGTTCCGTGCGCAAGGAAATACCTTTGCCAGCTCCGCCTGTTTGGAAAAAGAGCAAGCCGCCCTTTGCGTGGCTTGCGAGTGCGGCAGGAATAGGGCTTGCAGCGGGGTTTATTTTGAAGGCGGTTTTGTAGCCTTTCAAACCAACGCTAAAATTTTACTGGAAATTCCGTTGCCGTTAAGTCCGAGTTCTTCTCTTAATTCCTCTATCTCCCCTTGCTCCACAAAAGAATCCGGAAGGCCAATGCGAACCAAACGGGGAGGGTTCTTCATTTCCGTCAAAATTTCGGCAATGGCAGAACCGAAACCGCCGGTTATGGAATTGTCTTCCACGGTTGCCACAACATTGTGCTCTTTGAAAAGTTCTTTATAGCTTTCAACATCCAGGGGCTTTATAAAGCGAGCATCTATTATTGTGGGTTTTATGCCTTTTTTTTCCAAAACTCCTGCGGCATCAAGGCATTTGGCGAGCATAAAGCCAACTCCTATCAACAAAACCCTTGAGCCTTTGCGAGCGGTACGGAACTTGCCTATGGGCAATTCCAAAAACTCCGTGCGAATATCGTTTGTGTAGGTAACCGCTCTGGGATAGCGTACCGCTATTGGCCCGTTTTTATACTGGGTTGCCGTATAAATCATATTGCGCATTTCGTTTTCGTCCGAGGGTGCCATAATTACCATGTTTGGTATTATGCGCAAATAGGCCAAATCCAATGCCCCGTGATGAGTTGGCCCGTCTGAACCTACCAGGCCGGCTCTGTCTAAAATAAAAACAACCGGCAGATTTTGCAAGGCTACATCGTGTATAATCTGGTCATAGGCTCTTTGCAAAAACGTGGAGTAAATGGCAACAACAGGGGTAAAACCCTCGCAGGCAAGCCCCGCGGCAAATGTCACCGCATGTTCTTCTGCTATGCCAACATCAAAAATTCTGTCTGCGATTTCCGGGTCTTCCTTTAAAGTATTCAACCCGCAGCCGTCCAGCATGGCGGCGGAAATGCCTATTATTTTTTTGTTTTGCTTGGCGAGGGCCAGCAGGGTTTTTCCGAAAATGGAAGTGAGGGTAGGGCGGGGCTTTTCTACGATTACCGAGCCGTCTTCTATATGGAAGGGGTCTGAGCCGTGCCATTTTGTTGGATTTGTGGTGGCAAGGTCATAACCTTTGCCTTTTTGCGTTAAAACGTGAATAAGGCAAACTTCTGGCAGTTCCTTTATGGAATTAAAAGTTTCTATAAGTTCCTGTATATTATGCCCGTCAAAAGGCCCGAAATAGCGTACGTTCAAATCCCTGAAAAACTGCCCCGGATTAGCCATATTTTCCAGAGCGAGTTTTCCGCTTTCCATAATGTCGCGGATTTTGCCGCCTATATGTTCCGGTATGGAGCGTAAAAATTTGCCGAATTCTTCTAAAGAGCTATTGTGCTTAACGGACAGCTTGCTTAAATATTTTGAAAGGGCGCCCACGCTTGGGCTTATGCTCATTTTGTTGTCATTTAAAATAATTGTGAAATTCTTTTTTGTTTGCCTTGAATTGTTCAATGCCTCAAAAACCATGCCGCCGGTCATTGAGCCATCGCCTATAACAGCTATGACCTGATTGTTTTTTTGAGCAAAGTCGCGCGCAACAGCAAAGCCAAGCCCGGCGGAAAGAGAAGTGCTTGCATGGCCAGCTCCAAAAGCGTCGTAAATGCTCTCGCTCCTTTTGGGGAAACCGGAAATTCCGCCGCGCTGTCTCATGGTGAAAAATTTTTTATAGCGGCCTGTAAGCAGTTTATGCGCATAAGCTTGATGCCCAACATCCCAAATCAAAATATCATTTGGGGTATCATAAACATAATGCAAGGCTATGGCAAGCTCAACAGCTCCCAAGCTGGCGGATAAATGCCCGCCATGTTCGGAGACTTGCCGCAGAATAACGGTTCTTATCTCTTCTGCCAGAGCTTCCAGCTCCTGTACCCCGGCTTTCCTTATATCTTTAGGAGAACTTATGTCTTCTAGCTTCATTTGTGGGAAATAATTTAGAAAATATAAGTCACTAGCCACTGGGGAATAAATCAGCGTTTTCTATATTTACGCGTCATGCGTTTATTTTTACTGCTTCTTTTCTTTGTTGCAAACATCCCCTTTGCCCAGGAGAGTGTTTCGGAAATTCGCCGTAATATAAAAACAGTAAATGCGGAAACGGAGAGGGAAAACGGTTTAATGCAGGCAGAGGCTAAAAGGCATGCTGCTTTTGTAGAAAACACAAAACAAAAAACGGCGATTCTGGAATCTCATGAAAAGGAACTGGCTGGGCAAATAGATTCTCTAAAGGCGGAAGTAGAAAAGCTAAAGGGAGCAAGGCAAAAAGCACTGGGTACGGCTCGCTATTATGAAAACCGCAAAGCCAAATACACCGAAGACCTGGCAAAAACAATAGATTCTCTGGCTTTGTTTGTTGAACAGGGATTCCCGCATAAAAACGGCGAGGCAGCAGAAGCTTTGCGGGAAATCTCCTCACAGTTGAAAAGAGCCGTTATAAACCCGGAAGCCGCCTTTGGCAGAGCTTGGGAAGCAATGCTGGAAAGGGTTCGTCTTGGCTACACGGCAGAAACATGGAACGGAAATTTAGAGCTGGGCGGTAAAGCTATTGCCGGCAAGTTCTTTAGATATGGGACAATAGCTTCTATTTTTATCAGCCAAAACGGTGAAACGGTTTTGTGGCTAAATTCCAAAAACAACCAATGGGAAAACGCAAGCGAAAATTTGTCGCTCCGCACGGCCCTGAAAGAAACGATGCGCGTAGCGGAAGGCAAAACCGCTCCAAAACTCTCCTTAATTCCAATTCCCGATTAATGCTAAAACCCGAAACACTAAACGCTTTTGAAAATTTTTGCGAGGAAGCAAAAGAATACGGCTTTGAACCAAAAATTGAAAGCGGCTTCCGCAGTTTTGACCGGCAGCTTCTGATTTGGAACGAAAAGGCTTCGGGAAAAAGAAAGGTTTTAGACAAAAACGGCAAACCTCTAAACATAGCCGAGCTTTCCGAAGCGGAACTGATGAAAACAATTTTGCTTTGGAGCGCATTACCGGGCACAAGCAGGCACGAATGGGGAACAGACATGGATGTTATAGATTCCGCTGCGGTTCCGGAAGATTACGAAGCGGAGCTAACAATAGAGGAATCCTATGGAGTGTTTGGAAAATTCCACAAATGGCTGGATATTCAAATTGGGAACAAAAATTCTTTCGGATTCAAACGCGTTTTTTTGCCGGGCATCGGCAGAGTGCAGCCGGAACCCTGGCACTTGACCTTTTCTCCGGAATCAAGAGAGATTGAGCGTAATTTTACGGCAAAAAACTTAGCGGAGCGTTTAAGCGGCAGCGGAATTTTGCTTTTGCCGCAGATTTTGGCAAATTTGGACTGGATTTTGGAAAACCACGTTTTTTGTTATTTTGAAAAATGAAGAAGTACATTTATATTTCCCTGGGCATTCTTTGCATTATCCTTGGCAGCATAGGCGTGGTTACTCCGGTTTTGCCCACAACCCCCTTTTTGCTTTTGGCGACGTTTTTGTTCTCTCGCAGCTCGGATAAATTGCATAACATGCTTCTGAAAAACAAGGTGTTTGGCAAATATCTATATAATTATTTCAACAATGTTCCGATTCCGCTGAGAGAAAAACTCGTTTCCATAGGTTTTTTATGGGCTGGGCTTGGAGCTACATTCTACTTTGCGAATTTGAGCAGAACGATTATTGTGATTTTGATAGCAATAGGCATTGCAGTTAGCTTTCATATCGCAACTCTGGGAAAATGGCATCGCCGAGATAAATCTTAACAGAAATGTAACAGAAACTCATATTTCTTGTAATTATCAAAAACTAAATTTATTTTGTTATGAGAAAGCTTCTTGAGAAGATTATAGAGAAGATTCTCGCTATGAGCGGGGCTATAACTACTATTGTTATAATGCTCGTGGTAATTTTTCTATTCAAAGAAGGCTTCGGGCTATTCAATAGCCCCGTAGTTGAAAAGGGCTATGCTTTATGCGTTAATGAAGCTAACCCTGTTGAGCATATAAGTTCAACCGCCATCAAGAAAATTTACAATGCCGTAATAGAAAACTGGTCGGAAATTGAGGGGTTCGATGAAAAAATAGTTCCTTTCCGCTTTGACGATATATTTGAACACTATAAAGAAGAAGAACTTGGCGAAGATTATGTGAAATTACCGGAAAAATTAGGCGAAATAATAGCTCAAACGCCGGGAATACTCGCTTTTATCCCCGAAGAATATTTGCCGAAAAATGTCAAGGGAGTAAAAATTCTTGACGGAAATATAATCAATCCCAACGATTTTTTCCTTGGAATGGAATGGATTCCAACATCAACCCCCGCGCCGCAATTCGGAGTGCTGCCTCTTATAATCGGAACATTATGGGTTAGCCTTATCGCAATTCTCATAGCTACGCCACTTGGAATGGGCGTTGCCATATATCTCTCCGAACTGGCGCAAGGCAAAGTTCGCGATATTTTGAAACCGGCTATCGAATTGCTCGCCGGAATACCTTCTGTTGTTTATGGTTTTTTCGGTTTGGTTGTTTTGGTTCCTCTAGTGCAAAAAACTTTTAACCTGTCGGTTGGCGAAACCGCCTTTACCGGCAGCGTTATACTCGCTATCATGGCATTGCCCACAATAATAACGGTTGCAGAAGATGCCATGCGCAGTACGCCTCGCGCCATGCGGGAAGCAAGCCTTGCTTTGGGTGCTACTCACTGGCAAACAATTTACAAAGTGGTAATCCCATACTCCGTTTCGGGAATATCCGCCGCAGTTGTTTTGGGAATAGGCCGTGCCATAGGAGAAACCATGGTAGCATTGATGGTAACGGGAAATGCGGCCATTATACCAAAAACATTATTCTCGCCTGTGCGCACAATTCCGGCTACCATAGCCGCAGAACTCGGAGAAGCACCTGTTGGCGGCGTGCATTATCAGGCATTGTTTGTGCTGGGCTGCGTTTTATTCCTGATTACTCTTGTTATAAGCATTAGCGCAGAATTGATTTCCAAACGTCAGCATAATAAGGGATTATAGCATGGATAAAAGATTATCTCAAAAAATTGCCTTTTGGATTTTCCGAATACTCGGTATGTTCGTGCTGGGGATTCTTTTGTGGATACTCGGTTTTATAATTTACAATGGAATAGGCGTTATCAGTTTTGAATTTATTTTTGAAGCACCAAAAGACGGTATGCTAAAAGGCGGAATATTCCCCGCCATTGTGGGAACCTTCTGCTTGATTTTAGGAAGCATGATTGTCGCTTTTCCCCTTGGAGTGATGTCGGCTATATATACCAACGAGTATGTTAGAGACGGAAAGATTTCCAGATTCATACGAATGATGACAAATAATCTCGGCAGTATTCCTTCCATAATTTTCGGCTTGTTCGGAATGGCACTTTTTGTAAATGCCATGAGCTGGGGCGATTCCATTTTGGCGGGTTCTTTTACCTTAGGCCTTCTCGCCCTTCCCTTGGTAATTCGCACAACGGAAGAAGCGTTAAGAACGGTTCCGGATTCCCTGCGCGTTGGGAGCTATGCCTTGGGAGCTTCCAAATTGCAAACAATAAGATATGTAACCTTGCCGGCAGCTTTTCCCAACATCGTCACGGGGTTGATTCTTTCGGTGGGAAGAGTTTCGGGAGAAACAGCTCCCATTTTATTTACGGTAGCGGCTTACTTCTTGCCCAAGCTGCCTTCAAGCGTATTTGACCAGGTTATGGCGCTGCCTTATCATCTTTATGTTATATCAACCAGCGGCACAAACCTGGAAGCTGCGCGCCCAATGGCTTACGGAACCGCCCTGGTTTTGATAACCCTTGTTTTAATCATCAACTTTTCGGCATCGCTTATACGCAAGCATTTCAGCAAGAAACTCGGAGGAGGACATTGACATGAATATCATAGAAACAAAAGATATCAATTTTTATTACGGTGATTTTCACGCATTGAAAAACGTTTCTCTAGACGTTGCGAAAAACAGCGTAACAGCGTTTATAGGACCTTCGGGCTGCGGCAAATCAACCTTCCTGCGTCTTTTAAATCGCATGAATGATTTGATTCCCGATACGAAATTGACCGGTCAATGCTTTATGAACGGGGAAGATATTTACGATAAGCATGTTGATGTGGATGGATTGCGAAAAAAGGTAGGCATGGTTTTCCAAAAACCCAATCCCTTTCCAAAAACCATTTTTGAAAATATAGCCTACGGTTTGCGGGTGAACGGAATTAAAGACAAGGCATTCATACAAAACCGCGTAGAAGAATCGCTTAAAGGCGCGGCTTTATGGGAAGAGGTGAAAGACAAACTGAGCCGCTCTGCTTATGATTTGTCCGGCGGCCAGCAACAGCGGCTCTGCATTGCCCGCGCCTTGGCGGTTAAGCCGGATATTCTGCTGATGGACGAACCGGCATCTGCGCTTGACCCTATTTCAACTTCCAAAATTGAGGAGTTGATTTTTACCTTGAAAGCCGAATATACTATAGTAATTGTAACTCACAATATGCAGCAGGCGGCCAGAGTTAGCGAAACTACGGGATTTTTCATGCTGGGCGAGCTGATTGAATTCAGCGATACAAAAAAAATGTTCTTGAACCCCAGCAAAGAGCAGACACAAAATTACATCACAGGAAGGTTTGGATAATCCAAAAGGAAGGGTGGTTATGGATAAGACAATGAGGCACTTTGAGAAGGAACTGGTTCTCCTCAAAGGTGAAATTAACGGCATGTGGCAACTTGTGCTTTCGCAGTTGCAAAAATGCAAACAGGCCTATTTAACCGGCAATATAGAACTTGCAAGGGAAGTGGTTATACGCGAAAAGAGCGTTAACTCTTTTGAACTCGGCATAGATATAGGGTGTGAAAACTTTATAGCATTGTTCGCGCCGGTTGCCATGGATTTGAGGCTGATAATCTCCCTGATAAAAATCAGCACAACTCTGGAACGCATAGCGGATTTCGCAGATGGAATAGCAAGGCATGTTATAGATAACGACAGCATGGCACCTGATTCCATGAAGGAAGATTTAAAGGTGGAATCCATGTTTGATGCCGTAATCTCAATGCTTTCGGACAGCTTTGTTGCGCTTGAATCCGAAAATACCAAGATTACCGGGAAAATCCTGCAAAGAGACGATGAAGTGGACAAACTTTATCAGGAAGGCAGAAAATACCTAGCCGATTACATTCTAAAAGAGCCGGAAAAGGGGGAATGTATTTTAAATACCTTTCTTACATTGCGGAAAATCGAAAGAATCGGCGACCACTGCTGCAATATAGTTGAAGAAATAGTTTTCTATATTGATGCCAAGGTTTTGAAGCACAGCAAGGCTAGGAAACCCCTCGAAAAAACGCAGGAACAGGAACTTGAAACCCCAGGATAAAAAAAAGATTCTCGTCGTTGATGACGAAAGCGATATTTGCGAGATATTATCCTTCAATTTGGAAAACGAAGGGTATGAAGTGAGTATCGCTTCGTCTGCGGAGGAGGCTGTTGGCAAACTTTCTCCCGACCATAGCCTGATGCTGCTTGATGTTATGATGGGGGGGATGTCGGGTTTTCGTTTTCTGGAAAAGCTCCGCAAGGAAGGGAATAATATTCCCGTAATTTTTCTCACGGCAAAAGATGCCGAAAACGATATGCTCACCGGATTTTCCGTAGGCGGCGATGATTATATATCAAAACCGTTTTCCCTGAAAGAAGTTTCCGCCCGCATCAAAGTTGTGCTGAGAAGAATTCAGGAAGAAATTGTAGATGTTAAAGAAAACGTACTGATCATTGATGAATTGACTATAGACTCTTTGGCAAAAGAAGCGAGAATAGGCGAAACGATATTGCCGCTAACAAAAACTGAATTTGAAATTTTGTCATTGCTGGCTTCCAATCCTTCGCGGGTGTACTCGCGAAGGCAAATGCTCGATATTGTATGGCAAGATACGCCTTACATAACGGAGCGCACGGTTGATGTTCACATAACCCGTTTGCGAAAAAAGCTGGGCGATAAATCCTATTACATATCAAATCGCGCCGGGTTCGGATATAAATTTAACGTTTCCAGGCCATGATAAAAAATTTTCAAAGGCAATTGGTTCTCACTTTATTGATGACGCTTGCCGCTTACGCTTTGCTTTTTGGCATTATAATTTTTGAGCAGTCCGGCAATAAATTTCTTTACAGCGCAATCGCAATTTTTTTGGTTAATCTTGTATTGATAATATCAATATGGCGTTATTTCAGGGAGTCGGTTAGCCGCCTGAAGGATTTGTCGAATATACAGGACAGGGATTTGCACGAAATCAAGGAGAATGAAAAGCGTTTGGCGAGGGAAAAAGAAAAGCTTTTGATGCACTTGCAGGCATCCGCCGAGGGTATATGTTTTTTCAACGCAGACAAAACCGTGGCATTTTACAACGGGCTTTTTTTGCAGCATTTCAATCTTATATCTCACAACTACGTTGCCATAGGCAAGGAAATACTTACCGATGAATGTTTTAATTCTGCGATTGCGTTTTTGGAGCACAGCGTAAACGAGGATTATTTTGAGACGCGCATGAGCAGCCAGGGCAGGAATTTTTCATTGCGCATGAACGTATTTGAGGATAAGAGTTTTGAGATTATTCTGGTAGATATAACCGCCAAGGAGAAATCCAGGCGATTGAAGCAGGAGATGACCGGAAACATTGCCCACGAGCTTCGAACTCCCGTGACGAGCATTCGGGGATTTTTGGAAATACTGCTGAACAATAATATCGGGGAAGAAAAGAAAAAAGAATATTTGCAGCGGGCTTTTTCGCAAACCCAGGTTTTGTCGGAACTGATTTCCGACATGAGTTTGCTAACGAAAATAGATGCAAAAGCACAGTCGCTCAAATCGGAGAATTTGAATATTTCGAAGATAATTGAAAGTGTATATGAAGATACCTCCGCAGCTTTGCAGGAAAAAAATATAAAAGTTGCTATTGATGTTCCGAAAGACATTGTAATTGCCGGCAATCATAATTTGCTTTACTCGATTTTTCGCAACTTGACTGAAAACGTGATGCGTCATGCAGGGAATGATGTTGATATTCATGTAAAAATGTACGAAGTAAAAGACGGCAAGGCGTATTTTATTTTTGCAGACAACGGCAGCGGCATTGAGGAGGAACATCATTTAAGCCGCTTGTTTGAACGCTTTTACCGTGTGCACGATGGCCGCACCCGCAGTACCGGCGGTTCCGGCTTGGGGCTTTCCATAGTTAAAAACGCCGTGCTTTTTCACGGCGGAACCATTTCCGTGAGGAGAGGCAAAAACAACAAGGGTTTGGAATTTTTATTTTCATTGCAATGCGCTAGAATGTAATTTATTTCTAAAATATCAAGCTATCAACCCACTTAGGCACTATCTCGCCGGCCTTGCCCTGAATAAATTCGTCGGTGTAACCGCCGCCTACTTCTTCCAAATTCAGGCACACAACGCGCGCACCCGACAATTTTGCCATTTGCCTAAAACCCGCCGCAGGATACACAACCCCGCTTGTGCCTATATAGGCAAATAAATCGCATTGCGTCAAGGCTTTTTGAATACGCTCCATTTCAAATGGAATTTCCCCAAACCAGACAATATGCGGACGCATTTTCGCTCCGCATACAGGACATTTTTCGGGTTGGTTTTCCGTACAGGAAATTATATGTTCATGAGAACCTAAGCAGCGGATTTTTAAAAGTTCGCCGTGCATGGGTATTATCCTTTTGCTACCGGCTCTTTGGTGCAAATCATCCACATTTTGGGTTATGAGCAAAAAATTGTCGCCGAATTTTTCTTCCAGTTTTACTAGCGCGTGATGGGCCGCGTTTGGTTCTGCGTTTTTTAAACCGGCTCTGCGTTCATTGTAAAAGTTGATAACCCGCTTAGGATTTTTTTCGAATCCTTCCGGCGTTGCTACTGCTTCCACAGGCTCGTTTTCCCACAAGCCATCGGAATCGCGAAATGTTTTAATCCCGCTTTCCGCGCTAATTCCCGCCCCGGTCAAGATTACTATTTTATCCACAACAATATAATATAGTAAACGCTTAATTTATTCGCTTAGGGATATTCGCATTTTCTATATTTATTTTGTGAAATTTTTATTCAAGAATCGTTTTCTGCGCATCGCCTCCATAACGACGACCATAATCGCCGTTTTATTCGCTTTGTATTTCATTTTTGCGCTTTATATCCTGCCAGGCATTATCAAATCTTATTTGGAAAGGAAAGCCGGGGAATTGGTTGGGGGCGAGGCTCATGTCGGCATGGTGGAAACCCAGCCTTTTGCGCTTGCGCTTACCGTGCGGGATTTTTCGGTTGCAAATAAAACGGTTAAATTGACCTGGGACTCCCTATATATCAATACGCAATTGAGTTCCATACCTACCAGAAGCATTCGTTTAGATGAATTGCGCATTCACAATTTGAACATTGCGCTTGAATTTGATGAAAAATCTTCGGTTTCGCAGCTTGACGCTGCAACAGAGGCTTTTTTAGCGCGAGCTAATGAACCCTTGTACATAGAGCGTTTTATTATACAGAACGGTGCTTTGGAAATTTTAGACAAACGCGCTGAAAATGAAAATCGTTTTGTAATTAAGCCAATTTCTTTTTCTTTGGAAAAGTTTTCCACGCAATATTCGCCGGAAAATGGCAACAATTATAATTTGCAATTTACGGGTTTGAACGGAGGATTCTTCCGGTGGAACGGCAGTCTGCAATGGATGCCTTTTCTCTCCGAAGGAGAAATGGAAATTCGCGGACTGGATATACTTCAATTTCGCGATTTTTACCAGAAACATTTGCCTTTTGTATTGCAAAACGGCACTCTGAATTTGCGTACCGGTTATCGTTTGGCAGAAGAACCGGAACTGGGTTTTGAATTGAAAGATGCGAAACTGGTCTTGAACAAGCCGGCCCTGCTGGCAGACAGTTCCAAATTTGCAATGAGCGCATCTTCCATTCGGTTTGGGACTTTGCAGCTCTCTACGCTTAAACGCGCCATTTTTACCGATAATATCATATTGGATTCCGTGAATGTAAATTATTCTCTCCTAGAAATTCCCAAACAGCCTGACCATGAATTATTTGAATTTGTCCGCTATAATGCAAATGCGCCGGATTCTACAGGCGCAAATGCGTTTAGCACATTTTTGCGAAAATTTACGAACTTGCCGCATTGGCAAATTAAGATAGATTCCATGCAAACAAAACAGGCGCGCATTGAACTTGTTGATTCAATTGCGGTACCTTCGGTTGCGTATAGCCTAAGCGTGGAGCAATTGCTTTTAACCGATATTGCCAATCACGCCGGCAATCCGGTTCAGTTCCATTGCTTGTCTTCGCTTAACAATTCCGCAAAATTGAATTTAAAAGGAGCCGTGCATTTATTTCCGTTGCATGCAAACGGAACGCTTAACATAAAAGATTTTCCCTTAACGGATTTGCAAAGCTATTTAACTCAAGCCACTTGGCTGACTTTGCGCCAAGGGCTTGCAAACGGCACTTTGGATATGCGCTGGAATCCTGCAACGGATACCCTGCTTTTTTCCGGCAATGCGGAAATAGACAGTTTACGTTTGCTGGGCAAAGATAACAACACTCTTTTAAACGTGCAACAAGCCGGCATTAATGGCTTGGATATGATGTTTGCGCCTAATCCGCATTTGCAAATATCTACGCTTAATGTTCAGACCCCGGTTATATATTTAACGCGCTTGGCAAATTCCACCGCTAATTTTTCGCAGATAATGAAACAAAAATCAAAATCGGGAGGCGGCTCAGGGACTCCTTTGAATATAAATCAAATTAATTTTAATAGAGGCACAATATATTTTACGGATAGAAATCCGGCAACGCCCTTTTCTTACCGCATGACATCCGTGCACGGCAATATGCGAAATTCAAATTTATCATTGCAAGGCAAAATGGGTGGTTATGCGCCGTTTTCCATGAATGGTCTTGTTAAATTATCCGGGAAATATCCGCACATTAATTTTAGGGCCGAGTTTGCAAATCAGGATTTAATTGATTTTTCGCCTTATTCCGGACGATATGCGGGCTATCGCATTTCCAAGGGGCAGGTGGCTTTGCAAGTTGATTATAAAATACAAAACAACAAGGTAAATGGCAAAAACCATATTGTTATGCAGCATTTAACCTTTGGCGAAAAAGTGGAAAGCCCGGAAGCAACCGATATGCCCGTACGTTTGGGGGCTGCATTGTTGAGCGATAAAAACGGGGTTATAGATTTGGATATTGCTATTGAAGGCGACCTGGACGACCCCGAATTCAGCGTAGGCAGCTTAATTTGGAAAATAATAAAAAATTTGCTGGGCAAGGCGATTTCCGCGCCTTTTAAAAGTTTAATGTCCTTGGTTGGTTCCAATTCCGACCCGGAAACCATTGTTTTTGTTCCTGGTTCCGGACATTTGGCTCAAGAGCAAATAGAAGTTTTAAAAAATTTGTCGCAGGCATTGATGCAACGTCCCCAGTTGCAAGTTGATGTGCGCGGGAATGCGGATTCTATTGCAGACGGCAACGCTTTAAAAGAGGCGCAGCTCCTGGGAACGCTCGCCCGCAATATGCCTGCCGGTTCTGCAAAATGGACGGCCGCCTCCGTGAAAAAACCTCCCTTGCGCGATACCCTTTTCGCCTATTACCAGCGCGTAGAGAAAAAGGACTGGCATCCCGGCGAGGCAAATGAAGATCAATTGGCGCAAGCATCCGGGCAAATTTGGAATGAATTGCTAATTAAGCAGAAATTGCCTAATAACGCTTTATCAAATTTGGCGCATACCAGGGCGCAAAATATCAAGCGGGAATTGATCAATGTAAATGCAACTTTGGGAGAGCGCATTTTCGTTGTGGACGATGGCCATTTGTCCCAGCCGGTTGCAAATTTGAAAATGCGGGAATATTGAGTTTGAATTTGCTATATTACTTTAAAATATAATGGAGGTTTTTGTGAAAAAAGTGCTACTTATAGCGATGGGCGCGGTTTTATTGGTTTCGTGCGCATCCAAAAGAGCTGCTTTTGTTGACTCTACGATAATAGAAGCCAAAACTCTTCAGGAATTGGCAAAAGTCAACAATTTAGCTATTCCGGCGGAAGTCGATTCCCTAATCATAGCTGCCGAAAAGCAGAATAGCGATGTCCAAACGGAGCAAGCATTTGTTCTGGCAGACGAAGCTGTTTTGAGAATCTATCATTTAATGCTAAAGCAGGAACAGGAAGCTCTTACCGCAGAAAAGGAAAAGGCTGCGGATAGCTTGGCGGCGGCAGAAGATTATTTGAATGTTTACCGCAATGTTCTGAAAGAACGCAAAAATGCACCTAAAGAACGGGTTATAAACTAAGGAGGTTTTATGAAAATTCAAACATTAGCAATCTTAACATTCGCTGCAAGCCTGTTTGCGCAAGAAGCAAGCGTTCCCGCACCCGAATCCGCGCCTGCGACCGCACCTGAGCCTGTTGCTGCGGCTGTTCAGGAAGAACTGCTTTCCTGCGAAGCCTCCTTTAACGCCGTTAAAGACTCATACCCAAAAGACGCCGCTACAAACCGCATATACGCCATGATAAATGGGAGAATGAAGGTACTGAGGGACGTTGAAAAAGACAAGCGCAACGGCGCAATTTACGAAGCAGAATTAAAATCCTGCGAGTTGGCAGTTGAGCTTTTCAAAATCCAGCAATCAAATGCGACGCTTCGCAAAAGTTTGGATTCCTTAAATCAAAGGAATTTTGCAGTGAAAAAGGAAATTTCCATTGTGAAAGATTCCCTTATAAATCTGTGGGCCAGCGATGCTGCCGGCGCAAAATCTCTGAATGCGGCTTTGAGCGACGAGCGGAACCGCCTTGAGAAATTGAACAAGGAGAAGGAAAAGGCCCTGGCTGAAAAAGACAGTTTGCTCGCAAGGCAAAAAGCCGAGGCCGATAAAAAGCTGGAAGCCCTTCGTAGCAAAACCATCAGCGTTTACAAGGATGCCAGAGGCACAATTCTTTCCATGAGCGACATTCTGTTTGAATTCGGCAAAGCAGATTTGAAACAGGAGCTAAAGGAAAATCTGGCGGAAATAGCGGCGATTCTCAAAAGCCTTTTAACCGAGTCCAAAGTTGATATAGAAGGGCATACCGATAATGTAGGCAGCGCGGCAAGCAATAAAAAATTGAGCGAGCAAAGGGCAAAAGCCGTTTTGGATTACCTTGTGGATAGAGGTGTTGATAAAAAACGCCTGAAAGCAAAGGGCTTTGGTTTTGAAGTTCCGGT
>Ga0182466_16279_pt1 | contig 16875 bp, 14 predicted proteins | sample TergutMp193P3_FD_120795 | JGI IMG/M metagenome (GOLD analysis project Ga0182466, IMG submission 120795) | reverse complement strand
CCGGCAGAATATCGGCGAACTTTGGGCGCCTTAATTCCGCCTGGAGCGTTTTTTTCGCCGGAGGACATTATTTTAGAGAACCCTCCGTTTTTGAGCTTTTCAGCACAACTTTCGGAATTTTATCCAACCCGAACTTGAAAGCAGAGCAAGGCGAACAGGCAGAATTCGGCATATACTATAAATCGAAAAAAACAAGGGCAAGGGCTACGTTTTTTGCGAACCGAATCAGAGACTGCATAATTTACCATACAAGCGGATCGCTTTCAAAACCGATAAATACGGAAGGGGGAGAGATGTATGGAATTGAGAGCGAGCTTTTCGCCGAACCTTTTAAGTGGCTGAAAATTAGCGCAAATGCCACGTTCCAAAACCCAGGCGACTTGCCGAATGAGCCAAAAGAGCAGTACTACAGTTCCATGCTTTTCGCTCTCCCCTATTCCTTTGAACTCTCTCTGGAAGGCGAAGCTCATTCCGTGATTTACCGGGACAGGGCGAAAAGAAAAGATGTTCCGGAAAATTCATTTTACCATGCAGGGCTGAGTTACAAACCAACGCAAAAAGCAAAAATATCCTTTTACGCAAAAAATCTAACCGGCGGCGAATATCAAAACATCTACGACGCCTTCCCAACTCCGGGCAGAATATTCAGTTTGAATTACTCGCATTATTTTTAGATACCCTATTTTTTCCACCTGCTCACATTCCATATTTTACGCAAAAAATATCTTTGCGGTCTGTTTTTACCGTTTTCATCCTTTCTATCTGTTATTCTCCAACAAAGAGTATTCCCAAAAAGCACAATGCACCAAAAACCGAAAAATAAAAACATTATCATGGGAAAAACCGCAAGCGAGCCGTAAAAAAGCGACCATTTTGCAAACATCCCCGCCTGCAAAAAAGCCATAGCCAAAACAAATACGGACACCGCTATAAGCGTAAAAACGGCAGATATTAGGGCGGATAACCATCTCTTTTTTGTTTTTTCAACACAGGCCATCCAAAAGCCATATTTCCCGGGAACGTATGGCATATAGCAATACAAAAACCACAGAGCGGCAAAGAAAAGGGCAAGAAAAGCAGCAGGAATGCTGAAATCTACCACCACCTTTCCGAAATCCCCAAAGGATAGCTTTTTGAGCAGTACATCTTCCAAAGTATCCCGCATATAATTTAAAAACAGGCCGAAAACACCTATACCGCCGGCAAACAAAAGCAGAAATGGAATGAATATCGCAGCTTTTTGCCCATAACCACGGCTTTCATTGACTCCCCAGACTATATTCATATTGGTTTCTATCATGTCTATAGCCAAAATGAAGGTCACCAGTAATCCGACTGCGCCTATCACTCCTAGGGAGCCCAGCCTGATTCCCTGCGCCTTAATCAAAAAGGGCATGATATTTTCCAAAATCACGCCAGTTATTGCATTCAGGTCAATTATATTCCCGGGTAAAAGCAAATGCAAAACCCCGTTTATGTATGGCATTATTTTCTCCAAAATTTCCGGCAGAAATTCCGGCAAATGAGTTATGAACAAATCGCCCACGCCAAGAGAGAAACTTATTGAGGTTAGCAAAATTAACAGCGGAATAGCCGCCAAGAGTGAAGTGTAAACAAGGGCGGTAGCTCTTATTGTGCAATGTTCGAGCAAAAACATGCGCAAACTGTCGTAAATTATGCGAACGGGCAAAGGCCGTTTGCTCATCCAAATATCAAGTTTAATCCAAAAATCAATATCTTTAGCGTACGGCTTCATAAGGGAAACTTAGAAATTTTTTCTACCTTCCTTTTAATGCCCTCCTTTATAAGAAAAGCCTGCGAAATGCTGGAAAAGCGCGGAGAGCTTGTTCGCATAAAAAAGCCGGTGTCGCCAAATCTGATTATGCCTGCTATTGCACGAAAGGCTTTTGCAAACGGCGAACCTGCGATTTTTTTTGAAAACGTGGAAGGGAGCCGCTTTCCGGCTGTGTGCAATCTGTTCGGGAATGAGAAAAGAGCGGAGCTGCTGTTAAAGGGCAGTTTGAATTTTAATTTGAAAAACGCAAGCCGTCTTTTGCATTCCCTGCCTTTGCGTTCCATGAGCAAACCCGTTATGCAAAGCGAAATCTCCCTTTCCGATTTGCCGCAAATAAAATGCTGGCCCAGAGACGGCGGTGCTTTTTTAACCCTGCCACAGGTTCTAACCGTAAAGCCCGGAAAAAAATCATGGCTGCATTCGAATTTGGGAATGTACAGGGTGCAGATAAGCGGAGGCAACTATATCCAAAACGAGGAATGCGGGCTGCATTATCAAATTCACAGAGGAATAGGCATTCATCATCAGGAGGCGATTGCGAGAGGCGAAAAATTGAAAGTGAGTATTTTTATAGGGGGCCCCCCCGGGCACACGCTCGCCGCTGTTATGCCGCTTCCAAGCGGAATTCCGGAGCTAATTTTTGCCGGGATGTTTTCCAAAAGAGCGTTTCGCTATACATGGCACGGCGGATGGTTTATTTCGGCAGACGCGGACTTCTGCATTTTGGGCGAGGTGCAAAACGACTTAAAACCGGAAGGGCCTTTCGGCGACCATTTGGGCTATTACTCCGAGCGGCATCCTTTTCCTTATTTAAAAGTACACAAGGTTTTTGCGAGAAAAGATGCTGTGTTTCCCTTTACCGTTGTAGGCCGCCCTCCTCAGGAAGATACGATTTTCGGAAGCATAATACACAAAATCACCGGGCCGCTGATTCCTTATCTTCTTCCAGGAGTGCAAGAAGTCAATGCGGTAGATGCCGCCGGAGTTCACCCTTTGCTCTTGGCCTTGGGGAGCGAGCGGTATCTGCCCTACGCCGCAAGAGAACCTTTGGAGCTGTTGACTCAAAGCAATGCGATTTTGGGTTTTGGGCAGCTTTCGCTTGCGAAGTATCTGTTTATTGCCGCAAAGGAAGACAATCCGAACTTATCGGTGCGGAGAGTGCCGGAATTTTTTGAGCACATTCTGTGCAGAATAAATCTGGAAAGGGATATCCACATTCAAAGCGGTGCGAGCATGGATACCTTGGATTATTCGGGAACCCGCTTGAATTACGGTTCAAAGGCGGTGTTTGCGGCGGCAGGCGAACCTTGCAGGGAATTGGGAACAGCTTCGCCTGTAAAGGGCATTTTGGCAATTCAGGGAAAAAAATGGCAAAGCCAGGAGACGGCGAAAAAGGAACGAGCGGAAATTTGCGCAGAACTTGAGCAAAGAGATGATATTTGGAAATTCCCTGTTGCCGTTATGTGTGACGATGCCGAATTTACGGGCAGGAATTTGAACAATCTGCTTTGGGTTGCATTTACCCGTTCAAACCCAGCGAGTGATATTTTTATCAGCGGTTCCGCCTTGCTCATTATAGACGCCCGCAAAAAACCGCACCACACAGAGGAACTGGAAGAAAATTTCTATCTTTTCCCCATGCAAAATGAAGGCGCATCGGAGAAAAAATGAATATAGAAGAATCGCAAGACGAAATAAAAAAAATTTTTGCTTCTTTTGAAAGCCCAGACGATAAATGGAAATTCTTACTGAAAATCGCAAAAGAACACAACGGAATGGATGTCAATTTAAAGCAGGAAAAATTTATAGTTAAGGGTTGTGCCGCAAAAATGTTTTTAATACCGGAATACAAAAACGGAATCCTGTACTTTTACATGGATACAGAAGATGGAGAAAGCACTCCGCTTTTGAGCAGGGGTTTGGGCGCGCTTGCCTTAAAAATTTACAATGCCCAAAAACCGGCGGATATTTTAGCAGCGAAACCGGAATTTTTTCAGGAAATCGGTTTGCAAATCGGGCTAACACCGACAAGAGCAAATGGATTTGCCAGCCTTCTGAAGCAGATTTACATGTATGCAAAAGTTTATTCCTTAATTGAGAATTGAAAACGATAAATTTTGGTCCAGGCAATGAAGGATAACGTAAAAAAGAAAATACCGATATTTACCAAGATACTGCTGATTTTGTTGACAGTAGCGGTTATTTTTTTATTTTTAGGATATAAAATAGCAAAAGAAAAAATTATATCCTTGCTTTCCAACCCTATAGACTTGGGTTCGGCATTAATAATACCGCAAAATTTTAAAGCTAATTTTCCTTTTGAATTCACTTGGGAATCCATTGCCGTAAAACTCTGCGACGTAGATTTATTTTTTGAAAATCCGAAAATTTCCTTGCACCCTACGCTAAATATCGAGCGGGAATTGTTAAATATTTCAACAGACAGCATCCATGCAAAAATAATTCCGGGAAGCAACAGCAATGCCGCCTATTGCGTAAAAGATGAAAAAAAAATGGAGTATATAAGCCATCCGAATTTATGGCTGCCGTTTAAAGCTTCAATAAATGTGAATAAGGCCTCGGTTGATGTTAAAGATATGGGAAGCTGGAATTTGGATTCCCTGATAGCGATGAAAATCGAACGGCAAAAAAAAATTCACATAACGGCTAAGGACATTCGGGGAACTTATTTAGCGAAAAATTTATTTTTAAATGCAGATTACAGTTGGAATGAATTTTTTTCAGATGCCTCGGTTTCCATTTTCGATAGAATCGGCGATTCTCTTGTGTTTATCCTAAACGCCCCAAGAGAACACTTGGAACGCATATCTGCGGAAATCAAAGCCGACGTAGCAAACTTACCGCTTTGGCTAAAAGATAAATGGCCAAGTAAAGCACCCGGAATAGAAAAAATCGCTTTGCATTCAAATGTGTCACTGAACATTCTAACCAACAAGAACGATTTTAATTTGACATTGAAAGCAAAAATAGGCAAATTTTGGCAACTGCCCGCCTTTGATGCGGCAATAGTCGCTTTTGGAAGTGATTTTAACATTGCGCAAAGCGAAATTTTTTTAAAAGGAAACAATGGAGAAAGCATAAAATTCAAAGGTAACATCAACAGGAATTTGGATGGAAACGGAGAACTTGAGATAAAAGGGATAAACATTACCCTTGGGCCGGAAACTTTGCCGACAGATGTTAAATTTCACAAAATCACAAAAAAAGGAAATTCCGTTTCTGCAAATTTCACAACAAGCGCAGGTTCAAACTTCACCGCAAAAATGGCAGATATAAGCAATCCCGAAATAATATTTTCCGCAAACCTCGCTCCGGAAGAACCTTGGGCTATACAATGGACGGAAGGTATGGTAAAACTGGCAAACCCGACAATCTTAACCGGCTCTTTTTCATTTAAAGATATTTTATTAAAAGCAAATTTAAAAACAAAAGTCCCATTTGCCTATTACACCGCCGTAGACGAACTTGATGTTTCGCTCTGGTTGAATCCGGAAGGCATTCATTTTCCGAAAGGTACGATAAAACGCAAAGGTTTTGAAAGCGATTTTACCGGCAAAGTTATGTGGGATAAAAAATATTTTACATTCAAATTAAATCAGTCAAGCGGCGGCGAAGCGGAAGTTTATGGAACATTTGACCCTAAAATAGATTTGAATTTGCAGAATATAAATACTCTTGAATTGCCGTTTGCAGATACAGCCATGTTAAAGGGTTACAGCGGATTTGTCAGCGGAAACTGGAATCATGACTTTGGAAATAGAAATGGATACGCCTCTATTTTGTTGTCTACGGTTATTGAAAATTTTACAATAAAAGCAAAATCCGATATTAAAATATTCAAAGATTCTTTAGTTGTAAAAAATTTTGAAATAGAACAGGAAGAAAAGAAAATTAAAGGTTCCCTATCGGCACTATTACCGACAGAAAGCAGAGAAAATATTGAAATTCTGCAAATGAATATAAATATTCCGAATATGAATTTGGTTTCACTTTTAGCGGCATTTAAAGATTCAACTCTTTTGAATGGCTATGTAAACGGAAATTTGGAATACAGCAAAAAAACAGGTTTGGCTGGCGAGCTGATACTATCGAAAATTGCACTGAGAAATTTGGATACCAATATCATAAGTTTTTCGGATTTTCGTTTGGAAGCTCTCGGGCAATCTGCAAAAATTTTTGCCCGTATATTTTTGGGTTATGGATTATGGAACGGTAATTTGGAAGCTAATATAGATAAAATCGGACAAAAAAGTGACCTGCCGATATTTATTTCCTACTCGGCAGACAACGTGGACAATGTCGGAAATTTGAAATTTAAAGGTTTTTTGAGTAAAGATTTTAAAAGAATATTCGGAAATGCGCAGATATTGGGCGATTGGTTTTTGCCAAGCGGAATGGGAGAAATTAAGAATGCAGACATCAGTATATCCGCAAAAAGCGTGTTGGGAAAAAATATTCTGGATTCCCTAACCGCTAATTTCAGCACAGGGCAAAATATTTATGAACAGGGAATTTTTAAAATACCGTTTGCATTTAGCGGGAAAGTTGCAAAAAATATGCTTCTAGCGGATTCTATTTTTTTATATGGGGAAAATAACGAAAAAATAACGGCAAAATTACAATTCGACTTAAACAACGCTATTCTAAAAGATTTGTCTTTTTATACCGAACAATTTACCCTGTTGCTGTTAAATGAACACCGGATTAAAATAAAAAACGGAACTGGAAAAACAACACTGGACTCCGCAGGAATATCAATTTCTGCCGAGTTGCCGTCAATATCTTACAATATGGAGAATAAAGTTTACGGAATAATCGCAGCAAATTTGATGGGACAAGCAACCTACCGCTTTCCGTTTCATACCGGACAATCACAAACAAACCCAAGCATAACCGGAAACTTTGAAATAAGCAATGCTTCTTACAAAAATACTTTGGATTTGGTGCCGGATTTATATAATTTGGAAAAATCGATAAGGAATTTAAACAAATTTTTATCATCTCTAGTAAGAGAAAGAAGAACAAGCACAACCGAAAAGTATGCCTTAACCGGCCGCCCAACAACCCTGAATATAAGAATTCAAACCGGAATGGAAGCGTTAACCGTCAGTTCGAACGTCGCAGAATTTGCATTCGTAGCGAGCATAACAGCGCAAGGAACAACAAGGAATATTTTGCTTTCTGGAGATATAAACTCCGTAGGCGGCGGAAAAGTCGGTTATAACAGCTTAACTATGTTTGATTTGTCTTCTTTTAGAACTTATTGGCAAGATTCCCCGATAAAACAAGGCAAAATTGAATTACTTGTATCCAATGATTATCCCATGTGCTCCACTATGGGAACTTCAAACGAAGAAAACTGCACGATTTTCATAAATGTAAACGGATCGCTTTCCAAACTGAATATGTATCCAACGGCAAATTGCAATATAGAAGCTTCGCCTGCGCTCATATACTATAGTATGCTACTTGGGTGCATATCGGAAAATTATGATTCCGGAATTAACTTTGACCGCAACAGATTTACAGGAAAAATTTTGGGTAAAGCCGCATCTTCCGGTTTAAACCGTATCTTTGGCGGAGAAGTAATTGGAGATATAGATTTCAAGTATCAATTTTTTGATGATGTTCAACAAGAACAAGATACTACTTTTCATATAAGAGTCCCATTCAGTCTTTACAAATGGGTACCGAATTTAGAGGCGGTTTTGGGTTATACAAATAATCAAAATTTAAACTCGCGCTACTATGAATCGTACGAAGCTGGTCTCCGTTATTCGCTGCCAGTTTTTGACTCAACGGACATAAATCGCAATTTGATAGACCCTTCTTTGGACATAAGCACTAATTTAGTGAGACGTGTATATCTGAGTACGGAAAATACCGAGGATGAAGCTCGTCTGGAAAAAAATATAGGTCTGGTTTACAGGCACAAATTTTGGGATCCCTGCATCTTAGGCATTGGATATTGCAAAGTCGCAGAAAATTTGAATTTTCCTAAATAGGGTTTCTCAATTTTTCAAATTCTTTAAAATACTCTGGAAAAGTTTTATTTACGCATGATGGATTCAAAATTGTGATTTCTGCGCCTTTTTTATGGGGTGAATTCAGGGAAAGCAAACTAAAGCACATTGCCATTCGATGATCGTTATAAGTTTCTATGGTAGCCGGTTTTATAACTTCCGGCGGGGTTATCTCTATAAAATCGCAGCCGGTTATCACTTCTGCGCCTACCTTGCGAAGTTCCTTTGCCATTGCGGAAATTCTATCGGTTTCTTTTACCTTCCAACTCGCTATGCCTGTAATTTTTGTTTTGCCTTTAGCATAACAGGCAATCGGGCAAATTGTCATCGCAGCATCGGGAAAAAGAGTGGCATCTACGGTTATGCCGTTCAGCTCCGCCCCCATTTTTTCCAATATTTCCAGAAATTTCACATCACCCTGCAAACCGTTCTTTTCAACATCCTCCACAACCACGTTTCCCCTTGTTATCGCCGCTCCGCCCCAAAAATAACTCGCAGAAGAAGCATCTCCTTCTATTTTAAGAGTTTGGGCTTTATAAATTCCTTTTTCCATCTTGAAACTTTTATAATCGTTGTTTTCCACTTTTATTCCGAATTTTTCCATTAAACGGATTGTCATATATACATACGGCTTTGATATTAACTCACCGTCTACAATTATTTCCAAAGGTTCCTTGCAGTATGGAGCGGCTATTAAAAGCGCAGATAAAAACTGGCTGGATATATTCCCTTTTATGTGAACTACTCCGCCGTTTAACCCATTGGCATTTATCTTTAACGGCGGGCAGCCGTCGTTTCCCAGGTATTCGATATTTGCGTTTAAAATTCGCAATGCATCTACCAAATCCTTTATGGGCCTTTCGTGCATTCTCGGTTCGCCGCGCAAAATATATTCACCGCTTCCCAAACACAAAACCGCAGTTAAAGAACGCATAGCTGTTCCTGCATTGCCTAAATACAAATCCGCCTTTTTGTTTGAAAAATCCGCGCCTTCCGTTCTGCCCAACTTTTCCAAAGCGTTTCTCATATATTTGGTATCGTCACTTTCCAAAATGCCAAAAAATTCGCTCTCTCCTTCTGCCAAGGCTCCCATTAACAATACTCTGTTTGAAATGCTCTTTGAACCGGGAACATGAACCGTACCGCCGAAATGCGATGTAGGTTTCAATATGATATTCACAGAATTTCCCGCTGTAAAATACCTTGCTTCATAATTAAATGTCTGTATGGGGTATTTTGATAAAATGCAGGGTTGTGGGTTGCCATTATCACTGCGGTTCCGCTCGCATTTATTCTTTGAAAGATTTTAAAAACCTCACTTGCGTTTTCGGAATCAAGGTTGCCGGTCGGTTCGTCTGCAATTAAAAGGTAAGGGCTGTGAATCATAGCACGGGCAATGGCTGCTCTTTGCTGTTCTCCGCCGGAAAGTTCTGCCGGCAGGGAATTTTTCTTTTGCGAAATTCCAACAAAGCCAAGAGTTTCCAAAACTCGTTTTTTTATCTCCGACTGCGAATAATCTGTAGAGACCAAGAGCGAAAGAGCTACATTTTCAAAAACGGTTCTGTCAGAAAGCAGTTTAAAATCCTGGAACACTATTCCGATTTTTCGTCTCAAGGCCTGTATCCTTTTGAGGGATATTTTTTTGCTGTCAAAATGTTCGTCCGCAAAATCCACCAAAACCTGGCCATTGCTCTTTTTATCGGGAAACTCGTCCATGTAAATCATTTTCAGGAGCGTTGTTTTGCCTGCCCCGCTCGCTCCGGTTAAAAATACGAATTCGCCTTTGCTTATTTTCAAATTGATATTTGAAATGGCGGCATTGCCGCCGATATATGTTTTTGAAACATGGAGGAAAGTAATCATAACCAGCCTATAATTGCGAAGTTTTTCATTGGTAAAATTAGCAAATATATTCGTTATAAAACATCTTTTACGACAAATAGGGCGAATCTGTTATATTTCTCGGCATCTCTGGTTAAAATCCCAACGGAAACTTCGCCCTGCAAACGGAACCAGGCAAATCCAGCTTCTAACTTAGGTAAAATATCCAGCATAACATCATCTTTAAAGCGCCCAAAGCTAAATGAGCATATTGTGCCTATGGAAAGCCTAAAAGAATCCCATATTTGAAAATTCGGGAAAAATGCCGCGGAAGGTTTTACATAACTATCTTTACCGGCTGCACCGCCAAAACCGAGCCGCCCTTCAAAAAGAAATGAAACATTTTTTGTGTAACCGTCCCATTGTGAAAGTGAAATCACTCCGCCCCAACCCTTGTCTTCGTTAAGGGCTACCGGAATATCTGCCTGCAAAGACAAATGCCGCGAAATAGCATATTTGGTACCGAAGTCTATCAAAGGAACTATATTCCAAGGGTCGTGAGGTTTTATTTTTTTATCTATAACCCAATTATCATTTGTGCCTAGCAAGAATTTTAACCCTATTTCCAATTTATCCGTTATGCCAATCTGAGAATTGAAGACAAGCGTCAGATCATCATTGTAGCGGGTAAATGCGCCGGATCCTACATGAAAAGCATCCGGCACCATGATTTCCGGCCCTAATGTATAACGGTAGTCGTACATGGGGTCAAGGGCGTGGGAAATGCCGAATGCCGATACGAATACTATAGCTAGAGTTGGTAGTTGAAAAAGGCGAGACAAGAAGAGTTTTCCGGTTAAGGAAAATCTTTTGCCAAAACGCTTAAAACAACTCTCAACTCTCAATTACCAGCCTCCGGCTGTTCACCAGCAAAAATCAAACTCAATGGTGTCTCAACTCTCAACTAAAAAAACATTAAAGAAACACTTTCACTTTCTCTCTGAATTCTTCCGATATAACCCTGCTAACCGTTTCCAAAACATATTTCTTTGGATATTTCATGGAAAAATGCGTTAAAATTATGCTTTCACACGCCATGGAATTACCTACCCTGCCGAGTACCTGCGCCAGATTATCTATGTGTGTGTGCCCTTTTTTACGCGCCATGCCAACTTCGTCTGTGTTTAAAAATGTGCATTCGCAAACCACCACCGGTGAATTCCAGATGTGTCTCTCTTCCCACAGGGATTCGCCGAGGCAATCTCCCACAAAAGATACAACGGGTTCTCGAACATCGTTTGTTATCTCAACACCGGATTTTTTCAGAGATATAATCTGGTCTCTTGAGCACTCCGCATATTCTTTTTTCAATTTCTTCTTTTTATAAAAAACAGTGTAACCAAATGCGGAAATGGAATGTTTTACGCCAAACGGAAGCACTTCCAAATCCTTGCGATACGCAAGATCAAAACGCTCACCCTCCTTAACGCATTCAAGGCGCGGCAAATCAAAACGCTCTTCGGAAACGCCTTCAAACAGGGTTTCGGCTTTTATCAAGTCTATGGCAAGGCTGTAAACGGGTTCGGGAATATAATATACGGCTTGAATTGGGTTTTGCATCATGCGGCGGAGCGAATTGTGCCGCATCAGGCAGCGGCTGTGGTCGCCGTGCGAATGGGTTAAAAGAACATGGTTCAAACTGAGCGCGCTCATGGGACATTCGCCCATATCCACGCACAAATCTAACTCGGGAATTTGAAAATAAGTGGATAGCCCGGAAATGGAAAATCCGTGCAGGCCCCATCTTTTTTGCTCAATTTTTATTTGCCTGAGAGCGTTATGGGTAAACGTATAATCGGGCGTGCTATCACCATCGTCAGAACTGTACTTACGGTTAACCGAATTAAGCTCGGTGGTTTTCATAGCACTCGCGGAATTTATTTACTGTTACGGGAACTTCGTCTTTATTTCTGGAAAATACTTCATAAGGAACGGGGCTTGAAATTTCCCAAGCTCCGTTTAAAATTTCATCTTCAAGCTGCCCTGCCCCCCACCCGCTGTAGCCGAAAAACATACGTGCGGTTTTGTTTTGCGGGGCTATCAATTTGGACACCGGAAGTTCCATTTCCAAAGGTATCCTCGATATAAAAACTCCTTTTGAAATTTCATAAGCTCCGTTAAAAACAGAAGTTCCAGTTTCCAAAATACTGACGGAAAGTTTTTGAAAGGGATTTGTATTTTGAACAGGCCCTCCGAAAAAGAATGTATAAAGCGGTCTTCTCGCCCTAATCATCTCCAGCGGAATAAACTTATTCATTTCCGTGTGATTTTTTTTAAAAACTTCATCTAAGGGAAAATGAGTCTGGTGGTTTACAACCAAACCCCAAGAACCTGTTCTCGGCGAGCATTCCACCATAAAAATTATACAATCCTGAAAATAGCTGCCATTAAGAGCCGGTGTAGCCAACAAAAAATTTCCGGGACTAACTATTTCTTCCTGCATATTTTCAGGTCTCCTGTTTATGGAATTATGCCAATCTCAATTCTGCGGTTTTGCGCTTTGCCGCTTTCGGTATTGTTGCTCGCTCTTGGACGCGAGTAGCCATAACCCACGGCTGTTATCCTGTTTTCCGCAATGCCTTTTTTAATCATGTAGTTGCGAACCGCATCCGCCCTTGCTTGCGAAAGTTTGTCGTTGTATTCCAAGCCGCCCACATTATCGGTATGGCCGGAAATTTCAACTCTTACCGTATCGTATTTTTGCAAGCCCTTTACGGTTGATTCCAGTATTTTGAATGAAGCGGGCAAAAGCTCGGATTTTCCCGTTGCAAAAGTTACGCCTTTTAGGTCAAAGCGGTCATCATCGTAAAAAATATTTATCGAGCCGAAGTCCGCACCGGCTGAAACTTTCCATGAATTGCCAAAACCGCAGTCAAATTCGCCTGTTATGCCATCGCACCAAATTGTGTAGGTATCGCCGTTTGCAACGTTGAGGCGAGCAATACCGCTGGCATTTGTAGTGGCTTCAAAGGCAGTGCCCTTTTTGCCCCTCAGTATTATTGTCTTATGCCGTTGCGGATTTTCCTGTTTATAATCCATAGCCGTGACCGTTAACTCTGCGGAAAATACGGCAGAGATGCAAATAGCAAGAGAAAGAAGAATTTTGTTCATGAAATTAATATAGAATTTTTTGTTAGAGCAATACCCCTCAAAACCCCATCTTCACCGACATGTTCAGCAAACCGTCCATCGGCTGCATACCTTGCAGAAGTGCGTAGTAAATAGCGATACTGGCGTTTGAAATGCCCTGTTCCCACCCCAAGCCGTAAGTCAATACATGTTCCCAGCCGTTAAACGGTGGCCTGTTTCTGTAGATTCCGTCCTGCCCGAATATATGCAGAACCGAATTTCTCAATCCGTGCCACTGAAAATCCATCTCCGAAAGCCCATACGCCCTCGTTCTGATGCTGCGAGGCGGAAGTCCCGTAAAATTGCCCCTGCCGCCTATAAAAAACAGGTCTTCCCTGGCGTAATCCCTTGAAGGCAGCATTCCAAAACCCTTTGAGGCCAAAAGCAGTGTCCAGTTTTTTGAAAAAGGCTGGTAATACTCTCCGCTCAAACCCACCACAGCAAATTTTGAAAACTCTGCGGATATTTCTGCGAACAAGCCCTTAAAGGAAAGCGGAACTTTATCCCTGCTGTCGAATTCTAGCGAAAGGGAAGAAAACAATTTATCGTTTTTATAGCCGCCGCCAACGGCATATTGCCACTCCCAACCCAGTTTTTGCAAATACTTTAGGTCAATGTTTCTTTGCCTGGTTGAATCATATTCCAAAAATTCTCCGTGAAGTTTTAGCGAGCCGTTCAAGCCGAATATAAAGGGTTCCTTGTAAAACATTTCTGCCAAGCGATAGTTTTTTGAGTTTTCGCCGCCAAAGGAAAAATCCCTGGCTGTACCTGCGATGTTCAAAAGCTGTACCCTCAAAAGCCCGTTAAAATCGCCGTTCTCCGCATCGTAGGAGAATGAGGCTTCCGCAAAATTTGCTACCGCATCCGTTAAATCAAAAACCGGAACAAGGCGGTTTCTGTTTGCAATGCGGTAAAGTTTTGCATCGCTGTTTTTTGTAAAATATCCGAACCTGAGCAGCGAATTTTGCGCCCTAGAAACCTGTGAAAGAACAACTGGGCTTCCCGCCTCTATCTGCGCAAGTTTCGCAAACACGGCGGAATCCGTTTTGCCCTTTTTATACTGAACCGCTGCACTCCAAACCCAAGCATCGCCACGCTCTATGCGGCCATCTGCAATTCGCGCCGCAGGAAAGCCGGAATTCCAAAAATCATCAAGTTCCCGCTGAAAATCCTGCGCAAAAACCGTTATTGTCAAAACCCCGATTAAAAAACTTACAGAATTTTTCCAACTCTCAACTTTCAACTCTCAACTCTCAACTATATTTCAGCAAACTCTGTGCCTTTTCTTTTATGAGCTTGTGAATGCGAGTTTCCGCCTCGTCTCCGCGCTCGGTATCTTTAACGCTCACAAGAGGCAGTAAAAGCGGGCAATTGAAAAATGTTCCCATCGGGATTGGATTCTTGCGGCAGAACGTCGCCTCTACATAGTCGCGGGCCTCGTCCTGCAGCTTATCGCATTTCTCTAATTCGCCTCTTTGAAAAGCGTTGTAGAGTTCTACGAATATTCGGGCCGCTTCCGGGATGTTTGCGGTTGCGCTGATTAAACCAATGCCGCCGAATTCGAGCATGTCTATAAATGCACCGTCCTCACCGGAAACAACGGAAAAATCGAGATTTTTGGTTTGCTCTATTATGCTCTTTGTATCTTCGTAAAATTTTTCCCCTATGCGAAATTCAACGGCCTGCTTTAAGCCTATTATGTTTTTGTCTTCTGCGAGTTTTATCGCGGTGTTCGGATGTATGTAGTTCGAAGTGCGCCCGGGAACATTGTAGAGAATTATCTTTGCACCCGTTTCGCTGCTCAAGGCCTTGAAGTGAGCGTAAATGCCCTCTTGCGGAGGGGTGTTGTAGTAGCCGGTTACGCAAAGCATGGGAACTTCGGCGATTTTCAAAACCTCCTTTATTATTTCAATGGATTCCCTTGTGCTGTTGGAGCCTGCCCCTGCAATTATAGGTATTCTGCCATCCACATAGTCCAGCGTGAATTTTATAAAGTCCAAATGCTGTTCCGAGCTAATGGTTGCGCTTTGCCCGGTTGTCCCCATAGGAACAAGCCCATGAATTCCTGCTTCTATAAGGTCGTCTATCATTTTTTTGGCTTTTTCATAATCTATGGAATTGTACAGGCAACGGTGATCATCGTTTTTTAACGGCGTAAAAAGAGCGGGAAACACACCGCAAAGTTGTGAAGAAACGGTAATTTGCATGGAGGTAATATAGAAAAAATTTGCGGGCTTGTCAAGGGGGAAGCTCGGTAAATTGTCGTTATCTTGGGAATACAGGGCTTGGCGTAGTTTAAAGGAAAGTGTTCAAAATGTGCAAACTGTTATTTATCTTCAAAACCAAATATGCACCGCAACCCCCGCACCCAGCAATACGCTGCCAGTTATAAACCCTATATCTCTCAAGTCCTGCGCACCGTTGGCTTTTTTCAATGCGGATTCGTATTCTTTTGCCGGTTCGCGGATGGGCATGTTTTTGTAGTCCTTGTACAGTTTTTCTTTTTGTATGTGCTGATATACCCCGAAGCCAAGGGCGGCGGCACCCAAGACATCAAGGCTGATGGCGACCCACGTGCTGGTTTTTCGAGATTCGGAGTTTGGGTTTAGTTGAGAGTTGAGAGTGGAGAGTGGAGAGTTGTCTAATTTTTGGCTCTCTATTTTTAAATCCGTACCGGGTTTTTGCGGGGTGTTTATGCTTGCGAACAGGGACGGTGCTTGTTCCCTTATGGCTGTGAGCAGGCCTTTCGCATCGCGGCTTTCTATCACTATGCTGCCGAGCAGTTTGCCGCTCATCGTTTCGTAGAGTTCTATTGATACGCTGAATTCGCCGCCGAATTTGCCTATGCCTCCTTGACTTACATACTCCGCCCCTATTGCCCTGCCTATGTCCACGGCGCAGCCTTCGGCAAGGCATTCGGCTTCGGATTCGTCCGGCGGCATGAGGGCGAGCATGTTGTCCCTTGTGAGGACTGCGTAGCCGTCTCTCGGCAGGGCCAAAACCGCCTGGCGGCGCAGTTCGTCCGTCAGGTGCCGCATTTCTATTATGCTTATTTCCTCTATTTCCGATTTGGGGATTATCTCCAGGACGGCAAGGGTGCTGACGGCGTGTGCCGTTGCAGCGGCGAGGAAGAGCAAGAGGATAAGGAGGTTACGCATAAGGGGCCATTACTTCTTGTTTTGGGGTGTCAAAACTCTCTGATAGTATATTTTGAAACAGTTTGGGGGTATCAGAATATTCCGATAGTATGTTTCTCAACTCAAGCATATTCATTATCTCCGTTTTCAAAAAATTCCTTTCCCGCTTTTGTTCCCCCCACCAAACCCTTGGGAACATAGGGCTTGGCGGGTTTGCACCACCGTGGTGCATTTTCGTCTGAACCTTTAGTCCTGGACACAACGCACGCTGAACAGGTTAGACTTACCGTCGCCGTTCCAATCGACACCGTCGTAGTCGTAGCCCATGGACATGCTGTTGTTGCTCTCGACCAACGGTTGATCAATCATCTCACTGTAGTAGTTCTCAACCTCACTGGCATTCCACCAGGTGCCGTAGTTGCCAACATCGAAGAAACTGCTATCCGAGCTGCCACCGCCGCCCGGCAGGGCAGAAAAACCGTAGTCGTCTGTACCATTGCCGGTTTTAGCCCACTCAATTTTTGCCTTGAGGTACGTTCCAGCTACTTCATCGCCACCTGCAAAATCCACAAGCTCCTGCAATTCATCTTTGCTCGGAATATGCCACCCGGAAGGGCAAATACCCCTATGCTTGGACTGTATCTGGCTTGAGCAACTATTCTCATTGCAGCTTGACGGAAGTGCCATAGTCGTTGACCAATCATATAAACGACCGTAGGTGGCGCAGTTGCTTTCATTGTTTTTATAACATTTGTTACTGCTTGCGTTGTAATTCAAATTCTCCGCCATCCATGTTTGCGAGCCGATTTTCACGGTTTTATATGTTTTGCCGTCCCTTTGGTCGCTAAAAGAACCTCGTTGCACAACAGCTTTTGCAGCTTTTTGTGCA
>Ga0182466_11598_pt1 | contig 17282 bp, 18 predicted proteins | sample TergutMp193P3_FD_120795 | JGI IMG/M metagenome (GOLD analysis project Ga0182466, IMG submission 120795) | reverse complement strand
CGTGCCTATTCAGGTTGATAATCGGTGATGACTTTTGGCGTTATGGATTCGCATTTGGGAGGCACTTTGCTTTCGCCTTCTACGCCGTGCTTGTCTGCGGATGTGTGCATTTCCCAGACACTCTTGGCGGGGCAGTTGCCTATTTTTACTTTGCTGATCGCTTTCCATGTGTAACTGGCTTGATAATAACTTAGCTCATCTTGTTCGATGTCTTCTTCGCTTCCTTCTTCTTTGAATGAGAAAAACCGACCTTCTTTTGCTTTGTTGTATTTGCCATCTTTCCACGCTTCTCTGTGTCTATTATTATAACCCTCTTCCACATATTTCTTTGCCTCTTGTTCCAATTCGGCAATTTCCGGGCTGGGGGATTGTGCATAAACCGCAACGCTGAACAACGCCAGCAACGCTATAACCTTTTTCATGTCTGAACTCCTTCTCCCCGTTAGGTTCACCCTTGCCAAATCACGGGAAAACATTTTTGGCAAGGTTCGCACCACTGCGGTGCATTTTAGTCCTGGATGCAACGGACACTATGCAGCTTATGCCCGCTGTCGACGCTCCAGAGTATGTCATCGTTGTCGTAACGCATGAACGGGTAGTAGACGATGCCGGCGGGGGTCATATAGGCACTCCACCAGAAGCCGAAGTTGCCAAGATTGCCGAAACCGCCAGATGAATGGCCGCCCGGCAAAGCCGAAAAGCCGAACTCATCCGTGCCATCGCCGGACTTTTCTTCTAATTTAACCCAATCCCAGCCACTCTTGGCTTTCAGCTTTTTCCCTGCCGTTCTTTCAGTACTAACCTTCTCTTCCAACACATCCCACTCGTCTTTACTCGGCAAATGCCAACCGGAAGGGCAAACTTTCTTAGCCGTTGACCAATCATATAAACGGCCATACCTTGTACAATTCTCCGGCTCGTTGTCATAACATTTGCTGCCACTAGCATTATAATTCAAATTCTCCGCCATCCAGGTTTGCCTGCCTATTTTGACCGTTCTGTATTTATTGCCATCACGCGAATCCGTAAACATTTTGCCGCTAATTCCATTAGTAACAGGAGGCGAAGTAACAGGAAGCGGAACGGTTTTTGCTTCGGGAGCGGCACCCGGTATTTTCATAAAGCCATCGGGAATTCTTTTTTCCATAATAGCAAGCAAGCCGTTACGGTCTTTTTCTGTTTCGCTGAACTTGTCAATAAGCCCGGAAGTCCTTACATTATACAATTCAAAAGTTATCCTCAAATCCGAGTCTAGTTTTCCAAAGCGGCATTGAGCAACATAATCCACGCTTGCCTTTCTGCCCAACTCCACAATGCACGAAAGTTCTTTGCATTCCTTGAAATAACTCTCCGGCCCGCCCAAACGCTTGATTACAACATCTTGCGGAAAAACTTCAAAGCTGCCTTTGGGCAAAACCCGTACGGCTATCTCCTGTGCCTTGTCCGTGAGGTATTCCAATTCGTCATCGCTGAGAACTCCATAGGACGGCAGCACGGCTACGGTTTGCACGGCGGCAAAAACCTGCTGAAATGCGGCAAAAAACACTGCTATGGCGGGCAAAAAACTTTTCATTCTATTAACCTCGAGCTCATTTCGTTGTTCATCATCATTTTAACTTTTTCTATGTCAAGAATACCTTCACGAACGAGGGCTAATGCCGCATCATATTTAAATCTACCCCCAAATATTGCGCAAATAGACTTCGCTTCCCGTTCCTGCCTCGCCGGATCTGCCGCCAGCATATCCCAGTTTACATCGCTTCTCCGCCACGGCTTTAGATCTTTGTCGTCAGCGTCGTCATGCGTCTCTGCCAGCATTATTTTTTCGTCCGTCTCAGTCTCCGCTTCAGTATGCGGAGCAGCCTCAGCCGCATCCGTATCCGTATCCGCAAACGCAGCCTCGGCAAATGCTCGGCAAAAGCCCCTTATGAAGCTCGTTATGAAAGAGTATATGCCTTTAACAACTCGCCAGGTGAAGCCGAGTATTTTCTTTATGATATACCAAGCTATACTTGCACCTAAAACTATAAATGTTGCCAGTATGAAAAGGCTCAACTTCTCTCCGCCGAGAAAATTCTGAATTACTTTTGCTGCGGCGGCACAGGATTCAATAATGCTATCAAAGGTCATACGACGTCCCTCCTAGCTTTGTCCTGGAGGCAACGGACATAGTGCAGGACGGACTTGTCGCTGATCCACCAGCTTGCATCGTCGCTGTCGTACTTCATGCTCAAGAGGTAGGCTTCGTCACTACCGTACTCGCTATCACTAGCACTCCACCAGTAGCCGTCGTCGCCAACGCTACCCAAGTAGTCGCTGCCGCCCGGCAAGGCCGAAAATCCATATTCGTCCGTGCCATTGCCGCCCTGATTCCATCCGCTTTTAACTTTTAACTTTTCTCCGGCAATTTTCTTGCCACCTGCAAAATTTACTAGCTCATCCAATTCCTCTATGCTCGGCAAATGCCAGCCCGGAGGACAAACTTCCATTGCCGTTTTCCAGTCGTAGAGCCTGCCGTATTTCTCGGCGTTTTTTGGGTCGTTGTCATAGCACTTTGACCCTTCGCATTCAAAATTAAGGTTCTCCGCCATCCAAACCTGCTCGCCTATTTTGACGGTTTTATAGACTTTGCCGTCTCTGGGGTCGGTGAATGTTTCCGTTTTGATTTCCGCTTTTTTCTCCTGCCTCTGTTGTTCCTGTGGTAAATATGCTTTGTTCTGGACGCAACGCACGCTAAACAAGCCATTCGTGGAGAATGTGGCCAAGTAAGCTCTGTTGCAGTCGTGGGTCATGCTCAAGAGGTAGGTGTTTATGTTGTAGTTCTCATTCTTGCTAGCACTCCACCAAAAGCCGCTGTAGCCGATACTGTCGAAATAACCATTCAAAAGGTCAACGCCGCCCGGCAGGGCCGAAAATCCATATTCGTCCGTGCCACTGCCGTTCTCATTCCATCCGCTTTTAGCTTTTAACTTTTCTCCGGCGATTTCCTCGCCACCCACAAAATTTACTAACTCACCCCATTCCTCATTGCTCGGCAAGTGCCAGCCCGGAGGGCAAACTTTATTTGCTGTTACCCAAAAATAGAGCCTGCCGTATTTCTTGGCATTGCTTGGGTCGTTGTCGTAGCACACTGACCATTCACATTCAAAATTCAGGTTCTCTGCCATCCAAACCTGCTCGCCTATTTTGACGGTTTTATAGACTTTGCCGTCTCTGGGGTCGGTGAATGTTTTGATTTCCATTTTTTTCTCCTGCTTCTGCATATCACGCTTTGTCCTTGACGCAACGAACTGAGTACAGGTGATGCTTCCCGCTGAAGCCCATTATAAAAGATAATGCATACATTCCCAAACGAACTGAGTTCAGGTTAGACTTATTGCTGTAGCCCCTGCCGAAGCCCCTCCTGCCGAATTCACTATATATGTGGTCGTAGTCGCCCATGATCTGGTCGTAGGCGTAGTCGCTATCGTACTCATTGGCACTCCACCAGTTGCCGCTGCCGCCGACACAGTGGAAAGGGCCATCCGGCATAGCGTTGGAACCTAAGCCGCCCGGCAGGGCCGAAAAACCATAAGCATCAATTCCGTTACCGGATTTTCCTTGATAATCACTCCAGCCGCTTTTCGCCCTTAGAGCATCTTCGCCACCTGCAAAATTTACTAGCTCATCCCATTCCTCTATACTCGGCAAATGCCAGCCCGGAGGGCAAACTTTCATTGCCGTTTCCCAATCGTAGAGCCTGCCGTATTTCTCGGCGTAGCACCATGACCCTTCGCAGTCAAAATTCAAATTCTCCGCCATCCAAACCTGCTCGCCTATTTTGACGGTTTTATAGACTTTGCCGTCTCTTGGGTCGGTGAATGTTTCCGTTTTGACTTTCATTTTTTTCTCCTGCCTTTGCTATTCCTATGGGAAACTTTGTCTTTGACGCAACGAACTGAGTACAAGAAAGACTTGTCGTCGTCGTTCCAGTGTGCGTTGCCGCTGATGTAGAACATCTTTCGGCGGTGGGCGTTGATGCTGTCGTACTCGTTCTCGTTAGCAATCCACCAGTAGCCGTAACTGCCGACACAGTGGAAATCGCCATCCGAATGACCATAGCCGCCCAGCAAGACCGAAAAACCGTTAGCTTTTAACTTTTCTCCGGCGATTTTCTCGCCACTCGCAAAACCTAATAGCTCATTTGTTAGCTCATCTATTTCATCCGAGTTTAACAATTTTGACTCTTTTCTGGTTTTTCCGGCGATTCTCTCACAAAAATCTACTAGCTCCTCCCATTCCTCTTTACTCGGCAAGTGCCAGCCCGGAGGGCAAGCCTTTTTCGCCGTTTTCCAATCATATAGCCTGCCGTATTTCTTGGCTTTTTTTGGGTCGTTGTCATAACACTTTGACCCTTCGCATTCAAAATTCAAATTCTCCGCCATCCAAATCCGTTCGCCTATCTTGAGGGTTTTATAGACTTTGCCGTCTCTTGGGTCGGTGAATTTTCCCGTTTTGTTTTTCATTTTTTTCTCCTGCCTCTGCAACGCTTTGTCCTGGACACAAAGAACTGAGTAAAAGAAAGGCCTGCGATAACTGACGGCATTGGGCTCGGACCAGCGAGCGTAGTCGTTGTTGTTGTTCATGTCCCATGAGTAGGGGAGGTAGCTGTTGTTCCCGTTCTTGCTGGCACTCCACCAGTAGCCGTCTGTGCCAACTCTTCTAAATCCGAAATCTTCACGGTAGCCGCCCGGCAGGGCCGAAAACCCAAACTCGTTCGTGCCATTGCCTTTACCTTTACTGTACCAGCCACTCTTGGCTTTCAGCTTTTTTCCAGCAATTCTGCCGCCGCCTGCAAAATTTACTAGCTCCGCCCATTCCTCAAAGCTCGGCAAGTGCCAACCCGGAGGACAAACTTTCATTGCCGTTCTCCAAAAATATAGCCTGCCGTATTTCTCGGCGTTTTTGGGGTCGTTGCCGTAGCACACTGACCCTTCGCATTCAAAATTCAGGTTCTCTGCCATCCAAACCTGCTCGCCTATTTTGACGGTTTTATAGACTTTGCCGTCTCTTGGGTCGGTGAATTTTTCCGTTTTGCCTTTCATTTTTTTCTCCTGCATTTGCTATTCTTTTGGGAAACTTTGTCTTTGTCCTGGATGCAACGGACAGAAAAGCATCTAGATACGCCGGCTTTGGGGAACCAGTGTAGTCCGCGAATGTGGTTGCTGGATTTTATGATCCAGGTATAGTCGATGTCGGTAGAGCTCTTGTTTTTCTTGAGGGCAACCCACCAAAGGCCGCAGTTGCCGACCCAGATGAAACTATCATTCGGATTGACGCTGACGCCGCCAGGCAGGGCCGAAAAGCCGTAATCGTCCGTGCCATTGCCAGATTTTTCTTTATAATCATTCCATCCGCTTTTAGCTTTTAACTTTTTTCCACCGTTTATAGGGTAACTTTGTGTAAAATCTTCTAGATCTTTCCATTCCTTTAGGCTAGGCAAATGCCAGCCCGGAGGGCAAGCCTTATTCGCTGCTTCCCAGTCGTAGAGCCTGCCGTACTTCTTGGCGTTTTTGGGGTCGTTGTCGTAGCACACTGACCCTTCGCATTCAAAATTCAAATTCTCCGCCATCCAAACCTGCTCGCCTATCTTGACGGTTCGGTAGGTTTTGCCGTCTCTTGGGTCGGTGAATGTTTCTGTTTCGCTTTCCATTTTTTTCTCCTGCATTTGCTATTCTTGTGGTAAACATGCGGCAAAAAACTTGGCACTGCTTACTCCGTTTCGAACTTGATGCACCATTCTGGTATCATCGCATTTCGCCAATCGGTTTCTATTTGCTTCGCTCTTGCTTTTACTATGGCGTCTGCTTTTTTGACACACGCCCAGTCTGTGACCGTTTCTTGGCCCCAACCGGCGGACTTTGAACAGAGCGTTTCCATATCAACAAAGATGTATCCGCCCAGCTCACCTTCAGCGGAAGTGATATGGCCGTTGCTTCTATTGAACGTTCCGTGTATCGAAAAGTCACCGCCTTTGGTTCCCATTAGATGAGCAGAAAACGTTTCGTTCTTCAGACTGTATTCGCAGGTTGCTATACCGTCGCCTATTTGGTCAATTAAGCACGTGCCTATTTCTTTGCCTGCGCATTGCCCTTCTATTTGGCGTTTAATGATATCCTTGTTAGCAGCGCCTGTGATTGCTTTAGTAATCTTTGCTGGTATTACCATCACTGCTGTGTCACCAGCGTATGTATATGCACATGTAATAAACACGAGTAATAATATCTTTTTCATTCTACTAACCTCGAACTCATTTCATTTTTTATCATCATTTTAGTTCGTCTCATGTCTAATAATCCGTCTCGAACTAACGCAAAAATCGGCTTGAATTTAAGCCTGCCGCCAAACAGGTTGCATATCGCTCGAGCTTCTTTCTCTTGCACAGCCGGGTCTGCTGCCATCAAGTCCCAGTCAGGCTCGCTCTTTCGCCACGGCTTGCATTTCCCGCCGCCGAGAAAATCCTGTATTACTTTTGCGGCGGCGGCATAGGATTCAATAATGCTATCAAAGGTCATACGACGTCCCTCCTCGCTTTGTCTTGGATGCAACGGACAGAGTGCAATAAAAACTTATAACTGTTAACGATAAATATGACTTTATCGTCGAGGTTATGCATATTGAAACGGTAGGCACAGCCTTTACCAATATCGCCAGCGTCATCGGCGGCTGTCCCTGCCCACCAATAGCCGATTTCTCCGCCAAAGAAGAAGCGCTCATCGAAGCCTGTGTAGCCGCCCGGCAGGGCCGAAAATCCATATTCATCCGTGCCATTGACTTCCCTGCCTTTGAGGTACTCGCTTATGTCCCTGCCTCTTAAGAACTGGCTCCATCCGCTTTTAGCTTTTAACTTTTTTCCGGCAGTTCTCCCGCCGCCTGCAAAATTTACTAGCTCAACCCATTCCTCTTTGCTCGGCAAATGCCAGCCCGGAGGGCAAACTTTCATTGCTGTTTCCCAGTCGTAGAGCCTGCCGTATTTCTCGGCGTTTTTGGGGTCGTTGTCATAACACTTTGACCCTTCGCAGTCAAAATTCAAATTCTCCGCCATCCAAACTTGGTTGCCTATCTTGACGGTTTTATAGACTTTGCCGTCTCTTGGGTCGGTGAATGTTTCCGTTTCGCTTTTCATTTCATTTCTTCCTCAAGAAAACTGATTCTGGTCTTGTACATATTTTCCACGCAGCTTGCATTGCCGCATTCATCTCTGTTCTTTACAAATTCCCTTTGAGCTTTCTGTATCTCTTCGCTTTCATGTCCTGTATAATATGCTTTCGCTTTTTTATACACTTCTGCCATTTTTTTGTCCAGGCTGGCTAAGACTTTGCAGGTTTCGCCAAAGCAAATCATTTTTTCCACTTTTGTAAATGCTTTTTTGCAATCAAAGCTCGGTTTGCATGCTTTGCTGCTTGGCGGGTTGGGTTTTGCTGGTTTTGCCGTTTTCTTTTGTTTGGGTATATCCCTTTCCGCCTCTGCTGCCCTTGCCGCTACCTCTGCCGCTTCACTTGCCACTGCCTCTGCTGCCGCCGTCTCTTTTTCATTAGGTGATTCAATGGCTACACATAAAATACCAAAGACTATGAGTATTGCAAGTATAATAGCAAGCGGAGACTGCCCAGATTTTCTCTTGTACTCTGTTCCGTATTTTTCGGAGTCGCCCTTGACCTGCTCGCCTATCTTGACGGTTCGGTAGGTTTTGCCATCTCTGGGGTCGGTGAATGTTTCCGTATTGCTTTCCATTTTTTTCTCCTGCATTTGCTATTCTTGTGGTGAACTTGCTTTGTCTTGGATGCAACGGACGCTATACAGGTTAGACTTGATTGAGCACCCACTCAATTCTGCGATTTCTAAGATGAACGTCAGGGGGTAGGCGCAGTCGCTGAAGTCCTCGTGTTCATCAGCACTCCACCATTCGCCGTCGTCGCCAACATCGTGGAAATTGCCATCCCAGCAGTAGTAGCCGCCCGGCAAAGCCGAAAAACCGTAATTGTCCGTGCCATTATTGCCATTATTGCAAAACTCATTCCATCCGCTTGTAGCTTTTAACTTTTCTCCGGCAACATACTCGCCCCCCGCAAAATCTACTAGCTCAACCCATTCCTCTTTGCTCGGCAAATGCCAGCCCGGAGGGCAAACTTTCATTGCTGTTTCCCAATCATAGAGCCTGCCGTATTTCTCGGCGTTGCTTGGGTCGTTGTCGTAGCTCACTGACCCTTCGCATTCAAAATTCAGGTTTTCCGCCATCCAAACCTGCTCGCCTATCTTGACGGTTTTATAGACTTTGCCGTCCCTTGGGTCGGTGAATGTTTCCGTTTTGATTTCCATTTTTTTTTCCTTTTTCCTTGCACCACCATTAGTGCAGATTAATGCGGGATTTTCTTGCCATTTACAACCTGTTCAAAATCATAGCTATAAAGAGGAAATACTTTTTCTTTTCTATACGGCGTATTTGCTCTTTTTATCTCCAGTTCATAATAAGCAGAAGTTACGTCGCATCCTGGCCCCAAATGTTGTTTTAGCTTATCCGCAAAGTCTCTTAATTCTTTTTCCTCAAATTTGTGGGGATGCGATTGAGGTTGGATATATTTATCATACTCTTTATCCAAATGAGAGGCAGCTAGAGGACTATAATGAAGAATATAATTATCATCACGAATATTTAAATTACGACGATAACCTTTTTTATCCAACATATTATACACCCCTTTACTCATTACGATAATTTCCGGTTTGCCTAGCAACTCCCATTCTCTTTTAAATAACGGCAACCATCCCTTATATCGTTTTGTTCTGTTTTTCTTTGCATCTTCCGTATCCATTGCTCCTTTTGCAAAGTCGGAGATATAATATTTAAATTCCCCTCCGCAAAGATATTTATAAGCACAATAGTGAAGAAAGATGGGAAAGAAACAGGTTGTTCCCTCGCCTTTTTCAGGTTCAGGTTTACTGGGTTCCATTCCTAATAGAAGATACTTAGGTTTGGGGCAAATCTCCAGATTATACAGGAACTCCGATTTAATACCAAAGTCCTGATTATCCAGTTCCACTCGTTTTTTGAACTCGCTTATGAGACCTTTCCATCTTGGGTCATCAAAACTTTCAATTGGCGTTTCACTCATTTCTGAACTCCTTTTTCCCGTTACAATTCACCCAGCCAAACCTTTGGGGAAAAATCGAGGCTTGGCTGGTTTGGAATAGAAAACCGAGCTGTTATGCTCTTGCCGTTGTGGCAAAAATCTTTTATTTTCTTGATGAAAAAGTTGATATAAGTCCTTGAAATACAAGGAGTTACGAAATATGCCTGAAGATTGGGGGGGGGGGGGCAAACGTTATATTAGCATATCTTGTTTTCCAAGTTCTGGAAAACGGTAAGATTTTTGCCTGTTCCATGTCCCTAAGCGTAAATTTATGCATTCAAAAGGAAATATACATTATTTTTTTGGAAAAAGTCAATTTTTTTTAAAAAAAATAGCCTTTACGTGATGGATGTCACACAAAAACGGTATTTTTGGGGAAGATTTTTTAATCTTTGCCAAAAATATGCAGCAATTTTCTGAAATTGCAATTCAAAGTTACCTCGCTATTTTATTCTTCTCATGCGTATTGTTAAAAACCAAATCCAAACCCTGCTGTTTGTAATGCCTGAACTGCCCATCGCTGCTGATTATGGGCATTTTGTTTGTAATTGCTTGGGCTATAATTATGTGGTCTGCCGGGTCTTTGTGGTCTTTTGCCGTGACTAAATTGCCTAATGTCCTTACATGTTCTTCCTTGACATAGTCTATAACGAAGTTCCATTCTTTAATTGATTTCCATACGTCATTTGGACTTTTCCATTGCTTTATATCTATCTTTTTATGCCTGATTAAGTGCATGGTTTCTTTAATAACCTCGGAACTTATGTAAATTATATTTTCATAATCATTAAAAATATGTTTTACATCTTTGTCCAAATTTCCACCGCCAAGAGCATAAAACACGAAGATGTTCGTATCTAAAAAATAACGCATATTACCTCATCACGGCTCTCATATCCAGTATTCGCCCTCCCAAACCCTTTGGGTGCTTTTTCAACCACTCTCCGGCTTTTGAAAGCCTTTTTGGTTGAGCGAAGGCAGGTGTTGCTTTGCAAGATGTGTTTTTAGCCATAAAATCCCCTTGTTGAACCTTGAGTAAGATAGAAAAACATATCCACTCATAACGCTATCTCCGAATTTTTCTATCTTCCCCTTATGCCAAAATACATTCACTTTGACTATGCCGCCAAGAAACTTCTGCGGCAGAAAGCCAACTTTGTGGTGTTGGAAGGCTTTTTAACTACGTTGCTCAAAACGAATGTCAAGATACACAGAATGTTGGAAAGCGAAAGCAACCAGGAACACGAAAACGACAAATTCAATCGTGTGGATATGCTTGCCGAGCTTGGCTCCGGCGAACTTGCAATAATAGAAGTACAGAACAGCAGGATGAATGACTATTTCCAGAGAATTCTCTACGGAACCTCTAAACTCATAACGGAATACATAGACCTTGGCGACGATTATTTGAAGGTTAAGAAAGTGTATTCGGTGAGCATAGTTTATTTTGGACTTGGTCAGGGCGAGGATTACGCATATCACGGCAAAACCGAGTTCAGAGGTGTGAATAAGACAGATGACGTTCTTCGTTTAAGCAAGAAACAGCAAGAGCAGTTCAAGCGTGAGTTTGCAGGGGATTTATATCCTGAATACTTTTTGCTTAGGGTGGATGATTTTGACAATGTAGCGAAAAATTCTCTTGACGAATGGCTTAGTTTTTTGAAGACAGGCAATATTCCTGAAAGTTTCACAGCCCCCGGTTTGCCGGAAGCCCGCAAGCGTTTGAGAGAAGACGATATGACCGATGCGGAGCGTTTGCGTTATCGCTCTTACATGGACTCGCTTCGCAATGCCCGAAGTATGTTGAGTACCAGCTACGAAGATGGCGAGACTAAAGGCAAGATTGAAGGTGAGGCTATAGGCGAGGCTCGTGGGATTGAGAAAGGTAAGATTGAAGGCAAGACAGAAGGCATTACGGAAGTAGCCAAGAACATGAAAGCCAAAGGGAGCGATGTTGCTTTTATTTCGGAAATGACAGGCCTATCCGCAGAGGAAATAGAAAAATTATGACCGCCCTATTATTCTATTTCCAGGGTCTGGCGAGGGGACGATTTTTTAGAACCTGAGGAATCCTGTTTAGACATATCCGGGGCTTCTGCTACTTTGCAATGTCCAATGCCCAGAATACAGGGATCCCAGAACTTGTGCCTGTAACCCAATCCTATGTTTTTTTCAAGGCGGGGTTCTTCAAGGTTGGTTCCTGTCTGATTTTCGTAGCGACGGGCTATTAAATTCGTATTTATTTTCAAGGAAGGGTCTATGAGATTGCGGTTTATGTCCGTTGAGTCAAAAACAGGCAACTTGTAGCTAAGGCCTACCTCATAAGAGTCCCGGTAACGCGGGCTTAAACTGCTTTCGCTGTTTGTGTAGCCCAAAATCAACTCCAGATTTTCAACCCATCTGGAAAGACTGATGGGAACCCGGACATAATTTGTGTCCTGCTCCTGTTCATCATTGAGTATCTTCCATTTGAAATCTATGTCGCCAATCACATTTCCGCCTACAATGCGGTTTATGGTAGAAGACATGGCCTTGCCGAAAATTTTTCCCGTAAACCTGTCGCGGTCAAAGCTGGTTCCGTCTTCGTAATTTTCCGATACGCAACCCAGCAGCATGCTGTAATATATAAGAGCAGGCGAGGCCTCTATATTGCAATTGGTGCTTGGCTGTACATTCAATTTGGAAAGCGGTCCCGTTATATCCACAAAAACCCTGCAAGTTTCATCTTTTTCCGGCGAGCAAAACGGATAGTCGTTAAAGGTGCGCAGTTCAATCATGCCCTGTTTTATGGGAGAATCCCGCCAGTAAAGCCTGAAGGAAGACATGTCAAACATGGTCAGGCCGTTATAGCCTAATTTTCCGTTGTTCACGGCGTGTATGTCTCCCGACAGCAAAATATTCCTCGTTGTTCCAAGTACGGATGCGTTCACAACAAATTCAAACTCCGCAATATTGGAACTCACGCTTGCCGTCTTTATTCCCGATGTTTGAACTCTTATATTGAGAGTTGTCGGGCGGCTGGTAATGGCGTGCAGCTCGGTTGAACTTATTCTTTTTTCCCTAACAAGGGATTCCAGAAATTTATTCGCCGCTTTTATCGTTCTGTCCAGATGCAGCGGATCCGGCATCAAGTCCAGGGTCTTTTTGTAGGAAGCATTGCTTATCTCAAAACTTCCGGCTATGCTCGGATTTGTCTGTGAGAGTTCGGTTTGAAACGGAAAACGGTATTCGGCACGCCCGCTCAGATTTGCAAAGGCGGTTCCGTATTCCGTGCTTTCCATGCGGTAGGATATTGACGGCAAATCGGCAAAGATTGTTATTCCGGCCGGATCCAGCCTTGTTCTTCCGGTTCCATTTCTTATTTTAATCCAGTGTTCGTTCAACAGCAGCATGGTAAACTGTTCCGTATTGAAAGACAGGTCCTTGAGAGCCGTGTTGTTCAGGTCAAGCTGTAATTTTGCCGTTATTTTTTCATCGTTTTCCCCATATACAAAAATTGGATCCGCCGTAAGCATGCCTTTTGCAACCTGTCCGCTAAACGCAAAGGGTATTTTAAAGATTCCCTGTTCATAGATATTTTTGCCCGTACTGAAATTTGCCGTCAGAGAATCCAGCAGGTGTTTTCCAAGCACGCTTTTTGCCGATATGTTAATGTTCATGTTCTTGACTTCTCCCACGCCGTTCGGCAAAAACCAGTCTCCCAGCACCTGCGCCTTTCCGGATATCTTGTCCTTAATCAGGTCGCCGTCAAATTTTATATTCCCGATATTGCCCATGCTTTTTACCGAGTACGATACGGAAACCGGAAAGTCGCCTTCCTGCCCGATATTGTGTATGCTTGCTTCCAGGTTGCCGTTCCATAATCCTTCATACAAAAATACAGGCACGGAAATACTCGCGGACTGCCCGGAAGTTTTCAGGCGTAAATCGGGAAATCTTGCCATATTGGAATCCAAACCGCGAATCGCAATCTTTGAAAATACCAGTCCGCCGGTTAAACCCGTTCCCTTGTTGTATTCCAGACTGCCAACCGCCTTCCCGCCTGAAAGAGTTGAATCGTTGAATACCGCCAGAAGAGAAACCAGATCCATATCGGGAATATTTATTTTTGCCTGCTGAATTTCAAATTCCTTTCTTGCTTCACCCGGCAACAACGCAAACATGGAACCGTTGACTTTCTTTTCGTTTTGCTTCAGTCCAAAATCACTTACAATCAGGGAATCTCCGAACAGCTCAATATTTGACCTTGCATTTATCGCAATATCATGAATGGCCGTGGACAGCGAAACGGAGGCATGTCCGTTTCTATTCTTAAAATCGTGGTTCAGGTTTCCACTGACAAGGCCATTGTATCCCTTTAGCATGTTAGTATCTGCAAAGGGCAATTCAACGGTATTTATGTTTTTCAGGTTCAAGTCTATTTTAGGGTCAAATGTTCCGTGAACTTCCGCTTCGCCTCCGCCGGACTGATTCAGCTTGAAGGTAAAATATTCCTTGCTCCACATAACTTTGCCGGTAAAATCGCTTTCATAGCCCTTGCGTTTTATGCTGCCCCTGGGAAAATGAATTCCCTCCGGGTTTAACCAGAGCGAAACATCGAGTTCATCTGCGGTGGCATGATATGCAAACGGGACTTTCGTTTTTAAATTTGCTTCCAGTATAATGTCCTTGAACGAAAAAGAACCCGTTAAAAGCGTTGGGCTTGCCAGTTTTACCATGCCTTTTGTCCACTGCACCGCCCAGGGTTCTTCGGGAACAATATCCGCGGAAAATATTATCCGGGGATTGTTAAGGTCTGCCATTCTTGCCGTAAAATTTGAGCCTGCACCCGTTGTGAAACTTGCAGAAAGAGCATTTCCCCTTTTTATGATTCTATTGAATCTGGCATCCGTCGGCAAGGTTTCCGGTCCAAGGGTGATGTTTATTCCGCTCAGTTCAAGTTCTCCGTTTCCATCAAGATTCTTATTGATATTGCCCTTGAACCTTATGCTTTCCCCGTTATTTCCCTTTAATGAAATTTCACTCTGTGCAATGTTGAATTCGCTTCCAAAAGCGGTTATTGCGGCATCAAAGGCCGGCAGTTGCCAGAATTCGCCTATCCTTGCGTTCAGCGTGAGGTTAAAATCGTTTTTGTAGGTTAAAATATTCAGGGATGCATTTGAATGTAAAGCGATCCTTTCTATGCCGGGTGCCTTGTCCGGCCATTTGTCCTTTAACCAGAACGGCAGGCTTGCCACAGTCGCATTTATTTCCACGGATAAATCTTCCAGGTGATTTCTCGGAGCATTCAGGACAAGGCTTAGCGAATCGCTGTTCCTGTCGGAAACGGAAAGGGAAGCATCGGAAAACAGTTCGTTCCACCTGTATTCCGCATTTAAAAACAGGTTTTTCGCCAGATGGGTTCCCCGAATATTCTTTGCCGATATGTAAAATCTTTTTTGCCGTGCGGATTTTACCGCAGTAAGAGAATCCAAATCCCATTTCCCGATATTCTTAACCTCAACCGCAGCCCTGCTCACTTTTACCGCAACCCTGAAAGGCAGCCATAAATCAGGATGGCTCAGGGACTCCGTCAGGGCACTGGACTTGCTGCTGTCATTCGGGACTATTTTTGCATAAACGCTGTCTATGGAAATATTAAGCAACTCCCGCCGGGTACCCAGGGGGGGGGACAGGGAAATTGCCGGCTTTTCAAAAAATAAATTTGTGCCGTCAATAAAAACTTCTATGGAACCCCATTTGAATTCAAAGGGCAAATCCACTTCAATATTTTGCGGAACTATCACAACGGAGCCGAGATTTATCGGGTTGGAAAGAAAGTTTAAAAGTTTTTCCTTTGCGCTTTTTCCCAGGGAAAAAATCAGCAATAGAAGCAAAAGCAAGGCTGATAAAATCAGCAATGCATTAAAAATGCTGCTTTTTTTTTTGTTCAATTCTCTTTCTCTACTAGGGAATACACTTTTGCATACATATAAATCTGTTTTAAAAGGCTGGCAAACCCGTTAGCTCTTGTTGGCGTTAAACCGATTTGCAAACCTATTTCCTGAAAAAATTCCGGTTTTGCCGCCAGAATATCCGCAGGTTTTTGAGCATTGTAGATTTTCAGGGCAAGCACGCCCAAACCCCGGCTCAAAAGCGGAGTGCTTTCACCGTCTTCCGTGTCCATGTAAAAGTGAAGAATTCCGTTTTTGTATTCCGGTACCAAAAACATTTTTGCGGCGCATCCCCTTACTATGAATTTTTCCTGCTTTAAACCGGCATCCATTCCGCCGTGCTCCTTTGCGATTTTCAGCAGGAATTTCCATTTATCGTCGGGGCTTTCAAAAGAGGCGAAAATTTTTTTTATCTCGTCTTGCGACTCTTCTATGCTCATTTTTCCCCCAAATAGGCAAAGAACAGGGTTTCGCTCAGGATCGCTTTTTTGAGAAGGGCAAGGGATACGCTTTCGTTTTCGCCGTGCGCGTTTGATTCAGGGTCTTCTACGCCTGTAAGCAGAATTGGCATGTCCCTGAATGTTCTGCTTAAAGCCGGAACCATTGGGATGGATGCCCCGCAACCCGTGATGAGCGCTTTTTTGCCGTAGCCCTTTTCCATGGCCGCAAGCATTTTTTTAAAGAACCTGTGTTCAATTTTCGTTTCCCAGGGATTGGCGCTTCCTTCCTCAACCTTAATAGAAAGTCCCAACTCCCAGGGGCAAACACTCTCTATGTGTTTTTTGACCGATTTCAAAACCTTTTCCACATCCATTCCGGGCGGAATTCTGATGCTCACTCTTGCCCAGGCGCAGTTTTGCAGAACATTGCCGGCATTTTTTCTGCTGCCCGCTTCCATTGCGGTTACGGTTATGCTTGGCAAGCGCCAAAGGGATTTTAAAATGTCTTTTTCCTTTACCAGAATCTTGCCTTGCAGGGAACACTCTTTTTTCAATTCCCTGTATCCGTAGCTTTTGGATATTTTTGCAAGGGATTCCAGAATATCTCTTGCGAGCGGCGGTGTTTTGGGCAATTTTACCTTTATGTTTCCGTTTTTATCCGTTAGGGAAGCCAGTATGTGCGAAAGTCCCTGGGCAACATCCGGGATAGGCCCGCTCCAGGCGCCGCTGTGCAGGGGTTTTTCCATGGATTTGACCTCGATTTCCAAGGCCAGCATTCCTCTAAGGGAACTGACGATTGAAGGTGTAGTTTCGTTCCTGTTTGAAGAATCGCAAATAATGGCAACGGAACTGTTTAAATCTTTACATTCCCCCAATAAATTCTCCAGATTCGGGCTGCCACATTCTTCCTCGCCTTCAATAAGGAATTTCAAGGTCGGGCAATTTTTTCCGAGTGTTTTTTTGGCTGTTAACGCCGCTGCCAAGTGGACTATTATCCCGGCTTTATCGTCTGCGGCACCTCTGCCGTAAAGCCTGCCGCTGCGAATTTGCGGTTCAAAAGCGGGGGAGAGCCAGAGATTTTCCCGCATCGGGGGCTGGACATCGTAGTGGGCATAGAGCAGCACGGACGGCAAATCCGGGTTTCCCTTTAATTCGGCAAAAATTGCAGGATGGCTTGTGCTTCCCAAAAACCGAACTTCATCAAAATTATTTTTTTTGAATAGCTCAAAGACGGTATATGCGCACTTTTTGATATGGCTTTTTTCAAATCCGTCAAAGCTAACGGAAGGAATTTTGACCAAATCCTTTAAAGTTTCAATATAACCATCATAAACGGCGTTCAATTCGTTTTCAATTTGCTTTTGCATAAGCATAAGGGGAAAATAGAAAATCCTGTTTTCCGTTCGTTGCGTGAAGGACTAAGCGGTTGTGGCATGGGGAGCGGTTTTGAATTTTTTCTTAACCTCCTCCAAAGACATACCTTTTTCCAAAAGGGAAAAGATTTCTTCCCGGCCTCTAGCCTCACCAATGGCAATACCCAGAGCCTTACCTCTAGCTTTACCTCTAGTCAAGCCTCTAGCCTCACCTCTAGCTTCGCCAATAGCAACGCCTTCCTTCCTAGCGAACTTCATTGACGCGTTGTAATCAAGCATATTCATACGACTAGCCTCATATTCAGAGAGTTCCTTCGCAGTAAAGTTAGAAATTCTTGCAATCTCAAATATCCTGTCAAACAACTC
>Ga0182466_16277_pt1 | contig 17672 bp, 12 predicted proteins | sample TergutMp193P3_FD_120795 | JGI IMG/M metagenome (GOLD analysis project Ga0182466, IMG submission 120795) | reverse complement strand
AAAATAAACACCCCTGTTTTGGTCAAACGGGGGTGTTTTTTTGCATATATCACAAAAAAATGTTTTTTCATAAAAAAATGCTCTGTTTTTGCTTATTTTGCATAAAAAAATGTATATTATAACAGTACAGCTATGTGTACTTACATATAAGGAGATTTCTATGAGGACTATGTTTATTCCGCTGTTTTTGGTTTTTGCTGTTTTTTCTGCCTGCACCAGCACAGGTCCGGCTTGTACCGAAGGGGATGAATCTTGCAACAACAACGGCAAAAGCAGTAGCGATGGCAGCAATAACGGCGAAAGTTCCGGCAGCGACGGTGGAAAAGTCGATAATCAGTCTCACCTTTCTTTGCCTTCTTCTCCGAATGGCTCGGCAGTTGATGCCCTTTATAACACCTGGAAAACAACGTATTTTCGCACCGTAGAAGCTGAAATTGCCTCCAAAGAAGTAGATGCGGATATAATTCAATATCAGTTCATAGGCAACGAGGGTTTAGCGCGAATTCGTTTTGATGCCAGCAGTGATAACAGTTGCAAGCCGGAAGGAATATGCACCGTATCGGAAGGAATAGGCTATGGAATGGTAATAGCCCTTTTTCAAGACGACCGAGATGCCTTTGAGCGGCTTTGGAAATACAGCCGTGCTTCGTCTTATGCTAGCAGTACACATCTTATAAATTGGAAATTCTGGAGTTTTAAAAAAGGTTCCATCGGTACGGGTTCCGCAACTGATGCGGACTTGGATATAGCCACAGCGCTTTTTTTAGGCTATAAACGCTGGGGCGATGAACAAATGCTAAACGATGCAAAGAACATTGCATCTGAAATTTGGAGCTATGAAATTGAAAAAAGCACTAATCTTATTATTCCGGGCGATGTTGGTTGGTCCGGGAGAGATTGTTATAATCCCAGTTATTTTTCTCCGGTTGCCCTTCGTATTTTTAAGGAGATAAATTCGGAAAACAATTGGGATGCCGTTTTAAATGCGAGCTACGCCTGGCTTGAAAAAATAAGCACAAACGGCAATTTGGTGCCGGACTGGGTAAACGCAGCCGGTGAGCCTAAGAAACCTTATACCGGTGTTGCCGAACAAACATACAACAGATATTATCTGGAATCCGTGCGCGTTCCCTGGAGGCTTGCATGGGATTATGCCTGGTATGGCGAGCCAAGGGCAAAAACCATTCTGGACCGTTTTGCCAGATTTGTGATAGAAGATTCCGGAGGTGACCCCATGAAAATCCGCCAGGATTATCGGTATAAGGAACAGTCTTTAATGGGTTCTAACATTAGAAATACAATGGCCCAAAAAGCGAGTTTATGCGCCGCCGGCCTTGCTAACCCCGAATTCAAGTGGTGGCTGGATGACTGCCTCCCCATTGTAAACAATACACCGTTTTCCGAAACGTCTTCCAATGGCTTTAACTATTTCCATCATATATTGCAAGTTATTTATGCTCAAATTATAAACGGAAAATATGAAGGAAGGCCATTTTGAAGAACTCCAGAACAATTCGGTTTGCAGTGTTGCTTGCGGCTTTGCTTGCAGGCAACGTATTTGCATCTGCGGTTAGCGATTGCGGCGCATTGCGCACGGAAAACGGAAACGTAGTATGCAGCAACGGTAAACCTGCCCAACTCAGGGGCATGAGTTTATTTTGGGATATATGGAATGAAGGCAGCCAGTATTACAACGCTGCCACTGTAAACACGCTTGCCAACACCTGGAAAGCCTCCGTGGTGCGGGCTGCTATAGGAAACGGCAGCACAAGCAATGCGCAAAAAATTATAGATGCGGCTATAAATTCCGGTATTTATGTTATTGTAGATTGGCACAAGCACAATATAGATGCAAACGGCGCCAAAACCTTTTTCACAAACATTTCCCAATATGTAAAAAACAAGGGCAACCCCCCTAACGTTATTTACGAAATATTCAACGAACCCACGCCGGACCAAAATGGAACATGGGCCAACGTAAAAAGTTTTGCGGAGCAGGTTATTCCGGTTATTCGCGCAAACAGCCCCAATAATCTCATTGTAATCGGAACGCCCGAATGGTCTTTGCGCGTTGACCAAGCAAGTGAAAACCCTTTAACCGGCAATAACGCTAAAAACTTAGCTTATACTTTTCATTTTTACGCCTCCACTCACACCTCAGCGCAACGCAACTATGTAAACAAAGCCTGGTGTGCCAAGCTTCCGATTTTTGTAACCGAATGGGGAACCTCGGAATCCACCGGAGACGGCACAATAAAATGGGACCAGGTGAAGGTTTGGGTTGATTTTATGGAGACTCGCAAATTGAGCTGGGCGAACTGGTCTATTTCCAGCAAAAATGAGACTTCTTCCACAAAACCAGAAGCGAACACGGCTACCGGCCAATATATGAGAAACTTGATTCAAAAATTGAATTCCGGCCAATCGCACCCGGATGTTACAAACGCCTCATATACCTGCCCCGGAGATGTAGTGGTTCCTCCGCAAGGCGGCGGCGGAGCCGTTTTGGGACAGGATATGCAGTTGGAAGCGGAAAATTATTACGCTTTAGAAAACAGTTCCGCTCAAAAAGTGGATGATGCCACGGCAATTGGCGGCAAAGTGTATTTGGGTACGCTCGGTTCCGGTTCTAAGGCAACTTATCTGCTCAGAGCTACTAAAGACACTTTGTTAATGCTGCAAGTGGTTGTAAAATCTCCAAACGGAGCCACCGTAGAAATAAGCAATGGAACTTACAGTGCGGAAGCCAGCGTGGGCACAGCTAATTCATGGACTATAATGAACATTCCTGTTATTCTTCACACAACGGGGCAAATAACGCTTACGGTAAAAAGCGGTTCCATAAATGCCGATTACATTGCATGGCGTGATTTTTATAAAGGCGACCCTTTAGCTAACCCGCCTACCACAGGCGATTATGAAACCTTCCCTAAGGTTACAAGTTGGAATGTTACGCCGCTGCTTGTCAGGGGTTCTGTAGCAAAATCCTTTATTCGTTCGGTACAAGGCGGTATTTTGTTTGAAAATATTCCCGCTAATTCAAAAGTTGGCATTTTTGATATAAAAGGAAAATCGGTTTATCGGTCTGCAGTTGGCGCAGAGCACAGAATTTCTCTTGCAAAAGGCGCATATATTGTTCATTTAAACGGTGAAATATCCAAGGTGGTTGTAAAATGAAATATCTTTTTGCCGCAATGTTTTGCATTGTATTCTTTGCTTGCTCCGATGATGGCGGCGGCGTTGTTTTTCTTCAGGAATCATCTTCTTCGAAAGAGTTGTCGGCTGGCTCCGTTTCTTCTTCTTCTGTAACCGGGCAAGATTTTTCTCGTGCTCATTATGTAAATAACCTTCTCGGCAGAGGAATGAATTTCGGTAATTCCTTTGACGCAGCTTGCAGGAGGGGCGGTTTTTGCAACACTTACGAAGAAGCTCTGCTTGAACCCGAAAACGGTTCCGGAACCTGGGACGGTTGCTGGAGCAATCCTATACGGCAAAATTATTTTGACATTATAAAGGCAGCGGGTTTTAAATCCGTGAGGCTGCCTGTGCGCTGGGCGGAAAAAGCTTCCGATGTGCCGCCTTTTGAAATTCCCGCCTCTTTCACGGAGAGCGTTAAGAAAGTTGTGGACTGGTCTATTGAAGCGGGCCTTCCCATTGTTATAAACATTCACCACTATAATGAGCTTTACGATGACGAGAGATGCCGTACCGATCTGGCTTTGCAAAGGGAAAAATTTGTGGAATTGTGGAGGCAGATTGCAGAAACTTTTAAAGATTATTCCAACGATAGTCTGGTATTTGAAGTTTTAAACGAACCGAGAACCCGGATAACAAGTTTAATTTTAAATAATATGCTGGAAGAGGTATGGCCGGTTATACGCGAAACAAACCCCAATAGAACAATTATGATAAATTCCACGGACTGGGGAAAATATTCCAAATTGCCGGAGATAAATATTCCGGGGGGCGATATGAATGTAATTTTGTCGGGGCATTACTACAACCCTCACTCTTTTACCCATCAGGGAGAAAACGGCGCAGCAACAGGAGTCAACTGGGGTACCGATAGAGAAAAGGTTGTGCTTAAAGGAGAAATAGAAGAAACATATCAAAGAATCAAGCAAAAATGGCCGGGAATAAATGGAACTACCATTGCACTTAACATAGGAGAATTCGGGGTTACCAATAGAGCGAATATTAATGAGAGAGCTACATGGGTAGCTTTGTTGCGCAGCGAAATTGAGGAGCGCGGCATGAGTTGGCATTATTGGAGTTTTCCGCGCGCCGGTGCTTATGATTCCTATACGAACAATGCATGGATTCCGCAAATTTTGAACGCTTTAATTCCAGTGGAAAACTGAACATGAAAAAAACGATTTGGGTATTTTTATTTGTTTTGTCAAGTGTTTTCGCCGGGCCGGTGAGCTGGTATGGAGCGCTTACGGTAGATGGCAACCGCATAAAAAATTCCGCCAAAAACATAGAAGTCCAGTTAAAAGGCCCCAGCCTTCATTGGGCAGACGGCTTGGGCCTTAATTTTTACAACCGCATAACAATGGATTGGTTTGTGGACACATTGGATATATCCGTAATCCGCTATGCAATGCACGTACAATATATGGAAAGTTCCGGCAGAGCCGAGAACCAGGGTAACGGGCAAGGCTATTTGTCTTCCGAAAGCAATAAAACCATGCATTTGAATTTAATAGATGAAATGGTGCAACTGGCCATAAGAAACGATATTTACATCATCATAGACTGGCATTCGCACAGAGCGCAAAGCGAGCAGGCAGCAGCGGTGGATTTTTTCAGAAATATGGCTAATAAGTATAAAAATGTGCCGAATGTTATTTTTGAAATTTACAACGAACCTCCCGGCGGTGTAAGCTGGAACACAATCAGCGGTTATATGACAGCGGTTGTGCAGGCTATTCGCAACACCGGCAACAATAACCTTATTCTGGTAGGCAGCCCAAGCTGGAGTTCCAACCCTAATCAGGCGGTAGGCGGCAATTTGCATAAAACTTATGCCAACATAGCCTATACAATGCATTTTTATGCAGCCACGCATACAATGACCAACGGCACTAATTGCACTGCTACTCAATGTTCCAATTCAATGACCGCATTGAACGGCGGAGCGGCGGTGTTTGTAAGCGAATGGGGAACAACTTCGGCAGATGGCAACGGCGGTCCGAATACCAGTTCAACAAACAACTGGACTGCCTGGATGAATTTGCATAAAATCAGCAGTTGCAACTGGTCTGCTTCCAACCTGAGTGAGCAGTCGGCAATGTTCAATGTGAATTCCGGTACTTCTGCCGCCGGTTTGAAAGCATCGGGCAGATTGTTTTTTAAATACATGGGTGGCACCATTAGCGACAACAACACCGTTTCTGCGCTTGGAAGAACCGCCCCGCCCACAGGTTACCCTTGGGGGCGCAGTGTAACCGTAACCTTGAATGAAGGTGTCCAAAGAATCTGGTCTCTTGCGAATTTAAGCGCAACAAGCGGTGCTGTTTTTGATAGCGTATGGGCAAGCGAAGGCAATATTTCCAAAACAAATGACCAAATTTCATTTACCGTACCGCAAGAAGCGCAAAACACGAATATAACCATCAATTACCGGCTTTCTCAAGGCTCTAATAAAAGCAAGCACAGAATATCGGTGAATGTCAATCGCGGGCCTCGTATTTCCGTTTCTGCGCTTAACGTTAGCAAAACAAACCCAACCGAGCTGAATTTCACAAAGCTCGGCATTTCTCACCCCACCGGCGCAAACGCATTGACATTCACGGCACAAACGCTTACGGGCGGGGGAACAATATCGCGCTCATCCGATAACAAGAGCTTAACTTTCACGCCTCCTTCCGGAGCCACGGAAAATCAGCAGATTACGCTGAATTACACCGTTACGGCCAATGGCATTTCCAAAAACCAGGCGGTTATTCTAACCCTGCAAAATGTAGCTCCAATCGCCGGTAATCAAACAGCCTCTACCGCCAACACAACTCCTTACACATTCTCTTTGGATTATACCAATGGCGGCGTGGGAGACAAGCAGTTGCCCGGGCGCGATGACGATGGAGATGCCATATCAATTTTTTCTGCGCGCGTAGGCGAAGGTTTCCCCGGAACGGTTGCCATAAGCGCAGACAAACGTTCTCTCACTTACACGCCTGCGCCAGGTTTGGTTTCTACCGGCGGGGCCAAACCTGTTGTTTATTATAAACTCACAGATGATGGCAAAAAAGAATCCAATGAAGGCCAACTGACCTTTACGATTACCGGAACAGGCTCGCCTATACCGCCCGTTCCTGTCTTGCGGCCTGCGGGCAATTATGAGTTGAGGCTTGAGCGTTTGGATGCGGGTCGCATATTCGTTGAATTTTCGCAAAGCGGCTTTGCTAAACTGGATGTCTATTCGCTTTCCGGAAAAAAAGTCAAAACTCTGCTAAATGGTTACCAGAATATGGGTTCCGGTGAATTCTCGCTTGCCGATTTGCAAAAAGGCGTTTATATTTTGCGTTTAAAAGCCGGTTCTGAAGTTAAAACTCTGAGGATTGTAAAATAATCTATTCCATTTTAGAAAAAAAAATGTATATTATAACTATGTTTTTTGAAAATTTTGTGTTGCGTAGAGTCTCTGTCTCGCTGGTTAGTGTGTTTTTGCTTTCTGCCAGTGTTTTTGCAGCCTTCAGCGATTACCGTGACCGTGGCGCAGAACGCTTTATAGTTCCCGAAAAACGCCCTTTCAAGGCAGATAAAGACGTTGTTGTTGTTATTATGCGCGAGGGTATACCCAGAGGCGGAGGCTACACCTACCAGTATCCACGTGAAAACCCGGAACCTATGATGACCGATAAATACGCCATGCAGGGCGATTTATCCATGGAAGTTGAGCTTGTGGCAAGCGATTATTCTGGTGTTGCTATTTGCATAGCCGGCACCGCAGATTTGATTCCCCACATGGAAGAAGGTGTTCTGCAATTTTGGATTAAGAGCGAAAGAGGCGGAGAAGTCGCTCAATACGTGCTTGTTGACGATGGCGTAAAAAGCAACGGAGAATCTTTGCAGGTGAAAATAGGCTCAAAGAGTTTTGGAGAATTAACGACCGAGTGGCAAAGAATCACCATTCCGCTTAAACTTTTCGGAGAGACCGGCGTTTATTGGGATGCAAAAAACCAGCGTGAGGTCTTTATGCCCTTTGCCTGGGATAACTTGAAAGGGTTTAGAATAGAAGTGCGCAAAGACGATAATCAATATTTCAAAGTTTGGCTAGACGATATAATAATCAAAAAAGTCGGTGAAGAATATCAAGGTCCAGCCGGTTATCCGTTCCGCAACGTTTTATGAGAGAAACTATGGCTAAAAAAGTTTTTTTGTTCATTCTTTTGTGTTTTGTGGCTGCATCTGCAAACATTGACGCAGAACGCTTGGATTCGCTCGCCGAATACGCCTCTTCTGCCGTGCTGGGGAAAGACGATGCTCCGGTATCTCTATCCGGTGACTTTATGGTTCGTATGCGTAACCACAGTTTCTATGAATTTGCGCCCCTGCAAACAACAGACAAGCACAGAACATTTTTTGAGTCCGGTTTAAGCCTTGCCTTGGGCGTAAATCCCAATTCTTTTGTGAGTTTTTGGGGCAACTTGTTTCTTCCGATGGATTTTTCAGGTTACTACGCAAACAGCCTCGCCTGTTCGTCAAATTCTTTATCCAATATAGCAATAGCCAATAATGATGCGAGTTATGCCTGTAAACTGCCATACCGCCACAGCACCGATTTTTACTCAGCCTCAATGCAGGAAAACATAACCGTAGGCATTGATTTGCGTGGCGGAGAATTCGCCGCAGGGTTAAAGGCCGGCGGTGTATTGTGGACCAACACCTCCCCGCTCACCGTATGGGAAAGGCAATTTACCCCGCAATATGTTTCCCAATTTGAAACTTATGAATGGGAGCGCACGGTTTCCACATATTACAAGGAAAAATCATTTAGCCCCGTAACAGAAGGAGGCCGGGCATTTTGGAGCAATCGTTCATTCGGAGGCCTGTTGCTCGATATTTATAAAATGCCTTTCGGTTTGCTTGGCCAGGTTATGTACTCCCAAACCCAAGACGACGACCAAGGCACCAGAGACGGTCTTCGCGGCATGAATAACCAGTTGGGTGAAGTTGAGGGTCTTGGCACTTTGGATTTCCGCAGCGATGTGGTTATGGCCCGCCTGGCGAAAAAAGATGTCGGGCCAATGATGCTCGGCGTTAATTTTTTAAACACCTTTAATGACCATGATATTATTTACGAAAATCCGGGCATTTTTTTCAATGTAATGGGTGAAACAAGAGAATTAGAGCCTCGCTTAATTGACTATTCGGTAGGCAGCATGGATATTCGTGGTAATATAAACCCAAATTTTTACATACATTTAGATGTTGCAATTAGCGTTGACGACAGCGTTAAATTCAAAAAAATGCAGCAAATATCCGGTGGGTTTGAACAGGATGAAGTGGATATGAAACATTCGGATGCCAATTTTGCGCTTTATCTAAAGGCACAGAGCAAATACGGCATTCCGCTCACATTTGAGGCAGCTTACATAGGGCCGGATTTTTATTCCCCGTATGGAATGACTGATTACAGCCGCAACCGTACATGGCGCAAAGATCAAATACCTCTTGGCGCAGGCGCATATCGCTATAGTCCGAATCTGGCTGGAGCTAATTTTAAAGTTGAACCTCAATTCAATAGAGGGCGTTTCAATTTGATGTATTCCCAGTACCGCCAGGTAGAAAAGGGAAATGATGTAGTTGTTTTCCCTTATCGTTTAAACGGGCGTTCAATGTGGGAAGCTACTACGCAATGGTCTAAATACAATCCGGGAGTTGGGTTATTGGTAGATAAAGACGATGGAACATCTTACGATTATTACCGCTACCGTGCTGGAGGGGGCAAAAATGCAAACAATAATCTTATAGGCAATAAATACAATCAAGTGAATCTAAGCGGAGGAACTTGGGAAGTGTGGGAGTACTTCGGGAATTATAGTAGTGCTCAAGATGCTGCAGCAGGAAATACAACGAGAAATGCAAAATGGTCTTCCGTTATAAGCATAGATATGGGCTACGATATAGGCCACTGGTTTGGAACAAGCCGCAACATTATGCTTGCCGCAAATACGGCGCTTTCTGGAATTTCAACATCCATAGCCCCCTTGCCTTATAGCGAAGATGCTACCGACTTGTTGTGGGGTTGGTATTTCCAGGCCGAGCCAACGGTTGCTATCACGCCTAATTTGCATGGCTTGCTGATTGCTGGCGTAGAGTTGTTCCGTGCTCCTAACGCTTACGGTTTTAGTTTGATTCAAGACCTTGCAAAAAATCAGCCTTCAGTAAGAATTTATGAATTAATGCCCATAAATTACAGAGAATTGGCTTTGGGCGCAGGTTTTGATTGGGATTTTGCGCCCCGTGCAGGTTTGCATGTTCGCTATAAATGGGCAACGCACGATGACGAAACGAATTCTATAAATAATTGGAAGGGACATTTTGTAAGTGCTGAAACAAAGGTTTGGTTTTAGGAGAGTTTAGTAATGAAGTGTTTTTGCTCTCGTTTTTTTGCAGGTTTGGTTTTCTGTGCGGTTTCTATCTTCGCAGTTCCCCAGGATTCTTTGGATGCTGCTATTGAAGACATTGAATCGCGCAGAGGCGTAACTATAGGCGGAACAGTGCGTTCAACCATGTACCGCTCGCATTTTAGTTCCCCTCAGGATATAAACGCTTACGATAAATCACCTGATACGGAACGCTCAGGCTTTTCCCAATTCGATTTGTATTTGGGTTTAAGGCCCTGGGAAGAAGTTCGCGGTAATTTGGTGTTGAGAATGGGCGCAAACTATCAAGATTTCTTTCAAACTTTAAAAACCGTGGTTACCGTTCCCTGGATAAACGTAGAAGGGCAGTATGGCGGTAATTTTTATTGGATTGTCGGAGATTTCCGTGAGCAATATTCGCCTTTAACCTTGTTCAGCCCCGATGTTGACGTTCTTTACGAGCCAGAAACTTTCCGTCGCTCTAGGTATATGGCTCGTGACCAGGTGTTTTTGCAGGGCAACAAACGCAACTTGCAAGGCGCAAATGCGCAGTTTCGCTATAATTTTGGCGATACTCCCGGCGAATTGAGAGCTGAGGCTATTTTTGCCCGCTTGCGCCGTGTGGAAGTTCTGGATTCCTCCGGTTATGTGGGCAATCTAATGCCTAACGGAAATTTTGCTCCCGGAACCAGCCAGGCTTCGGGAATGGATAAATTGCTCTATATGGGAAATTTGGAATGGTTGCCCAGTTCCAAAAATATAATTTTGGGCTTTACACCCATATTTATCAGAGATCTTAAAACAACTCTCACAAAAGTCTATAAGATAGGAATGGACCCGGTAACATTTCAACCCATAGCGGTTCCTGAAGATATAAATCCCGGAGTTCTTGTTCCCGAAAATACAAGAGTGCTTGCAGGGCGTTTGGGAGTTGACGCAGCTGGATTTATTGGCAGCAAAAATTTGCTTTTGGATGTGGTAAGCGAGTTTGCTCTTTCTCAAGATGACCATTATTCGCTGTATTCTTCCGACGACAATATTGCCGTGAAAGCGAACAAAATAGATGGGCAAGCATTGCTGGTTCAGGCTGTGGTTGGTTACCAAGATAAAGATGTTTGGATGACAAAACTCAGCGCCGACTACATTATGAACGATTCCGGTTGGTATAACCCTCTGGCGCAAAGCCCCGCTTTTGTTGCCCGTCGGGTAGCCAACAGCGATAAAGACACCGATTATCTGAAATATCGCATTAATTCACCCTTTTATTCCTTATTTGATGCGTTGTATAATTTTAACCCGAAATTTACACCGGTATCTACCGACTTAGGCCCGGGTTCGCCCGGTGTTGACTGTGCGGGAGGCGGCTTTTGCCCAACAGACAGCTACGATATAGCGCCTTTTCCGAAAAATTCCTACAATACCAGCACATATACCCGCGATGAACTGGCTTTGTTAAACGCATATTCAGACCCTGTTTTGCAGGGAATGCTGCCCAATGGTTTGGCAACCGCCAACCGTGTTGGCCCACAGGTGCGCTTAACCGCAGGCTACGGAAAAGATAACCCCTTTGAAGTGCAGGCTCTATTCGCCATGCTCAAGGAAAGCGATGCTTTATCCGATTCGGAAGCCAAATTTACCGAAATGGGCGGTGGAGGCAAATTTGATATAGGCTCGTTTTTGTGGGGCTTGCCACTGGAATTTTCCGGCAGTTACAAAAATTCAAAAACCGAGCGCGGGAATATTGAGTTCAAAAGCGATTTTATAAACGCAGGTTTTTACGCCCGTTATTTCAAGAAATTCGGTGTGGCCGCCGGTTTCCAGCAAATAAACACAACATCAACGAATCCGGGTGCGCAAGTCTCTGTATGGCATTTGGAATCCGGAAAACAAACTCAATGGAGAGCCGGTTTGGACTATACGCTGGCAAAGAATGCCTGGGTAGCTATAAATTATGGGCAGATATTTATTAAGAACAATTATCAAACCGATGACCCGGAAAATGCAACAGGGTTGTTGCCTGTGTATATAGTGCAGGCTCGCAATGCCGGCATAATTCCGAGTGCTCAAAATAAACTTAAACACGACTTCCAGCTCAATTTGGTGGAAGCTTCTATCAACGTGGATTTTTAACCGGAGGAGCGCACGAATATGAAACTTCCTCGCACACGATTTTTGTTAGCGCAGGTCTTATTATTTGCGAGTATTGTCTATGCTACTGATGATAAAGATACCAGCGTTAATTTACAGGCATTGGATTTTAGCTTCCCGGGTGTTTTGATTACCGGCGAATTTCGTTCAGGGGTTAATGCTTCGATTTTGGAAAATGAAGCAGGCGATAAAAACACTGGCATAGGCGCTGCTTCCCAGGCGGATGTTAAAATACAGGCACGTCCCACAAAGGAGTCTCGCGCTACGGTTTTGTTCCGTACTCACCAAGATTGGCAAAAAGCACACGAAGAAGGCGTTAGCCCTATTCTCCTTGACTGGATATCTTATGATGGCAGAGCCTGGAACGGCAAAATAGACTTCAATTTAGGCGATATGAGAGTAGCATACACTCCGCTTACGCTTTACGTTCCTTCGCTTAATTTGGCAAATGAGCCGGAGATTCTATCCATTCGCCGAAAAGACGCTATGAGCTACAGGCAATTGAGCGATACCGACCAAAGATTGCTTCAAGGTCTCAATTTTGCCATAAATAGCGGAAATTTGGCCATGTTTGACAATTTGTATTTGCAAGGAACATTCTCGCGGTTGCGTGCGCAATCTAAAAAATATGACCAAATATTCTTCGATTTTGACAATACGGATCGCTGGTTGTTTGCAGGCCGTGGAGGAGTGGAATTATTCGGAGTTTCCGTAGGTGTCAACTATGTGTATTCATTCACCAGAGAATCAGGTTTGGAGAATTTTGGCCAAACGATAATTGTTGACCCGAAAGAACCGTTTCTGGTTGAAGACAACAGGGTATTTTCCGGAATCTTGGGACTTGATATTGCCAAATTAGCCGGCATGAGGGATTGGAAAATCGGTTTAAGCGGAGAATATGCGCTTTCTTCTTACGAAACATCCAATTTTTACAGAGATATTGAAAAAGTAATTACTTACAGGATTGATAGCGCTTACGTGCTAAGAGACAATGTCTGGGAAAAAATTTTTATGGTAGCAGCCACAACTCGCGATTCCGCAGTTTACCGCACTGATAAACTGGATACCAAAGACGGCAGCGCTATTTTGGTGATCTTGAATTTTGCGACCCCTTCTTCAATAACCAATCTAACAGCTTCTCTCAAAGGGATTAAAAACGATAAGGACTTTGTCAGCGAAGTTGCTCAAAGCCCTATTTATTACACACCTTCAAGGATACTGAACGCCTCTGCTGTGGATGGCTTGCGCATAGCCGCTGGTACAATAGAGAATCTGTATTTTGCAAACTATACCAATGACCCCCTTACAAAATACAATTTGTCAGGTGATTTGGGAGGTGATAACAATAATTTGAACAACAATAAAAAAGCTCATTTCTTGCGTTCCGGTTATAACAATTCAATTTTTACTCCGGCGGAACTTCGCGGTATTTCCCCTCATCAAATTGACCCTGGTGTAAACTTGGCTTTGCCATTTGGCTTAGCAACTCCCGACCGTTCCGGTTTCCTCTTTGACGTAAACTGGAGCTTTATGAACAACAGCATAGCTCTGAACGGATTTGCAAACCGTGTAGCACAAGAAGAAGGAATAGGCGAGTATGCAGCTCCTGTTTATTTGGATTTTGGCGGTGGCGTAAATATGGAAATTGGTCGCCTTGCCGGTTTGAAAAATAGGATTAATTTAAATGGTGGTTTTGGAATGGCTTCGGAAACAGAGGGCTATGAACGCTCATCCATCCGCGCTTCAGCCGGCTTGTGCGCAGGAATATGGCGTGGGCTTTCCTTGCGTGGCGGTTTCCAGATAGTAAATAAGGATTATGGGAGTTTGTTTACAGATATTAACGGTGATATAGTTTCGGTAATCGGCGATGAACTTTTATGGCTTGCCGGTCCGGAAATAAAAATTGCTGAAGGGTCTTATTTTAACCTGCAATACGGTATGTTAAACTATGAGTTCAAAGAAGGTGGCAATAAGCATACCCTCAACCGTTCTCTTTTATCTGCCGATATTCGCGTAAAATTCTAGGGGAAATATGCGTTTACAACTTTTGACTGTTCTTATGCTCTTTGCGCTCCTTGTTCTAGCAGCGTGTTCTTCAATGGAGGTCGATTCGGCTGGTGAGAGTTTTGGAAATCAAATGCCAACCGATTTTGATTGGCAAGTGTTTGACCGGCTTAATCCTGAAGTTCGCCTTGCGCAGGCTCCCGATTATTTTAGCAGAATAAATGCGGAATGGATTGCTCAGAAGAGAGAAGAAGAGGGATTGACAACATCGCAGGTCACCAGCAGATATCTGACACCATATAGAAACGCTTCTATTGTTTGGGGGGCTGCTTTTAACGCTGCCTGCCTTGAAACCGGCAACCCTTGCTGTGATAATACCGATGGAATTTATGCGGACAGTGTTGGGATAAGCATTTTAATAGCGCAAAAATATCTGAAATGGCCGGACAAAATGATTTGCGATATGAAAGGTTCATCCGAACTCAAAGGTTATTTAAACAGGTTGCTACTTTACGGCAGGCAGGGAGAAGAAATAAATGTGATAGATTCTTTAATAACCTCAATCGACAGCACAATTTTCTACAAAACTTATATTCTTTACGGTAGGGAAAGAGGCATGGCGTATCGTATTTGCAGGCTTGATGAGTTGCTAGTTAGCAGAAACAGCCTTGTAAAAAGGGATTATGAATATGCTGCGGGAGGCAGCATAAAGGAAATTTGCAATGATCCCCAGCCTTCCGATTCGAAAGTTACTTGCGATAATAATTGTGTATGCAATTATAGTGCTTATGAATTTTGTGCTGAGGATGAAACAACCAACCCGCTTACGCTTTATGCTATTCCGGAGAAAAAATAAGAGGTTTTTATGAAAGGAATATTCGTATTATTGGTATTATGCACGGCATCGCTTTTCGCCCAAAATAGCGTGATTGCCTATTTTCCGCATTGGGCGCAATATTCCCAGTTTAGCCCTAAAGACGTGCGCTACAGCTTTGTAACCGAAATTCGCTACGGCTATTTAACGCCTAGCGAACAGGATTTGCTTTTTGCAGATGATTCCGATAAGGAAAATTTTCTTGAGCTGGTGAAGCAGGCAAAAGCCGCAAATGTTAAGATTACCGTTGCTGTGGGTGGTTTAGGTGCAGAAGAAGCTATGAAAGCGAACTACGAGTCAAAAAACCTAGTAGAAGCTGCTAAAAAATTCAAAAATGAACACGGCATAGATGCCTTTGAACTGGATGGCGGCGCAATAGATGCGGAAGACTTGCCTAAATTGCTGCAACTAGCCGTTGAATTGGCAAATGCTGGCATTGTAGCCGGTGTAGCAATCCCCGGAACCGAATCTTTGGCGGCAGCTATTTCTTCCGGCGGTGCAGATTTGAGCAAAATAGACAAATTCTCCCTTTGGTTCACAGACGAAACATCTGCTCAAGAGCAACAGGTTAAGCCTAATTCAAATACCAGCGAATCCGTTAAAATTTTGGATGCTTATGCCGGCGCTGGCGTTCCAAAGAACAAGCTGGTGCCTATTATCCCGTTTTACGGTAAATCTTTTTATAAAGCAAAAGGCCTGGGTTCCTCTCACGAAGGCGCAGGCACTGGAAACGATGGCGTTTTGCAATACAAGGACATTCTGGATAAATTCAAAAACCCCGATTCATACAAGGTTGCATTTGATGAACAGAGCAAAAGCGAGGTTGCCATTAGCGAAGACGAAACCATAGTATTTAACGGAATTCCTTCCGTTAAAGCGTTAGCAGAAGCAGTTAAGGCAGCCGGTTACGGCGGTATAGCGGCATTTGATATTTCCGGCGATCACAAGGAACCTATAGTTTCGCTTTTGGTAACGATGGGCCAGGTTCTGCGCCCGGAGGTCAATTACAGGAAAAAACGCTGATTAACCTTTCGTATTCGCTTGAATCGGTGAGGTTTATCCATTGCGGGCTTAGGGAGGCGTAGCCTTTTGAGAGCCACCAGTCATCGGTTCCTTCCCGCAGACTTGGCGATTTGTTCCCCATAAGGTTGTAGCCTTTGAGTTCCTCGTTGTGCAACCCGCCTTGGTAAATAGTTTCTTCGCCCAGATAATCCCTGGATTTTCCCGCTTCTATGTAGTAATCCTCAAACATGCTGGAGCTTGTGGTGGTTATCTTAATCCCTTTGCATGGGTTTTCAGGGCTGCATGGCGGAACATTGAAATTCCACAGGGTTTGCCTCGGCATTTCGGTGAAGCTTTTGCTTTTCAAAACGCTCTGTGCCCATTTCACGGCGAAATCAAGGGCAGCATCGCTTTGTTTTTGCAAAGAAACCGCAATTGCTGGAACGCCCCACAAAGCCGCCTCTCGCGCTGCGCCCACCGTTCCGCTGTAAAAAGATGCAACTCCGGCATTGTCCCCATTATTGACCCCGGAAATCACTAAATCGAATTTCAAGTCTCTATAAATGTGCCTTAGGGCAAATTTTACACAATCCGCAGGGGTGCCGTCCACCCAATAAGCCTCGCAAGGGAAATTAGCAACAGGCGCAAAATGAAGCGATCTGTAAAAGGAAAAGCTATGCCCAACTCCGCTTTGCTCAAATTTCGGCGAAACCACCTTCACATTTTCGATTTCGGCCACAGATTTCACAAGAGCCAGCAAATTGGCAGCTTCTATGCCATCGTCATTGGTTACAAGAATATTCACGAAGCGAAATATAGAAAATTCCGTGTTTTTTCCCACGAAAATCACTCAAAAGCACATTTCGTAACATTTTCTTAACACTTCGCCAAAAAAAAATGTATTTTTATAATACGGGGTATAGTATGAATATATTTCTTCATAGCAAGGTTCGTGCATTCTTGTGCATGGCGGCAACGGTTTTATTTCCGATTTTGTTTTTTGCCTGTTCCAATGAGTCCCCGATAGACCCAGGCATTGTGTCATCGTCAAGCGTAGGGATGGATGGCAGTCTGTCTTCTTCAAGCGATGAGGAACCGAGCAGCAGTTCGGTGGATGTTTATAGTTCAAGCGAGGAAACATCGTCATCGTCAGTAGTGTCTTCGGCTGCAGAAACATCGTCATCGTCAGGAGCATCTTCATCTTCTGCAACAGGAACATCTTCATCGTCAGGAGCATCTTCATCTTCGGCAGCAGGAACATCCTCATCGTCAAGAGCGTCTTCGTCTTCGGCGGCAGGAGCGTCCTCATCGTCAGGAGTGTCTTCATCTTCGGCAGCAGGAACATCCTCATCGTCAAGAGCGTCTTCGTCTTCTTTGGTTGCAACGCCTTCAAAAGGAACTTTCAAGCCTGATATGCTTGGTCTTAGCCCGGGAGCAACCACTGCCAGCTTAAACCTGAATTGGATTTCAACAAACACCTTAAGCACAGGCGGCGCTCAAGCTCTGGTAAGCCTTTACAATGCCAGCGGCACCCTGATAGAAACCTTTAGCGGAAAAACGGCAACCCATATCTCAGGCAAACGCCATCACAAAGCCACCATAACAGGCTTAACGCCAAATACCAATTATAAATATTCCGTATCAAATAACGGCACCGACTGGAGCTATGAATATAATTACAAAACTCCACCGTCCGGCAATGTTTTCACAATCGCCGTTGTAGCCGATGCTCAAATTACCGACGGCAATCAGGATTCCAATACCAAGCCTAAAGCCGACCCCCCCACCACCGCCCAAGGCTGGAAAGAAACCGTTGAAAAAATAGCCAAAACAGACGCAACCCTTATTATCTGCAACGGCGATCAGGTTGACGAAGCCAGAACCTACAAGGAAAGCCAATACATGAATTTCTTCGCACCGGATGCGATGCGAAGCCTTCCCCTGTCCCCGACAATAGGCAACCACGATTTGCACGCCGAATTTCTTAACCACTTCAATATGCCAAATATGACTTCTACTTCTTCTTACGATATATACAGCGGCGGCATCAA
>Ga0182466_11597_pt1 | contig 17768 bp, 13 predicted proteins | sample TergutMp193P3_FD_120795 | JGI IMG/M metagenome (GOLD analysis project Ga0182466, IMG submission 120795) | reverse complement strand
GCAGTTTTCAAAACCGCAAAGGTCTTTTCGCCAAACTCGCTTTCCGCAATTTCCAAATCCCGTTCCCGCTCCCTGACTTTCCTGAAAATCTTTATCGTTTTATATCCCTGCAAACTCTCCAGAAAAAACGCCCTCAATTTTGAAAAGCTCTGCCATTGCTCCTCGGATTTTTTTTTTGCGATTTTTCCTATCAAAAACAAAAACACCGGAAGCAAAAGCCCGGTGAAAAACAGAATTGCAAAAATCAGCTTGTCTATGAAAAACATAAGTGCCAGAATCATGCAGGGAATAATTACGGCCAAAAACGCACCCGGTAAAAAACGGCTGTACCAGGGTTCCATTAAATCCGCGGTTTTTATGTAATGCAGGGAGAGTTCCTGCAAGGGCATCCCCTTTTGCGCCCGGTCTTGAACAGGCAGGGTGTTCAAAAATTTATTCTGAAAATAATCCCGCAAATTCTTCTTTGCTTCCCCACCCAGCTTGACGGACAGTTTTTGCGAAAAAAAATGAAACAGCGCAAAAAAAAGAATAGCGGCAATAAAAAGGCAAATATGAACATCGGAAAATTTTTCTGCCAGAACCGGAATTTGAACAAGCGCAAAAATCAGGGCAATACGGGAAAGACATTCGCAAAGTATTGTAAATGCAAGAGTTTTTTTAGGGGTGAACTTGTGCATTTTATATTCGGCTTATCTTAACCTTGTTCACCCTTTGCCCGTCCATGCTCAAGATCTCAAAGCGCAGGCTCTTCCATTCAAAAATATCGCCGGGCTGCGGAATCTTGTTCAGAACATTCATCGCCATTCCGCCCAGAGTGTGGTAGGAATCGGGATTCTCGTCCGGCAGTTCCGAAAAGGAAAAGGTTTCCATCAGGGTGTGAATATCCGTAAGGCCGTCGGCTATCCAGGAGTTGAAGGGATGCGGGTGTTCGGATTCGGAAACAAGCACGGATGTTATGTCTTCCAGGGTTGCTATGCCCGTGCAAATTCCGTACTGGTCTATAACAAGCGCCATCGGGTCCTTGAGTTTTTGCATTTTGTGCAGGGCATCTATGGCATTTACGGATTCGGGTAAAAACAGAGGAGGGCGCAGCATAGCCTGCACATTCAGCTCGCCGCCGGCCGTAAGCTGGCAGAGCAAGTCCCGTGCATCAACGGTTCCCACGGGATTTTCCAGATTGTCCTGTGCAACCGGGAACTGTGAAAATTCGCTCAGCATGATAATTCCGCGAAGTTCATCCTTGTCCATATCCAGCCTTAGCCACTCAACCAGAATTCTGGGAGTCATAAGGGAACCCAGATTCCTGTCCGATAAATTGAACACCCGCTTTACCATGGTGAGTTCATCATCTTCTATGCTGCCTTCCTGATGGCCCTGCTTTGCCATCTGTTGAAGCTCCTCGGCGGTTACCGGACGCTTTATGTTTTTATGCAGATTGAAGGGGCGAAGGATTAAATCGCCGGAGCGGTCAAAAAACCAGACAAGGGGTTTAAGAATAATTGAAAGAACGTGCATTGGCGGCGCGCCGATGCAGGAGATTTTTTCTGCGAATTGCAGAGCCAGCCTTTTGGGAACAAGTTCGCCTACCACCAGCGAGATGTAGGTTACCGTAATGACTATGGCAGGCAAAGCCATTACTTCCGCATATCCCGCCAAAAAGGAAAGGGACTTCAAATAATTTTCCAAAGGCTCCCTGAGCGTTGCTCCACCATAGGCTCCCGACAAAATTCCAACTAGAGTTATGCCTATTTGCGCTGTGGATAAAAATACATTCGGGTCTTCCAGAATGGCTATTGCCCTTGTTGCACCCCACTTGCCCTCCTGCTCCATTTGCCGTAAAAGAGCCGGCCTTGCAGAAACCACGGCAATTTCTATAAGCACCAGGATAGCATTCGCTAGTACCATCAGGGACAGGGCTATTATATGCAGAAGTACCATTTTATCTAGAAACTACAAAGTTTTTCTATCTTTATTTCCAATAATCAGCCCGGAAGCAATTATGAAGCCTTTTGCAAAAAGAGTCAGCGAAATTCGGCCCTCAATGACGGTTGAAATGGATGTGCTTGCCAAGCGTTTATCCACCGAAGGCAGGTCTATCTGGAATCTGGGCGTTGGCGAGCCGGATTTTGACACCCCGGTTCACATAAGAGAAGCAGCCATAAAATCCGCAAATAAGGGCCTAACCCGCTATACTGCGCCGGGCGGAATGCAGCATTTCAAGGATGCGGTAGTCGGGAAACTCTTGAGGGAAAACAAACTGGCTTACGTGCCGGAGCAAATTGTAGCGACATCCGGGGCAAAGCACGCCGTTTTCAATGCAATAGCGGCTATTGTTGACAAAGGGGACGAGGTGCTGATACCGGTTCCCTACTGGGTAACCTATCCCGAACTTGTAAATTATTGCGGCGGAATCCCTGTATTTTTGGAATGTACGGCAGAGAACAATTTCAGATTAAGGGCGGAACAGATTTCAAAAGCCATAACCTCAAGGACCAAAGCCATAATTTTGAACAGCCCGTGCAATCCAACGGGAGTTGTATATAACGGTGAGGAATTGGAAGCATTTGCAAAGGTGATAGCGGAGCATGACTTATACTGCATCTCGGACGAAATCTACGAACACCTGGTTTACACCGGAGAAACAGGCATTTCAATAGCGGCATTTCCTGATATGCAGGAGCGAACCGTACTGGTGAACGGCCTTTCAAAGGCCTACTCCATGACAGGCTGGCGAATAGGCTATCTTGCCGCACCCCAAGCCTTGGCAAAGGAGATAGCCAAAATACAGGGGCAAACAACTCATCACCCGTCCAACATTTCGCAATACGGCGCAATAGCGGCTCTGAACGGCTCGCTGGATTCGGTACTTTTGATGAGGCAGGACTTTTCCGAGCGGATGTGCAGAATGTGCGAGGTGCTTGAATCCGTGGAGAACATTAATTTTTCCAAACCGGATGGTGCATTCTATTTATTTGTGGATGTAAGTTCATATTACGGCAAAAAGACGGCAGGCGGGACGCATATTTCCGATTCAATAGAATTTTGCCGGGCATTGCTGGATGAGCAGGGCGTTGTTCTGGTTCCGGGCGTAGCATTCGGGCATGATGCCTGCGTTAGATTTTCCTTCACGGCATCGCTCCCAACGATAAGCGTTGCCATGCCAAAATTCAAGAATTTTATTGATGGTATTCATAAAGGCGCATAAAAAAATTATTTATGTTCCACAAGTATATCCGGCAACTCTATAAAGTTCCCGGCATTTTCCGGTATGTTTATATCTATATCCTTTAGAGGCGAATTTTCCCCGAAACTTAAACGGTACTTGTTGCCGGGGCGTATATTTCCCATCAGGAGAGTGCCTTCGCTGCTTGTGAACGTGGCTTGCTTGCTGCTGCCGGGCTTTCCGTCGCTGCCGAGCAAGTTCACAATAACGTAGGTATAGCTTAGGGGGCTGTCTTCTTTTAGCAGGTTCACGTGCAAAAGAGCGCGGGCATCGCTGCCCAAACGGAGCGCGTAGCCCTGCTTGTAGGCTCCCGCGGAGTAGTATTGGTTTTGCTCAAGCCAAGTACCCATAGGAGCGTCAACCAGGCTGATCCTTATTTCGTTGGGACGGTAGTTGTATATCTGATTGTAATAGGCGGCACCAAGCCAGCCGTTTTCGCTAAAGGAATCGTTATAATAGTCGGAGTAATTTATATGCACGGTTGAACCCGCGAGATTTTTGCCTGTGCCTGCCAGGATAAAGCCCCTGTTCACCGGGCGTCCAAAAGCCCAGAGACCGTCTGCAAACATGAATGACACGCCCATGTCCGTTTTAATTGCGTGAGTTATACGGGTGTAGTAATCGTAGTCATAATCGTAGAGATTATAGCTTGCGGATGCCAAGGCCCGGTTGTAAGAATGTTGCGCACCCAGTTGAAAATTTATGTTATCCATCATGTTTTGCATGCCTATGCCGGCAGAATAGGTACGTGCTCCGGTGCCGGAACCGCCGTTTGTCCAGTTCCAGTTCAGGTTGCTTCTGTTATTCCATTCATATTCGTCCGGCTCCATTGAGGCAGAACGCATGGTGGTGTTGTTTGCGAGGGTAATATTATGCCTGTCCATTCCAAATGAACAGCCAACTCCAAAGGAAGCATAAGGAACCCAGCCGTTTTTATCCGAGTTTACGCTTGCATTTGCGTTCAGGGAAATTCCCAGAATATTTTGCGAAAGGGCTACTCCATAGCGTTTGGTCACCCTGGCAGCAACGCTTTCCCTGTTCAGGGACATCCCTGCATTTGCGGAAAAACTTCCACTGAAAAACCGCGTACTTGCAGAAGCGGAAAGCCCTGCGTAGTTTGCAAGCAGGCCCGTTGATTTTCCGAATAAATTGGGATTGTGATGTTCATTCTGGTAATAACCCGTCAGCGAATAGGAGATATAACCGGTGCTGTATATATATCTCAGCTCGGAACGCTTTCCCAAAGAATCCTCGTAATTTAAAAGCCCTCGCAATTCCAGCCAGTTTCTCCCGTTTATGCTCCATAAAATTTGCCCGCCTGTCATAAGGTTATTCCGGGATGCCTGCCCGTTTACCCCAAGGCTCAAAAACGGAAGCAAGCCGTAAAGAAAGTCTATGCTGGAACCCGGCTCATCAGGTTCATACTCATAACCCGCAATAAGAGCAGACCGCCGGACACCCGCGGTTATAGAATAACGAGTTTCCCCCTTGATTAAATTGCGCAAATTGCCGAGTTGAAATTCATAAGGAATTACCTCAACAGAGCCATCGGGCCGGATTAGAAAAATTTGCATGAGGTTTTTGCCTTCCCGCCCGCCAAAGCCGCTGATTTCGTGGTAGCCTGCCGGCAAGTTCAAACGCCGCATTGTTCTTCCGTTCATCCGGATTTCAACCTGGGATGCCATTGGCAAAAAGAACTGCATTTTGTAATATTCACCGAAAATATCATTGATGTCTGAGTTAAAAAGCCATTTATCATATTCATACTGCACGCCTCCCATTGTTTCGTAGCGCATTAAACCGCCGGAATTTGCTCCCACATCGCCAAAACTAATCCTTGAATTCATGGAATAGATATCCCGAATCAGGCGAAAATCGTTTCGCCGGGCATGGTTTTTGCCAAACTTCTCTCTTTCTACAGGTTCTATGATATAGCCCGAACCTTCAAAGACAAAGCCCAGCAAGGCCACTGCCCCGTCCAAGTCCAAAATGGCCTGCATCCGCTCGCAGTTGTCCTGATTTTTGTCTTTGCCGTAATCTTTTTCATGGAAATACTGCCTGCAAATAAAATCCTCTGTTCCCTGCATGTTCAGGTAAGAGGAAAAGATAGCCGGTTCAATAGGAGTGCCCTGGGGGAGGGAGCGATTTGTCAAGTTAGTGCGTTGCAGGGCTTTGAGTTCTGGCGGAACATTTATTCGCAGTTCATACCTCATTTCATCCAGGTCAACATCAAAATTCAGGTCCAGAAGTTTGCGGCTGTTGAAAAAATCGTCTGCACTTATGACTTTTTCACGTGCCTCTGGAGTAAGCAGGGTGTCCAGGTAACTTGAGAATTTTTTTGATGCAAAGCTAAAGGAAGTGAAATCATGGTTGTACATTATTTCCAAATCGCTCACAAAGCGGTCGTCCGCAAAGAATTGCACCGTGAAATTGCGCAGGCGCGGGGGCGGTTCCGTCTTGAAAATTTGCCTGAACAGTTCGTCCCTGCTCAGTCCTTCCAAGGGATCTTTTTTTTGCAGACTGGAGTTTGGCGGTGTGTTGCATTTGACGTCGTATATAAAGCCGGTGTCAATCAGGGAATTCATGGCTTTAAGGCAAAAATAGTCCCAATCGGGTATGGAAGCGGAGTTTGCTGTTCCCAGGGCTAAAATAACGGCAAGTAAATTATTTTGTAAAGCGGACTTCATCTGCTTTGAGCGGTTTTGGATGTTTGAATACAAAACGCCGTTTTTGCCCGGGCAGAACAGCATTGTTTTTGCCGGTGTAGTCGGTAATTTTTTTCTTGCCGACATATAGGTTTATATTTTCAAGTGAAAAACGTCCGCTTCCCCTGTTTTCCATAACAAGTTCCACTTTGCCGCTGTCCAGACTTTTTGAAGAGACAAAGGCGAGACTGCCGGGCTTGCCGGTTTCCATAACCACCAGCACATTGTAGTTTATCACAACCGAAACGCCGGCTTTTATTTCGTCCGGGTTTTCCGGGCCTTCCGGCATTGGAAGTTCCCTTGCGTGCAGAAAATATACCATATCGCTGTCTATTTTCTTGCCTCTGTAAATTATCTGGGCTTTGGCGGTTTGCCCCGGATAGAGCAGTATTTGAGAGGGATAAATCACAAATTCCCTGTTTGGAATTACGGTATCCTTAACCTCGCCGTCCAAATCCAGGATGCGGTTTTGCATTAGCAACTCAACGGCAGCGGGCCTGCTTCCGCCCGTGTGAATTACCTCTACCCAGCCGGTATATTCTCCTCTTTTTACATTCAATTTAAAATTTAAAGGGCTAACGCTAAAACTCGCGCAGGCAATGCAGGGAATAAAAAAAATTAAAAGCAAACGCATGGATGCTCCTAAGGCGGTGGGGGTTCTATGGTAAAAATCACCCTTTCCGAATATGAGCCGGCGGTCAGTTTATTGCCGCCTTCGCCCCAGGAACCGAGCAGTTCCAAATTATAAAATGCCTTAATATCTTCGTTTTTAATAAAGTTAATGTAAAAATAACGGCAATCCTCCGGGCTTTTATTCCTTTCCCAAATATCCTTTTCTTGAAAGCGAGTTTCTGCAAAGCGCCATCTAATTGAGCTAAGAAGCATGGCGGAACTCAAATTTTTTCTTGAGTGTTTTAACGAGCAGTTATTTGCAAAATCCAGTCTAAGGCGAAAACGTGCCTTGTCTGGATTATCTATGGAAAAGGAAAGCAGGCGTTCATTTTCCCTTGCCTTTTCTATTTTAAGTTCCCAGTTATGCTTCACGCTCACGGTAGGCAACGCAGCATAGATACTCGCAAAGCATAAAAGCAAAAATCTAAACATAAAAATCAGGTGTCGTTGGGTTGTATGGTGAGCGTTATGGTTTCTCTGTATGTGCCTGCCGCAGCTCTTACTTTGTTTCCAACAACTCCGGCTTTAATTGTGAACTCGGCTTCAACGGCTTTTTCGGTAAAAAACTGGCTGGCAAGTTTATTTGACATTAAGTACGGCAGGGATTGTTCTACGCTTAGGTTTTCAATATTTACGCCATCGTCCTTGGAAACAACGCTGCCTGTGGCATTTTCAAATTTAATATGCTCGTTGTTTTCTGTTCTGGTTAATTCAACCCAGACAACAAGCTGATCGCCTTTATCCGATTCAAATGCAACATTATTCTCATTCTTCAGCTTTCCGCCATTCTTGGCCTTAATAGTTAAATCCCATTCGTTGAAGTTGGTGTTTACCGTGCATATAATTGTTGCAGCGGCATTTTTTGCGTTTTTGCCTGCACTTCCAAGTAGCATATCCTCCGATTCATTCACTATGCCATTATTAGCATCACATTCTACGCTTCCCGTTCCGGTAACCTGAGCACCAACATCGCCGCTGCCGCTGTCTTGAGCCATTGCCTGCGTTATATTCAACAGCAATGCAACCGTAAAACACAGCTTAAAAATTCTACTTTCCAAACTTCACCTCCTCGGCATAAAGCGGCCTGTTATGGTTAAAGACAAAACGCCGTTTTTGCCCCGGCATAACCGAATTTGTTTTGCCGGAAAAATCCGCGATTTTGTTCTTGCCGGCCATTATGTATGCACCCTCAAGCGGAAAACGGCCCTGGCTTTTATTTTCCATAACCAGTTCCACCCTGCCGCTATCCAGATTCCTGGACGAAACAAAACTCAAGGAACCGGGTTTGCCCGTATCCATCAATATTCCCACGCTGTAATTAACCATAACCGCAATAGTCATTATTGTTCTTTCCTCTTTTTGACCTTCGGGCAGGGGAATTTCTCTGGCGTATAAAACAAATGCCTTGTCGGCATTGATTTTTTCCTTGCCTCTGTAAAGAACCTGCACTCTGACGGTTTCCTTTGGATAAAGCACTATGCGGGAGGGATATATTAAAAAATCCCCGTTTACAACAAGAGTATCCTTAACGTTTCCGTCAAAATCCAAAATCCGTTCCTTAACAATCAATTCAACAGCATGAGGAATTTCCCCTTCAAAGTGGGAAACTTCTATCCAACCGTTATACTCCCCTCTCTTAACCTGCATGGTGATGAGACTTGGCCTTACGCCAAAAGCCGCATTAGCAATGCAGGCAAGGAAGAGAAGAACAGGTATTGAGTTAAATAAATCCGACTTCAACATCAACCGTTATAGTCTCCTTATACGTGCCCGTGCCAGCCGTTACCGCAATGCCTTTTACACCGGCTTTAATACCGAATCCGGCAGTAACAGTTCCGATACTCTGAAAGCCGGTTGCCCCAATTTTAAATGCTGCGGCTACGGAAGCAGCAGTACCTGCAGAAATATTTACCTCAGCACCCGTCGCAGTTGCAGAACTCGCATTTGCAGTAACAGGGTCACCACCTACAGTGATGCCGGCGGTTGCCGGACTAACCGATTTTAGATAGACATAAACAGTACCGCTATTGCCGAGCGTGCCGTCAGTAACCGTACTCGTTTTGAACGGAGTCACATCATTCATCAATTTACCGCTGTTTTTTCCTTTAATGGTTAAATTCCAGGCGGGCTTGTTGGTTACTATGGTGCATACAATCTCGGCCGTAGCCAGTTTGCTGTCTGTAGCAGCAGGAGCCAATAACATCTTATCATCGTCCTTAACCGTTCCGGCAGTAGTTACACAATTAAGTGTTGTCAAGTCCTGCACGGTGAAAGTGAAATCGGCATCTTTAGCTTTGTTTGCTGGTTCTAATGCTCCTTGGGCCATTTGAGTTGCTCCCAAGAGCACTCCTACTGCCAGCATTGTTTTAAGTGTTCTCATAAGAACTTCTCCATGTTTTTTGGGGGTTTAACAAGCGAGTTTCCAAAAACATAAAAACCCGCAGGATTATTGCGTTATGCAAATAATTTCTAAAAAATTCGGTTGATAGATAATTGACGGATAAAAAACGGGAAAAGCCGCTATTGCTGCTATTGAACCCCCCCCCCCCATTCGGAGGAGGAAGTTTTCCCAAATGCTATAAATAATTTTTTGAGCATAGTACCCCTTTTTGGTTAACTGCTAACGTAGTAAATATAGAATTTTTTTGGCAAAAGTGTCAAGTTTTTTCATAAAAAAGTGACTTTTTTCGCATTTTTTGTGATATTTTCGGGATTTTACTGCCTTTTTGTGCAGTAGTTTGTTCACTTTTTCCTAAATATCTTATTATTTACTATATTAAATTCCGAAATGAAGCAACAGGAGTTTCTACTTAAATTTGCCAGGGCTTTTAGAAGCGGGGACATAAGTTCCGTGCCGGATTTATTGCAAAAGGCGCAAAAAAAATTTCCAAAGGCTCCCTGGCTGCCCTACGCAAAAGGAACTTACCTGTTCAGGACGGGAAAAATAAGGGAATCCATCCCCTGGCTGGAAAAAGGCGTGGAATTGCATCCCAAAGATGTAAATGCCCTGTATGCCCTTGCCCAGGCCCTCACTCAACTGGCAGAATACGACAGGGCAATTTCCCTGCTAAAAAGAGTTTTAAAAATAACTCCGGACGATTTGGGAACCCTGGAAGATTACAGAACCCTGCTTCATGCAAAAGGAGACCATGTTGGGTGCAAGGAAATTTGCGAAAGAATTTTGCAGCTTAGCCCGGATTTACCCGGCACCCTTGTTTATATGGCAGAAAGTTTGCTCAGCATTGGCGGTGATATTCAAAAATCCTTTGATTATTTTAACAGGGCAATGGAGTTAAAACCAAACAGAACTTTTGCGAGCAATATGCTTTTATATTCAAATTATGTGGATTTCAGTCCGGAGCATATATCTGAACTGCATAAAAAGCAGGCGCATCTGTTCGAAAACTCCGAACCGGAAAAAACCGCCGTAAATGCGCCCCGGTCAAAAATCAGGGTGGGTTTTGTTAGCGCGGATTTTCGCAAGCACAGCGTTGCTTTTTTTCTGGAGGCTTTATTTGAAAATTACAGCAGGGAAAATTTTGAATTTTACCTGTTTGCCAACACTGCCCCCTACGAAGAAGACGAGGTTTCCAAAAAATTCAAAAGCATTACGGATTTTTGGTTTAACATAAAGAAACTCTCCGATAATGAGGCGGCAGAACTTATTAAAAGGGAAGAGGTAGAAATTCTTATAGATCTGAGCGGGCACACAGGCGGCAACCGGCTTGGAATTTTTGGCTTAAAACCCGCACCCATTCAAATCACCTGGCTTGGCTACCCCAATACCACCGGCTTAAAGGCAATGGATTTCAGAATAACAGACAATATCGCAGACAGCGAAAACGCAGATTCCCTTTACACGGAAAAACTGCTCCGCTTTTCAAATTGCTTTCTGTGCTACACACCGCCAGAAAACCTGCCCGAGGCCTGCCCTCCGGATTCCGGCACAATCACTTTTGGCTCCTTTAACAATACCAATAAAATTTCGCAAAAAACCATTGAGGTATGGAGTTCCATACTGAAAGCCTTCCCGAATTCAAAACTGCTGCTAAAGCACAATCAATGGCATAATCCCAAAATGCGGGAAATATTCAGCCAAAAATTCGCGGAATATGGAGTTGAAACGCAGAGAATTGAGTTCAAAAACAAAACGGAATCCAATTTTGAGCATTTTGCAGAATACAATAAAGTAGATATTGCCCTGGACACCTTTCCCTATAACGGAACCACCACAACTTGCGATGCAATGGCAATGGGAGTGCCTGTAATTTCGCTCCTGGGCAAAAACCACGCCTCCAGAGTTAGCGCAAGCATAAATATAAATGCCGGCTTTGAGTGTTTTGTGGCAAAAAACGAGCAGGAATTTGTGCAAATAGCGGTTTACTATGCCCAAAACAGGGAAAAACTGCTGGAAATAAAAAATAAAATGCAATCTCAAATGCTTGCCTCCGTTTTATGCAGCGGAAAGGAGTTTGCCAAAGAATTTATGGGAAAAATAGACGAAATTCACCGCAATTATCACAGAAAAGAGTAAATTTAACCGTATTTTGTATTTTTTGCCTGTAAAAAATGTATATTTAGAAGAGTAGGTTGGCAAAAATGCCGTTTCCAAGGTCAGGAGTTTATGGATAAAAAAGTCGTTCTCTTTTGCGCGTTCTTAACCCTTGTTTTTTCTTGCAGCAATAGCCCTAATAATAATAATGGCGGCGAGCCGGGGGGCGAGCCAGGGGGAAACGAACCGGGGGGAAATAACAACAATGAGCCGGGTATCTATTTTCCCGGCGAACTAAAAACACAAGCGATAAACAGCCGTTACAACGAATGGAAAAACATATATTACAGAACCATTGAACAGGAACGCGAGCTGAATCAGGAAACCGAGACTAATAAAAGCAGTTTTGAGAATGAAGCAGAAGGCTCCGCCCGAATAAGATTCGACAAAGACAACAACTGCCAGGTGAATGGAGAATCCCTGGACGGTGTATGCACTGTTAGCGAAGGCATTGGCTATGGAATGTTAATAACTTTTTTCCAGGGCAAAGAAGAGGATTTCAGAAGATTATGGAAATATTCAAAGTTCCATCAGATAGCAGCCGGCACAGATCACCTTATGAACTGGAAATTAAGAACCTTTGTTTACGGCCCAAACAAGGATGGCGCAGGTAGCGCAACCGATGCGGATTTGGATGTAGCCACCGCCCTGATTCTCGGTTACCGCAAATGGGGCGACCAGGAAATGCTTAACAACGCCTTGCAAATAGCGAAAGACATTTATAATTTGGAAATCAGGGATAACAACAAGCTCATTATGCCCGGCAACACCCCCATGTGGAAAAATGCAGACAGTTATAATCCCAGTTATTTTTCTCCCGTAGCTTTTCGTCTGTTCGCAGAATACGATTCCGAGCGCGACTGGAATTCCGTTTTGAATGCCAATTACGAATGGCTGGAAAACATAAGCGCAAACGGAAACCTTGTGCCAGACTGGACTGATGCCAACGGAGTTCCAAAAGCACCGCCAAATGGCAGTGCCCCGGCTACTTACAGGCAATATAACTTTGAATCCGTGCGGGTTCCCTGGCGTTTGGCCTGGGACCAGGCCTGGTATAACGAACCCCGTGCAAAAACAATTTTAATCAGGTTTGCAGATTTTGTAATTGACCAAACAGGCGGAAATCCCGCCAATATAAGCAACCGTTATAACTACAGCAAGGAAGGTTCCCAGCCAAACAAAACTTCAAACAGCCTGGCGCATCAGGTCAGTTTATGCGCAACCGGCCTGGCAAGCCCGGATTATATTGACTGGCTGAATGCCTGCAACAATATTGTAGCAGACACTCAAATAACAGGTTATAGCTATTTTCACCATATTTTGCAACTTATGTACGGCCAGTTAATTAACGGAATGTATGTAAAACCATAGGCAGGTAACATGTTCAAAAAAATTCTTCTCATACTCTTTACTGCCTCGGTGCTTTTTGCTACTCCGGTAGATGACCACGGTGCCTTGAAAGTTGTTGACGGAGTGCTTGTAGATAAAAACAACAATCCGCCGCAGTTAAGAGGAATGAGTTTATTCTGGAACCAGTATAGCGAAGGCAGTGCATTTTACAACGATGCTTCCATAAAAACCCTTGCCAATGACTGGAAAGTGAGCATAGTCAGGGCGGCAATAGGCAACGGAAGTACAACTGATGCCCAAAATATAATAGATTATGCAATTAAATACGGTATCTATGTTTTGGTGGACTGGCATGTTCACAGCATAGACCGGAACGGAGCCACGAATTTTTTCAGAACCATATCCAATTATGTAAAGGGAAAAGGCAACCCGCCCAATGTTATTTACGAGATTTTCAATGAACCTATAAACCAGAGCTGGGGCGATATCAAAAGCTATTCGGAATCCATAATTTCCACTATTCGCCAAAACAGCCCCGACAATATTATTGTAGTTGGAACCCCCAATTATTCCGCAAATATCACTGCTCCCAAAGGCAATATGCTAAGCGCTTCCAATATAGTTTACGCCTTTCACTTTTACGCCAGCGAAACGGCTCATTCGGGTTACAGATCCAACGTAAATCAGGCAATATGCTCAAAAATTCCAATACTCATCACCGAATGGGGGCTTAGCCCCGCAAGCGGAAAATGCAATAGCGATGGGCAGGTGGATGGTAGCCGGGAACCGCTTAATATGGATATGAGCATGGTTGCAACATGGGTTAATTATATTGAAAATCGCAAACTGAGCTGGGTAAACTGGTCTATAAGCAACAAAAACGAATGTTCTTCCACAAAATTGAACAGCCCCAGCACCGGCGGCGCCTACATAAAAGACTTGATTCTAAAACTGAATCAGGGGCAGTCTCACAAGGATGTAGGCACCCTAACCTTTGACCCATGCTCGGAACCGGGCGGACCGCAAGGCGGAGGCGGTGCGCAAGTCGGCACGCATACAAGTTTGGAAGCGGAAAATTATTCAACGCACACCGGTGCCGGAACAAAGCAAAGCGACGAAACTGCCATCGGAGAAAAAGCCTATCTGGGGACTTTGAACGCAGGCTCAAAAAGCGTTTACAAATTAACGGCAATCAAGGATACCTTAGTGATAATTTCCCTTCGCTATAAAAGCACAGGCACCGCTACCATAAAGGTGAGCGATGGCCGGCACGAATACACAAAAGAACTGCCCCGGCAAAACGATTGGGCAAGTTTAAATATTGCGCCTGCAATGTTAGGTTCTTCAACAACCTTCACGGTTGAGGTTTTGAGCGGCTCCCTGAATGCGGATTACTATAGCTGGCGTGCGGTTCGCTATGGCAACCCCGAGGCAGACCCTCCTACTTACGGCGATTTGGAAACATGGCCCGACATTGCCGATTACCCTCCAAGAACCCCCATAATCAAAAACATTCATATTCAAACGCTTGATGCGCCCGAATACTATTACAACCTGCAGGGGAAGCTCCTTGGAAATTCTATTCCGGAGAAGCAGGGAATTTATATATTAAAGCAAGGCAATTCTTCTAAAAAGGTTCTGGTAAAATGAAAAAAATTTCCTTTTTCGGCACATTCATAGCGGTATTATTTGTTTCATGTTCAGAAGAAGGCGGGGGTATTGTTACTCCCCAAAATTCAAGTTCCAGTCAGGAAGAAGACTGCACCGCCGGGCGCGAAAAGGTAAACTACTCCTTTGCCCGCAAGGTAAACGGGTTTCTTGGCAAGGGTCTTAATTTGGGGAACGGTTTTGACGGGAATTGCAGCAATGCGCAAAATAACGGCCCAAACGGCACGGAACCTTCCGGCGGTTGGGACAACTGCTGGAGCAATGCCATCAAGCAGGAATATTTTTCCATTATGAAAGAGAAGGGCTTTCAAAGCATTCGTTTGCCGGTGCGTTGGAGTACCCGTGCTGCAAACGAAAGCCCATATACCATTAATCCTGCTTTTACGGCAAGGGTTAAGGAGGTTGTGAATCAAGCCATAAATGCAGGCTTTCCCGTTATCATAAACATTCACCACTACGATGAACTTACCAGTGCCACCGGTGCAAATTTAACAAGGGAACAGGAAAAATTTACCGAGTTGTGGCGGCAAATAGCCCGTGAATTCCAAAATTATTCCAACGACAGCCTTGTTTTTGAATTGCTCAATGAACCCAGAGGCAGCATAAGGGCAACCCAACTGAATCAGATGGCTAAAAATGTCTGGCCGGTTATAAGAGAAACCAATCCCGGCCGCGTGATTATGATAAACCCCTCCGAATGGGGGCATTTTACAAATATGCAAAGCGTGCAGGTACCGGATAACGATGGCCTTGTTATTTTATCCGGGCATTATTATTTTCCGCATGAATTTACTCATCAGGGCATGCAGGATGGGAGTAACCGTCGCCCAACAGGTGTTTCCTGGGGCTCTTCTGCAGAACGGGAAAGCCTTATAAAAGATGTGGAAGGCATGGCAGATAAACTGGCTTGCCGTTTCCCGGACATAAACGGCGGAAGCGTGCCTCTTAACATGGGGGAATTCGGTTCATCCGTATATAGCTCCGATGAATCCAGAGCCGCATACAACAATGCCTTGCGAGCTTCCATGGAAAAATACAGTATGAGCTGGCACTACTGGTGCTTAACCGGCTGCAGTTTTGATGCCTACAATAAAAGTTCCGGTACATGGAACGAAGCAGTTCTTAAATCCTTAATCCCGGAGTGAAAATGAGTTTTCAACGCATAATCTGCCTTCTAGCCTTGTGTTTCACATTTTCCATAGCCGGTCCCGTAAGCTGGTATGGCACATTGCAGGTGGACGGCAAGTTCATCAAAAGCGAAGACAAATCGCAAAACGTGCAGTTGAAAGGCCCAAGCCTTTACTGGTCCACATTCGAAGGAGCCATGTTTTACAATGAAGATGTTGTGAACTGGTTTGTGGACACAATGGATGTTTCCGTTATCAGGGCGGCAATGGCTATAAGGTACTGGAACAACGAGTGCAATGCCGCACTTGATGACGGGGACCGCAATTACGGTTATTTGAGCAATAGCACAAAATGGCCGGCGGCAACGGCAAAAGCCAATCAGGAAGAACTGATAGACAAGGTTGTTCAGGCAGCCATTTTAAACGATATTTATGTCATTATAGACTGGCACAGCCACTGTGCGCATAACGAAACCTCTGATGCCGGAACTTTTTTTGAAAAAATGGCAGATAAATATAAAAATGTGCCGAATGTGATTTTTGAAATTTACAACGAACCTACAGGCAATGCAAGTTGGAACCAGGTAAACAGCTATGCAACTTCCGTTATACCAAAAATCAGGAATAAGGGAAACAACAATCTGATTTTGGTAGGCAGCCCAAGCTGGAGTTCCAATCCCCATGAATGTGCAAACAGCAATTTAAAAAGTTCCTACAAAAACATAGCCTGCACCATGCACTTTTATGCAGCAACGCACAAAACCGGCAGTTCGCAAGCAAACACGCAGTACAACAATTCAAATACGGCTTTGAACAGCGGAGTTCCCGTGTTTGTGAGCGAATGGGGCACTGTTGCCGCAGATGGTGGCGGTAGCGTGGATGCTACTTCAACCAGGGAATGGTACACTTGGATGGATAATAATAAAATTAGCAGTTGCAACTGGAGCGTAAGCGCCCTGAACGAAGCTGCATCTATATGGGATGCTACACTGTATGCGAGAAATGGAATGAGTGTTGCGGCGCTTTCTACAAGCGGCAAACTCCTTTACGAATATATGGGTGGCAACGGTACTGCAAAACTGGGCAAAACTCCGCCGCCAACAAATTATCCTTACGGGCGCAGCACAACGGTTACTGTAAAGGAAGGCGGGTCCAAAACCTGGACCCTTGCCCAATTAGGAGCAGACGATGGCGAGACCTTAAAATCAGTGACAAATCCGGCAGCCGGGTCAATTTCAAGTTCCAGCACGGGTTTTACCTACAAGGCACCGGAAGTTTCCACCGAAAACAGGGTTACATTTCATTACACGGTTGGCAAAGGCAACAAAGACAGCCGTCACCGCGTAACCGTTAAAATAGAGAGGCCTCCAAGGGTAAACCTTGAAAACCTTACTATCAGTTCAAAAGCAAAAACAAATATGGACCTGTCCATGTTAAAAATCACTTCTCCTGATGGCAGAAACATCACTTTTACCGCTCAAAGCGTTAGCGGCGGCGGAACAGTAGCAAGAGCCTCTGATAATAAAAGTTTAACCTATACTCCTGCCGGCAATGCAAAGAAAGGGGACGAGGTGAGTTTAACATACACGATTACAGACGGTGTTAATAATGTTTCCAAAACCATCACCCTTTCCCTGGGGAATATGCCTCCAACCGGAGGTCCGCAAACCCGCACAATACCGAATACCGCACCATACTCCTGGAGCCTGGACGGAACTGCAAACGGCGCAAATGCCGCACTTGGCGGTAGCGACCCCGAAGGAGATCCCATAACAATAGAAAATGTCCGCCAGTTGCAGGGCGATCCCGGTACGGTATCCATAAGCGCAAACAAAAGAACCTTTACCTACACTCCGGCCACCGGAATGAAAAGCGGCGGGAGGCCTATTCTCTACTATTCGCTCACCGATGGCGAGGATGTAGGACCGGAAAACAAAATAACCCTTACAATAAGCGGGAACGGTTCCAATATTGGGGAAATAATAGATATTACCTCTATTAAACCGCAATTATTCGCCTCCTCCGGGCTTAAAATGCTGGGCAAAAGCATTTCCATTGAACTTGCAAGGAGCGGCTTGACCTCATTGGATATTTATTCAATAAACGGCGCAAAAGTTACCACTCTTATGAACAGCTATCAAAATGCGGGCAGCTATGAGTTTAGCATTAGCAATTTGCAAAAGGGCGTTTATATTGTGCGGTTAAAGCAGGGTTCGGAAGTTAAATCGTTAAGAATAGTCATGTAGGGGCGTCATGTAGGGGCGTTGCATGCAACGCCCCTACGCGCCCTCTTTGACTTGCTGCTCTGCCAGTTCTCTTTGGGCGTTTTGAGACATTTTTTCGGCATCTGCAGCTATTTGCCTGTCTGAGGGTGAGGGTTCGGCGGGGGCAAGGGCGGCTTTGCGGACTATTTCTGCCTTTCTTATGGTTGCTTCGGGGGTGTTTTCCGGGCTTGTGTCTATGTTTACATG
>Ga0182466_11596_pt1 | contig 18081 bp, 20 predicted proteins | sample TergutMp193P3_FD_120795 | JGI IMG/M metagenome (GOLD analysis project Ga0182466, IMG submission 120795) | reverse complement strand
CGCATAAATAATATGGCTGTTTCCTGGGTTGATTTTTCCATTGCGGATAATATAAAGCCATTTTCCTTGAGCTTGGAAAAAGATGATTTTTTGTTTTTAGCGGGCGAAACCTGCCACACCCGGCTTTTGCGCACCCTTGCCGGATTTTTGCAGGAAGGATGCAATTCCGCAGATTCCTTTAGAATTGACGGGCAGCGCATAAAAAACAGGGAAGTGTTTAATTCCGTGCTATTGCCGAAAAACGCTGCGGAGTCTTTTCCGCCTCACAGAACTATAGGAGCTTTTGCGCTTGATTTAACTCAGGGCGTAACAAAAAAGCAACTTGAGAGTCACGCTACCGGTTATGGCATAGACAAGCGCATTCTTTATTGCAAGCCTTCCAAAGTTTCTCCGCCAGGTTTACAGAAAATTTCGCTTTGGCTCTGTTCCCTCAACGCAAGCGCGGCTATTTTCATAGAAGAACCGGAATGCGGATTTTTTGATGAATGCAGGCCTTTTGATTTTTTGCAGGGGTTGCTCAGAAGCGGAGTAACCGATTGCATAGTTTATTTGGCTAGCAAAAAAGAGAGCATTTTGCAAAAATCAAAAATTCTGCAGTTTTGCAGGGCGCGTATTGCCGTTTTTTGCGCAGACAAGCTTGTTGAAGAGGGCGAAGCTGTTAGAATACTGGAAAATCCCATTCATGCCTATACAAGGGAATGGCTGAAATTCGGTTCAAGAAAGCAGATAAGAAACGGAACTTTATGGTCATACTGCCAATCCGGCTGCGCAGAACAGCACAACTGCTCCGCAAGGCAGAGCGTGTCTTCCGTTATGTGGGATTGCGAACCGCCGTATTTGCATAAGGTAGTGTGCAAGGGGTTTGGGGGTTAACACAAGCCAGAGTTTACTATATTTCTCCCAGATGCCATTTAACGAGCAAACTTTCTACTCCCGTTTTCGGGAACAGATGCTATTTCCGGCGATAGCAGAGAGTTTTGTATTGGCATGCAACAATTGTTCTTTACCCCTGGAGCCTCTGGTGGAGGCTCGTTTTAGGTGAGAATAGCCAGTCTTTTAGGAATAAACTTGTTTTATGAAAACAAAACGGAATGGCATGTCCGGATTTCAGGAATATTGAATTCGGATAAAATTACGCAACTCAACACAGTTAATCTTGAGATTTTCAGTTTGGCTGTACAAAATGCAGAATACAGGGAAATTTTGCAAAAGTCAGAATTAAACGTTGTGGACGGCTATCCTATTTCTTTTTTTGCGTTTCTGAAAAAACGGGTTTTGCTAAAAAGAATTTGCGGCAGTGATTTTATTTACGATTTGCTCAAAATTTGCGAAAAGGAAAACAAAACCATTTTGCTTTTGGGCAGCACGGAGCATAGAAATCAATTGGCGGTTGAAAATGCAAAAAAGCAATACCCTGGAGTAAATGCAATCGGATATTCACCGGTATTTCCTACATCCGTATCCGTTTATGATGATGAAAATTTAAAGGCTTTGATTGAACAGAACAGGCCATCTGCTGCAGTTGTATGTTTTGGCCCTCCTAAACAAGAAATTTGGATTGCAAGGAACAGGGAATTTTTAGAACATAACGGAGTTCGCTTGGCTACTGGCTTGGGTGGAGTGGTTGATTTTCTGAGCGGGGAGATTAAACGGGCACCTTCTGTTTTCAGGGCATTTGGACTTGAATGGTTTTGGCGGTGCTTGCTTGAGCCAAAGAGGATTAAGAGGTATGTGAAATCGGCATGGATTTTAGTGAAATATGAATTGGGGGGGTAGATGTTAGTACAAGGTCATTATCAAGTGTTTGGAGGCGGTGAATTTGTAGGGGGGCTTGTTAAATGAGCAAACCCATAAAAATACTCTTCTGTTCTTCCAGCGGCGGGCATTACTGGAATATTTTACACTTAAAAAATCTGGTGGACAAGTACCCGAGTTTCGTGGTAACGGAAAAAACGGATTTCTGCGAGAATAAAATATGCGAGAAAAAATACCTGCTCCCGATGCTTAACCGGAAGACATTCAGCTCGTACCTGAAAATTCCTTTTGTAGTTATAAAATCCATATTTATCTTAATCAAGGAAAAGCCAACGCACATCATTTCCAGTGGTGCATTTGCCGTGTTCCCTTTGCTGCTGTTCGGCAAAATCCTGGGGAAAAAGATAATATTCCTTGAAACTTACGCCCGTGTCAATACGCCGTCTTTAGTTGGCAAATTGACATATCGTTTTGCGGATTTGTTTCTGGTGCAGTATCAAAGCATGCAGAAGGTTTATCCAAAGGCCAAGGTGGGGGTAGTTTTATGATATTCGCAGTTTCGGGAACACAGAGGTTTCAGTTTGACAGGCTGTTCAAAGCGATAGACAATTTGGTTGAGCGGGGTATAATAACGGACGAGATTTTTGCTCAGATAGGCAACTCAAATTACATTCCGAGGAATTTCAAGTACGAAAGATTTTTGTCCATGCAGGCATTTGACAGTTGCATAGACAATGCGAATTTGATAGTAGCCCATTCCGGCGGCGGGGTGACGGTAACTTCCCTGAAGAAGGGAAAAAGAATAGTTATTGTTCCTCGTCTTGCCAAATTCGGCGAGCACGTTGACGACCATCAGTTGGAGATAGCGAATGTTTTTGGCGAACTTAATCTGCTGGAAGTGTGCTATGACGTGGAAAATTTGGAGATGGCAATTGAAAATGCAAAGAGCAAGGCTTTTACAAAATATGAAAGTAAATTGCCGAAAATAAGTGATATTATAGAAGGATATTTGGAGGGGAAATGTTAACGCAAGGCCATTATCTGCTCCAAAGGAAGTTTGTTGTTAAACTCAAATGTGACCAGCAAGCGATTTTTCCGTCTGTATTTCAGGTAGGTGGGAGGAACCCTAAATGACCATTCGTTTTTCATTAAAATTCTTACCGGATTATCCGTACTGTCAATTGTATTATTTTGCCAAAATGAAGAATTTCGGCAATTTTAAAAATCCCAAAACATTCAACGAGAAAATAAATTGGAGAAAATTATATGACCATAATCCGTTATACACGAAATTGAGTGATAAATATGCTGTGCGTGAGTATATTGCGGAAAAAATAGGCGAAGAATATTTGGTTCCATTGCTGGGTGTGTGGAACAACGTAAACGAAATAGACTTTGATAAGCTACCTAGCAAATTTGTATTAAAATGCACACACGATAGCGGTTCAATAGTAATTTGCAAAGATAAAGGAGATTTTGACACGGAAAAAGCAAAAAAAAAATTGAATATCTGCCAAAAGAAAAATTTCTACTGGCAGGCTAGAGAATGGCAATATAAAGATATGGAACCTAAAATTATAGCGGAAAAATATTTGGTAGATGAATCTAGTATAGAATTGAAAGATTATAAAATTTTTTGCTTCGGCGGAAAACCTGAGTTTATTCAAGTTGATTTCAACAGATTCAATGGTCATAAAAGAAATTTGTATGATACGGACTGGAACTTTTGCGATTTTGAAATTAAATATCCCAGCAATAAAAATATAAAAATTAAAAAACCTTCGCAACTGGAAAATATGCTGCATTTGGCAGAGATTCTTTCAAAAGAACACTCGCACGTAAGGGTTGATTTTTACATAGCGGAAAATAGAATTTATTTTGGGGAATTGACTTTTACCCATGGAGGAGGTTTTGAAAAGTTTAAACCATCACAATACGATAGAAAAATAGGGGATTTGTGGAAGATATGATAGAAAAAACAATACATATAGGGCCAATTTTTGAAGGCGGAATGGGTTCTGTTGTTCAGAGCTATATAAGATTGCTTGGCTTGCCAAGGGAAAATGCTTGGAACTCCTATAAAAGCGGATTTGTAAAATCCTTGTCTCGCTTGTTTGCAATTTGTCTTAAAATTTTATTCAAAAATCAGAAAAACATCGTTTGTTATCATATTCATTTGGCGAGCAATGGCTCTATTTTGAGAAAACTGGTAATTGCATTATGTTTAAAATTGAAAAATAGAAAAACCATTATACATTTGCACGGAGCAGAATTTCAAGAATATTACATACAAAGAATATTAGTAAGAATGTTAGCAAGAATATCTAATGCTATTGTTTGCATAACAGAGCAAATGAAAAATTTCATCGAAAAAGAAAATTTGAAATGCAGAATTTTTGTTATTCCTAACCTTTGCGAGGCAATAGCGGAAAACCCGGTTAATTTGGGAAATCGCAATGAAGAAGTTTGCATTGTTTATGCTGGGCGTTATAGCAAGAGAAAGGGCATATATGATTTGCTTGAGGCTTTTGAGATAGCGAAATTTGATATTCCTGTCCGTTTGAATTTGTACGGCGATGGCGAGGTTGAAAAGGTAAAAGAAATTGCTAAAAAATCTGCTAAAAAAGATTTGATTACCATAAATGGCTGGATAGAGCATAACGAATATATTAAAAAACTGCCGAGCTATGATTTTTTAGTTTTGCCGAGTTATGGGGAAACCTTTGGCCTGGTTTTGGTAGAAGCCATGGGTTTTGGAATTCCTGTTATTTCAACTTATGCTGGAGCTATTCCAGAAGTGGTGAAAAATGGCGAAACGGGTTTGCTTGTGAATGCGGGTGATGTTTCGGATTTGGCGCAGACAATGGAGAAACTTGCAGGTGATAAGGATTTGAGAATAAATTTGGGTAAAAATGCCTGGATGGATGTTAGAGAGAGATTTAGTTCGGATAGAGTTTTGAATTTACTGGAAGAAATGTATAAAGCAATGGAGAAGAGTAATTAGAAATGGAAGCGCATAAATACAAAAATCTCTATTTTATAGCACTGTCAATAACAATTATAGTTTTTGCTTTTGCTGATACCGTAAATAGCTTTTTAATGCCTCGCAGCGGAGGTGATGAATACCCTAAATTTTCAATATATTTCAGAATGTTCTTTGAAGTCTGCGTTGTGTGCTGGCTGATTTTTTATGGAAAATTGCATAAAAATAATTTGCAGATAGTTGCTATGCTTTTAAGCTTATTTCTTATGTATTTTTTCGGATATTGCATTTTTAGCAATAATACAGGAGGAATATCTCCGTATGAATTTATATACACATTCAATAAATATGTATTTGTGTTTGTGTGTTTCCTGTTCGTATATTCATCCATGAGAAGAATAAGTTTCTCCCATAGAAAAACGGTTTTTAAAATCTATGAACTGGTGATATACGCTTATTGTTTTTGCGCGGTTGTTTTAGGTTTTGTTTTAAAAATACCTCAATTTTTTACATACGGTGAAATTGGAAAAAGATTTGGGTTTATAGGCATTATCCCTGCGCAAAATGAGGCTTCTTTGTTTATTATTGTCGCTTTGTTCTATGGTTGTTTTGTTTACAAGCAGGAGAAACGGCTATTACCGTTAATGGCCGCTTTCATTTCCGGAATTTTACTAGGAACAAAAGCCGCTTTTATGGCTAGCCTTATAATTCCGGCTTGGTTTATGCTGAAATTTTATCCGAGAATAGGAAGAGCGGTCGTAATAACGGTTTTAGTTTGCGTTGCAATTATTGCAACAATCTACAGTTCTTTAATAGTGGAATATCTTTATTCTCTTGAAGTTCTATCCTATTTCATTTACAGGCTGGATAAGGGAGTCGATATTTTATCTGTGTTTTTGAGTGGCAGAGATACATTTTTGGAAGACAGGTTTTTTTGGAATTTATCTTTATACGGCAATATAAATTTTCTGTTCGGTGGCGGAAAACTGACATTAATAGAGATGGATTTTTTTGACGCTTTTTTGGATTTTGGACTGCTCGGTTCGGTTATTTATCTTATGGTTTATTTTATTATGTTCGGTAATATAAGTAAAGAGTATAAATTTTTCTTTTCTCTTTTGTTTTTCTCAGCAGCGGCTCTAGGCGGGCATATTTTTTGGAGTGCGGTTAATAGTATTTATATATCTCTATTCATCTGCAAATCGAAACCGGATATAGGAGGGATAGCTTAATGCCCAAAATATCTGTTGCCATGGCCGTCTATAACGGTGAAAGGTTTTTGCGAGAACAGCTTGATAGCGTTTATGCTCAAACTATTGCTCCTTTTGAAGTAATTGCGGTAGATGACTGTTCCTCGGATAATTCATTTGTCATTTTGAAGGAATATGCGCAAAAACATGGTTTAAAATATATGCAAAACAAGCAGAATTTAGGAGCGAATAAGACTTTTGAGAAGGCGATATTTTTGAGTTCCGGTGATTTTATTGCTCCGTGCGACCAGGATGATATTTGGGCGGAGAATAAACTTGAGGAGTGCCATAAAGCCATTTTAGATCTGCCGATAGATGAGCCGAATACAGTGATTTGTTCATCAATTTATATGGATGAAAATAAAAAAACAATTTATAAAGATATTTCGAAGAGGAAAATTTATAGATTTCAAGATTTTTTTCCATATTCGTATGTAGCTGGAGCCTGCTCTTTATTCAATTCTGCTTTAAAAGATAAGGTAATTCCGTTTAGAACGGCAATGAATTATGATGCGGAATTGGCAATGATTGCTGATTTAATAGGCAACAGAATTCAAATTTCTACAACTTGGCGTTTTTTTAGGCTTCATTTTGATAATTTAACATCTGCGCTTAGGAATAGAGGATTTATGGGGAAGCAGAGATTTCGTATCCATCATTGTCTGTATAAAAATCATTTGCGAAAGAAATGGTTGGATTGCTATATGGAAGTTATAGAAAAATACGAGCTTAATGTTGAATCTGGGAAAATGGAATTCATAGCCAAATTGCAAAATGCTGTACAAAAGCGTTATAAAATATTTTTTGTTAAAGAATTTTCGTTTGCAAAAAGGATAAAAATATTCGTTGCATTTTATATTTATGATTTCGTTCTAATTTTGAAGGGGGCAAGGTAATGTATAGAAAACAGATAACAATAATTGATGTTCACAACAAAAAATATTCGCACGAGGTTGTGAATTTGAGTTTCTTAATGATGCTTGCTGATAATTACGAAAGCATGTGTTATTTGGCAGAAAAATCATCCATTGAAAATATTAAAAAATTATTGAATGAATGCAATTTTCAGGTGGATAATATTAAATTTAAAAGCAAAAATTTTTCTAATATAAAGTTTCACGCCAAATTCGCAACTTTCAATTACATAATGGAAAGTTTTTGGAATTTATGCTGCTACATATTCTATTCTAACAAATCAGATGTTTTTTTCAACAGTAATCCTTTGTTTGCGATTCTATTTTTTCACCTAATTTCAAAATTTTCTAGTAAAAGAATATTTATTCTTTGTCATAATGAACTTGAAATACTGACTTTAAAAAATGCGAAACGTTCAAATAAAATTATGCAGATATATTTTAAATTTATTTTTTGCAGATTAAATTTGTCTAAGAATATACATTTTATTTTGCTGAGTGAAAATATGCGGGAATATTTCAAAACTTTGATTAATCCATGCAACAGAGAACAGATACATTCCGTAGAACTGCCACAGATTAGGCCTGAAATAAATTTTAGTGGCAAGGAAATTTCTGCATACGGCAATAAAGTTGGCATAATTAGCGTGGTAAATACTCTTAGAGGATTGGATAATTTGAACAAATTGCTAAGCAAGATTCAATTTCAAAATTTGAATATCTATGCCATATCAAGAATAGACGGAAATATTTTCCCCTGCAATAATTTTACTCTTTTGAATAAAGACAGAGTTAATATAGATAACAAAGAATATGCCGCTTATATTAAGCAAATGGACGCTACTTTGTTTATATATGATGTTGGAAGCTATAAATTGACGGCTAGCGGGTCTGTTTTGGAATCGGTTTGGCATTTTAAACCGATTATCGCTCTTAGAAACGAATACTTTTCTTATCTGTTCAGCAGGTATGGCGAAATGGGAGTTTTGTGTAATTCCATAGATGAAATCATAGATGTTTTAAACAATTTTGATGTTTTTTATTCAAAAAAAGAGTTTTATATTCAGAATATGTGCAAGGCAAGGGAAATTTTATTGCCGAAGAATCAATCTAAAGAACTTGCTAAAATATTGGAGAAAATTTTATGAATATTCTATTTTGTTTATTATTTGGTTTATGGGAAAAATTATTTGCGGAGGCATTTGAAAAATGCTCATAAAAGATATAATAAAACGGACTTGGATATATAAGCTTTATAGGCTTTTTGTAACATTCTTTCGGCTTTATTTTTTGAATAGGATTATTTCTTTTTTTCCATGTTGGTTTTTCAGGAAGAGTTACATGAAATTTTTCGGAATAAAAATCGGCAAGCATTCAAGAATTGATATGGGAATTTATATTAAAGAAGTTAGAAAATTAGAAATTGGAAATTATGTCCATATAAATCAAGGTTCAATTTTTATGTGCGATGGAGGCATAGAAATAGGAAATTGCGTTTCGATTTCGCATAGAGTTGGGCTATTCACAGGCTCTCATGACATGCAAAGCAATGACTTTGCAAATGTGTGCAGCAAAATAAAAATTGAGGATTATGTTTGGATAGGAGCAAATGCAATGGTTTTGAGCGGAAAAAGGGAAGTCACGGTTGGTAAAGGTGCTGTTATTTGTGCGGGAGCTGTTGTGACAAAAGATGTTGAACCTTTTAACGTTGTGGCTGGAGTTCCTGCCAAAGCTATAGGGAAGAGAGATGAAAATTTGAATTATTTTCCGCTTAAAGATGTTTTTTGGGGGTGGCAGTGAAATCCGCTGTTGTTTATGAGCTTCCAGAAATGAAATATCCCGAGCAGAAAGGGTTAATTTCAATAATTGTTCCTATTTACAATATCGGTAACAATCTAAGGGAATGTCTAGATAGCATCTTGGCGCAGACATTTACAAACTGGGAAGCGATTTTGGTAAATGACGGCTCAACAGATAGCACTATAGAAGTAATTGACGAATATGCAAAAAAAGATTCGCGATTTATTGCAATTCACAAACAGAATCAAGGAACGTTGCTGGCTAGAAAAACCGGTTTAGAGAATTCAAAAGGCGAATTTATAGCAAACATTGACCATGATGACAAATACCACCCTCGGTTTCTGGAAAAAATGTACGCAAAGATAACAGAAACAAATGCCGATTTTGTTTACTGCAAGTGCCAAGTTACGGATGAAAAGCATATACTTTTTGCATTTGACTGCAATTTGACCCCGGATGCCAGTGAAAATGTTGCGATAATGTTATCACGCCAAGGGCTGAATTATGTGTCATGGGATAAATTAATAAAAAGAAAAATCTATGCCAAAGTCCGTTTTCCGAATGTAAATCTTATTATAGGCGAAGACCCTGTTCAAATACTTCAAGTTGCATATCATTCAAGATCGGTGGCATTCGTTCCGGAAATTCTTTACTACCATAAGTTTTTTGAAACTTCTGCAGGTGCAAATTCAGATTCAGCCCTTTGGGTTAAAACTGCGGTTTTCATAAAAAAGACTCTTGAGAATCTCTTTAATGAAATTATTCCCAATAATGTGAAAAATGCTTTTTTTTGCGAAGTTCACCATTTTGCTACCCGCAATTATTTTCTTTCAGACAAAAAAACAAGAGCACAGTTCAGAGATGATATTGAGCCGATTTTGCCGGAATTTATAAGACAGGAAAAGAAATGGAATTTGAAAATATGCTTGTTCTTGGCAAGCAAGGGAATAGAATTTCCGTTCAAATTGCGGGAAAGCATTAGGAAATGGTCAAGGAGTTTGCAATAGAAGCCCTGCCTTGGGAATGGAAGCTCGCCGTTCTTTCTCTGTGTTTGAGAGGTTGGATATAATCCCGTTTTCTATATTACCAATATGTTTATATATAATGATGATGATTTAATTATTGGCACTCCTAGATATGAGGAGTATCAAAGGTTATTTTCCGAGGCTGGGAAACTTGCCTTTTTGGAAAATAAAAGGCTTGGCATACCGAATGTATATGTTGAAAATGACCAGATTGTAAAAGAATATTCTGATGGTCGTAAAGAAATTTTAGGCAGTGCTCCGCCGGATATAGATTATAAAGGTCCTTTAATAATAGAGTTGCCGAATGTCTAAATTAAAACGGTTAAGAATTATAGCGGGCCCTAACGGCTCGGGCAAATCCACGCTTTATGATTATTTGGTAAAAACTCATATTTTCAACAATTATTATTTCATAAATGCGGATACAATAACAAAAGATTTAATGGATTTTCTAAACTTGGCTTATTATCCTGTAAATTTTTCAGAAGCAGAGTTTTTGGAATTTTTAGAAAGATCCACTTTTCAGAGCAAGCTATCATTCAAACTTGCGAGCAAATTAAATATAGAGGGTTCGGTTGTTTCTTTGATTGACAAAAATTTTTTGGAAATTTCTTATATATCCGCTTGCTTGGCTGAATTTTTGCGGCGTAAAATGATTCTGGAATCCGATTCTTCTTTTGCTTTTGAAACTGTGTTTTCCCATCCGTCGAAACTGGATGAAATTCGCCTCGCAAAAGAGAACGGTTATAAAATATATCTGTATTTTATTGCCACAAAAGCACCGTTGGTCAATTCGGAAAGAGTGCAAGGCAGAATTAACAAAGGCGGGCATTCCGTTCTTGTTGAAAAAATCAAGGATAGATATATTCGTTCTTTGGATAATGCCTACAATGCGATGTTGCTTTCCGATAAAGCATTCTTTTTTGACAACACTAGAACAGATGTTAAATCCGAATATTCTTTTTTTGCGGAGAAAAAAGATAATTGTTTGTATATAAAAAGTGAAATTAGCATTCCGTGGTGGTTTAATGAGTATGTGTTGGGGAAAAAAAATGATTAGCGAGCTGTCAGAACAAACTTACTTTGACTGTATGAGGCCTGAAATGGTTCAGTTTTTGCCAGGCGAATACTCTAAAATTTTGGAAATAGGTTGCAATGTCGGCAATTTTCGCCAATTATGTCCAAAGCCCTGTGAATATTGGGGCGTTGAGCCTTTTGAAAAAGCTGCTGAAATTGCAAAAACGAAATTGGATAAAGTTTTAGCCGGTTTTTATAATGAGGTTGAAAATCAAATTCCTGATAATCATTTTGATTTGATAATAGCAAACGATGTTATTGAGCATATTGAGCAGCCTTGGGATTTTTTGCAATCCTTGAAAAAGAAAATGACGGAAAATGCTTCATTGGTGCTGTCCATTCCAAATGTCCGTTATTATGGAAATTTAAGAGAATTATTGCATGAAAAAGATTGGGAATATAAAAATACCGGAATTTTGGATATTACGCATTTGAGATTTTTCACGGAAAAAAGCATAATTCGCCTATTGAATGAAAACGGATTTGAAATTGAAAAGATGCAAGGGATAAATCCTGTGGAAGTTAGAAAACGAAATTTGCCTAAATATTGGCTTATCAAATTTGTCTTTGGGAAAGATATAGAATTTTTGCAGTTTGGAGTGAGGGTTAAAAAGCTATGATTTTCAAAAAAATTCTTGATAAAATCAAAAATCATTCATATAATAAAAAATTTTTCAAAACTTGGAGCATGAAGAATAAAAATAATTTTACCGTTCCAGGAACTATTTTCTCAGTGGACAAAATTGAATCTTTGAATCGCCTAGAAATAGGCGAGAAAACCTATGGAATAATCAATTTTCATGATCTTCATACATCAGGCAATATACTAAAAATTGGTTCCTATTGCAGTATTGGCCCCGGAGTATTTTTCATGCTTGGGGCAGAGCATAATATTTCTGCAATATCTATTTATCCATTTAAAGTTATGCTATATGGAGCTAAAAAAGAGGGTATGTCAAAAGGCGATATTGTAGTGGGACATGATGTGTGGATCGGGATGGATTCTAAAATTCTAAGTGGAGTTCGCATAGGTCAAGGTGCTATTGTTGGAGCAGGTTCTGTAGTTACGAAAGATGTTGAACCTTATTCCATTGTTGGCGGTAACCCCGCAAAATATATTCGCTATAGATTTCCGGAAAATTTGAGGAAGAGATTGTGCGAGCTAAATATAATTGAACTATTCCGTTCCTTTTCAGAAAAAAATATGAATTTGGTTTACGCACCCCTTACAGAGGATATTTTAGAAAAATTACTGAGGGTCAAGAATGATTAACAAGCAATCGGAACAAGCCTAGGAGAGCAAAAATGAAAATTTTTCTGACTTTTTTTCCTTTAAGTGAGAATGAACATTTGGCAAAGGATGTAGGCATAATTCCCAATATTTTAGCTCGGGAATATGGTTATGATTCCTATTTGGCAGTTTATGATATGGGGCAAAATTTCGAGCATTTAAATTCTATTGCTAAAAATTTAAAAATTTGGTATATAAAATGTCCCAAAAAACCAAAATTCAGCAGAATTTCTTTGCAATCAATTTTATTTTTTATAAAAAATGCCCGCAAAATAGATGTTGTTAATTTTTACCATTTAAGCAAGGAAACGAAAATTTTGTCCGTTATTTACAAATTTTTCAATAGGAGAGGTTTGGTTTATATAAAAGGAGATGTCAATATTGCATTTGAACAAAGTGTCAAAAAAGAAAAATCGTTTACATTTAAAAATATTCCATATTTTATATTGAAAGCGTTATTTAAGAATACTCTTAATTTAATATCCGTTGAGCGGCATAGGAGCATGGATATCTTCAAGGCTAATTTTCCTGAATACAAAGGTAAAATTTTCCATTTGCCGAATGGAATAGATTTAAATTTTTTAAGAAGCATTGGTTTTGAGCAACCTAAAAAAGCAGATAAAGAAAAAATCATAATCACTGTCGGCAGAATTGGAATTATTGAGAAAAACAACGAGATGATGCTTGAAGCCTTGAACGGCTTGGATTTGAAGGATTGGAAATTTGTTTTTATCGGGCAGATTTATGATGAAACCAATATCAAGCCAAAAATAGAGCAATTCTATTTGGATAATCCTAACCTAAAGGATAAGGTGGTTTTTGCCGGTAACATAATAGATAGGGCAGAGCTTTATAATTATTATAAAAAGGCAGCATTTTTTTGCCTTACTAGCATTTCTGAAAGCTGGTGTATTGCTCTTTCTGACACTCTTTATTTTGGTTGCGAAATAATTAGCACTAATGTTGGTTGTTTTGATGATATTACCAAAAATGATTTTGGATATGAAATTAAAAATACAAATGAATTGAGAGGTATTTTTGAAAGAATTATGAACAATCAAATTGATCCGTTGCAAAATTTCGATAAAATAATTGAAAGAAGCAAGGAGTTTGATTGGCACTATCTTTGTGAAAAATTGCATAAAATGTTGCAGGAGAGAATATGAATTGCATAGCATGTGGAAAAAAATTAGATAATGCCGAAAATCTTTCGGTTCAAGGCGATATTTTTACAGATAGAAAATATTCTGTAAAAATTTGCGAATGCGGCTTAGGGACAACAGAAATAACTGAAGATAGTCTTGCCCAGGAAATTAACGACGCAACGTATAATGATATTTCGTGGAGAATAGATATTTATTCTCATAACTTACGTGGCCATTTTAAAGCTCGTTATAAAAATATAATGAAATCAATAATGGCTCAAGAACCACCGGGAAGAAAAGTCCTTGAAATAGGTTCCAATGTAGGCTATACATTAAATTTAATAAAAAATCAAAATTTTGATGTAATTGGTTGTGAATTGAATGATAAATGCAGAGAGGTATCTAAATTATTGTGGAATATTCCTGTTGAGAGAGATTTTTTTGAAATAAATGAAAAATTTGATGTGATAATTATCTGTGATGTTTTGGAACATTTACCAGATCCTGTGTCGGCACTAAAGAAAATTTACTCGTTACTGAATAAAAACGGATTGTTGTTCATTCAAGTACCAAATATTGCCAGTAGAAAATGTCGAAAGCTAAAAGAAAAATGGAACTTATGGTGCGTTCCTGACCATAGATTTCATTTTACGCCAAGTAGCATTTCCGCTTTGTTAAACAAGAATAATTTTTCTGTAGAATTTTTAAATGTTATAGTTATGTTATCAGAAAGCCCTTTATTAAAAATTCGCCCTAGAAGATTTATTTTTCCATTGCTGAGAATTTTGGATTCTTTTGGTTCATGTGATACATATCGTTCTTATTCTATTTCAAAATCAGAGCTGAATGGCTCTGGGAAAAATGAGCAAAAAGGCAATTTAATGAGAATAATAGCGAGAAAAGTAAGTGATTAAAGTAGGAAAAACATGAATGCGCTTAAAATAAAGAAATAACGTGTTATTAAGGTTAGTTATAAAGCGGATTAACCTTTGCCCTCACAAAATCAAATAAACGATTCCTCTCATTTTTTGTCAAAACCAAAAACAGCGAAGATGGAACAAACATAACCAAAAAGCACGAACAACTCGCAAAAAAACCGAAAATACCGGTTAAATAATTGCCAACAATAAAAGGCAAAGGAATGGAAATCGAGCCAACAGCAAGACATTTAACCAAAGATTGTCTAACCAAAGTTCGAATAGAAAAGCCGGTCAATTTGCGGAGTGAAAATATGGCATAGATAATCCTGAAAAAATTAACCAGTATAATTGAACATATATGTCCAATCGGAGAAAAATGCAAACTAAAGTATGTTAATGGAAACATCATAATAAGCATAAAACTGTCTATAATGCGAAATTTTTTGTTTCTACCTGTTGATATTATTCCGTGCCAAACTGGCATAAATGTAAAGTATAAAATTATATTTATTATGTTCAGTTGACAAAAAATCCCTGCGTAATCAGGAACAATTTTTAGCCAAACGTCTAATACAAAATCTATTTGCAAAGCGAGCGGTGCCATAACCAAAAAATTTAACAGAAAACAAAATTTGCTCGAGCGGATAACCATTGAATAAAAATAATTCATTTCGCCCTTTGACAGAGATTTTGTTATTTGAGGAGCCATCGCTGCGAAAAAATTTGCCGTGAATTGATTTGCTGCCGCCATTACCCGTTCGGAAACGCCATTGGCCGCATTCAGCAGAATCCCATAAAAACGATTTATCAGAATTGTTCCGCCTTGTACCGCTAAAACAGCGGAAATGCCTCCTAAAAACTCATAGCTGCTAAAAGCCATCCTCTCCAAAAACAGCTTTTTATCCCAGAACCACTTAAAATGAGTTTCGGGAAAATTTTTATGGCAGTAAATCTGGTAAAAACCGACCATAACAATATAAACGGCAAACAACAAAACAGAAAAAAACTTCAATTTATCAATAGGAGCAAAGCTCAATGAAATTGCAACCGCCAATTTAAATACGGCATCTGCAATCGCTGCGTAGGCATATACTTTCATTCGTTCGTGGGCATTTATGGTGACCATATAAGGCAATTGCAAAATGCCAATGCAAGCGGTAAGGATAGTGAACTGATAAACAAAATTAGCCGCCCCCATTCTCTCTTCCGGTATAACGAGCTGCGTATTCAAAAACCACAAGCCAACCGTTTCGCCCAAAACCAAAATGAGCAGTGCTGTAAAAATATGAATAACCATGCTCAAGCTGAATGTTTTTTTCAACTGCTCAAAATTGCCCTTGCCCAAATCAAAAGTGAAAAAGCGGCTCGTTGCGCTGCTCATAGCATTTTGTATAAAGCTGAACAGAACTATAACCCCGCCAACAACATTGTAAATGCCGAAATCGCTAACGCCGAGCTGCGCCAAAACCTCCCTGCTCGTGTAAAGCCCCACAAACAGCAGAAGAATGCTCCTGAAATAAAGAAACATCGTGTTTTTCGCTATGCGCTTGTTGTTTTCGTGAGATGAATTCGACATTTGAACAATTTAGAAATTTTCTATTTTTTCTCAATGCTTCGCAAACTTCCATTTTCCGGTGTGCAAATGAATGAGAATGAAAATTTAGAATTCAAATCCAGTTTCAATAATGAAGTTATAGAAACTTTAACGGCTTTTGCCAATGCAAACGGCGGGAAAATTCTAGTGGGGGTTAATGATAAAGGCGAACCCCTTAAAAATTTTGAAATAGGAAAGGAAAGCGTTCAAAGATGGCTCAATGAAATCAAACAAAAAACAGAGCCGTCCATTATTCCAGATGTGAATGTGGCTAAACTTAAAGGCGTAAATGTTGTTGAATTTTCCATAAAAGAGTTTCCTGTAAAACCCGTTGCTTGCAGAGGCAGGTATTTTAAGAGAATAAATAATTCAAATCACAGACTGTCCATTTCTGAAATATCGGATGTGTATTTGCAAGCTATGCAATATTCGTGGGATTCGTATCTTTATAATGGCGCAAATCAAAATGACTTAGATATTTCTTTAATCAGGAAATTTACGGAGAAAGTAAATAGGAATGGAAGATTTTCATTGCCTGCGGAACCTTTTGAAGCATTGAAAAAACTAAATATGATAAAAAACGGCTATCCTACCAACGCTGCAATGATCTTATTTTCAAAGCAAGATTTAAAATATAATGTACATATAGGCAGGTTTAAAACACCCTCTATGATCATTGACGACAAAATGATTAGCGGAGATTTGTTTTCTGTTGTAGCTCAAACAATGAGAGTAATAATAAGCCATTTAAAATTTGCCTTTGAAATTTCCGGTAAAAAAATTGCTAGAGACGAAATCCCGGAATATCCTTTGGATGCAATTCGTGAAATTTTGCTGAATACTCTGATTCATAGGGATTATCAAAGCCCAACCGATGTTCAGATAAAAATTTTTGATAATGAAATAAGATTTTTCAACCCAAGCGGCTTATTTGGAAATATTTCCGAAGAGGAATTAAAAACAAACAGTTATTCGGCAAGCACAAGGAACAAGCAATTAGCGGAGGCATTTTATTTAACGCATGATATAGAAAAATACGGCAGCGGTTTTATTCGCGTTAGAAAAGCGATAGAAACGTATCCCACAATGGAGTTTAATTTTTATGCTGCTGATTATGGTTGCGTGTCGGAATTTAAATACTCGGAACAAAAGAATAAACTTTTGGAAAATGAAGTTATTTTTGATATTTCCATCTTTGAGGATGATTTGTGGCTTGGCACTGTAAACGCCGAAAATGGCACTGTAAATCCCGAAAATGGCACTGTAAATCCTGAAAATGGCACTGTAAATCCTGAAAATGGCACTGTAAATCCTGAAAATGGCACTGTAAATATAAGTTTGTCAGACAGAATTTTAAATCTATTAAGAAAAGAACCTAACAAAACCCAGCTTGCCATATCCGAAATGCTATCGGTATCAAGGAGAACTGTTAGTCGTGAAATTAAAAAGCTACATGAAAATAAAGTTATAAAACGTATCGGTTCTGACAAAAACGGTTATTGGGAGATTTATCCATAATGCTTGCAACCACAGAACCAAAGAATGTATATATAGACTTTAGCGAGGAAAAAATTGAAAAAGCCTTGTTTTTGGATATTGACGGAGTAATTCAGCCATTCACGGAACATCGTTTTGGACATGTGAATGAAGAAGATGATATGGAACGGTTATTCAAAGAACTGGAAGATGAATTTAAAGTTGATTATCGCAAGTTTAATAGATACGATGTTGCTGCGGCGTATTACGACTGGGACAAAGATGCCGTAGAGGAGATAAAGCGGATTCTTGATGCAACCGGAGCTAAGATTGTTGTATCAAGCTCTTGGAGAAGCGGAGCAACGGGCGATTATTTTCCATTCTTGTTGCGCATACATGATTTGCAAAAATATCTTTACGGTTATGCTCCGATTTTTTTTGAAGGGTTGCCCAAATATGATGGTATTAAATATGTTCGTTCTATTGAAATTCTGGAATATTTAAGAATGCACCCGCATATAAAAAAATGGGTTGCAGTTGATGATATGGATTTATCTAAAGATTTTCCGGAAAATGCCGTTGTCACCTATCCGAAGATCACGCCCGACGATGCGGATAGGTGTATTGAGATACTTAACAGAGAATGCCCTTGACGACCGAATTCATACCTTCCAATAATGCAAATCCAGCAAGTACGCAAGCAATTCCTTTCCCTCTGTGTTTTGCGAAAGCTCTTCCACCAGCGGCAAATAACGGCGCATTCTCTCGTTTTGCTTTTGCCCCAAAAATCTGCGCTCCCTGTCCAGCTTTGCTTCTGCTCTCTGGCGAATGCGGCTGGCCAGTTCGTCTTC
>Ga0182466_16276_pt1 | contig 18316 bp, 17 predicted proteins | sample TergutMp193P3_FD_120795 | JGI IMG/M metagenome (GOLD analysis project Ga0182466, IMG submission 120795) | reverse complement strand
TTGCTCTTACCGTCGTTTTCGTCTATACAACGGAACTCGGCAATGCCATCGGTCGAGGTTATGCGCCAATGTCTAATCGCTTTGCAAACAGCGTTTTGATGTATTCGGGGCTATATTTTCTGATTGCGGTTCCGGTGCTGATTATGCAGAGGCAATACAAATCCATTCCCAAACTGCATTTTTACCTAAAAGGTTTGGCGCTGACGGTGGCAATCGGCATTACGGATGTTTTTTCGTGGCGTAACTATGTTGATTTATCTTCTTTTTCGCATTCCGAAAGAGTTTATCTTGGCAAATTTCTATGGTGCAACCGTGGTTTGGTTATTGAACTGCCACTGCTCTTGCTCTTGCGTTTTTGTGTGGACAAACAGCAAAAGGGGTTCTACGGTTTATGCCGTGGCAACCATCATATAAAAGCCTATCTTTGGCTGTTTGTGCTGGTGCTGCCCATTCTCATCGGTGTTTCGTTTACCGACCGTTTTCAAACTTACTATCCGGTGGGCAAAGTGTGGCTATATGGAGACGGTTTGTTCGGCTACCCTGCGTGGGCGAATTTACTGGCACTTGAACTGGTATATTTGGCGAGGTTTCTGATAGTGGAACTTGTTTTCCGCGGGGCGCTGGTTATCGGTATGAGTAAGGTTATTGCGCGCTCGGCGGTGCTGCCGATGGTGGCTGTGTATGTGGCTCTGCATTTCGGCAAACCGGTTCTGGAAACTATTTCAGCAATCGGCGGCGGTTTCTTCCTCGGCGTGTTGGCGTATCAAACCAAACACATCTGGGGCGGGGTTATTATTCATATAAGCATTGCTTTTGCTATTGAAATGGTGCGGCTGGTACAGTATTATATTTGGGGATGGTAGAAACTGGGGGTCGGATTACAATATTGAACGAAAAGAAACGGCTGAAAATATAGTTAATTTCTAAATTACCGTTCCGTGACGGAACTCACCAAACAGAAACTCGCAAAATTCAGGCGAAACAGACTTGCTTGGGTTTCTTTTGTAATTTTGGTGACTGCATACCTGCTTTCGCTCACAAGCCCTTGGCTGGCGAACGATAAACCTCTGTTTTTGAAGTATAACAGCAAATTCTACTGTCCCGCGCTTTTTCATTACCCGCAAAACGAATTTTACGGCAGCTACGCAACCGAGCCTGATTACGGAGAATTGATTCAGTATGCAAAACAAAATTCCGTTGATGTTTTTGCCGTGTTCTCGCCTATTCCCTGGAGCCCGGTAAAATCGCAATTAACCATAAGCGGCGCGCCTCCATACCCGCCTTCCGCCCAGCATTGGCTGGGGACGGATGCCCACGGGAGAGATGTTCTGTCCAGATTAATCCACGGATTTAGAATTTGCATGAGCTTTAGCATATTGCTTTCTTTAATCGGGACTTTTTTGGGAATTGTCATTGGCGGGGTTCAAGGGTATTTCGGTGGAAAAACGGATATTATTTTCCAAAGGCTGATTGAAATCTGGGCTGCGCTTCCTTTTTTATACGTGGTTATTTTGCTCGGTAGCATTTACGGGCAGGGTTTTTGGCTTTTGGCTGCGATTATGGCGGCGTTCAGTTGGATTGGCCTTAGCTATTATATGAGGGCGGAATTTTTCAAAATAAAGAATATGCAGTTTGTGAAAGCGGCCACGGTGCTCGGCCTTAGCCATAAAAGAATTTTTTTCAAGGAAATCTTGCCGAATGCTTTAACGCCGGTTATTACACTTTTTCCGTTTTCGCTAATCGGCGGAATTTCCGGATTGACATCTCTTGATTTTCTCGGTTTTGGCTTGCAACCTCCAACCCCCTCCTGGGGAGATTTGCTCTCACAGGGTTTGGCGAGTCTTTATGCTCCTTGGATTGCGATTTCCACAATAGCTGCGCTTTTTATAACCCTCATGCTTGCTTCGTTTATAGGCGAGGGAATCAGGGATGCCTTTGACCCGAAATCAGGTGATAGGTATGAATGAATCTATCTGGCAATAACGCGATTTTCCCTTACAGAGCCGTTTGAAATTTGCACTACATAAATACCGTTTGGAATACTCTGCAAATTTATGTTGAGAGTTCCGTTATCACTTCGCTCTCTGATAAGTAATTTTCCATTTGTAGCGTAAACGGAAACCTGTATAGTTTGAGAGCCAAAAACCTGCAAGGAATTTTTGCTCTGCACAATCTTAAAATTCCGAATTTCCCGTTGTTTTTTTACAGGTGAAGAACCACCCCTTTCCACAAATTTGGATAACAGCCTTATATAAGACAATTGATAGCCATTGCTCGGTTCTGATATTTGCCACGTATTTATAGGCCAATCGTGGTTTATATCCTTGTACATTTTTGCCGGCGGTTCATTTTGCGGAATACTTACCAAGTTGCACCTTGCATTGTTAGCAGTAGAACCGCAAGAAGACGGGCAGCAATCAGCTAATTCGTAAGTTTCATTTGGCCCTCCGGGCATATAACCTGGTGCGGGGCCGGGCTGTTCACTTGTGGCAATGCCCCATTTGATACTGTTTTCCGAAAACCATGTATGATAAATGCTGGTTAAACTTTTTGAAGCCCCGTAACTTTTCATATTGGTTAAATAAACCATATTAAAGGGATTTACACCGTGAATGTAATGCAGATAATTTTCTGCTATATCTTTATAACCTGTACCTGAGACAATATCCCATTTATAAAAAGTCAAACCGTAGTCTGCTTTTGCCTTGTTTGAACCCCATGAATATTCCTTTATATAAGAGAGGTAACCGTCACTTGGATATGCACCGTAAAAATCGCTTGTTTTTTCAAAGGCTATTCTTAACTTGTTTTTTATTTCGCTTTTCAGAGAAGCATTTACGTTGGGGTTCTCCAAATATCTCATATACAATAAATGTGACGAATGCCTGTATTGATCCATGTAATTATTCCATGCGTACAACGGAAATTTCGTTATATTGTTTTCCACAATGGTTAAGAACGAATTTTCCCCGGTTAGTTCATAGAGATAGTAAGCCGCAGTAGCGTAATTTTCAATTCTGGCGGTTGTATGTTCATCATCGGTTATTTCCTGATCGCCGGAAGCCAAACCCATATCATAATTATTATGAAAAATAGAATCGGGGTATGCAACCGCCCAATCCCATGCTTTGATAGCAGCGGCCTTTAGTTTTTTTGCATAATCAGTTTCGCCACGCGAGCCAAAAAAACGGGAAGCTATGGCGAAGGCCTTGGCTGCTCCAAAAGTGGCAGTTGCATTCGCTGGGCCATAATAACTTGAACTTTTTACAGAAGAAGGTGGCGAGCCGGATGCCAATCCTTGAACGCTTAAAACAGAGCCATCTTCATTTTGCATTTTCAAAAGCCATTCTATTCCCCATTTTGCCTCGTCTAAAATATCTGGAGTTCCGTTGCCCGATTCGGGAATACCGTAATCGTCCGAGAAAGCATTCGGATTTTCTTCAAAGGCGAATAGCATATTTTCCACATAATCGGTTGCCCACTTTGTGTATTTATTGTAATCGCCCGCATCAAACCAACCGCCGCTCAAATCCCTTTCTGTTGAAGCATCATTTTTTGCGCTGAATGACCTAGTTTGCGCATCTTGCGAAAAATTAAAACCGTCTGCCCAGGATTCGCCAGCATACTGGCTAGGCTTATCCGTGCCGGCACGTTGGTAATAGAACATTTTAACCGCAGCTTTGAGCACATCATTATACACATCGTTTGCTATAGAAAAGGAAAATGAGCGAAGATTATTTGTTTGGTCTAAAATATAATAACGCCCAGGTGTTGTTACGCTCGAAAAATCAAAATGCCAAATTTTGTCGCCGGAGGCTCCGTCTGTTTGCTCCAAATTAAAAGCTACCGGTGCACCGCTAAAAACCGCGCTCCCAGAAACCTCGTTTACGACATGAAAATCTGTCCCCGGATTATAAGAACTTGGTGCATCAAAGCCCTTTTGCGGGGCTCTGATAACCGCTGTTTTATTTGCCTGTTCTCTATAGCCGAATTGGTCTATCACTATAGAATTGCTTAAAATTTGGGAAAATCCGAGGGTGATGGACAGGAGGACTAGAAGGAGAGGATACATATATTTAAATATATATTTTTTTTACAAAATACTAAATTTCCACTATGTTTTTTCCAATATTAGCTCTCATTCTCGGTAATTTGCCCAATTTTTTGGCTAAAATTCTCTTTGAATTGCTTTATCCCGTTTATTTGTTCAAATTTAGAAAAGAAAGGAATTACATTTCAAAGCGGTTAAAAAAGGCAAATTTGCAAATAAAACCAAAAGAAGTGTATAAAAATCTTTTTCTCAACGGTTTAGACAGTTTAAAATTTTTGCGGAATAAAAAAATTCCTGTAAAATTTGAAAATTTTGATTTAGTGCAAAACAAATCTATTGTTTTTGTAAGTATTCATCTAGGAGCATTTGAGATTCTGCATAGGGGATTGGCCAATTCAGTTGAGAGTGGGGAATTGAAATTGGAGAGTTATGTTAACTTAATAGTTTCTGAGTTTAGGAATAAGAAATTGGATGAATTTCTCAATTCGGTTAGGAAGGTGCGGCGTATAAAAATTGTAAAAGATTTTAATGTTTCGCGAATTTTGAAAAATATCATTCGCAGTAAGGAAATTTTGGCAGTGATGGCAGACCAGTCAAAATATGGCGGGGAAAATTTTGAAATTCTAGGGCAAAGCGTTCCTTTATTTTTAAAGTTGCCGATAACGGCGAATAAACTGGGTGCGAGTGTTGCGTTTTTTAGAACTTTCAGAAGGAATGGGAAGCATACGATAAGGATTGAACATATTTATGAGCCGTTTTCAAAGATAAATCCGGCGGAAATTGCGAAAATTTTTGAGAGCTGGATTCTGGAGTATCCTGAGCAGTGGGTTTGGAATTATTCTACACACGCGCTAAACTAAACACAAGTGATCTATTAATCTGGTTTTCCCAAAATAGCAGGCGAGTAAAATAGCAACATCTCCCGAAACCTTCGTTTTCACAGGCATCAAGTCATTTTTATCCACAATTTCAACATACTGAATTTTCCCGCCCGCCCGCTTTATCCTTTCTTTAACAACACCCTTTAGCTTTTTAGCAGAAATCACGCCTTGCATATACAATTTCTTCGCCTCCAAAAGCCCAGTATAAATCGAACTTGCGGCGGCTTGCTCTTTTGGGCTTAAATATTCGTTGCGGCTGGACATGGCAAGACCGTTTTTTTCCCTTATCGTTTTTGCCAATATGACTTTTACGGGAAAATTCAGATCATAAACCATTTTGCGAATTAAATGGAGTTGCTGAAAATCCTTCTCGCCAAAATACGCTCTGCTCGGCAGGGCTATGTTGAAAAGTTTTGCCACCACGCTGAGAACTCCAGTAAAATGCCCGGGGCGGTAAGCACCGCAGTAAAGGTTTTCCAGCGCGGGGTTATGTACAAATGTTTGCAAAGGCAATGGATACATATCTTTTGGTTCTGGCGCAAAGACGATGTTCGCTCCGGCTTCACCGCAGAGTTTTGCATCTGTGAGCAGTCGGCGTGGATATTTTGCAAAGTCTTCATTTGCTCCGAACTGTACGGGATTTACAAAAATGCTGACTATGGTGATGTCATTATCTTTTGCAGATTTTTCAATCAGGGAAATATGCCCTTTGTGTAAGGCACCCATAGTTGGAACCAAACCGATGCTCTTCCCCTGAGCGAGCATTTTTTTTGAAAATTTTTGCAACGTGAGCAAACTGTATATTATTTTAACTTTTTCGGTATTTTTTCGCATGTGTTTTCCAGAGGGCAAAATGAAAAGACAGCAGCAGTGAAAAACGGCATCCAAAACACATAACAAACGTATATTGCCACCGAATGCCATAAACTTTTAGAAGCCAGCATCGGTAACTTCATAAAGTAAAAAGCCGTATCCAAAACAATTAACAAAATAACAGAAAGCAAACTGACCGGAATGGTTTTACGAACTCCGTTAACTATTGCTCCGGCGAGTGTCTTTTTATTCTTTACATCACTGCGAATTTGATGGCTAATCATAATAGTCAGATGAAAAGTATCCGCAAAAAGTAATGAGATTAACCCCGCCCATGCTAAATATGAAACATTTAGAAACAACAACCATGCCGAAAGAGAATAACCCAAAAGAATGAGAGGCAGTATGGATTTTACAAACAAATTGCGTATAAAAAAGAAACATGTTATCGCTATTATAAAAATACATGCCAAAACAATTTGCATCACGTCATTATACATTCCAACGACGGATAAGAACAAACAATTAAGGAGCAAAAAGAAAAACCAAAACAAACCGCATTTGAAACCGAAAAAAATCCATCGGAAAATAAACAACGCCAAAACTGCAAAAACTATTCCATAGCTTTCAATTATTATATGGAAATCATATTGCCTAAGAACCGCCATAACATCTTTTACTTGCGATGAAAGAGTCCGTATTGAAACTAAAACGCCATCTATATTTAACAAGGCTATTATGCAAAGCATAATAGCAAATAAAATCTCTAAGAGCCTGAAGCGAATAGAATATTCCGAAAGCTTCTGTACCAACGCTGCTTTTTTTCTTAAATCCATTTCCGCAGTAAAGATAGTAAATTTTCCACGCTTAATTGCCCTGGAGCTAGAGCCTCGCCTATTGAGGCGTATGTTAAATTTGCACCTTCCTTTAGAGAACGAATGCGGCTCTCTTTGCCGTACTCTCCCATCGCGAAGGCGGAAAAAAGTTCAAATTTTTTTCCGTATTTTTTTGCAAAATCGTATAGAGGCTGAACTTCGCTTTTTGAACGTGCCATAGCAGCGACCTTGCAGCCGCAAATCCCCGATTTTAGGCATTCTTCGGCGAATTCGTCCAATTCATCTTCATTTGGAACTCTATCGAGCAAATGCCATGAACATATTATTTTTGGATAGTTCTTTCGGGGCATTCCTCTTTCCAGGTCTATCCAGTCTAAAATTCTACCACCGCTCAAAATTTTTTCAAATAATTCACTTCGCTCGCCGGCCCTGCTGTTTTCCCATCTTCCTCCATCCCTTTCCAGGCGAATCGTACCAAGGCGAAGAGCTTGGGGGTTAAGTTCAAAGACCTTTTGCGAAAGGTTGTTCCATTCGGAAACATCTCTGAACAAATCATAGCGGATTTCCAAAACTGCGCATTTTTTAATTGCAACGGCTTCTGCTCCCGTGCCGTTTGCAAAAGCGTTTTGCAAAACTTCTGGACTGACTAGGCCCGCTATAAATTGTAATTTCGGTTTAAGCATATCGTAAAATATACTATATTCCTTTACGTGGCAAATCCATTAGGCGTATTTTTTTCAAGGCTCGCTCCGGAAGAAAAACGGTTTATAAAGAAAATAGGGCTTTTTTCGGTCGTTTTGCTAATCGCAAGCGGGTTTGCCATGTTCTTTTATACAAATTTTAAAAAAGAAAAAGCAGAACAATCGGAGCAATCAGAACAATCAGAAGCTTCAATGGATTCCGTCGCAGCGGCTCTTGAAATGCCGCCGGAACCGGAAGTACCGGAACACATAGAAGAAGAACTGCCGTCCGAAAATTCTCAAGATTTGTTTGCCGATGATTTTGATGGGCAGGCGCATTTACAACTGATGAGACAAAATGTGAAAGAATATAACTACCAAATGGCTTATAAACATGGACTCAAAATTGTCGGTTACCTGCGCGATGTTCCCGAACTCGCTGCGGAATGGGGGCATATTTTGCTGGAAGCCGGTAAACCTCAAGATGCTGTTTCCGTTTTGCAGAAAACCGACGCTGCCGTGGATTTGGCTTTTGCCATGCACCGATCCGGAAACACGGAAGATGCTATTCAATTTTTAGATGACAAATTGAAAAGCAGCAATGATGCGAATTTACTCACTGTGAAGGCTGCCATAATTGGAGAACATCCCGATACAACTAAACGTGCCGCTGCCGCCCTGATTTTCAAGAAAGTGTTAAAAATCAAGCCATTATTGCCGGAGGCGAATTACCAATACGGTAGATTTTTAATGCAAAAAGGCGATTATCAAGATTCCAAAGTCCATTTGGAACGAGCGCTGAAGGTAAAACCGGATGAACCGCGTTACATAGCAAGGCTTGGCATGGCGGAATTTTATTTGAAGCACGATTCAAATGCGGAAAGCCTTTATAAAAAAGCCCTGAAAATAAATCCCTACGACTACAACACCTGGTTCAATTTGGGCGAGCTTTATTTGAGCAGAGCAAATGAAAGTAGCTACTCTCATGAAATTCAGCAAAAAACACAGAAAGCTTTTGAAGCATATTTAAAGGCAATAGAAAACGATTCACTGCATACAGGAGCGCATTATCGCATTGGCCTTATATTAAACGGAAATGGAGGATATAAAGAGGCGGTTAAACATTTAATTATGGTTTTGGAAAAAATACCGGATGACATTCCGTCAATGCAGCAACTGAGTGTAGCTTATGCACAACTTGGTGACACAGCAAAATCTATTGATTATTTGAATAAAATCTTGCAAATAGATCCATTTAATAAAATAGCAGCAAATGAGTTTAACAGAATCAGGGAACAAAAATAAATCGAGGTTCAACAGTATGAAAGGTATCGGTAATATTACAAAAAGAAATCTGGTGAGCGAAATTTCGTCCAGGACAGGTTTGCCGCAAACAGAGGCAAAAAAGATAGTGGAGTGTTTTTTAGACTCCATAGCTCGTTCCTTAATTGAGGGGAACAATATTGAAATTCGCGGTTTTGGGCGTTTCAAAATTCGCAATAGAAATAGTTACAGGGCACGCAATCCCCGTACCGGCGAACCCATAGAGATAGAGGCCGGCAGAAAGCCGGTATTTGAACCCAGCAAGGAATTGAAAAAGGTGCTGAATAATTTTTGATTCACAGTCCAGACAAATACTCTTCGCACTCAAGAGCCGCTAAACAACCGGAACCTGCAGCTATTATGGCTTGCCTGTGATGCGGGTTTTGAACATCGCCTGCGGCAAAAATTCCGGGAACGCTGGTTTTTGTGCTGCCTGCCTGTGTCACTATAAATCCCTGTTCGTCAAGTTTCAATTGACCGCCTAAAAATTCCGTATTAGGGTTATGCCCAATGGCGTAAAAGAACCCGGAAATTTCGAGTTCCGTTTTTTCGCCTGTCAAGGTATTTTGCAAAGTTACGGATTCCAGGAGTTTGCCTCCTCTTAATTCTATTGGAATGCTGTTCCACATAACTTTTATTTTCGGATTGCTTTTTATTCTTTCCTGCAAAATCGGGTTTGCTCTGAATTTATCTCTGCGATGAATTATCACCACTTCCTTTGCGAATTTTGCAAGGTGTTCCGCTTCGCCCATTGCAGTGTCGCCGCCGCCTATAACGGCTATGGTTTTATTTCTGAATATGGGGAGTGCGCCATCGCACACCGCGCACGCGGAAATTCCTTTTTGCCAAAACTTTTTGCCGCCCGGAATATCCAGTGTTTTTGCCGTTGCACCAGTTGCAATTATAACGCTTTTTGTTTCGGTCTTTTCACCGCTTTCCAGTGTTAATGCGAACGGATGTTTTGAAAAATCCACCGAGCAAACTGTTTCCGTGACTATGCGAACGGAATTTTTCAATGACTGCTCGCGCATTTGCTCCATAAGCTCATTTCCGGTTATTCCGTTTGCAAAGCCGGGAAAATTCTCTATTGTTCCAGTGGTTGTAAGCTGCCCGCCAGCGGTGATGCCTCCGGCCATAAAACCCTCAAACATAAGGGGCACTCTCTCCGTCCTGCCCAAATAAATCGCAGCGGTATGGCCTGCTGGCCCTGAGCCTATGATTACTACTTCTTCCGGCATTTTGGGGTAAGATAGAAAATATAGCCACCTTCATAAAACCTCTCCTTCTCTCTCATAATCTTACGTTCAGCCTTATTTTGGTGGTCATAACCGCATAAATGCAAAAGTCCATGTACAAGCACTCGTTTCAATTCCCTGTAATATGTGTTGCCGTAAACAACCGCCTGTTTTTTAACCTGCCCTTCGGCTATGTAAATTTCACCAAGAAAATCCGGCTCATTCCAAACAAAAGAAAGAACATCGGTTACGTGGTTGAGTTTGCGAAAATCGCGGTTCAATTCCCTTTGCTTTACATTGTCGCAAAGAATAACGTTTGCCGATGTATTTTTTTTTTCTTTTTTTAACAGAGCCTCAGCCAAAAGCCTAAAGCGTTTTTGCCAGGGAAATTTTTTTGTTGCGGACGAAAAAAAATTACAACTCATACCACTTTTTAAACACCGCGATAATCTGCTCGGCTTGCGCTTTGCTGCTCACATTAAACTTGCTGCGCTGCTTGTATACGCCTCCCACTTTTTGATAACGCCTGAGCGAAACTTTGGCTTCGCCAAAATTACCGCTCTTGTCTTTTTCCTGATAAAAAAAAGCTATGGTTGACCAGGCACCTTTTGTGAGATATTCCTTCGCAAGCTCTTTAACCAAAACTTCGCCGTTTTCGTCCGCTTGCTCTACTGTGGGTTCTGTGTTTTCTGTTTCCATGAAAGAGAAAATAGAAATTTAAACCGCTAAAAAATTTCCGACAATCTTTTCGCCATAACTTGTGAGTATTGATTCGGGATGAAACTGCACTCCGTAAATGTGAAAATCCCTGTGCCTGATCCCCATAATTTCGCCGTCTTCAGTCCTTGCTGTTATCATTAGGCATTCCGGCATTGTACTCTCAATCGCCGCAAGAGAATGATACCGTGCCGCAGAAATTTTTTCCGGCAAACCTTCAAAAATTTTGCAGGAACAGTCAACGGAAACAACAGAAGACTTCCCGTGCATAAGCGTTTTAGCGTAACTTACGGTAGCCCCAAAAGCCTCGCACATAGCCTGATGCCCCAAGCATACGCCGAATAGAGGAATTTTACCGGCAAAGTAACGGCACGCTTCAACACACACGCCCGCATCGCCCGGCTTGCCCGGACCCGGAGAGAGAAAAATATGAGACGGTGCAAGTTCCTCAATTTCCCGAGTGTTCATCGCATCGTTTCTTATCACCTTGATATTGGGGTTTATATTCCCTATGAGTTGAAATAGATTATAGGAAAAACTATCGTAATTGTCTATTAGAAGAATCACGTCGCCCCCGCAGCTTGTTCTAAAGCATTCAAAACCGCTTTCATTTTATTTTCACATTCCGTAAATTCCTTTTCCGAAACGCTATCCGCGACAATGCCGGCACCGGAACGTACAAAAACTTTTCCGTTCTTTTTGAATGCAAGTCGAATTGCAATGCAGGTATCCATATTGCCGGAAAAATCCATATAACCGATTGCGCCGCCGTAAATTCCTCTTTTGTTGTTCTCAAGTTCGTTTATTATTTCGCAGGCCCTTATTTTAGGCGCACCGGAAAGTGTGCCCGCCGGCAGTACGGCATTAATCGCATCCAAAGCGTTTTTGCCCGGCAAAATTTTTCCACGCACCGTTGAACCTATGTGCATTATATGCGAAAACCTCTCTATGGATTTGTATTTCTCAACCTCCACCGAACCGAATTCACTTATTTTTCCCAAATCGTTGCGCCCCAAGTCCACAAGCATATTGTGCTCCGAGAGTTCCTTTGGGTCTGAGAGCAAATCCGCTTCCAAATCCTTGTCTTCCTGTTCCGTTTTTCCCCTCGGTCTTGAGCCGGCGAGAGGAAAGGTGTGTAAAATTCCATCCTGAAGTTTTATCAGGGTTTCTGGACTTGCGCCAGCAAGCTCCATATCGCTGCTGGAAAAGTAGAACATATAGGGAGAAGGGTTTATTTTGCGCAAAATACCGTAGGTTTCAAACAAACTGCCCTCAATATCCGCTTCAAGCCGGTTGGAAAGCACAACCTGAAAAATATCTCCTTCATAAATATATTTGCGGGCACGTTCAACCATTGCACAATATTCCTCTTTGCCGAACAACGCCTTGAACTTGCTCTTTATGGACAAAGGCGGAATATTCGCAGGCTCGCCGTTTTGCAATATGCTTGCAAGGTGATCAAGCTCACTCATGGCACGCCGATAATTCTCTTCAAGATTATCTGATTTTATGTTTGCGATGAGTATAATTTCTTGTTTCAGCAAATCGAATACCGCTATTTTTTCGAAGAGCATCAAATCCACATCTTTGAAATGCTCGTTGTCCTGTGCATCCAAATTCAGGGAGGGTTCCGAATATTTAATATAATCGTAAGAAAAATATCCAACAAGCCCGCCTGTAAAGGGCGGTAAACCGGCTATTTGCGGGGTTTTGTTTTTTTCTATGATTTGGTTTATGTATTCGCCGGGGTTTTCCGTGCTTATTTCCAAATCGGTTCCGTTCTTTATGGTCAATTTGCCGTTTACACAGGATATTTCCAGTTTAGGGTCATAGCCCAAAAATGTATAACGCCCCCATTTTTCCTTATCTTCCAAACTTTCCAGAATAAAGCACTGACGGCTCAAATTCTTCAGAATCTTAAACACGCAAAGAGGGTCTAGATTTCCCTGCGGAATACTTTTGGCCACAGGAATCCGCTTATATTCTTTTGCAATTTTCTTTAGCTGTTCTATATTTGGAAAATTCATTTGTTACCAATCCTCTTAAACCGCATCCTTTCAAACCATACGCCTCTGAAAGTCTGGAAACGCCAGATTTGTTTGCCTTCTATTGTAACATAATATTCCGCACGCGCACCATCGCTCCTCGTATAAAGAACCTGGTAACAATCCACGCCTTGAATACGTGCCTTTTGCCCGGTATATTTGGCGGTAGCATTCCAAGCATCGGGAACAAAAGAAATTTCCCAAACAGGTGAAAGGATTTTCAACTCCATGCTTGTGTTAGCGGAATCTATCTTTTCCGTTAAAAAATAGAGAAATTCTTCCGGTATGGCGTCATTTTCAAAAGTGGTTACGCTATAATTTTTATTGTTGCTCCAATAAATAGCAGCGGGTTTTTCCATATAATCCCTAAAACTCCATTCAACTATGTATAAACCGTCTCTAATTGTGTTCTGCCAAACCGGGTTCTCTTTAACCGCATTGTAAATTCCGGTTGTGTGCATTGAAAAAGAGGTATCATCTATTGAGCGGTATTGCAATTCCGATGAAAACTTGATGCTATCCCCTGTTTTCTGTGAATGAATTCTGGCAATCACAGGGTAGAATTTACCGTTTACGGGGAGTTCTGCTGAAAACCAAGCGTCTTCTGCTTTCGCTAAACCAGCCACCGAAACTAGAAGGCAGAAAAAGAAAAGCCTAGACATTTGCCGATGAATGAGGGATTCAACCCTCTACCAAACGGTTTGCGAGTTCTTTGCCAAACTCATGTGTGTTGTAGTAGCCGCTATCAATACGCTCTCTGGCAACAGCTATTTTTTCCTCTCTCGTTTCTGGCAAGGCGTTTGCTCTTGCCCTAACCAAAGCCTCTGCGGAGTTGTTTTTGCCTGCCTCTGTAGATATTGAAACCTTATCGGAAGATGCCTTTGCAGCATTTTCCTTTTTCGCTTGAGCAGAAGATTCTCCCGCCGAGGCCTTTTTGACCCACTCAGCCGTACCGCTTTGCACATAATTATTAGAAATTTGCATAATATTACCTCTTACGCTTTATATCGGTTAAAAATAGAAAATACTTTAGCGATTTTCTTCCTCTGCTAATAATGAAACAGCTCTTTAAAATACCTGTCCCAGTAATGCCTGTTCGTATCATAGCGAAATTTGCGCTTTTCTGCTATTTTTATATCTTTGAAATAATAAAAATCAACCTCTGCGTAAGCGGAATAAATCTTTGCCGTATCTCCGCGAAATTCTCTTAAATCTCTGACTACAAAATACGGGGTATCCAAAACATTTTCCTTGCTGGAACCTTTAATTATTTGAGCTACCATGCTTTCCAAATCCTGTTGCAAAGTGCTTTCTAAACGTTCGTGTATCTTAAAAGGAGGGTCTGCGCAGGAGGTGAGGAGAAAGGCGAAAATAATTGCTAAAAGTTGAGAGTTGAGAGTTGAGAGTTGAGAGTTTTTATTCACGACAATAATCCTAGATTTTTTATCTTCAACTCTCAACTCTCCATTCTCAACTAAAAAATGAGTCGCTGCGAAACGCCTAGAACGAATACGTCGCAGAAATTCTGCTCAGTAAACGTCCGCCACCCTGGAATGGATTGCGGAATAAAAGGTCTTCGGATACAGTGGCATCTATTTTTAGTTTTTCTTCAACATTGATTCCAAAACCAAAACCTACATTATCGTTTCTTGTTCCGTCGTTAATCGGGTTGGTTACAAAATAATTTCCATTTTCTCTACAATCTCCCTTTCCCTTAGAAGGGCATAGAATATTGTTACTAGTATATTGCGGATCTCCTGCTTTGTAATCCGCATAAGCAATGGTTTTCTGGCCGCCTACGCGGAGAACAAACCAAGGCCACCAAATATTTCTTTCAATGCCAAAACTGATTGTTCCTCCGAGCTGCCACAAACGAGTTTTACCTTTACCCCAGCCATCGTCGCCAATATCATAAAACCGAGTAAATGGATTATTATCATTATCAAGCATCAAGTACCAGTTGGAACCTGCATTTTGAACATTGTAAAAACCGGTCAGGCCAAGCCAAAAGAAACCCCTGTCAAATTTGGTGTCAACGCCCAGGCCAGCGCTAACGTCAAATTCATCACGTCCCGGAGCATTCATATTGCGAAAAGAAGCCGCAGGAATAAGGTTCCCGTTTATAGCTTCTATTCTGGAGAACATGCGAGCGTTTGCAAAGACGGAAATCAACTTGCCATCAATTAAATCGTGATCGCTAGGTCCATATTGGATACGGGCCGCACCGCCTGCAAATTCCAATTGAAAGTCGTCTGAAATTTCAATATTTACGCCAGCATCTAACTGCGCGGCTGAAACAAAGGCATCCTCAGTTATATTTCCATTGTTAGCTATGCCATCCTGGTGGGCTATATATATGTGCAAACCGAAAGCAGTTCCATCAAAATCCGCTCCCAAGAAACCATCAAAATTAGTCACAGGAATAGGAGTTTCAATATCTGGAAGAGAATTATTATAGCTTTTAGCTATTTTATCCGGAAAGTATTTAAACAATCTCTCCTCTTTGCGGCCAAAAATACCGCCTATCGAAAGAGATTTGCCTGCACCTATGTCCAGCGAGAACAAACCGCCAAACCAGGGGTCCCACGGGTCATGATTCTCACCGGTGCCAATTGAACTTGAATTTGTATAAACGCCAAGCTCGCCTATCAAGAAATTCGGATAAAGATTTATGTTAGCTGGGTTGTCAAAGATGGTAATGTCATCCCTAATAAAAGCGGAATTTTTTCCCATGGACTCTACACGGGCATTAGTTGCAAAAGCCGATACGCTGCCAAGCATAGCAACAGTGACAATAGCAAAACGCAAAGTTTTCATTTAACATCTCCATCAGAGGGTAATTCGATAATAATTTAGAAAAAAAATTAGCCGCTTACGTCTTCCAAACGCACCGAGCCCACCTTGCTTATGCCTTTTATTTCCTGTGTTACTCCGTAAAGCCTGTCAGACGCAGCCATTGTTCTTTTGTTGTGGGTAATAACAACAAACTGCGTTTGATGGCTGAAACGACGCAAAAGTCCCATAAAACGCCCTATATTGGCATCGTCCAACGGACCGTCAATTTCATCCAAAATGCAGTAGGAAGACGGTTTTACCATATAGAGGGCAAAAAGCAGGGATGTGGCGGTTAAAGCTCTCTCCCCGCCGGACAAAGCCCTGACTCCCATCATTTTTTTACCGGGAGGGCGAGCATTTATTACGATTTCTGCTTCCAGCGGGTCCAAATCGCTTTGCATGGAGAGCAGAGCCTCGCCCCCAGGCATCAAATTTGCAAATACTTCCTGATAGTTACGCTGTATTTTGCGAAAAGTGCCCAAAAAACGGTCGCGAGCTACCAAATCCAGCCTTTCCATCGTGGTTAAGAGGCTGTTTTTTGTCTTGTTCAAGTCGTTGTACTGAGTCTCTATGGAAAATACCCTTTCCTTTTCCGCCTCAAAATCCTCTGCGGCAGTAGCGTTAACAGGTCCTATAGCTTTTATTTTTTCGCGCAACTCGTGCATTTCAACATTGGCCTGATACTCATACGTTTGCAGGGGAATGAAATTTTGTTCGGCAGGCTCTTTTTCCAAATCGAATTCATGCTCCTGGAAAATTCTCTCCCTCACTCTTTCTAAAGAGTTTTCGGAAGCTTGTATTGCAAGCTCTAAGTCGAGAAATTTTCTTTCTTTTTCACGCAGGGACCGGTTTATTTCTCTGACTTCCGTCCGCCATTCCTCCATATCACCGGCCATTACATTGTACTTTTCGCGCGCAGCATCTCGCAAGCTCTCCTTTTTTACCAAAAGTTCCTGCTGATTCTCTATTCGGAGAGCCTTATCCTCAAGTTCATTTTGCAAAAGTTCCTTTTTACCTCTTATGCCGGCAAGTTCTTCGTTTCGCACAACAAGAACATTGTTCCGAGCCTGAATTTGCTCTTTAACGGAAAGCATACGGCTTTCTTTCTGAGACAGAAAAAATTTTTTTGTGCCTAGGGTGTTTGCAATTTCGACGGTTGATTCTTCCTGATTCCTTAGCTCTTGTTCCTGTTTGCGCATCTCGTTATCCATCTTTTCAAATTCACGTTCTGTCTGTTCAAGTTCTTGCTCTGTAGCATTGAGTTCGGTATTTGAATCTTTGGAATTTTTTAATTCCTGCAAACGGGTTTCGAGGGTTGCAATTTCCTGTTCGGTTTTTTCTTTCTGGGTTTTGATGGCAGAACTTTTCGCTTTGGCAACTTCCGCTTCCGAATTAGCCTTTATTATATATGCGTCTATACATTGTTTTTCTTCGGCGGAGTTTGAAATTAAGATGGATGTTTCCTGCAATTTTTCTTTTGTTGAGGTAATTTGCGAATTTATCGTGTCTATCCTCTCACTTAAAGAGGATATATCTGTTCTCAAATTTTTTATCTCTGCGTTTTGCTGTAAAATGCTGATATTCTCTTTTTGTTCCTTGCCTATTTTTGCCAGCCCGAGTGAACTGATTGCTTGGCAGTTTTCGGTGCAGAACCATATGTTTTTGCCTGAGTATTTTTGAGCGAGTTTTGCAGCGGTTTCAAAATCTTTTACCAGTAAATATTTTGAAAGCAGGGAATTTACCAGAGCAAAGGAATTTTCACTGCATTTCACCAAAGAAGTTAACGGAGCTATTATGTCGGGGTCGTCAATTTCCGCTGAACTGTTTGTTGCAATTTCCGAAACATTCCAGGCCAGCAGGGCACGTCCCGGATTTTCACGGTTCAATGTTTGCTCACAAGCTAGAACTCTCTCTTGGTTTTGCATCAAGAGGGCCTGCACCAAAGAATCAAGGCAAAATTCAATCAAGGCAGCGTATTTGTTTTCCAAAACTTCTATATGATTTGAAAGCATAGCTACTTCTTCTGCGGTTTTCTGATTCAGGAGCCATTTATTGCCTTCCAGATTTCCAAAATTTTTTATGCTTTGCATGGCTTCCAAACGGGATTCCAGGCGTGTTTTTTCACCAAGGGTTTCCATTCTTTGGTTTATCATGGAATCCAAAGTTTCATTGAGTGTTTCTTTTTCGTTTACCAAGACATTTGTACGTTCAGCAAGAACTTTGGACTTGTTTTGGCTCTCGTTTATCTCGCTTTCCTTGCTTTTTTCCAATGTTTCCAATTCTCGTATTTGAGAGTCAAAATATTGAATGTCTTTTGTAGCCTGCAGCAGCAGTTTGCTGAACATTTCGATTTCGGTGTCCGTTCTTTGCCGTAGACTTTTAAGTTTTCCTTCTGTCTGAGCGAATTGCAATCTTTTGTTTGAAAGTTCCCTATGTTTTGCACGTAAATCTTCCACCGAATTCCGCAGGTTTTGCAAAATTTCAATTTCCTTTTTATTTTGCCTTTCTACTTCCTCTATCTCCGGTGCAGAGTTTTTCAGTTCGTTTGCCAAATTTTGCATTTCATTTCTCAAAGCCTGAATAGCGTTCTCGTTTTCGCTGATTTCACGTTCGCAACGGATTTCATTTTCTTCCAGTTCTTTTTCCCTGTTTTGTAAATGAATATAGGCTTCATTCAGTTTTGCCGCTTCCGATTTTGCATCGGAAACTTCTCCTTCGCACTCTCTAAAATTTTCTTCATCGCTGGATATTAAAAGGCGTTTTTCCTCTATCTTGATTTCCAAATCGGAAAGCCTTATCCTCAAAGTTTCCATCTCGGTTTCGCTTGTGGCTTTTGCGGCGGAAAGCGTTTGCAGAGATGCTTTGCCTTCCTTGTACTTATCAAAACTTACGGATACATC
>Ga0182466_11595_pt1 | contig 18344 bp, 20 predicted proteins | sample TergutMp193P3_FD_120795 | JGI IMG/M metagenome (GOLD analysis project Ga0182466, IMG submission 120795) | reverse complement strand
CAGAAGAGGTTTCAGAATACGAGGCAAGTCTTATGACAAGATGGGATTACTATGCAACGATGAAGTTTGCCCAGAAGGAAGGCATGGAAAAAGGCATGGAAAAAGGCATGGAAAAAGGCGTGGAAAAAGGCGTGGCTATTGGCGAGGCTAGGGGCGTGGCTATTGGCGAGGCTAGGGGCGTGGCTATTGGCGAGGCTAGGGGCGTGGCTATTGGCAAAGAAGAAGGCATTTTGCAAACGGCTCGTAAAATGAAAGCTAAAGGCTTGAATATCGCCTTAATTGCAGAGATAACCGGTTTGTCGGAGGCGGAAATTGAGGGTTTGGATATTTGTGGGTAAAGGTAAGCCCTACGCAAGGAAATAATTAGGCCTATTTCCTTCCCAAATAAAATCCCGCATAGGCCAGCAGAATACCCAGAATAACGTTAAGCAAAATATTTAGAATCGCGGCCATATTGGAACCGTTTTTGAACAAATTCATGGTTTCCAAACCGAAGGCGGAAAATGTGGTAAAGCCGCCGAGCATTCCGGCAATGCACAAATCACGTGTCTCCTGCGTTGCAAATATCCTCTCAAAACGGGCGCTCAAATAACCAATTGCAAAACACCCAATTAAATTTACAAATAAGGTTCCAAGCGGAAAAACATTTCCGAATAGCATTTTTGCAAGCAAACCGGTTGCATAGCGGCAAAGCGAACCTAAGCCTCCGCCTATAAAAACCATAAAAAAGGAAACCATCTGAATTTCAATATAGAAAATTAGGTTTTTTCTATATTCCCCCATTATGGAAACACTGGAAGGCTGTTTGGACGGGCGAGACTTGAAAATTGCCATTGCGGTTTCTCGTTTTAACGAAACCGTCACAAAATCCCTTTTAGAGGGCGCGATTTCGCAATTAAAGAGAGCCTCCGTGAGCGAAAACGATATTACGGTTGCCTGGGTGCCGGGCGCATTTGAACTGCCGGGCATAGCGGCTCGTTTTGCAAAAAGCGGCAAATTTGACGCGGTTATAGTTTTGGGAGCCGTTATTCGCGGCGCAACCCCGCATTTTGAGCATGTTTCAAATGCGGTAAATTCCGGCATTGCGCACCTGGCGAGGGAAGGAAAAATTCCCGTGATTTTCGGGGTGCTTACAACCGATACCGTTGAACAGGCAATGGACAGAGCCGGTTTAAAATGCGGAAACAAAGGAACGGATGCCGCCCTTGCCGCTGTTGAAATGGCGAATTTGCATAAAAGGATTCCTTAATGCCTGCCATATCGCACAGACCCGCGCGGGTCTTTGCCCTTCAGCTTTTGTATGCAATGGAAATAACAGGCGAGGCACCGGGTTATTGCCTGCGGGGTGTTTTGGAAGGCAATCCCATCGGCGATAATATGCAGAGATTCGGAATGAAATTGGTGGATGGGGTTTTGGAAAGAAAAGAGGAGTTTCGCAATATGTTTTTGAAACTCATTCCCGACTGGTCTCCGGAGCGGCTTTCCACAATAGACAAAATAATTCTGCAAGCGGCGATGACGGAAATGCTAATAGCGGATACGCCTGTAAAGGTGATTCTCTCCGAAGCCGTGCAAATAGCAAACAAGTATTCGGACGAAGATTCCCCGTCTTTTGTAAACGGGGTTTTGCAAGGTTTCGCAAAGCTAAAGGGGATTTTATGTTAGTGCCCTACAATTCCATTCCGTGAATTCTGATTTCGGAGATGGCAAAATCTTCTCTTGAATCCTCTTTTTGCAGGCTTTTAAGCTGCAACGTAAGCTCCGAGACCTCTACGGGGGTCCAGGTTAGGTATTGAACGCGCTTTACGTCCGCCAAGGAAAATTTTTGTACGTCTGTTTGCTCCGTGTTTGAATTATATACGTAATGAATCCAAATATTTTTCGGTTTATTGTATTTTTGAAAATTATCTTCGCTGCTTTGGTTGCCTATTGCTATGCCCAAATGGCTTATAAAAACAGGTTTGGAAAATTTTATGGTTATTAATTTTCCCTCGTTTGCCTTTAATGCGGATTCCTTGGTGATAATCCAGGCTGTGCTCAAATTTTTATCGAAAAGCAGCGAGTCCACCGATTTTCCCGGCTGAATCTTGTTATCTATTACCCATGAGCTTGAAGGGGTTAAATAACTAATAGGAGGCGGGCTTTCGGGAACGTTTTTAAAGGATAAAAGAAATATCGCGAAAATTAACAGAACAGGCAGAATGCACAAAATCAAAAGTATTATGCGTTCCGTTTTTGAGAGTTTGTTTATCATAGCGGTGCTTCTTTTGTCCGTGCCTTGGGCATTGTTGCCAACTGCCCTTAAATCCCTTATAAATTCACTGAAATTCGCATAGCGATTATCTACCTTTTTTTCAAGGCATTTATTAATTATCCTTTCCAAATCAGGCGGAACGCTAGGGTTCTTTTTTCTCAAAGATTCGGGCTTTTCGTGCAAGTGCTTGTTCAAAATCGCAAGCGAGGCGCCGCCGCAAAAAGGAGGGTCGCCGGAGAGCATTTCGTAAAAAACTATTCCCAAATTGTAAATATCGCTTTGCAGGGTCACATTCTTGTTTTGGCACTGCTCAGGAGACATGTATTCGGGAGTTCCCATTGTCATTCCCGTGCTTGTCAGCCTTTGGGAACCCGACATCAGCGAAATTCCGAAATCTATTACGCAAGGCTCGGAATTTTCCATTATCATTATGTTTGACGGTTTTATGTCTCTGTGTATAATGCCCCGTTTATGCGCGTATTCCAAGCCTGTTGCTACCTTGTCGGCTATGTATGTGGCATGGCCCACGGGCAAAATCCTTTCCCTTTTTATTATATCGGAGAGCGGCTGCCCATTTACGAAAGTCATCGCTATGAATATTTTATTGTCCTGCATGCCTATGTCAAAAACCGTTACCAAGTTTTGGTGGTTGAGTTCCTTCATAGCCTGGGCTTCGCTGTAAAAGCGTTTTTCGGCTTCGTCATCGCCCATTGTATCCAGGACTTTCAGGGCTACTATTCTATCCAACTTAATTTGCCGGGCTTTATATACGTGGCTTCCCATGCCGCCTTTGCCGAGCAAGCCGAGAAGTTCATAATCTGCGTTAAAGGGACTGGGAAAAGTTTCGCTCATTTAATCCCCTCCACAAAATCCCTGAATTTCGGCATTGCAATGCTTATAGTTGGGAGCGATGCCGTAAATGAAATCCTTACGCAGGAATCCTGCCCGAATGCCATGCCCGGCACTATTATCACGCCCTGTTCATCAAGCAGGGTCTTGCAAAAATCTATTGAATTTGAAATTTGCGTTCCGGTTGCCGTTTTTTTGCCGTAATATGCGCTTACATCCGCAAATAAATAAAATGCTCCTTCCGATTTTGAAAAATGAATATTTCCCATGGATTCAAGCACTTCGCATATTCTGTACATTCGCCTGGCAAATTCCTGCCGCATTACAAGCACCGAATCAAATGAACCGTTCAGAGCCGCTATTGCGCCATATTGAGAAGAGTTGGATGGGTGATGCGTGGTTTGCCCCTGCATTTTTACTATCTCCTTTGCCATAGCCAGAGGAGCGGCAAGGTAGCCTATTCTCCAGCCGGTCATGCAATACGCCTTTGAAAAACCGTTTACAATCATGGTTCGTTCCGGCATATTCGCAAACGAGGCTATTGAAACTATGGACTCTTCGGTGTATATTAAATGCTCGTAGATTTCGTCAGATATGCAGTATAAATCGTTTTTCGCTATTATCTTTGCAAAGGCCTCTAATTCCGCCTTATTATACGTAACTCCTGTAGGGTTGCAGGGGCTGTTGAGAATTATGGCCTTGGTTTTTTCCGTTATGGCTTTTGAAATTTGCTCGGCCTTCAGCCTGAAATTATCTTTTCCGGCGCATTCCAAAAATACCGGTACTCCCCCGCAATAGCGAACAAGTTCGGGATAGGTTCCCCAATAGGGAGCCGGTATGAGCACCTCGTCTCCTTTTTCGATTATGGCGGATATGGCGTTGAAAACGGCGTGTTTTGCGCCGGACGTGGCTATAATCTGTTCAGGAACATAAGAGAGCTTGTTTTCCTTCAAAAGTTTTTCGCACACGGCTTCCTTAAACGATTGCATTCCGCTTGGAGCGGTGTAACGCGTTAAGCCTTTGTTTATGGCTCTTATCGCGGCTTCTTTTATGTGAACAGGGGTATCAAAATTCGGTTCGCCAACGCCAAGGCTCCAAATAGACCTGCCCTCTGTGGACAAGCGTTTCGCAAGCACATCCATCTCAACCGTCATGGACGGCTGTATTTCGGTTACTCTTTTTGATAAAGGCTTCATAAATTGCCTCCGGAGCTAATGAACATGAATGTAGAAAATTGTATCTTCTAACCATAATGCTTTTTCACATAATAGCTTTGCTTTTGATGGTGCTGGCGAATGCGGTGCTGGTGCTTATAGAAATTGCCGTGGTTTCCGCAAGGCCATCTCTTTTGCGGAAAATGGAGCAAGAGGGCAAGTGGGGCGCAACAAGGGCAATAGCCATTTTGGAAGACCCGAACGTATTTTTATCCACTGCGCAAATAGGCATAACTCTGGTTGGGATTTTGTCGGGAGCTTATGGCGGAGCAACGCTTAAGGAACCTTTGGAAAACTATCTGAAGTCATTTTCTTTTTTGGCGGAATATGCGGAAGTAGTGGCTTTGCCTGCCATAGTGATTACGGTAACTTATATATCGCTGGTGGTAGGCGAGTTAGTCCCCAAAAGGCTGGCTTTGCAATTCGCGGAAAAAATTTCCTGCTTTGGCGCGCCGCCTATGCATACGCTTTCAATTATCCTTAAACCTCTTGTTTGGTTTTTTGACCGTTCCGGCGATATAATTCTTCGCCCCTTCAATCTGCACAAAAACACAAAGCGTCCGGTAACAGCCGAGGAACTCCAGCAGATGGCAAAGCAAGGCCACCAAGAAGGCAGCATAGAGAAAGACGAGCTTACCATGGTAAACAGGGTATTCAATTTATCCGACAGAACGCTCGCTTCCGTTATGACTCCGAGGATTTTGGTTGAGTGGCTAAAGCTGGACATGAACAAGAATGAACTGCGCGGAGTTATTATGCTCAGCGAATATTCGCAATTTCCGGTTGCAAAGGATAGCTTGGAAAATCCTTTGGGTACCGTGGATGCGCGGGATTTGCTTTGCCAGCTTACGGCGGGCGGCGAACTAAATATGCAAGCCATGCTCAAACCTCCACTATTCCTTCCGGAATCCATAAATGCTCTGGATGCTCTGCATAAAATGCAAAAATTGAAAGACCCTATGGCGCTTGTTATAGACCAATACGGGGTTTGCAGCGGCATAGCAACCATAGAAGACATAACTTCCGTGCTTGTTTCGGCTTCCGAGCTTCCGCAGTTGTCGGGGAGCGGTTTAAAGATACAGGGCAATGCCTGGATAGCAGACGGCTTAACGGATATCCACGCCATAATGGAAATATTTTCCTTTACCAAACTACCCGATGAAGACCCGGATTCCTATCACACTCTCGGCGGAATGGCTATGAGCGTTCTGAACAAAATCCCGCAGCCCGGCGATGTTTTTGAATGGAAAAATTTACGTTTTGAAATCCTAAGCATGAACGGGCAAAGGGTGAGCAAGATTAAGATAAGCCGAATTTCAGATGAATGCATTCATTCCTAAAAAATTTTTAATATCTACGATTCTTTGCGAATGCGTTTCCCGCATAGCCTTGATTTTTGCCTTCTTCCAAATTCCCGTCTTGGCGCAAAAGTTTTCCAATGCCTCAATCTGTTTTTTTCTGGCCGCTATTTTCCTTTTTGCGCTGCTCCGTTTTTTTTCGCAAAAATTATCTCTAAAACTTGGCGGCAAGGCGAAAGAGAATTTGCGAACATACTTTCAAAACAGATTTCTAAGCACAATGCCGATTCAAGACCGGGCGCAAAAGGGAATGCCATTGCAGGAACTCTCCTTGCATTACATGAAAACCGCAGACCTGATGGAGCCTTGGTACAGCCGTTTTTTGCCGAGCGCATTTTTAGCGGTGGTTATTCCCTGCGTAATTTTATCCGTTATGTTTTTCATAGATAAACTGACCTTTATAATTCTGTTTTTCACCGGGCTTTTGCTCCCCGTGTTTTTGTTTTTAATAGGAAAAATCGCAAAGAAAAAATCGGAGGAACAGTGGCAGAGTTTTTCAAAATTGAGGGCATTTTTTTTGGAAAGCTTGCAGGGTTATAAAACCATAAAAATTTTCAAAAAAGTCAGGGAACGGCAGCAGGATTTGGAAATTGCGGAAAGCGAGTTCGGCGAAAAAACTTTTGCGGTTTTAAAAACGGCGTTTCTTTCGGCTTTGGTGCAGGAATGGGCGGGGTCTTTGAGCATCGCTTTGGTTGCGGTTGGCTTGGCGCTGCGTTTGATGAACGGCGGAGTGGAATTTGGCACTGCATTTTTAGCTTTATTGATTACTCCCGAATTTTACCGGCCAATCAGGGTATTTGGAATGGCGTTTCATGCGGCGATAAATGCGAGGACTGCTTGGGGGGGGGTGGCTTCTGCGGTTTGCAATGTTTTTTTGGGTGACCAAACTACGTTGCATGGCAATCACGTAGGATTGCCCCTACGGGAATCCTTGATTTATATTGCAGGCCCGCCTGGGTGCGGAAAAACGCGGATGGTTTTGGAAATGCTGGGGCATATTGAACCGCAGAATGATGGCAAAACGAAATTGATTTTTGAGGGAGATAAAAGCGATATTGCCTGGATGCCGCAAAATCCCGCGTGGTTTAAGGGGACTCTTTTGGAAAATCTTTGCCCAGTTGAGCGAAAGGGTTTTGAGGAAATCGGAGATGCGCTGGAGAAGGTTAATTTGGGGTATTTCGCGCAAAGGCTGGATGAACAGGTACAGGAATATGCTAATAATTTCAGCGGCGGCGAGAAACGTCGTTTGGCTCTTGCGAGGGTGATTTTGCTGAACCGGACGGTTTGGATTTTGGATGAGCCTTTTGCGGGGTTGGATGAGGTTAATGTTAAAGTTATTGAAAAGTTGCTGGAAAGGGAGAGCGAGAGCAGGAGCATTCTCTGCATTAGCCACCATGCGGGAACGCTTGCTAGGGCTAGGAGGGTGCATTTTCTATATTAGTCCTGCACAAAAAAAGAGGTCTCAAATGAATTACTTCAATACTTTGCCGCTACGTATGCAATTGGAAGAACTCGGCAAATGCCGTTTTATGGATGCTTTGGAATTTGCCAGGGGCACAGAAGCGTTAAAAGAAAAAAAAATCGTGATAATAGGCGCAGGGGCGCAGGGCTTGCATCAGGGGCTGAATTTAAGAGACAGCGGGCTGGATGTATCCTTTGCGCTCAGGCAATCCGCCATTGACGAAAAACGGGCCAGCTTTGTAAATGCAAGCGAAAACGGATTTAAAGTAGGCACATACAAGGATTTAATCCCCACGGCAGATTTGGTTTGCAACCTCACGCCGGACAAACAGCACTCCAAAGTCGTAGCAGAAATCATGCCCCTTATGAAAAAAGGTTCGGCACTCCTTTACAGCCACGGATTCAATATCGTGGAAGAAGGAATGAAAATCAGAGAAGACATAACCGTAATAATGGTAGCTCCAAAAGGACCCGGCTCGGAAGTTCGCGCTGAATATGTGCGCGGTTTTGGAATGCCGGCTTTGGTTGCGGTTCAAAGGGAAAACGACCCGGAAGGCAAGGGTTTGGAATACGCAAAGGCTTATGCAGTCGGGCTTGGCAGCGACCGTGCCGGCGTTTTGGAAAGTTCCTTTGTAGCCGAGGTAAAAAGCGATTTGATGGGCGAGCAAACCATATTGTGCGGAATGCTCCAAACCGGCACCCTGCTCTGCTTTGACCGCATGGTGCAACTCAGGATTGAACCCGCTTATGCTTCCAAACTTTTGCAATACGGCTGGGAAACAGTCTCCGAAGCCCTAAAACAGGGCGGCATAACAAACATGATGGACAGGCTTTCAAACCCCGCAAAAATAATGGCTTTTGAGCTTTCGGAAGAACTAAAAACGATAATGAAACCTCTCTATCAAAAACATCAAGATGATATTATCTCCGGCGAATTTTCTTCTACAATGATGAAGGATTGGGCAGATGGCGACAAAAAACTTCTCGCTTGGCGCGAGGCAACGGGCAAAACCGCTTTTGAAAAAACCGCCGCTGCGGAAACCCCGATTATGGAGCAGGATTATTTTGACAAGGGCGTTTTGATTGTAGCCATGATAAAAGCCGGCGTTGAGTTAGCCTTTGAAACTATGGTGAGCGCAGGCATGAAGCCAGCTTCCGCCTACTACGAATCCCTGCACGAAACCCCTCTTATCGCAAACCTCATAGCCCGCAAAAAACTCTACGAAATGAATAGAGTCATCTCCGACACCGCAGAATACGGCTGCTATCTCTTTGCAAACAGTTGCGTTCCGCTTTTGGAAAACTTTATGCAGGCGCAGGGCAAGGATGTAATAGGAACGACCTTCAACGAGGGCAAATCCAACAGGGTGGACAACCGCCGCTTGATAGAGGTGAACACCGCTATAAGGCATCATCCGGTTGAAGAAATCGGCGCATGGCTTCGCAGCAAAATGCGTGGAATGAAGCAGTTGTAGAATGCAGCGTTGTTTTTTTAGTTGAGAGTTGAGAGTTGAGAGTTGAGAGTTTTATTTCGTTGGGAATTTCTTCTTGCCCGAATGATACTTTCATTTATCAGAATCTGATTGAAGGCAAGGTTAAAACTCCTTGTCCGATTTCGGTTGAATACGCCGATGTTCAGACTTTAAATGAAAAAATTTTGAACGGCGAACTGGACATGGCAAAGGTGAGCTGCGCGGTTTATCCTCTTGTGAAAGATGAATACCGAATTTTGGATAGCGGCGGAGCGATGGGTTATGGCTGCGGCCCTTTGCTTCTTTCTTCCGTAGGAAAGGATTTCAACGCAAAATTTCCCGTTCACCTACCAGGCAAAAACACAACAGCCGCCGCCTTATTCAACTTTTGGCACAAAACAAACAACTCTCAACTCTCAACTCTCAACTCTCAACTTTTCACCCGCTTTGATAAACTTTACACGAATCTTTGCGAAAAAAAAATAGAACAGGGAGTTACCATTCACGAGCATCGCTTTACTTGGGAAAAAGATGGTTTATATTTGATCGCCGACTTGGGTGCGTTTTGGGAGCAGAAATTGAAGGCTCCTATTCCGCTGGGATGTACGGTTATGAGGCGTAGTTTGGGCGAGGAGTTGGCTAAGGAGATGGATTTGTGCGTTCAAAAAAGTTTGCGGCTCGCTTGGGAGAGAAAGGAGCCGGTTAATGCTTTTATAAGGGAACTCGCGCAGATAGACGATGACAAGGTTATTTTGAAGCATATCAGGATGTTTGTGAATGAGTATTCTATGAATAGGGGAAGGGAAGGGGAGATGGCGTTGGAGGTTTTAAACTCTCAAAAACTTACCTAATCCATAAGAAATTGATATTTTCCTGTTTTTCTATAATATCAAATTCATGGTGGTCAGACGAAATTATTTTTGCATTCTGCAATTTTGCTGTCGCTAAAACAAAAGAATCTCCGAGCGAAATCTTATACGTAGATTTAAAATATCCCGCATCTCTTATTGTATTTTCCGTTATTTCATGTAAAATTTCAATCGGAGAATCGTTAAAAATCCATTTAAGAAATAAATCTGCCTTATTGCTTTCAATTCTTTTAATTGCATCATAATAAACTTCCAAAACACTTACTGAGTGCATATATATCTCATTATTGCCGTTTAATAAATCCTTTACCGTATCTTTTCCTTGCTCTCCATATAAAAAGGCGATTATGGCACAAGAATCCAGAACATATTTGTGGCTCATATTTCAAGTTCCATTTCTTTCTGCTTGTTTTTTGCAAAATCATCTGAAACCGAAAAAGGAACTTTTCCTGCGAAAATTCCGCACATTCTATTAACAGAGTCTTTTTGCGCAAATTCTTCCTTCTTTTCCGATTTATCTAAAAATACAACCACAACCCTATTACCATTTTTTTTTGTAATAGGTTCATCCAATTCAACGATTCCATTTGAATAAGTGCCTAGTAACGCAGCTTGCATATAAACTCCTTAAATTGTAATATAGTAAACGCTGATTAACTCTATCGCAAAAACGGGGGGAACGCCGCATTCTAAAACCAGACTTAATCAGCGGCTACTATAGAAAAAACTTCTCACTTCCCCGCTTCCCGTTCCCTTAAAAATTCCTCCCAATCGTTTATGGCTCCAAGCGGCACGCCTCCGGAAGTGTCTATATCAAAACCCATGCTCTTGAGCGGCGCAACAGATGCCTTTAAATTTTCCAAAGCCTGCACGGAACGCATATATTTGCTTTGCATTTCGTTCAATATTACCTCGCGGTTGCGAATGTCCTTGTCCTGGCTGGATATTATGGAAAACAAGGTCAAAAGCCAGCCGGCCAGCAAAAACAAAAAAACTATGGCTACTCCGGGCGCAAGGCGCAGCCCTGTGCTCCTCTGATAGGTTATGCCGGTTGCCTTTAGTTTTTCCCAAAAACCCGTGTTCTTTCTGTAAGAATCCCTTGAGTCGTATATTTTAAATATGTTGAAAAAAGGGCTGAAAAAATCCGCGCATTCCTCGTTATGGAAAATTATTACCAGCTCGGAATCCTTTCCCTTCACGAAATTAAAAAATTCCAGAAACATATTCAAATAACTTTTGTCCTTGAATTTCGCTCGCTCAATATTCACAAAATAAATTTTGTTAAACCCATCAACCGAAGAAAACAATCTATCCCGCACGGCGGAAAAATGCTCCGTTTTTAAAACCCCTTTAAATTCAAGCAGAGTTTCGTTTTGGGAAATTTCCATTGCAAAGTCTAAATTCTCGCTCACAATAAAAATCCCCCGCCGTTTAGCCTAATGCGCAGGTGGCATGTTTCGGTCTCCTGCCCTTTTAATTCCACCCTGCGGAAAACGGCAAGCCTAAGCCCATGCGCCGTACTTGGCGCGGCAATAGAACCTATGCCCAAAATAGGCGCGCATAAAACATCTGCGCCCTTGCTTATTTCAATAGATGCTCCGATGCCTAAATATCTATCCCTGAAATTGATTTCTTTCACATCGCTGTAAAAACCGTTGCTGAATCCGATTTTTATTTTTTTGCCTTGAATTTTCAGCGACTGCCCGCGAATATCATCATAGCGAAAACCCAGGCAAAGCTCCGTTGCAAACTCTCCGCTATAGGCATGGAAAGAATTATTCGTAATGGATATGCTAACCAAAAGCTCCGACTCGTTGTTTTTTAAGCTAAAAACCTTTTCTGTTTTAAATAAATATTCCTTTCCCGAATAAGATATGCTATGCTCGCCAAAAAGCAGCACCTGCACCTTGTCTTCCTGCGTTTTGACCGAGCTTTCGTAGGGATTCAAAAAAGCACCTAGGCGGTCGTTTATCCATAGGTTCCTCTGGTCTAGATTTTCAAATTCAAAGGGGCAAATGTGGTCTAAAAAAAGAGGGGAAACTTCGCCGTCGTCGCGCATGGAGCAGACCAGCTCCGAAAAAGAAGGGCGGTATGCGAGCGAACGTATCCAGCCGCCGAGAGCAGGCTCAATTAAGCATTCCAAATAGGGATTGCTGAATAAAAGCTGTTGGCAGCCGTCCAAAAAGAAACTATGCGTGGCGAACCTAATGCCGTCTTGGGCTTCGTTGTCTCTCAAAATTTTTTCCGCTTGCATAACAGCGCGGTTTGCCCGGAACCTCACGAAATTGCGCAACATGCCGTCCGCCGTGTTTTTGAAGTAGCTCTGCGGCATTGCCTCTAACAGGCTTTCAAAAACTTTTTCCTGCGTTTCCGAATCGCTCAGGGAACGGGCTTTGAAATATACATTCAAAATTCTCTTATGCAAAAAATTTATTTCCGGCATTCGCAAAAGAATATCCCTGCAACTTGGGGCAAAGGCGGAATAGCTTGTTAAATTTACTCTTCCGGCGGCTTTTTGCTCCTGCACGGCTTGGCAAAGCAGGTGATGCTCAATGTCCAAGCCCTCGGCGCTCGCTGTGTCCAAGGTTTGCAGCCACTCGCTGTTGAGAACAACTTCGTCCAAATTCACACTCAAAAGAATGCAATTTACGCCGCCTAAATCGTTGAAGTTTTTCAAGGAACTTATTATTTCCGCCCGCAGGCTGTTTTGAAAAGCTAGGGACAAATTTTGCGAATATGTTAAAATCCGCATAAAGGAGCCGCCGTATTCCGCCGCAAACCACCCTGTTACCGTAGCTTTCCTGCCCAAAGCCTCCTTAACGGAAACATCCGGCATAAGGGTGTATTCAAAACCGCATTTTTCAAGGGTTTCTATCAAATCTATTTCCCAGGCATGAGACCTGCAAAAATAACCCGTAGGTTCCATTAGGAAATCCAGAGCTTTTTTGTGCTTTTTAAGCTGCAAATCCTGGAGTTCTTTGGGGAATAAAGGTAGCATGGCATCGTTATACGGCCCGCCTAAAAATTCCAGTTGTTTGTTTGCAACGAACTCCTTTAATTGTTTTGCTTCATGCTCTTTGCCTAGAGCCTCCAGCATTTGCCCTGTAAAAAACACGCTTAATTTCAAGGTTGGCCTTCCGGAGAGCAAACCTATTATTTTAGAAGCCCAAGCCTTAGCTGCCAAACGATGCGCATTTTTCTTTTGCGGGTCGTAAACGGGGTATAGAACGAGAGCGAGCTTCATTGCAGGAAATTTAGAAATTGCGGGGGCGGGACTTGAACCTGCGACCTTCGGGTTATGAGCCCGACGAGCTACCAACTGCTCCACCCCGCTATAAAGGGTATACATATATAAATATAGAAAAAAATTCCGTGCCCGTCAAGGGTTTATTTTCTACATTACCTTGGCCATGAAGAAAATAATTTTGCCCTTTTTACTGATTTCCGCAGCTTTTGCCGCTAAAGATACTCTTTCGTTTGTAGCCGTTGGCGATATTATGATGGGCTTGAATTACCCAAGCAACGACCCGGCTCTTCCACCGCAAGACGGAGAACTTACGTTTGAAAGCGTACGGGAAATTCTGAGGAATGCAGACATAACGGTGGGCAATTTGGAGGGCGTTTTGCTCGATTCCGGCGGCAGCCCTAAACAATGTTCAAATCCAAAAGTTTGCTATGTTTTTAGAATGCCGGAGCGATACGTAAATCTTTTGGTTGATGCGGGTTTTGACCTTATGAGCGTTGCGAATAACCACTCCGGGGATTTTGGCGAGGCTGGGCGCAAAGGTTCAATAAGAGCTTTAAAGGAAGCCGGGTTGGGTTTTGCCGGCTTTGAAGAAACGGCGGAAACATACGTTTTGGAAAAAGACGGCATTCGCTACGGATTTGCGGCGTTTGCCCCGAATAACGGAACGGTGCGCTTGCACGATACGGCAAAGGCAAAGCTCTTGATTTCGGAATTGAGAGAAAAATCCGATATAGTAATAATTAGCATGCATATTGGAGCCGAAGGTGCCGGCAATGCGCGCATAACGCGCAAAACCGAAATGTTTGTCGGGGAAAATCGCGGCAATCCATATGAATTTGCCCGTTTAGCCATAGACAGCGGCGCGGATATGGTGTTCGGGCACGGCCCGCATGTTCCCAGAGCGATTGACCTTTACAAAGGGAAATTCATCGCTTACAGTTTAGGGAATTTTGCCACCAACACAAGCGTGAATATTTCCGGCGTAAGCGGGTATGCTCCCATAATAAAAATAAAAACAAATAGCAAAGGCGATTTTATTGAAGGCGAAATATTTTCCGCAATTCAAATGGGAGAAAACGGAGCACGCCGTCCAATTTTGGATTCAACCGGCGTCTGCATAAAAAAAATAAAAGAACTGACGGAAGCGGATATTCCGGAAACCAAACTTCTTATAAATGGAAATGGGAAAATAAGCATTAAAGAGTAAATCCGCATTTACTAAATTATCATCTCCTAATGCGCATTGCAACGCTATATTTGCTTCTATTCTTTGTCTTTTCCCACGCATATTTTGGCAAAGAAAACGAAGGTCTGGCTGTTTTTGGGTGGGCTACGCTTTTGCAAAGCCCGCGCACGGTCTCTTTTGAAGGTTCCGGTTCCGCATATCCTTCGCAGGATTTTGGAGCCGCTTTAATGAATCCGGCCTTGTTGCAGGGCAAGGATTTTGGAGCGGGGCTTTCCTGGCAGAGCGGAGACTTGGCGAATAACCAGGGAATTGCGGTTTTTTCCCATCCGCTTTCCATAAGCGGAGTTGCCGGAAGAATTCAGCACACTTATGGAGTTGTGAATAACGGCGAGGTTCCGCACTATGGCGAAGACGGAGAACCGGAAGGTATATCCAGTTACCCTATAGCTCAATACTATGCCATAACTGCGGCATTCCCTTTAAAGTATTTCAAATTTGGCATAACCGGCAGATATTTATGGGAACGGTTGACGGAAACACCGGATTCGCAAGCTGGGATGGGGCTTGCAATGGATTGGGGATTTTTGTGGAATTCGGGTTCTGCGCGTTATGGTTTTGCGCTGATGGGGCGGCATCTGGGCCGCCAGATTCGCCCTTATATAAAAGGCGGAGTCAACGGCTACGCACTCGCTTCCGAACTTGCGGCAAGCACATTTTGGCGTTCAAACCAGAATCTCACTTGGCTTTTTGAATGCTCCGCTCCGCGCTACTCGCCTGCAACGGGAAAACTGGGTTTGGAATATCGCTTTGCGGAACCCGTATTAATAAGGGCTGGTATGCAGAGAGATCTTATAGATGCCGGTCGTTTTGCCCGTTCGGTTTTTGACAGCAACGAAGATGCGCCAAAAGCGGGATATTATCGTTTATTCTCCGCCGGTGCGGGCTATAGATTTTGGAATTTAGTTCTGGATTACAGCTACAGCATGTTAATTGAGGGAATGGGTAGCGAACATCGCATTGCTTTAAGCGGGAGTTTTTAAAGATGCATTCAAATCTTTACGAAGAAAAAAACGATTTTCTTTCCATAGTAGCCGCATCGTTTATATTTCATTTTCTTGTTATAGCGGCCTTGGTCACAGCGGTATTGTTAAAACCTGCAAAAGAAAATCCGCCGCCCATACATTTTTTCGAAATGATAAATGTGGCGCCTCCCCCACCTTCGCCCTCGCCCTCGCCTGCTCGTACGCGAACTTCGGCCCCGCCAACTCCTGCGCCGGCTCCCATTCCCGAACCGAGTGCCAAATCCGTGCCTGTACCCAAATCGACGCCAGCCCCTGCAACTCCCAAACATGCCTCAACGTCAATTCCGGAACCTGTTGCCCCCTCAATGGATATGCCGATGGATTTACCTTCGGACATTAAAAGCAAGGACATGAATATGCCGGCTATCAGAACCTTGGGCAATGTCCCTATGGATCCGCAGTTGCAAGCGTATTTAGATATGCTTGTGAGGCTTCTGTACCAAAATTTCAATCCGCCCGCAGGAACCGAAATAGCCAGAGGAACAAAATCTTCCGTTCAGTTTCAAATAGCCAGAAACGGAGAGATAATTGAAGTTGTTCTACGCTCATCTTCCGGAAATTCGGTATGGGACAGGCTTGCAGTACGAGCGGTTCAAATAACAAAACCGCCGCCTCTTCCGCCAAACTATACCGCCGAAAACCTGCCTTTGATTTTTGATTTCAGGGAAAAATAATTTTCTATATTTTTTAGCATATCATGCGGAAGATAAGCATTAAAGCGGTAAAGGACGGAATGATTCTGGCGGAACCTCTAAAGAATACCCACGGAGGTTTGCTTTTGGAGAAGGGTACGCCTTTGACGGAAGCCTTTGCCGCCCGGCTTGCGCAACGAGGGATTTCCACGGTTTGCGTTGAGGGCGAACCCGAACCTGGAGAAGAAATTGCCTCCGCGGTACAGGTTGTGGAGATTCAAAAAATACCTTTGGAGAAACTTTTTGAAGGAAAAATTGTGAATAAATCCATGCAGATAATTTATGAGGCTTTAATACGAATTAGGGATACAAGTGGCTGATAGAAAACGACTGGAAATTTTGATTAAAGGCATGGGCGAGCTGCCAACGCTTCCGAGCGTGTTTTTTACCGTAAGCAAAATGCTGTCCGACCCTCGCACATCAGCGGTTGATGTTGGGAAGGCGGTATCCGATGACCAGGTTATAGCTTCCAAAATCCTGAAAATTTCCAATAGCGCATTTTATGGCCTTACCGGCAGGGTTAATACGGTTTCGCATGCTATTGCGGTTTTGGGGTTCAGTTCAACCAAAAATATAGTGCTCACAACCAGCGTTTTATCAAATTTGAATCTAAAAACCCCGATAAAGGGTTTTAATATGGCTGCTTTTTGGAAACATTCGGCTGCGGTAGGAGCCATAGCGAAATTAACTGCAAAGGAAATTTTTCCGCAAAAGCAGGAAGAAGCCTTTGTTGTAGGGCTTTTGCACGATATAGGCAAGCTCATTTTGGCTATCTGCGCTCCGGAAGAATTTACCAGGTGCATAAATTTTGCCATAAGCAAGGATTGCCTGTTCCTTGATGCGGAAAACGAATTGCTGGGGATTAACCACACGGACATTGCGGCTTTGATAAACGACAAATGGAAGCTGCCTGTTGAGTTTGCCGCGGTACTCACAAACCATCATAAAAATATTGAAGAATCGGGCGAGCATACCGAGTTGATTGCGATTGTAAAACTGGCTGATGTTTTGGCCAGAGGTTTGCAGCTTGGGCATGCCTGTGATAATTCCATACCCGTTTTGGAAGACAATGTTTGGAATTTATTAAAAATGACTCCGCAAAAGCTGGACAAAATTTTAGCCGCCAGCCACGAGGCCGTGCAGAGTTCAATGGTTTTTGTCAGCTCGGATTAGGGGAGGTAGGTTTTTTGGCCTCAACCGTCATGATGGGAATTGACCCCGGCAGCTATGCAACGGGTTTTGCTTTTTTGAGTTTGGCCGGAAACAGAGCTTCGGTTTTGGATTACGGAGTTATTCGCCCTCCGAAAAACGCGGAACTCATTTTCAGAATCGGGCATATAGTTGATGAATTGGAAAAATTGATAGCAAAATACAAGCCTGCGGCTTTTTGCATGGAAAAAGCTTTTTTTGCGAAGAATGCGAACAGCGCGCTTGTTTTGGGGCATATTCGCGGGGCAGTGATGGCTCTTGGATTCAAGCACGATTTGGCTTTTTCCGAAAAAACCACTCGCTCGGTTAAACAGGCCGTTACAGGGAGCGGAGCAGCCAGCAAAGAACAGGTTGCAAATATGATGGGCAGGCTTTTGGGCATTCAAAAAATGGATTGCGCTCTTGATGCGAGCGATGCCCTGGCTATAGCATGGGCCGGTTTATTCTAAAAATGCCGTGAGCGGGCTGCTTGCATTTGCATTTTCGCTTTGTCCGGCCAAGCCGATTTCAAATGCCATTCTGCCGCTTTCCACCGCTTGTTTGAAGCACTTTGCCATAGCCGCAGGATTTGAAGCAACGGCAATTGCCGTGTTCACCAAAACTGCGCTTGCACCCATTTCCATTGCCTGGCAAGCGTGGGACGGCGAGCCAATACCGGCATCAATTACAACCGGAACCTTGCTTTGCGCTATTATTATCTTTAGCATTGCTTCTGTTTGCAAACCCTTATTGCTGCCGATTGGCGAGCCGAGCGGCATAACCGCATGAACTCCGCAATCTTCCAGCCGTTTGCAGAGAACCGGGTCTGCGGGGATGTATGGCAGAACAACAAAGCCGTCTTTTGCCAGCTCTGCTGCGGCATTCAAGGTTTCTATCGGGTCCGGTAGCAAATATTTTTGGTCGGGGTGTATTTCCAGTTTTACCCAGTTCGTATCCAAGGCTTCCCTTGCCATTTGGGCAGCGAATACCGCTTCTTTTGCGGTACGTGCCCCGGAAGTATTAGGTAAAATTTGACCTTTGAAACTTTTTAACGCTTCTAAAATGGAGTCTTCTTTTTGGTTTTTGCCAATCCGTTTTAAAGCAACGGTGAGCATTTCGCTTTCGGATTCCTGCAAGGCGAGAACCATTTCTCTTGGCGATGCGAATTTGCCGCTCCCCAGAAAAAGGCGAGAGTTAAAATTTCTGTTTGCGATTTTAAGCACTATTGCGGAAGATAGAAAATTTAATTTCTATATTTATTCCTAGAATTTTTCAAAAGGGTTAATTATGCATTCGAGTTTCAAAAACAAAACGAAGACCGCGCAGGAAGCGGCGGCTTTAATCAATAACGGAGAAATTATAGGCATAAGCGGCTTTACCGGAGCCGCTTACCCCAAGGCGGTAACCCCGGCTCTCGCAGAGCGAGGCGCAAAGCTAAAGGCAGAAGGCGTGGATTTTGGCATATCGCTTTA
>Ga0182466_16275_pt1 | contig 18429 bp, 12 predicted proteins | sample TergutMp193P3_FD_120795 | JGI IMG/M metagenome (GOLD analysis project Ga0182466, IMG submission 120795) | reverse complement strand
CTCAAAATATCTAACCTGTGAACTATAAATAAAATTTTCCCTTTTGCATTTAGAGAATCAAAAGCTGAAAGATATGTCTTTCCTGTTCCCGTTGGTAAAATTACAACGCCTTTCTTCCAGCCTTGCTTTCTATAATAATCTAAAGCTGATAAAACTTGTCCCTGTAAATAATTAGGGATTATATTAAAATTCAAAAGTTCTGGTATTTGCTTGCGAAGCAACAAAAATAAATCCCTTTGTACTTTTTTTCGCCAAAGTGAGGATTGTAATTGAGAATAAGAAAATCGCAATAAAAACCAACCAGCATTAAGAATTTCATTTTGTCTATTTAAATTGTCATCAAAATTTTCGTTCGGAATTATGCCCTCAGCATGATAAGTTTCCCCATTTATTTCTAATGCGATTTTTTTATCATTATATATTAAACCGAAATCTATCCGTCTTGTTTTGCCTTCTGAATCAATAAAAGGATATTGAGGAATAACATACTTGATATTCTCTTCTCCAAATATTGGAAAAAGAAAATCTTGTACAAAGAGCTTTTCACTCTCTTGCAATATTTTATTTCCGTAAATAGACAGATATTCGTCCAATGTTACAGAACTTTTATCTAACAGCAGATTTGTAGATATTTCGTACATAGTGATAAAATGTAGTAAACTATGCAGGATAAGTACTATCATATTATATGGCAGAATCTAATCAGCGAGGTATATTATGATTCTAGCAGCAATTATCAAACAAGAATAGAGCTTCGACCGCTGACATCCGCTCGCCCCTCTGATTCCGACTCGATACGACTAGGCAGAGTAGCTCATGCGAAATCCGTGTCTTTTTGGAAGGAGCATAATGGCTTTTTAAGTGCATGTAAAAAAACGATTTAGTTATTAAAGAATTGTGTACTTAATTATACTCCTAGCTTAAAAACAGCATTCTCCGTCTTCCAACTCAGCCATTCTTTTGTTCTCAAGAAAATATCTAGCCGCTTCCGTATTGGGGAACTTTTTGAGGAAATCGTATGTGCTCATTGCAGTGTTCGGTTTGTAGGTACCCTTGGTTGTTCAAGGGGTGCCGTTTTGGTCAGCTGACAAAAGCGGGGCGAAATATTGATTCATAAGTCCCAAATTTTTCTATATTACCGATTTTGAACTATCGCATAATATCCTACGGTTGCCAGATGAACGAATACGATTCCGCTCGTTTGGCTGCTTTTTTGGAATTTCACGGCGCAACTCCTGCCGCAAGCACCGAAAAGGCAGATATAATCCTTGTGAACACCTGCTCGGTCAGAACAAAAGCGGAAGAAAATGCGATAACCAGAATCAGAGACCTCAAACCGTTGAAAGATAAAAATAAATCCCTGAAAATAGGTGTTTTAGGCTGCATGGCAAAAAACAGAGGAGAATCACTCTTAAAAAACTTACCCTTCCTAGACTTTATACTAGGCCCGGAAGAATACGAAAAACTACCCGAAATTCTTAAACTCTCAACTCTCAATTACCAGCCTCCGGCTGTTCACCAGCGAAAATCAAACTCAATGATGTCTCAACTCTCAACTAATGTATTCGCCAAGCTCTCAAACAACCACAGCGCATTCATAGCCATCCAAAGCGGGTGCAATATGAAATGCAGCTATTGCATTGTACCGTACGTGCGCGGCGTGGAGCGGTACAGGGAGCCGGATTCGGTTTTAAGAGAAATTGAGGCAGCGGCAGCTAAAGGTATTTCTGAAATAACGCTTTTGGGGCAGACGGTTAACGGTTATCGCTATAGAGGTTTGTCTTTTGCCGGCTTACTAAGTCGGGTGGCTGATGTAAAGAAGGTAGAGAGAATCCGCTTTATGAGTCCGCATCCAAAGCATTATACCGGTGAACTTCTGGAAATTTTGCTGAGCGAGCCGAAAATAGCTCCGCATGTGCATTTACCCGTTCAGAGCGGTTCAAACTCCATACTGAAAAAGATGAAGCGGCAATATACAAGGGAAAATTATTTGAGCATCGTGGAATCCCTGCGCTCTTCAAACCCTCTCTACGGTATAACAACAGACATAATTTGCGGCTACCCCGGCGAAACCGAGGAGGAATTTGAAGAAACCCTGTCACTTTTGCGAGAAGTTCGGTTTGACAGTGCCTTTATGTTCGCCTACAGCCCTAGAAAAGGAACTCCTTCCGCTCTTGAAAGGGAGCTTTTGAGCGAAGAACAAAAAAAAGCCCGTTTGCAAAAAACCATAGATTTACAAAACGCCATTACCCTAGAGCGGGCAAAACTGATGCTTGGGCGTAGCGAAAAAATTCTCCTGGAAAAACCCTCCCGCAGAGATTCCGGCGAATGGGTTGGCAAAACCGGGAATTTCAAAAAGGCAATAGTAAAGGCGCAGCCGAGTTTCAAAGAGGGCATGTATGTGAATTGCATGATTGAGGGCGTGAGCGGGCATACTTTGAGGGGAATTGTCGAATAAGGTTCAGGTAATTTTCTATATTCTATCCATGAAACTAGGCCTTACATTTGACGATGTACTTCTTTATCCGAGAGCATCGGAGATTTTGCCTTCGCAAACCTCATTAAAAACCGAACTTGGAAAAATAAAACTTAATATTCCGATTTTGAGCGCAGCTATGGATACGGTTTCAACCGCACCGCTCGCCATTTCTCTTGCTTTGCAGGGAGGTATTTCCGTTATACACAAAAATATGAGCATTGAAATGCAAGCGGGCGAAGTTCGCAAGGTTAAGAGATGGGAATCCGGCGTTGTGCTGGATCCTATAACTCTGGATTCAGACGAGCCGGTTTCAAATGCCTTTGAGATTTCGGCAAAACAAAAGCTAAGCGGCTTTCCGGTACTTTCCAAAGGCAAACTCGTTGGCATAATCACAGGCAGGGATTTGCGCACGGTAACCGACCGCAGTATTAAAATAGAAGAGGTAATGACAAAAAAACTCATCACTGCCTCGCCAAAAATTTCGCTCGCAAAGGCAAAAGAAATTTTAAATACAAACCGCATAGAAAAATTGTTACTGGTAGATAGCAAAAATAATTTAAAAGGTTTAATAACACTTACCGATATTTTGAAAAGAGAGTTTAACCCCGAAGCATGCCTTGATTCCAACGGACAGTTATGCGTTGGCGCAGCGGTCGGTATTGCTGCTGATACTTTGGAACGTGCGGCAGCATTGGTAGAAGCAGGCGTTGATCTGCTTGTTGTAGATACCGCTCACGGACATCACATAAACGTCCGCAATATCGTTAAGATACTTAAAAAAACGTATCCGCACTTAACGCTTGTTGGCGGAAATGTAGCCACAGCAGAAGGCGTAAGGGATTTGGCAAAATGCGGCGTAGATGTTGTAAAAGTCGGTATTGGCCCCGGTTCAATATGCACTACAAGAGTTGTGGCAGGTGTTGGAGTTCCGCAATTCACCGCAATTTTGGAATGTGCGAAAGAAGCAGTAAAACACAACGTTGGCATAATAGGCGACGGAGGAATAAAATATTCAGGCGATATTGTAAAAGCATTGGCAGCGGGTGCTCACGCAGTTATGCTTGGCGGTCTTTTTGCAGGCACTGAAGAAAGCCCGGGCGAAATTATTTTGGCAGACGGCCGTACATTCAAAAGCTATCGCGGAATGGGTTCTATAGGGGCTATGAAAGGAGGTTCTAAAGACCGCTATTTCCAAGCTGAAATCAAAGATGAAGAAGATGCCAAGTTCGTTCCGGAGGGTATTGAAGGCAGAGTTCCCTACAAGGGTCCGCTCAAAGAATTGGTTTATCAGCTAATAGGCGGAGTTCGCCAAGCTCTTGGCTATGTGGGTGCGGAAAATTTGACGGAACTCAGGACAAAAGCCCGCTTTGTGCAAATAACAAAAGCAGGTTTAAAAGAAAGCCACCCGCATACTATTACAATAACAAAGGAGGCGCCGAATTATAGAGCATAGCATAATCCCAATCGGTAAAGCAGTGGAAATTTTAAAAAACGGCGGAATAGTGGCAATACCAACGGAAACCGTTTACGGACTTGCCGGCAATGCTTTTGACGAAATCGCAGTTGCAAAAATTTTTGCGGCAAAAGAGCGCCCTTTTTTTGACCCTTTGATTGTGCACATAGCGGAATTCGGTGAACTTGAAAACCTGGCGGCGGAAATTCCAAAAAACGCAAAATTATTGGCGGAAAAATTTTGGCCCGGCCCTTTAACCATGGTTTTGCCAAAAAAAGAAAGTGTTCCGAATTTAACCACCGGCGGGCTTTCAACCGTTGCTGTTAGAATGCCAAAAAAACAGATAGCGAGAGACATAATTAAACTAGCCGGCTTTCCCCTTGCGGCTCCAAGCGCGAATATGTTTCAGCATTTAAGCCCAACAAAAGCAGAACACGTCCTTGAACAACTGGATGGGCGAATAGACGGCATCGTTGACGGCGGAGCCTGCGAAGTTGGCATTGAAAGTACAGTTGTAGGCTTTGAAAATGATATACCTGTAATTTACAGACCCGGAGCAATCACAGACGAAATGATAATAAAAATTTCCGGACAACTCTCAACTCTCAACTCTCAACTCTCAACTCTCGTCTCCCCCGGTCTATCAAAAAAACATTATAGCCCGAATACTCCCTTGTGTCTCGAATTGCCGAGTGAAGTTCCGCCGAATTCCGGTTTGCTGGCTTTTGGGGAGTTGCCGGGAAATTCAGATGGGTTTGCAAAAATTTTAAATCTATCGGGGAAAGGAAACATTATTGAGGCGGCAGCTAATTTGTATGGTATGCTGCATAAACTTGATTCCTATGGTTTGGGCAAAATCTTTGCAATGCTGTTGCCAGAAGATGGTTTGGGCAATGCTATTAATGACAGGTTGCTCAAGGCCCGTGGCATTGTTTGAATTTTTTTCCGCTTCCGCAGGGGCAGGGGTCGTTGCGGCCAACTTTCGGTGTTTGTTTTACAATGGGCGCAGGTTTTGAAACCGGACGTTGCTGCCCGGTACCGGGAGGAGCGGCGGTGTTTTGCGGAGTCTGTCCCCTGTTTTCAAAAGTCATGGTCGGTTTTTGCGGAGTTGGTATTGCAGCAAGCGGAATAGATTGTCCGTTTACCTCAACACGTACATTCAAAATCCCCGTAACGGTTCTCGAAGCTATGTTTTCCAGACACTCCTGAAACATCTTAAAACCTTCGCCTTTATACACTATTAGCGGGTCTTTCTGCGCATAACCGTGAAAACGTGTTGCATCTCGCAAATGGTCCATCCCGTAAAGATGTTCTTTCCATTGCGTGTCTATGGTGTGCAAAAGAATGGTGTGTTCAAAACGAGCGATCTCTTCGGGCGGGAGCATCGCTCCGATTTTCGCATAGCGTTCCTGATACAGTTTTATAACATCGTCCAAAACCTGTTCAGCGGTCATTCCCGCCAGTTTTTCCGGCTCCGGTTTATAGTCAAAACCCATGCTCTGTTTCAAGTCCGCTTCCAAACCATCCATATCCCAGGTTTCCGGATAGGAATTGACCGTGACATATTTGCTTACCTTAATGTCCGCTGCATCTTCTATGCGGTTTGAAATTTCGGATTTAATGTCTTCGCCCATAAGAATGCTACGGCGCAGGGAATAGATAACCCTTCTCTGCTCATTCATAACGTTATCGTAATCCAGCAGGTGCTTACGGGCTTCAAAATTTTGCCCCTCAATTCTGCGCTGTGCATTGCGAACGCTTTTGGTAACCCAGGGATGCTCAATTACATCGTCATCCTTGAATCCGAATCTGTCCATTATTCTTTTAACATTATCGCCGCCAAAAATGCGCATCAAATCGTCGTCCAGCGATAAGTAGTATTGCGAGGAACCCGGGTCCCCCTGTCTGCCGGAACGGCCTCTCAGCTGGTTGTCTATGCGGCGGCTCTCGTGCCTTTCGGTACCCAGAACATGCAAACCTCCGAGTTCAACAACACCCGGCCCCAGAGCGATGTCTGTTCCGCGGCCGGCCATGTTGGTGGCAACCGTAACCTTTCCATTATGCCCGGCATACTGAATAATCTCTGCTTCTCGTCCGTGATTTTTCGCATTCAAAACATCGTGGGGAATGCCCTCAATGCGCAACATTTTGGAGAGTTTTTCCGATTTTTCTACCGATATCGTTCCAACCAAAATGGGCTGCCCCTTTGTATGCCTGTCTTTTATGTCCGCTATAATCGCTTTCCATTTTGCATCCGCAGTTTTGTAAATCTGGTCTTGCATATCATCGCGAACACAGGGTTTATGCGTAGGTATAACCCAGGTAGGCATATTGTAGATTTTCAAAAATTCGGTCGCTTCGGTTTCTGCCGTGCCTGTCATGCCGGAGAGTTTTTTATACATGCGAAAGAGGTTTTGGAAGGTTATGGTTGCAAGGGTTTGGTTTTCCCTGCGAATCTGCACATTCTCTTTTGCCTCAATGGACTGATGAATGCCTTCGGAATAGCGGCGCCCCTCCATTAAGCGGCCCGTGTTTTCGTCAACAATTACAATTTCGCCGTTTCTGACAATGTAATCCACATCTTTCACAAAAATATTGTGAGCCTTGATAGACTGTAAAATATAATGTACCCAATCTGCGTGTTCGCCGTAAAGCCCTTTTATACCCAGTATGGATTCAATGTGATTCACTCCTTTTTCCGTGAGCTGCACATTTTTATTCTTTTCATCCACGGTGTAGTCTTCGTCTTTTTTTAGGCGTTTGACCATATCGTTGGTTTTGCGATATTTATCGGTTGCATCTTCCGCCGCCCCGGAGATTATGAGCGGAGTGCGAGCCTCGTCTATCAAAATGGAATCCACTTCGTCAACTATGCAAAAATTGAGAACTCTCTGCACCAGGTCTTCTTTTTGGATTGCCATGTTGTCGCGCAGATAGTCAAAACCGAATTCGTTATTTGTTCCGTAAACCACATCGGAATTATAACTGGTTCTGCGCTGCTCGTTGTTCAAACCATGAACTATTAAACCAACCTGCAAACCCAGAAACTTATAGACCCTGCCCATGTTTTTGGCATCACGCCCGGCCAGATAATCGTTCACGGTCACCACATGAACGCCATCCCCGGAAAGAGCGTTTAAATACACCGGGCAGGCTGCCGCAAGGGTTTTGCCTTCGCCGGTTGCCATTTCTGCGATTGCGCCTTCGTGCAGGATTAATCCGCCTATTATTTGCACGGGAAAAGGCATCATTCTAAACGGTTTAACCGATTCGGGGTAAAGCTCGCGAATCTCTGCGTAAAAATCCGCTGAAAGATATATTTCCCACTCAAGAGTTCCGTTGACTAAAAGCTCCTTTGTCGCCCTCGCTTCTTTTTGCCGTGCTTCTGAAAGTTTTGAAAAATCAAATTCATATTGAGGGTCAAAAACATTGAGGATACCGAGCCGCCTGTCGCAGGCCTCCTGGCTAACGGCAAAAGCCTCAACTTTAATGTCTTCCAAATTCTCTCCGTTTTTCAAGCGTTCCTTGAACTCTATTGTTTTTGCAGCTAAATTTCTGTCGTTGAGTTTTTGACATTCTGCAAGTTTTGCGCTAATAGCACCAAGTGTTGGCTGCAGGCGTTTTACCTTTCGTGCGTGCGGTGTGCCAAGCATTTTATAAAGCAGTTTATCCAGTATGCTCATAGAATCCGTTTCAAAAAAATATAGGAAAATAATCTAGAAAAAATCACCGGCTACGATTGCCGCCCAAATCTGCGCTTCTTCTTTGAAATCCAAAGCGAATCACCGCTTTTAGCAACAATTTCAAAATCATTTTCCCCTTTTAGAGGATTAACTCTTGTCAATTTAACCGTGATTTTATCGCCTCTTTTAAATCTCTTCCCGGAGCGTTTACCGACTAAAATTCCCCTCGCTTCATTGTACACATAAAAATCACCCGGAATATCGCGCAAATGCACAAGACCGTCTGCAATAGCGACTGTGTTATTTGAAATGGTGATAAAAATTCCAAATTCCTCTATGCTCTGAATCTCCGCTCTGAATGTTTGCCCAATCTGATTCTGCAAAAGATAACTCGTGCAAAGTTTCAAAGCCTTCCGCTCAATCTTCTGATTCTTAATCTCCGCCTCATTTAAATGCTCACAAAGCTCACCAATAGTCGCTAACCTCTGACCGCTATTCACCCCCTTCTTCCCGCACAATTCCCTGTGGCACCATAAATCCGCATAACGGCGAATAGGCGATGTGAAATGGGCGTAATCTTTCCAGTGCAAGGCAAAATGGCCGTTGCATTTTGCTGAATACTGAGCTTTTTGCATACTGCGTAAAATTCTGTTCGTCAAAACGGGGTTGCCTCTCGCCTTTTTAACCAAATGCGAATAAAGTTCAAAAACGCGTTTATCTTGGCTGTTTTCGCCCTTGTAGTTTTTCAAAAGTTTGTTCGGGTCAACAGGAGAGTTAAAAAACAGATTTGGCTCGGTTTGCATTAATTCCGCTATGTCATCCGGGTTCGGAGCTTCGTGAACGCGATAGATTCCGTTTAATTTTCGTTTTTGGAGTTCCAGCGCACAACACCTGTTCGCCGCCAACATGCATTCTTCCACCCATGAATTGCTTTGAACGCTCTCTCTTGGAATTATGCGAAGCGGCTCACTTTTTTTGTCGAATATGCATTGGTATTCCATACTATCCATTTCCAAAATTCCATTCTCATTGCGATTTTTTTTAAGGCTAGAAGCAACTCGCGCAAGCAGGCGAATTTCTTTGTCTCTTTTTTCAAAAAGTTCTATAGCCTGTTTATATGTTATAGAACAGCTAACTTTTATCAAGCCTTTCACAAAGCGCCATTTGCGTATCCTGCATTTTTTATCCAAAGTGATTATGCAGCTAAAAGAAAAACGCTCTTCGTTTTCTCTTAGCGAACACAAATTTGCAGAAAGAATGTCGGGCAGCATCGGAACGGCGGTCCAGGGCAGATATTGAGTATAGCCCCGCTTTTGCGCTTCTCTGTCCAGTGCAGAATCGGACCTAACGAAATGGCTCACGTCCGCTATATGCACTCCCAAAATATAACCGTCTTTTGTTTCTTCGACACTTATCGCATCATCATGGTCTTTTGCGCCATCGGGGTCTATGCACACAATATGCAGCCCGAGAAAATCTTCTCTGCTTCTATCTTTTACAAAAGTTTCTTTTGAAAATTTTTGGGATTCTGAAAAAACTTCCCTTGAAAATTTCCCTTCAAGTTCCGCATTTTGCATGAATTGTATTTTCAGGGATTCAAAATTTTGAGTAGAATTTTTCATAAAAAACTTGCCGCTTTATTTGCGGCGTGAACTGGTTCCCCAGTTGCCAACACCTGTTAAACTAAATTTAATTCCGAAAAAAGGTTCGTCCCAGTATGGCTTCTTTGCCTGCCTATACCCGCCAAAAAAAGCCAGGCCGAGGAGCGTTCCCCTGCGCCCCAGCCATAAATCGGAAAATAAGGAGGCTCCGTATTCCTTTACATCTTTCAAGTATTTTTCCGCATACCAGGCATTCGCGCCAAAGTTATTTCTTGCAAAAAAAGGGCTATAGTAAAGCCCTGTACCCGAGATTCTGTATTCGGCAAAATAAAAAAAGGATTTTTGCGTTTCTGCGTCAGCAAATTCGGTTTCTTCAAAGTTTTGCTGCTCATAAATGAGGCTCAGATTCTGGTTTTGCCAAAAGCAAAAATGAACTCCGCTTGCAAAGCGTGCAGGCAATTTGAAATCTTCGATTCTTTTTGCCAACTGTAAAGTGTCTGTATTGCTGAACTGAATATTTTCTCTTATACTTTTTTGTACTTGAATAGAGGGAAAATAAGAGACAAAATAGTCCACGGATTTTCTGTGAAAGTGTATGCTGTAACCGAAATTTCTCCACCAGTCACTATTCGTTTCAAACGAACCGCTTTCTTTTTTTGTTATTAGAATCCTATTCGATATCCAGGAATATTCGTCCCAGCTATCGTCTCTGCCGCGCACCAGGGACGAGTAGGAGTTTCCAAATAAAATTCTGTAAGAAGCACCTACTGCAAAGTCGTTTAAAAAGAACGGAAGCCTGATAGAATAGCTCGGCACAATTTCATAGATACCTACTCTAGAAGAAAGTGAAACATTTGAGTTTAGAGCTGCGTCTATAAGCTCTAAACGGTTATTCGCTAAATATTTCTGTTCCAAACCTATACCCAAAGTTCCCAAAAATCCGAGCGGCAAAATCATGGAAAGCGAAGGTGTTGTAAAAGAATTTAATGATATGGCATAACTGTTACCCTCTTGCGCTTCTGCATATTCATACTGGATTACGGCACCGAATTTGGTTTTATTTTCAAAAGCATTTACGGCGGGGTTTTGCGAGAAAAAGCCGTTTTTTATAATAGCGGCATTTTGCGGAGCCCGCTCCATGCCCAAAGCATCCGTCCCTATAAGGGAAGCTCCATAACTTGCGGAGGCAACTAAAGAAACTGCAAAAAATAAAATAAAACGCACGGAGTTAATATAGAAAAGAAGAAATCTAAGCTCCCGCAATAGTTAGCCACAGATTATAGCCAAAAGTTTCAATAGCAATACCCTGCTGCAACAAGGTGCTGTACATCGGCAAGATGCTTATATTGAGCTTATTCTTGTGAATGATTTACTATAATCTTTAAGCTAGATTTTCTGCTATAAATAATGTAGAAAATTCACACGCACAAGCAAGCCAAAAATTTCTCGTTGGATTTATTTTCTACCTTCCCAGCGATGACCCAGTCCCGGAAATCGCCAAACGGCGGCGATACACGTCTTCCCATAAAAGGACGTACAGTAACGTCTGTTTTCAAACCGATGAAACAAGGCCCGCACTACCGCCCTGGAAATGTGCGAACCACCATGCTTCTGATAAAAATGGCCTGGCAGCTTTTAACCAACCTGCCGGCAATTTTGAAATTGCGGCGAATCTACGCCAAGCGAAAGACTAAAGAGGAAAAGGATTTTTCCGTAGTTTTTTACTCAGACAATTTGGACGAAGTAAACGGAATAGCCAACAGCTTGCGTTCCGTTGTGCCATATCTGAAATCAAAGGGCAAAAAAGCGCAGCTCTGGGGCAGTGCATTCCACACGCGCACAAACGGCGTTGTTGAAGACAGTTTTGTAGTTCTATTTCCACGCGCGGCGAGCATGGAACAGCTGGGTTATGCGGATTCCGAACTCGCTATCCCTTACCTTGCGCCGGTCATAAAAATGTTGAAACGCTACCCCGCAGATATAATGGAATTGGAAACTCCAAGCCCGGGCGCATGGCTGGTTGGCATTATAGGCAAAATAGCAGGCATAAAAGTTTTGAGTCATTACCGCACCGATGTTCCAAGCTATACGCGCTCGCTGGTAAAAGAAGCGTGGATGCGCAGTTATGTCCTTTGGCTGATACAAATATTTTACAAAAACACCGCGCCGGTAATTTGCCCCTGCGAATTTTACCGCAAAATTCTGGAAACCGAAATAAAGATAAAACCACAACACATAAGGGTTTTGCCCCGTGGCATTCCATTGGAAAATTTTTCGCCGACTTATAGAAAAGCAACCACAGGAGCGGTGCGTTTTCTGTACGTAGGCCGTATATCCGCAGAAAAAGACATTTCGTTTTTGGAAACTCTGTGGAAGGAATTCTCCAAAGAAAACCTAGATGCGAAATTGACTTTTGTTGGCGGCGGCTGGTATTTGGAGACGCTCATGGAAAGCATGAAGGAATACCCGAACGTGCATTTCGCAGGCGTAAAGGTCGGCAAAGAACTTGCGGAGTACTACGCCAATACGGATTTCTTTTTATTCCCAAGCGCAACGGATACCTTTGGGAATGTAATTGTAGAATCCCTTGCAAGTGGAACTCCTGCGCTGGTAACAGATAAAGGCGGTCCTCAGGATATAATCAACTGCGCAAAGGAAAAATGCGGATGGGTTTTACCTTTCAGAGATTTGGAAGTTTGGAAGACGCAATTAAAACAGTGCTGCGAAATATTCGAAAACCCCGAATACGAACGGATGCGAAATTTTTGCACGGAGCACAGTAAAAATTACACGCTGGAAAAAATGACGACTGCGCAATGGGAACTTTTTAAGGAACAGCTATATCCATATTCTGCAAAGCAGCCCCGCTAGCACCCTTGCCAAGATTATCCAGAACAACGGTAATTTGCCCGTGTTCTTCGCATCCGAACACAAAAATTTTTGCATTATCTGCTCCGTTGCAAATCGTCGGGTCCAGCATAACTGGATTCTCACCGGCGGGAACAACGCTCACAAATTCGCAGTCTCTGTAATAAGCAGCCAAAAAATCCCTCAATTCGTTAAAGGAATTTATGCCTTTAAGCATACTGGGAAACAAGCCAACTGTCACCGCCATACCTTGGCAATACGGACCGATAACCGGATTGAACAAAGGCGGTTTGGAAAGCCCCGCGATTTTTTGCATTTCCGGCAAATGCTTGTGACGAAGCCCCAAGGCATAAGGTTTTGAGGCTAAAACTGATTCGGATTCAAATTTAACATGTTTAAAATTTTCCTGATATTCGGCTATCATTTTTTTGCCTGCGCCGCTATAACCCGTTAAGCTATAGCAACTCAAATTCTCATCCGTTTTTATTACGCCTTTTGCCACAAGGGGATAAATAGCGAGCAAAAATCCAGTAGCGTGGCAACCGGGATTTGCTATGCGTTTGGATTTTTTTATCGCCTCTCTGTGCTTTGGCGAGAGTTCCGGTAGCCCGTAAGCCCATGCGCTATTTGTGCGGTGCGCCGTGCTTGTGTCTATAACAACTGTGCCGGGATTTTTCACAAGCAGAACCGATTCTTTTGCCGCATCATCCGGCAGGCATAAAAAAACGACATCCGCACCGTTCAAAAATTCCGCCTTGCGTTCAGGAACTTTGCGAAGCTTCGGTTCAATTTCCAAAAGCTCTATATCTTTGCGAATGAGCAGTTTTTCCCTTATCTGCAAACCCGTTGTACCTTCTTGCCCATCAACGAAAACTTTTTTCAACCGCAAAACTCCTTCTCCACAGAATTTAACGGTAAGGTAGAAAATTTCTAAATTTCCTGTCATGTTCCCGGAAGATATAGCTCAATCTCTTTTAAACATAAATCCGAATCTGGACAAAAAACTTCTGATAAAAGTCATTGCCTTTGTACTGGATGCGCACAAGGGGCAAATGCGCAAAAGCGGCGCACCGTATATAATACACCCCATAGAAGTGGCGAAAATTCTGGCAGAATTGAAAATGGATTCCATGGTTATAGCAACCGGACTCCTCCACGACGTTGTAGAAGACACGAAATATTCAATCGAAGAAATGCGCGAAATTTTTGGAACGGCCATAGCGGAAATGGTGGATAGCGTAACCAAAATATCCGATATACAAAAAGGAATGGACCGCACAGCGCAAACTTTCAAAAAATTTTTAGCATACGTTTCAAAACATCCGCAAATTATAGCTATAAAACTGGCAGACCGCCTGAACAACATGTACACCTTGCAGTACCTGAAACCGGAACAGCAAAAAAGCATAAGCCAAGAAACGCTGGATTTTTACGCTCCTCTCGCCCATCGCCTGGGGCTTTACACATTCAAATTCGAACTGGAAGACCTGGCTTTCAAATACCTGCACCCGGAAGAATATACAGCAATAGAAAATCATCTGCAATTGACCAAAGAAGAAAGGGAAGAATACATACAATCAATAATTTTTCCCATAAATATAAAGATGAATCTGGAACAGCTCGACTGCGATATAAGAGGCCGCTCAAAACATATTTACAGCATATACGAAAAGATGAAAAACAGGAACTGCAAAATAGACGACCTTTACGATATTTTCGCCATAAGGATTATTGTCAAGCAAATATCCGATTGCTACATGGCTCTGGGCTATGTGCATAATTTATGGATGCCGCTGTACAACCGCTTTAAGGACTACATAGCCGTTCCCAAACCAAATCTCTACCAAAGCCTGCACACAATGGTCATAGGCCCGCATGGAAAGCTCGTTGAAGTTCAGATAAGAACCAAAGACATGGACGAAGTCGCAGAACACGGCATGGCGGCTCACTGGGCGTACAAGTTCAATTTGAAAAAAGAAGAATTTGAAAAAAACATGGACTGGCTCGGCAGAATAACAAAAATGCAGAACGAAATTCCGAATTCAATGGAATTTTTGAGCTTTTTGCATGAAAGTTTTTTGCCAGAAGACTCCTACGCATGGACTCCGCAAGGCATGAAAATCACCCTTCCGGTAGGAGCTACCGTTTTGGATTTCGCCTTTGCCGTGCATACGGACCTGGGTTTGCACTGCGTTGGAGCACGGGCGGCAAACAGCGTTTTTGGCATAGATGCCGCCATTCCCGTTGGCGAAACCATCCAAATCTTGCAAAGCGATTCCCAAGAACCTCAAGAAAACTGGCTTTCTATGGTTAAAACCCAAAAAGCGCAAACCGCCATAAGGTCATGGCTACGAAAGGCGATAGCAACGCAATCGGAACTTTTAGGGCAAAAAATATGGCAAAGAGAACTGCAAAGTTTAAAGATGCAAAAGGAAAATATCCCTGCGGACTCCGAAATTTGCAAAGCGTTCAGCACTCAGAGCATAAGTTCGTTTTACGGAAATTTAGGCAAAGGCGACATTTCCCTCAAAAGCGTTTTCAATTTTCTGAAACAGTACTCGGATTATTCCTCCTGGACAAAACTCAAACTTCTATTCGGTTCTTCGGAAGATACCCCTATAAGCATAGGATACAACGAAAGATTTTTGCTCAGTTACGCCTCATGCTGCAACCCGCTTCCCGGAAACCCGGTAAAGGGAATCTTAAAAAACGGCAAGGGAATAGAGATACATAAAGGAGATTGCAAAGTTTTGAACAAAATCCCGCAAAACCAGAGGTTAGCCCTGCAATGGGAACAGCTGAACCCATCAAGCAGAGAATTCAAATGCATTTTGCGAATAGAGGCTCTAGACAGAGTTGCCATAGAAGAGGATATTTTCAAAACCATTTCAAAATACAATGCGCTTGTAAAAAAAACTATATTTGAGAGCAAGGATGGACGGATTAACGGCAGGGTGGATTTGCTCGCTTTTAATTCCGCTCAGATAAAAGATATAGAGCAATCGCTACAAACGGTTGCCGGGATCCATAAAGTGACGCTGGTATGACAAACACTGTAAAAATTCATGTTCCCCCCTCGCAGCAGGTTATGCGTAACCGCACCTATAACCGCCACATGCGCAATCTGTACTACGAAAAATCTTCTTACCAGTTTCGAAAGATAAAAAAATACGTGGATTCCAAAGACTCGCCCGGCAAAATCGAACTTCTGTCCGAGCTTTATGAATTTGAAGAACTCCTGAATGTATGCCTGTCTTATGCTAAATCTGCGGTTTACAGCAGCAAAACCGAAAAAACACTGTCTTATTCCCAGGACCATCGCTGGGGAATTTTACAGGAAGAAATTGTGCTTGTTTATTTTCTGGAAGAGCAAATTTCAAGCGTCAAATACATAATAAGCCACACGGAGACGAACAGGAAAATACAGGATTTCGCAAAGAAAAATGAAACCGATGTTGTTGTGAATCATATACTGTCCAATATAAGCGAGTTAAACCAAAACACTCAGGAAGATTTGTGTTACTTTTTAGACAACATCGAAAAGAGGTATAAGATAGGGAATAAATTGTTCGGTTATCTACAGGAATTGCAGAATTTTCAATAAAATGTTTTATGGACAGAGAAGAAATTCAAAGGCAGCAGCGCGCAATAGGCGGAGTAAGAGATGTAGAAGAGCTTTTGAGAAAAAAGCCCGGTCTTGTTCATCGCGTGCTGTTTAAGCTGAAAAGCGGAAATGCTAAACTATATGAGTTGCAAAAACTAGCCGGGCAGGTTAATGTGCATGTTCAGCAGGTAGAGGAAAAGCTTTTGGACAAGCTGACAAAAAGGCATAACGGAGTTGTTGCCCTTTGCCACGAAAAACCCGTGATGCCTTGGAACGATACCAGAAAAATTTTATTGGAAGCAAAGCAAAGCGACACTCCTTGCAGAATTGTGGTCGCTGCAAATTTGGAAGACCCTCATAACCTGGGAGCTTGCATACGCTCTTCGCTTGCGCTCGGCGTTAAGTTTATGCTCATTCCGTCAAAAGGTTCTTGCGGGTTAACCCCAACTGTGGAGCGAAGCTCGGCAGGTGCGCTTGAAAAGATGAATATCTGCCGCCCGGGCAATCTCGAAATCGCCTTAAAAGAGCTTAAAGAAGCGGGTTATCAAATCATAGGCTTGGATGGAAAATCTGAAGTTTCCATAACGAATTTCAAGTTTTCAAAGTATTTGGTTATGGTTATAGGCGGAGAAGACAGAGGACTCCCCCCATATATAAGAAAATTCTGCGATTTTGCGCTGAAAATCCCAATGTCGCCCGAAGTTCATTCCTATAACGCAAGCGTGGCTTTATCGCTTGGCCTGTATCATTCTTTTTCTACATTATATTCCAAAGATATTTAAATCAGTATAGGGAGGTATTAAATGAACGCGGCAAAGCTAAACATAGACGGCAAGGATTATTATCTACCCGTAGTAAAAGGGACGCAGAACGAATTTGCTATGGACATATCCAAGCTTAGGGAACAAAGCGGCTACATCACACTTGATGACGGCTTTACAAATACCGGTAGCTGCACAAGCGCAATTACCTACATAGACGGAGACAAAGGCATTTTGCGCTACCGAGGCTACTCCATCGAGGAACTTGCGGAAAAAAGCACCTTTGTAGAAACCGCATGGACAATTATTTGGGGTAGGCTCCCGACTTCGAGCGAACTGCGCCGCTTTTCCATGCTTTTAACGGAACACGAGCTAATACACGAAGGCCTCAGGCACCACTATGACGGTTTTCCCATTGATGCCCCGCCGATGGCGATTTTAAGCGCAATGATAAATTCGATGAGTTGCTACCACCACGACTTGCTGACCGATATGAACGAAACGGAATTCGAAGAAGCGACTGCAAGACTCATTTCAAAGGTTCGTACAATAGCGGCGGCGGCGTATAAAATGAGCGTTGGCAAGCCGATTATTTATCCGGTTCCGGAATACGGTTATGCGCACAATTTTCTACACATGATGTTTTCCTTGCCAAACCGACTCTACATACCAGACCCGGACATAATAAAAGCGCTAAACCTGATTTTGATTTTGCATGCAGACCATGAACAGAATTGCAGCACGAGCACGGTTCGCATGGTTGCAAGCGGCGGAGCGAATATGTTTGCGAGCGTTTCAGCGGGCGTGTGCGCTTTGTGGGGGCATTTGCACGGCGGAGCGAATCAGGCGGTTGTTGAAATGCTGGAAGACATTCGCAAATCCCATTGTTCCATTAAGGATTTTGTGGAAAAAATCAAGCGTAAGGAGAACGGAATTAAACTCATGGGTTTTGGGCACAGGGTGTACAAGAACTTTGACCCGCGCTCCAAAATTCTGCGCGATATTGCCAAGAAAGTTTTGGAAAAGCAAGGACAAAGCGACGAACTTTTGGATATTGCTCAGGAGCTTGCAGACATAGCTCTGCATGATGATTATTTTACTCAACGCAAGCTATATCCAAATGTCGATTTTTATTCCGGTATAATTTTAAAAGCCATAGGTATTCCGTTAAATATGTTTACGGTTATGTTTGCTATTGGCCGCATACCGGGATGGATTGCCAACTGGAAAGAAATTCACGATAATCCCAAGCAAAAAATTTACCGCCCCCGCCAGATTTATGTAGGGGAAAATTTGAGGAATTACGTGTCGATAGACAAGCGAACCTAGTCTTAGTCATTTCGTATGCAGTGTTGTTTGCCGTTTGGTTTTGGTAACGGTGTTGTAAAGGAACTGGTCTCTTTTTTCTCTGAAATCAAGACTATCGGAAACCATGTATGCATTTGCCTGGCCCGGCGAAACAGCCGTGTTCATCGATGACCTCCAACTCAAAACATATCCAAACCCGATTATAAGAGCAAAAACCAGTGCTACAAGAGCATATATCAATATTTCTCCGGCACTCAACATGCCAATGTTTATGATGCCTTCTTTATCAAGTACAAAAGCGGCAAGAAAAAGAATGGCAAAAATAATGCTGAGAATGCCCGAATATATAAAACCGTATTTCCAGATTTTATGCGAATCTACGGGCAGCTTGCCAACAAGTTTGCCGGACTCTCCATTCATCATAAACAGATAATTTTCTTTTTTATACTTTGTGTTAAGCACCCACACTGGAAAAAGCGCATAATTTGGCTTGCTGCCCTTAACACTAACCGATGAACTTTCAATTTTAACCGAATTATAGCCTGAAACCGAGCGGGCAAATTCGTTTTCTACCGAAACCTTAATTCTTTCCGCCGCCCTTTCCTTGCTTTTCTCCGCATCCACATCGTATTTCTCGGCAATATAGCCCGCTAAAAAGGAAGTGTGAAATTC
>Ga0182466_14234_pt1 | contig 18729 bp, 16 predicted proteins | sample TergutMp193P3_FD_120795 | JGI IMG/M metagenome (GOLD analysis project Ga0182466, IMG submission 120795) | reverse complement strand
ATAATTAATTTTTTTGCCCGATTTCTTGGAAATTTCACGGGTTTAAGGTACAAGGCATTTCCTTTGCCTTTGGTGAAAGGGATGAGCGGGCAGAGAGCGTGGTGGGAGGGGAAATGATAGCAGCCAACTGCTTATTTCAATGCCATAATCTGTTCCAAAGGAAGCTTTGTGCAGCGAGCCACGGTGCGAGGCTTGAGCCCTTCATTGATGCCGGAAAATCGGGTAAATCCTTTAATCGGGATAATCGGGGTTCAGACAGAAGGGTGCAGCTCTTTTTTGAGCATACTGTAAATTTCCTGCCAAGGTTTCTGCCAGAACAGATTATCGATGTTGGAAAGAATTTCGTAAGATTTGGAAGAGTAGAAAGTTTTTATGGCGTCAGATATAGTTATTTTAAAATCGACGACCATTGCCTCAAGGATAGCTTCGGTTATATCATCGACAGCGGAACGGAATTCATTTTCATCAACAAGTTCCAAGGCATAAAGAGAGGCAAGGGTGCAAAAACAAATTTGGTGAGTCGGTTCTCTGTATGTAAGTTTCTCAATCAACTTTTCTATAGAAATTTTTCCTTGCTCATACAGTCTAATTTGAGCGACCATCCTATCGTTTGCAATAGGTCCTTCTATAATGTCAAAAGTATGCGCTGGATGGGAAATTTGTCTGTTTCTATTGAGCATTATGAATTCTACCCATTCTTTGGAAACTTTTTCAAATTTTTTGATATTCATTCCGATTGTAACAGGATATGCTTCTGCATATTTAAATTCCGTAACAATTGGCTTGCCGGAATTATGTCTTTTGGAAACGTCCACGGCTCGCAGGTATGCGTGTTCTCGGATATTGGTAACATAAAAGCCTCTGCCAAAATCTTTAAAGAATTCGCTTTTAGCCAAATCTATTTTTTCAATTCTAACATCGCTGCCGTGAAATACTTGCATTTAAAGCCATCCCCCGTTATTCCTGCAAACTTCCAAAAGCGCCATGTGAGTATGATATTCGGATTGAGTATGCTCATATTCGTAATTGTCGAGAAGAAACTGCAATCCACCGTATTCATCCAAATATTTAACAACTTCATCCACAGGTCTTTTGAACCCGTATGCAAAGGTTCTTATTATGAAATTGGCATAACTAACCTTATTTTTCCGTTCTTCAATTTCAGACATAGTTTGGACCTCGATTTAATGACCTGTATGGATAATATAGAAAATTGTCTGAACCCCGATTTACAGGATTTAAGGATTTTCAGGATTGTTGAAAGTGATGTTGGAAAATCGGGCAAATCCTTTAATCGGGATAATCTGGGTTCAGACAGGGTGAATTATTTCAGGGAGGCGGCGTGATTCCTAAAACAATCCATTATGTTTATATAACTGATAAAATTCCTGATAAAATTCAGGGATATATTGATACTTGGAAAAAAGCAAATCCAGATTATGAGATAATCCGCTGGAACAGAGAAAATTTTGACATAAATTCTGTGGAATGGGTAAAGCAAGCAGTTGAGGCAAAAAAATGGGCTTTTGCGACGGATTATATTCGGCTTTGGGCTTTGTATAGCTATGGCGGAATTTACTTAGATGCAGATGTGGAATGTTTAAAGTCTTTTGATGATATTTTGCATCTGCCTTATTTTTTAGGCAGGGAGCATAGCAAAGGCATAATTGAAATGGCCGTTTTGGGAGCGGAGCCTAAGTGCGAATGGGTAAAGGAATGCTTGGACTATTATAAAGATAAAAATTTTATCCTGCAAAACGGCGAGTTTTCCATGAAGCCGATTCCGCATATTATGCTAAAAATTTTGGGCAGAAAATATGGATTGAGGCGGATAAAAAATACACAGGAGTTTGATAAAAATTCTAAAGAAATCCAGATTTTGCCGACCGATTTTTTTAGCCCAAAGCCTTGGGACAGCGAGAAATTCACCGTAACGGAAAATACATACACGGTTCATTATTTTGAAAAAAGCTGGGAACCACCGAAAAAATTGTATTCGTCAATTTTGCATAAAGCAAAATATTTTGTCAGAAAAATTATCGGTAATAAAAGATATTCTGATCTGATGTGGAATATTTATGTCAAGGAAGAGATAGAATAGTATGGATTTATACATCCCTTACATATGCATCTATTCTGTTGCCGCCGGTTCCTTTGTGGCAGGCTATTATAATGTAAAAAAACATCAGACGCGAATAATCATGTTATTTTTGGCGATTTTATTTACGTTGTTCAGAGGTCTGCGTTGGGAAACCGGGACGGATTGGGTTCAGTTTTTAGATGTATTTAACGAGGCTAGCTTTAGCAATATTTTCAGTTTTAGCAGGGGAGGTAGTGACATCCTTTTAGAACCCGGATTTGTTTTTATAAATTCCATTTTTCAACAATATACACATAGCTATACGGCCTTTTTGCTATTTTACAATGCTGTAATATTACTGATATTTTATAAAATCTCTTGGGAATACGCACCTAAAAATCCTGTTTGCATATTCGTAATATTGCTTCTTTTTGATTTGATATTCCCTTTGAGAAATTCGTGGGCTCTTTCATTATTTCTCTTATCGGTGAAATATATACAATCAAGAGAATTTATAAAATACAGCTTAATTATACTTCTTGCAGCCAGCATTCATATTACGGTATTATATCTGTTGCCATTTTATTTTTTATTGAATAAAGTTTATCCGACAAAATTGCTCATCGGAATTTACATTCTCTGTGCATTTATAGCATGTTCGCCAATAATCAATTTAATCGTAGAAGGATTTACCGTATTAATTGCTCCAATAGTTGGAGTAGACTCTGATTTTATAATGAAAGTGATTTATTACTCTACATACGATAGAGGCATAGAAGTGACTTGGATTTCTTTTTTTGCAAGCATGGCTAGAGGATTTTTGTTTGCATATTTATTCTATATTTTTAAGGAACGATTTAAAGATAATCCCTATTACAATATATATTACAATTGTTTTTTTGTTTCTCTATTCATGGTAATATTATTTAAGTTTCAATTTCAAGAATTTATTAGAATGGCGGCATATTTTTACTATGGAACATTTATATTGCAGGGATTCATATTGACAAAATTAAAAAAAACAAATAGAATTATTTTTTATTCAGTGTTAATTTTGTATTCGGGTTATACAATTTGGTATCAAATAAATCTATTTCCAAATGCATTTTTACCTTACAAGAGCGTCTTTTAATGGGGGAGACAATGGATGATATATTATTCATAAATGAACAGGATTTTTCGAACAAAATCTACGGTGGCTCTCAATGCACAAAAAGAAACTATGATGCGATTTGTGATTATTTTCAAAGATGTGATTCTCTGAATTTATATCACGAACATAGAACAACTCTATACAAAATATATATGTTGTTAATGAAAAAAAATTCGAATTTGACAAATAGAAAATATATCCTTGAAAAATGCAAGGGCTATAGATTTATTTTCATAGATAGAAGTTGCAATGGAATTATTTCCTACTGGATTAAAAAAAAGTTTAATGATTGCAAGGTGATAACTTTTTTTCACAATGTAGAATACGATTTCGTTTCAGGAGAAAATAAAAATATTTTAAATATGAAATTAAGCAAAGGAAAAATGCTTTACAATGAATATCTTGCTTGCAAATATTCTGATTCTATCATCAGTTTAAATTTTCGTGATACGTTGCGAATCGAGAAGCTTTATGATAGAAAAGCGGATGCCATTATTCCAATAAGTTTTCCAAACAAATGTATAAATTTTAACATAGATGCCATTTCCGTCCAACCTGTAGCGGTTTTTTTAGGCAGTGATTTTTTTGCCAATATTCACGGTATAAAATGGTTTATAGAAGAAGTATTGCCTTTTGTAAATATAAGGCTCAAAATTGTGGGTAAAGGTATGGACAAAATAAATCTGCCGAAAAATGAAAAATCAGAAGTTTTCGGATATGTTGAAAATTTAGATGATATAATGCAAACGGCAGATTTTGTTGTTTTACCGATTTTTTTTGGTTCGGGAATGAAAGTTAAAACTTGTGAAGCTCTAATGCATGGCAAAAATATAATCGGAACTTATGAGGCGTTTCAAGGCTATGATATGAACTTTGAAAAAGTCGGTGCTTGCTGCGAAACGGCAGAGGAGTTTGTTAAGGCGATAAATGAATTTCCCGAAAGATTTACCAATAAATTTAATGAGTATTCAAGGAACGTATTTTTAGAAAAGTATTCCAATGATGTTACGTTTAAACAATTTGCGGATATATTCAGAAAATTACAGGAACAAAAATGAAACGGGCAATCAAATTTCTATGCTATTATGAATGGTCATTCAAGAGCCTTATTTGGTTTGTATGGTTTAATTTTTTTAGGAAAAATACCATTCGCAAGAATCGCAAGTGCTTCTTTTGGGCAGATAGACATTCTCTAATAAGAATACACAAGACTGCAAAAATTATCCTTAACGGCATTGTTATTTTTGGTCTTAAGATTAGCAGGAACCAAACCTATCCGCAATTCATAATGGGAAAGGAATCGGAATTCGAAGTTAGGAATGGAATTTTCAGATTTAATAATGTTAATGAAATATTCATGTTTGAAAATGCTAAACTTAGTGTTGGCAATGGTTATATCAATAAAGGAAGTTCTATTCAAATTAGAGAAAGTGTTTATATTGGCGAAGACAGTATAATTGCAGATGAAGTCTCTATCTTTGACACGGATCATCATACTATTATTTCACCAAATTATAAAATGAATAATTCAATTAAAATTGGGAATCATGTTTGGATTTGCTTTCGCAGCATAATTTTAAAAGGAATAAATATTGGCGACGGAGCAATAATTGGTGCCGGAAGTATTGTTACAGGAGATATTCCTTCTAAAACATTAGTTGTAGGTAATCCGGCAAAAGTTATTAAGGAGAATGTGGAATGGAAACTATGAAAAAAACTTTTACAGTCACTTTTCATTATTTTAAAAATTACGGAGCGTTTTTGCAAAGCTATGCCTTGCAAAAGATACTGGGTAAGGAAAATTATATTCTTGATTTTAAACAAAGTTTTGGTCACTTTATAGACAAAACTAAACCACTATGGTTTTTAAGGGCAATAAAATGGTATTTTGCGTCTTTCAAATATACAATTCCTCATCTGAAAGAATATCATAAGCTAAAAGTTTCTAAAAAACACTGCGACGGATATGCGTATATAGTTGGTTCGGATCAGGTTTGGAATTATAAATTCATAAAAGGGCAAGAACATAGATATTTTCTGCAATTTATTCCAAAAAATGCTAAACGCATATCTTACGCCGCAAGTTTAGGAACATCAGAATGGCCAAGTGAATTTGAGCATAAAGTTTTGCCCTGGTTAAGGAAATTCCATGCCATTTCTGTTAGGGAAGAAAACTCGGCAGAATATTTGCGCAGCTTTGGATTGAATGCGGTTTGCGTTTGCGATCCTACAGTTTTGCACAAAGCGGACTTTTATAGGAAAGAGTTTTCTGCTTGTAGAGAAATCAGCAATGCTTATTCTTTTATTTATAGAATTAGAGAGAATATACCCATGATTTTAAAATGCAAAACTATAACCGTAAACTTGCAAGAGCAGAAAACGATAGTCTCCGCTAGCGACTGGCTCTCTTTAATAGATAACGCAGAGTTTGTTCTAACAGACAGTTTTCATTGTATTGTATTTTGCCTTTTATTTCACAAGCCCTTTGCTGTATTTCAAAACAATGGTGAACTAAAAGGAATGAATAGCAGATTTTCTACAATCCTAGGCAAAACGAATTTGGAATACAGGCTTTTGCAGGGTGCGGAAACGGAGGAGCAGATTTTGGAAATAATCAATAGAGAAATAGACTGGCGCAGAATTGATGAAATTTTAGAAGAATGGCGCAGTTACAGCAAGAATTGGCTAATGGAGGCAATAAAATGATATCGCTTTTGCAATCAGCATTAATTTTGATTTTAGAGTTTTTTCATGGCTTTACTCATAGTTATGAGCTATCCTTGATTTTACTTTCCATTTGTGTGAGTATCGCCCTTGTTCCTCTTTATCATTTGACTGGAATTCTTGAGAAAAAAGAGAGAGTCATCAGACAGCGACTGGCAATGTATAAGCCAAAATCACATAAAAATTTAAAAAAACTTTATGAACAGTTCGGTTATTATCCCTTTTACTCAATTCGTTCTCTTGCCTCGCTTTTTGTACAAATTCCGATTTTAATAGCGGCGTATGAGGCACTCAGCGATTATGCTCCATTAAAGAATACATGGCTTGGTTTTCCGGATGCTTTTGTGGCCGGATTAAATGTTCTTCCTTTTGTAATGACATTTATAAATTTAGGTTCGGTTTTTATTTCCTCGGAACCGGAAAGCAAGGAACGAAAACAGGGAATATTTATAGCAATAGTATTTTTTATTCTTTTATATACAAGCCCTGCGGCATTGCTGATTTATTGGACATTTAATCAGTTATTTAGTTTTATTAGATATTTAATAATTTATCCATTCCCTAAAATTAAAGAATTTTATGTGGGTGTGAATTTTAATTTTATCTATCAATTCTTATCGGCGGTGGTAATTTATCTCATATTGACCATCTGGGCGGGGGATGGGTTATCCAAAACTCTATATGGAATTTTTGCCGCTTTTATAGTATTAATTATTTATAAATTTATCTCCAGAAGTAAAATTTATTTTCGTATTCCGAATTTAGAAACGATAATCTTAAATATAGGTGTAATGGTTTTTCCGGCAATTCTAATATTTAAATCCAACGAGGTTTATTTTAACAGAACGGATTTAATCGTTTATATTTTTGCTCTCTTATTTATTTCGATTGCGGTTTCATTTTTGTTTTCTTCAAAATTTTCCGTATCGCTAATACTATCGATTATGTTTTTACCGTTGGTTAGAGACATTACGCATTATTCAAGTGGCTCTAGAATATCCTTCTTGGTTTTATTTGTTATTATTTTAATATTTATCAGCTCAATTATTAAGCAAAAAAGAATTATCACAGTATTCTCTATAATTGCTTCTTTTTACCTTTTATTTTTTGTTGATAGTATTGCTACTACAGCGAAATCAGATGTTAAGCAATATAGAGAAAGAATTAACATTTCGGAAGATTTGGCAAGTTTGAAACTAAATGACTCCGCAAGCATTTATGTTTTTATGCATGATGGATTTCCGCACGGCGATTATGCCCAATATTTGAATTTGCCGGGTTATAAAAATTTAGAAGACATTTTTGAGCAAAATGATTTTAAAATATATAATGTTTATTCAATGGCGGACCATACAGTTGCAACTATGTCCAGCCTTTTTGATATGAAAATAGATTTTCTGCCTAAAATAAATAATACTACAACTGCGATGTTTGCTAAGAGTACCGGAGTTTCCGGTTTTTCCGATGGTTCCGCATCCAATTATTTTCTTAGGAACAACATTAGCGGAAACAACATAACCAATATATTATTGCAAAATAATGGTTATAGTACAGGGAATTACAACCCTTATGACCAATATATGTTCAATGAAGACAATTTTTACAATTTTACAGTTTATGATAAAATGGACACTACCGCAGAAATTCAACATAGAATAAAGATTAAAAATAAAGTATTGAAAGATGTTTTGAGTGGAACATTAAATTCCGATGTAGCAAGAGCGGCATCCGAGCAGTATCTGATAAATCTTGCGGAATTTGTACGAGATAATTCCGAGAAAAATAAAATTTTTGTTTGGGGTGTAGGATGTCCCGGACATTCCACCAAAGGAGGTTTGGGGACAGTAGAAAAGGAAATGCAAAGATTTATTCCAATTTACAATAAATGCCTTGATGTAATGAAAGAGGAAATTGAAACTATGGTAAAATCAAATCATAATGCAGTGATAATTTTTATGAGTGACCATGGTGGATATTTTATTGATGATGGATATGTATTTCCTAAGGATTATGATTTTAAAAGGACTGATTATATGAAATTTCGCGATATATTTGGCGCGTTTATGGCAATACGATGGCCGAATGAAGAAAAGGCAAAAAAATATGACAATGATTTTAATGTAACCCAAGATTTGTTTTCGATTGTTTTTGCTTACCTGTTTGATAGCGAAATTCCTTTGAAATACAAAATCAAAAATACTGAATTGCGGCTAGGTCCCCATAAATTTGACAAAGGTGTGTTTTATCCGTATTTCTATCAATCAGAAACAAAGGAAGGATTGAAATGAAGATGAACTTTGGCAACAAGCACGGCTATTTAGACCCCGGTACGGGGAATGCGCTTTTCGCAGCATTATTTGGTATTTTGGGCAGTATTGCATTTTTCGCAAAAAATGCTTTTTATTCCGTGGCGGCTAAGATTACGGGTAAAGAGATAGAAAAATTTTCTTGCGATTTGGCAATCTTCAGCGAAGGCAAAATGTACTGGGTTTATTTAAAGGATGTTGTGGAAGAATTGATAAGGAGAAAAGTCAAGTTTGCGTATTATACAATGGATATATACGACCCGGCTTTGGATTTGCATGATTTCAGCAATGCGGACGAGGATTTTTCGTACTTTGAGGTAAAATATGTTGGTACAGGGAACAAAGGCTATTCTGCGATTAGCAACCTGAAGGAGAAAAATGTTTTAACGACAACGCCAAACATAGGCACCCCTGGGTACCCCGTAAAGAAACCGGGGAAATGCGAAAATCTTATATATATTTTCCATGCGCTCGGATTGGGCCTCAAGAAAGGCGGCTTGGATAACTTTGACACGATTCTGCTTCATCAAATAAATTTTTCCAATATTTTCAAGGGGAAGAAAGTTGTGCTCGCCGGCTTGCCATATTTGGATTCCTTGATTGAGAAAGCCGGTGCTTTGCAGAACAAAACCGATGGCAAAACCGTTTTGGTAGCGAGTACTTGGGGCAAACGCGGATGCTTGCAAACATACGGCAGTAAATTCATCAATGCTCTGTCAAATGCCGGTTTTAATGTAATAGTTCGCCCGCACCCGTATTCGTATAAAATTGAAAATGATTTCATTGAAAATTTGCAAAACGAATTGCCGGGTATTGTTTTTGACAAGCAAATTGATAATTTGGAATGTTTGTCTCAAGCGGATATTTTGATTTCCGATATTAGCGGGGTTCGTTTTGATTTCTACCTCTGTTTCGGCAGGCCTGTGATTTCTCTGGAATGTGAGATTGATGATGAGTATGAGCATAATGAATGGCTATTTGATGTTGGCAACGACATGGGAGTATTTGTAAAAAAGAAAGATATAGAGACTTTGCCTCAAATAGCGAAAAACATGGCGAAAAAGAAGCTTGCGGATAAAAACTCAATTTTGGCGAATATTGGAAAATCCAAAGATATAATAGCGGATTATTTGGAGGAATTGGCTATGGATACTCGCATTTATTCATCCCGCGTAAACATTGACGAACAGAAGGCTTGTGCATTTTGGCGTTCTCGTGCCAAAAAATATACGGAAACACATCCTTATGTTGCCGTGAATCTAGGCGATTCAAACCCGGAGCGAAGCGTTGCTTGGGATAGATACGAGAAAAATAATGTGCTGCCCTTCCTGCAAGCAAATGAGCAGTCAAATGTTTTGGATATCGGGTGCGGAGTCGGCAGGCTGGCGGAATATTTCGTTCCAAAATGCAAGTTTTACTTGGGCATAGATTATTCGACGGAATTCATAGAAATAGCAAAACAGCGCGTAGCGGATACGTGCTTCTTGCCGGCAGACATCAAAAATTGCAATTTGTCAAATTTGCAGATAAAAGAAATTATTGAGAGCAAGGGTAAGTTTAACATACTGGTTTTGAATGAAATACTTTTTTATATAAATGACAGAACGATTCTGGATAGCTTTACCGGTTTATTGCCTCTTTTATCAAGCAACTGCAAAATTTATGTGAACAACGCTGTAGCCATAAAAGAGAGATTGACCCTTAAGGATTTTTATTCGGAAGAGTTGCAGAATAATTATAATAGCATTTACCGTACCGAGCAGGAATACATTGAATTATACAAGCCACTTTTTGAAGCCGGTTTTAAATTGGAGCAAAGCGGCAATTTTGAGATAGAGACTGCCGGCAAAGAAACAAAGAGAATATTCCACATTTTAAAAAGAGGTGATTGAAATGCAGGCGATAATTTTAGCAGCAGGAATGGGCAAACGGCTCAAAGAATTGACAAAATACTCTACCAAATGCATGGTAAAGGTAAATGATGTGCCTTTGATAAACCGATTTTTAATGCAATTGGACTCCTTGAATTTAGGAAGGATAGTTTTAGTGGTTGGTTATAAAGCCAATGAATTGAAAGAACATATTAGTACCTTGGATATAAAAACTCCTATTGAATATGTGGAAAACGCCGTTTTTGATAAAACGAATAATATTTATTCTCTCTACCTGGCAAAAGATTATCTATGCAAGGATGACACTCTGCTTTTGGAAAGCGATGCTATTTTTGAAGATTCCGTTTTAACAAAACTTTTGGAGAATCCATACCCGAATCTGGCATTGGTAGATAAATATCAGAGCTGGATGGATGGCACGGTGGTTATTTTAGAAGAAGACAATCGCATAAAAAATTTTATAAGTAAGAAACATTTTAAATACAAAGATATACATTTATACTACAAAACCGTGAATATTTACAAATTCAGCAAGGAATTTTCTCAAAGCTATTATGTTCCGTTTTTAGAAGCGTATTGCAAAGCACTGGGGCACAATGAGTATTACGAGCAGGTTCTAAAGGTTATTGCAATGCTGGATAATGCGCCTATAAAAGCGTTGCCTCTGAGCGGTGAAAAATGGTATGAGATTGACGACATTCAGGATTTGGACATTGCCGAGAGCATATTTGCCAATAGCAATGAAGACAAATATAAGAAAATTTCCAATAGATATGGCGGATATTGGCGTTATCCGAATCTGCTTGATTTTTGCTATCTGGTGAATCCTCACTATCCTCCTCAACAGATGCTGGATGAAATGAAGGCAAGCTTTGCGCAATTGGTGACAAACTATCCCAGCGGGCTGTCGGTAAATAATCTGCTCGTCGCAAAAACGTTCGGAATAAAAAGAGAAAATATAATTGTCGGCAACGGTGCTGCGGAAATTATAAAATCGCTTATGAAATATGCAAGCGGGAGAGTAGGAATTATCAGGCCGTCTTTTGAAGAATATGCCAATCGCATGGATGAAAGCGATATTGTAGAATTCGTTTCTTTGCAATATGCTGCTGAAGATGTAATACTTTTTTTCGAAAATAAAAATATAAAAACTTTGCTATTGATTAACCCGGATAATCCAAGTGGAAATTTCATTGGAAATGACGGATTGCTGAGTTTGCTTGAATGGGCAAGCAAAAATAAAATAAATTTGATTGTGGATGAAAGTTTCTCCGATTTTGCGGAAAATTCCATTTCTCTGCTAAATCAGGAATTTCTGGAAAAATATCCCAATTTGATTGTTGTAAAGAGCATTTCAAAAAGCTACGGAGTTCCGGGTTTGCGGCTTGGCGTATTAGCCAGCGCGGATGAAAAGTTAATGAATTTTCTTAAAAAAGATGTAACTATATGGAACATAAATTCCTTTGGCGAGTTCTTCCTGCAAATTTATGAGAAATACAATGATGATTATAAAAAAGCCTTGCGAAAGTTCTATGCGGAACGAGAAAATTTCATGCGGAAATTGTCTCAAATTCCGAATTTGCGTATTTTGCCTACTCAGGCGAATTTTTTAATGATTGAGCTTTTGAATGGGTTGAAAGCCGAAGTTTTATGCGAAAAACTTTTGGAACAGAACATTCTTATCAAGAACCTGAACGGCAAAAAAGGCATTTCCGGCGAATGGATAAGAGTAGCGGTAAAAACAGAGCAGGAGAATAACAAATTGTTAGATGAGGTAAATAAGCATGTCGGTAAGTAAAAAGGTTATTTGTTGCATGGCAGGCGCATATGCAATAATTAGCGTGTCATGTAGCAATGGCAACGAGATTTACAATGAAGAATCTTCTAGTTCAGATCTGCATTTTTCTAGCTCCGAGGAACATTCCTCCAGTTCAGAGCTGCATTCTTCTAGCTCCGAGCCGTATTATTATAACGATAATTTTATTGCTCATGCAGGTGGAAGCATAGAAGATATATATATATATACAAATTCATTGGAAGCTTTGAATTTATTTTATAGCAGAGGATGTAAATTGTTTGAATTAGATATTATAGAAACATCGGATGGAAAACTCGTTGCTGCGCATGATTGGGAAAATTACAAATGGCAAACGGATTATTCTGGAGACATTCCATTAACTGAACAGGAATTTCTGTCTCAAAAAATTTACGGCAAATTTACACCGTTAAATATGGAAATGATAAATGAATGGTTTATAAGTCATCCGGATGCTATATTGGTTACCGATAAAATAAATAACCCATGGGAAATGCTAGAGCAATTTATTCCTAGAGACAGATTAATTATGGAACTTTATAGTTGGGATGCAGTAGAAGAAGCTATAAATTATGGGATAAAAGCAATGCCAAACGGGAATTTAGTTTTAAGCACACCCAATGTTGAGCAATTATTATTTGATTTGGATTATATGAGCATTAATATATCGCTTGTGGAGGAAAACCGAGAATTCTTGGAAAAGGTTAAAGAAAAAGGTATAAAAATCTATGCTTATGTAGTGAATGAGAATGAATTGTTGAATGACAAAATGGACATTATTTATGGCATTTATTCTGATAATATCGATTTACTGCGATATTGGGAACAGGTGGAACAGTGAATAATATAAAAAAAATTTTGCGAATCGCAAACCACGTGAATTGGAGTTTGCCCAGCTTTATATGGTTTTTGTGGTTCAATTTTTTCAGGAAAAATACAATTCGCAGGAATAGAAAAGCATTTTTCTTAGCTGATAAAAATTGTATTATAGAAATTCATAAAACGGCAAAAGTAGTTTTGGATGGAATTTTTGTTCTAGGCTATAGACAGAGTAGAAAAATAAAACAAGAAACAGGGCTTGTTTTAGAGAAAAATAGTGAATTGAACGTTGGAGGGAATTTTTTTTCTTACTATGGCGGACGTTATGTGATTTTTAAAAATGCAAAGTTAATTTTGGGAAGTGGATATACAAATACAAATGCACGTATAGCAGTAAAAGAACAAGTTATAATAGGCAATTGTTGTGCTATTTCTGACTACACTGTTATTATGGATAGTGATTTTCACAGGATTTTATCATACGATCATAAAATGACAAAGCCCATAAAAATTGGAAACCATGTTTGGATTGGTAATGGAGCAAAAGTGTTCAAAGGCGTGAATATAGGCGATGGTTCCGTTATAGGGGGGGGGGCAATTGTTACAAAAGATGTCCCATCAAATTGCTTTGCCGCAGGCAATCCGGCAAAAGTTATTAAGGAGAACGTACAGTGGGAACTTTAGCAGGGATTTGCAATGTCTGTAATTTTTGATAGACAAAATTGTACAGGTTGTCGTGCCTGTGAGCAGAAATGCAGTAAAAATGCTATACAAATGCAAAGCGATGCGGAAGGTTTTTTGTATCCGAACATAAACGCTTCACTCTGCAATCAATGCGGACTATGCGAAAAAATATGCCCGATATACAGAGATGATTTGCAAAGTGATGTTTTAGAAGTTTTCGCTGCGAAAAGCCTGAACATGGAGCAGATGTTAAGAAGTGCCAGTGGCGGAATTTTTGCGGTATTGGCAGAAAATGTTTTGGAGCAGAACGGAATAGTTTTCGGTTGCGCTTATGATGAAAATTTTGTGCCGAAACATATAGGAATAGAAAATTCAGGCGAACTCCATAGATTGCAAGGTTCAAAATATGTGCAAAGCGATACTTTGAACACATATACGCAAGCAAAAGAATTCTTAGAGCAAAACCGCAAAGTTCTCTACAGCGGAACTCCATGCCAAATTGCAGGATTGAAAGCTTTTTTGGGAAAAGATTGTGAAAATTTAATAACTGTGGATTTGATTTGCCATGGGGTACCTAGTCCGGGATTATTTGCAAAATATATAGAATGGCTTGGCAAAAAAATGGGCGGAAAAATTATAGAATATAATCCTAGGAGCAAGGAAAAAAACGGTTGGAAATTTGACTTTAAGATAAAGATTAAGACCAAGGCCAAGACCAAATATCAAAATGGATATTTAGACCCGTACATACGTCGTTTTTTAGGAGATGAAACCTTGAGAGAATGCTGTTATTCTTGCAAATATGCTTGCGGAAAAAGAACAGGAGATATTACCATTGCCGATTATTGGGGCATTCAGCAAGCACATCCTGATTTCTTTTCAAGCAATGGGGTCAGCGCGGTTTTGGTGAACACACACAAGGGAAAAAATTTATTTGAAAACATCAAAAACAAAGCCGAATGCATTCAAAGCTCTTTTGAAAATGTGGCCAAAAACCAAATGATGCTGAACAGACTGGCAGAAAGACCGGTTGTAAGGGATTATGTTTACAATAATATCAACGAATCATTTTTCAAAATCTCGCTTTTAATGAAGTTGAAATACTTCATTTCAGAGAAAAAGATAAAGACCATAATTCCAGAGAAAATAAAGCGAAAGATAAAGGTCATAATAAGGAAATGATACACTCCTCTCACCGCATCCTTTTCAACACAATGGCGATGTACCTAAAAACAATCGTCAGTATTTGCGTTGGATTATTCACAACTCGCTATATATTGGAAGCTCTAGGCCTGGATGGTTTTGGAATTTTCGGTTTGGTCGGCAGCGTAATAGGCTTAATTGCCTTTTTGAACGTAACCATGGCTCAGGCTACGCAAAGATTTTTATCTTTTCACAGAAAGCGGAGCGATTTGAACTCCGTATTCACTGCCAGCGTAATTCTGCATTTTGCCATGGGCATAGCTGTTGTCGTTTTATTGGAGATTGGCGGTTTTTTGTTTTTACATACGCTTAATATTGCACCTGACCGTATGGATATGGTTTATTTCATATTTCATTGCGTTACGACAACAACTCTCTTTTCCATTATATCAACTCCCTATCAGGCACTTATAAATGCCCACGAAGATATGTCTTTTTTGGCCGCAATTTCCATTATTGAAGTATTTGCAAAACTGGGAATAGCTATCTTCTTATTTATCACTCCATACGACCGCTTGGGAACTTACGCTGTTGCCTTGATGGTTTTAGCAATGCTAATGCTGATAGTTCAAGGCATTTTCTGTAAAGTACGATACCCGAAGGTAATTTTTTCCAGTCAATCCATAGACAAAGCTCTTGCCGTGAAAATGCTCGCTTTTTCCGGATGGAATTTATTTGAAATCATTTGCGGCATATTGAGAACCCAAGGCATGCCTGTTCTTGTGAACTTGTTTTTTGGCACGGCAATGAATGCGGTGTTTAGCCTTGCCAGCCAAGTTACAGGACAAGTTTCCACATTTTCTATCACTCTGTCGCAGGCATCTGCTCCGCAAATCGTGTCCGGGATGGCTGACAAAAATTTTGACAGCCCTAAAATGCTGGCCGTTTCTTCCTGCAAAATCCAACTGTTTTTAGTGTCATTGCTGGGAATACCCTTAATTTTGAACATTGGTTATGTACTATTGGTATGGCTTAAGCAAGTTCCCGAATACCTTCCGATTTTTTGTTGTTTGGCTATCGCAAACGAAATGATGCTCAATCTTTCCAGAGGCTTGCAGAGTTTGATAGAAGGCAGAGGCTATATTCGTGGTTTCAAAATTACTATGGGATTCAGCCACTTCATACCTATGCCGATTGCATATATCTTTTTGAAGCTCGGTTATTCTCCTTATTCAATTTACATAGCCCTTTTGACTTTGCCCGTATTCGCCAACATCTCCCGCATCTACTTCGCTCACCGCCACGTAGCCCTATCCATCCCTTATTTCATAAAGGAAATATTTAAAGTTTTGACCGTAGTTCTCATCACATTTTTCTGCACATGGCTTGCAGTTTCTCTGTTAGCCACCAGCAACTGGCCGCTAGTCACCTTGCTCATCTCTACCTTCCTCTCTACCGCCCTGATGTGTTCCGGTCTGTGGTTTGTACTGAATGCAAAGGAGCGTGAATTTGCAAAGGGAGTGTGGGGAAAGGTACTGGGGAAAATCACAAACCCATAATCTCACAGCACGAAAATTCCACTGCCTTTTTCTGCTTTTTCTACATTACTCCACATGCCCAAAATTGGTTTGCCCAAAAAAGAGAGCCTTACTGTTGAATTCAAAACATCTTTCAATGAAGATGTTATTGAAACATTATCTGCTTTTGCGAATACTAAAGGCGGTAAAGTTTTAGTCGGTGTTGCCAATAATGGCTTACCTGTTAAAAATTTTAAAATAGGAGAAGAAATTATTTACAATGTTCATTTAGGCAGATTTAAAACTCCATCCATGATTATTGATGACCGAATGCTACGTTTGCCTTTGTTTGAAGTTGTAGAAGAAACGATGAAATATATTATATCCCAGATAAAATTTGCTTTTGAAATTAAAGGCATACCTACGCAACGTACGGAAATACCGGAATATCCATTAGATGCTTTGCGAGAACTGGTGCTGAATTCAGTTATTCACAGAGATTATTTGAATCCAACGGATATTCAGATAAAAATTTTCGACAATTATATTTCGTTTTTTAATCCCGGTGGATTACATTCAAATCTAAGCGTAGATGATTTAAAAACAGATTCTTATTCTGCTTATGCAAGAAATAAATTGATTGCAGAAGCGTTTTACTTAACAGGGGATATAGAGAAGTATGGCAGTGGTTTTTTACGTATCCGGGATGCTTTGTCTTTGTATCCGACAATGAAAATGGATTTTAAGGAAATAGGTGGCGGATTTATGGTAACTATGTCATACACGAAACAAAAGACTAGTACGTATGTTGCAAAAAATAACATAGAAAAAGGTGGTATGAAAAGTGGTATGAAAAATACAACAGATAATATACTTATGCTTATTCGTGATAATAATTCTATATCAATATCAGATATTTCTGAAAAATTGAATATTTCAAGGTCAGCCATACAGAAACATATTGAAAATCTCAAATCCAAAGGCCTAATAGAGCGTGTTGGTGCGGATAAGGGCGGGTATTGGAGAGAGTCCGATATTTGAACAATTTAGAATTTTTCTATATTTTATAATTGCAGGATTTTTTTATGAATTACGGTTCATCATATTCAAACAGATTTAGAAACGTGCTAGCCATAGCCAGAAAAGAGGCGGAAGCTACAAAAAGCGACTATGTAGGCTCGGAACATCTGCTAATGGCTCTGATAAGAGAAGGCAATGGGGTGGCGGTAAAAGCTCTTGAGAACGTATCGGTAAATTTAGCTGCCCTGCACAGCAGAATTGCAAAATTCATAACCGGAAACGGACCGGAAGTTCTGCAGCAAAACGTAAAAGGCACCGAGCAAGAAGTAGGGCTTCGCTTTAGCCCTCAGGCAAAGGCCCTTTTGGAAAACACCCTTCTGGAAGCGAAAGCCATGGGAAGCCGGTATGTTGGCACCGAACATCTGCTACTCGCAATTTTAAACCCGAAAAACGATTCCTTTCCCAAAGATATTTTGAATGCTATGGGTATAGGATACGATAAAATGAGACAGGAAGTTCAGGATATTATAGACGAAGAATCCGATGCTCCGGAAGTTTCAAGCGATTTTGGTTCGCAGAGCAAGCCGCGCAAAACCAAAACCCCGGTGCTGGATATGTTCAGCTTAGACCTTACAGACATGGCTCGCCAAGGCCGACTGGAACCGATTATAGGTAGGCAAAAGGAGGTGGACAGATTAATTCAGATTCTCTCCCGCAAAAAAAAGAACAATCCGGTTTTGGTAGGTGAGCCGGGCGTTGGGAAAACAGCCGTTATAGAAGGCTTGGCGCAAAAGATAGCAGCCGGGGAAGTCCCGGAAATTTTAGAGGACAAAAGACTTGTATCATTAGACATGACCAGCCTTGTAGCCGGCACGAAATACAGAGGTCAGTTTGAAGAGAGGATAGTTTCGCTTTTAGCCGAGTTGCGCAAAAACAGAAACGTTATCATGTTTATGGATGAGCTGCACACGATAATAGGGGCTGGCGGCGGTGAGGGCGGGCTGGATGCCTCCAATGTTATGAAGCCGGCACTCTCAAGAGGGGAGATTCAGTGCATTGGAGCTACCACCTACAAGGAATTTCGCAGATATGTGGAAAGGGATGCTGCACTGGAACGCCGTTTTCAGAGTATGTCCATAGAACCGCCGTCTGTGGCCGACACGGTTGAAATTTTGCGAGGATTGGCGCCTAAGTTTGAAGTGCACCACAAAGTGATTTATGATGACGATGCGCTCAGGGCTGCGGCAAATCTTTCCGAGCGTTATTTGAGCGAGCGGCATTTACCCGACAAGGCCATAGATATTATGGACGAGGCAGGTGCGCAAATCCGCATTGCAAATCTCACTCCGCCTCCGGAGCTTTACGAGAAGGAACGTGAATTAAAATCCGTTGCTGCCGAAAAGAGAAAGGCCGTAGAGGAACAGGATTATGTAAAGGCTGGCATTCTCAGGGACAGGGAAAAAGTTATTTCAGAAGAACTTGAAAAAATCAGGCATGTGTGGACTTCGGCCAAAAAGCAGGAACCTATAGTAGTTGATAGCGATACGGTGCGGGAAGTCATAAGCAAAATAACCG
>Ga0182466_16274_pt1 | contig 18751 bp, 32 predicted proteins | sample TergutMp193P3_FD_120795 | JGI IMG/M metagenome (GOLD analysis project Ga0182466, IMG submission 120795) | reverse complement strand
GACAATGTCCGCATAACCGTGGAGCTGATATCGGCAGTTGCGATGGATCAGGGCCTTCGCTTTGCCATCCGCGAGGGCGGGAGAACCGTCGGAGCAGGATCTGTTACTAAAATAATTAAATAAGGGGTTAAGCTAGTGTCTCTTGTTTCAAAAAAGCCCGCACGTCAGGAAAAAACTGCGCAAAATGCGATTCGCAGAGAAAAACCAGTTCGTTTTCGTCTTTGTTCTTTTGACCATCGTTTATTGGACCAAGTGTCTTCAAAACTGGTCAAAATTGCAAGGGATATGGGTGCCAGAGTGTCAGGGCCCATACCTTTGCCTGTAAAGATTCAAAAATACACGGTTTTGCGCGGCCCTCATGTGGACAAAACTTCTCGCGAACAGTTTGAATCCAGAACGCACAAAAGGTTAATTGATATGTATAATCTTTCCCCGCAAGCAACGGACGCTTTGTCTAAAATAGATATTCCGTCCGGTGTAGAAATAGATGTAAAGTCCATGTAAATTAGGATTATTTTAAGGAATTGCTAAAATAGAGTTTTGTATGAATGGAATACTTGCAAAAAAATTGGGCATGACCAGAATCTTCACCGAAGAAGGGAATTCGGTTCCCGTCACAGTGTTGGAAGCTGGTCCATGCACGGTTGTTCTTCACAGAACAAAAGAAAAAGATGGCTATACTGCTATACAGGTAGCTTTTGGCGAACAGAAAGTTCAAAGAACAACAAAAGCCTACGCCATGCAATTCAAGCATCTCGTACCCGAATTAGAAAAATCTTCCGGAGAAAATAAAGAAGGCGAGCGCAGCGGAAGCAGCCCTTGGAAAAGCCCTAAAGGGGTTATGGTACCCCGTTACCTCTGTGAATTTGATGCAGAAGACATATCTGCTTGGCCAGTTGGCAAAATATACAATGCCTCCATATTCAAGGTTTCGGAACATATAAAGGTTTCCGGCATTTCCAAAGGGCATGGATTTTCCGGCGGCATAAAGCGTCACGGTTTCCACAGCGGCCCTCGTAGCCACGGTAGCCACAATATTCGCGAGCCGGGTTCCCAATCCGCTCACACTTATCCGGGCAGAGTTTTTCCCGGCAAAAGATTACCCGGTCAGTTCGGCAATAAAAATGTGACTATAAAAAATATTCAAATAGAGAAAATAGACGTCGAGCGCAATTTAATCTTTGTGCGCGGCGCGGTGCCTGGTCCTAAAAACGGCATAATCGTAGTGAGGAAAGGCTGATGTCCAAAGCAAAATTATACGCATCCAACGGAGAATTTAAATCAGAGGTTGAACTTCCGGCAGATTTTTTTGGCATAGAACCAAACGAAGTGGTTATTTATCTGGCTGTAAAGGCAATTTTGAACAATCGCAGGCAGGGTTCTGCGCATTCTAAAAATAAATCTGCGGTCAGTGGCGGCGGTCGCAAACCTTGGAAGCAAAAGGGAACAGGCCAGGCTCGCGCAGGCCAGAATACCTCTCCAATTTGGGTTCGCGGCAACAAAGCTCACGGCCCCAAAAAACATAAATATTTTGAAAAAGTGAATAAAAAGGTAAAAAGACTTGCTTTCCGTTCCGCTCTTTCGAGCAGAGCAAAAGACAGTTGTATAGGGCTTTTTGAGAAATTTAATTTTACTGCGCCTAAAACAAAGGAATTTCTCTCCATAACGAGCAAAGCTGGTTTCGAGCAAAAAAATGTACTGTTTTTGGCCGCTCCGGGAGAGCAAAACCTTGTTCGTTCCCTTTCCAATGTGCCCTGGGCACGCTGGGCCTGGATTAAGGATGTAAATACTTATGATATTATGCGGGCTCGTCATATAATTCTATCTCAAGATGCCCTGAATTCACTCACGGGAGGGCTAAGATGAAAGAAGCGTATCAGATTTTGGTTTCGCCGCATATAACGGACAAAACGGTTAAGAATAATTTTGACCGTTTAAACGACAGTTACACTTATGTGTTCCGTGTAGCGAAAAACGCCAATAAATTTGAGATTAAAAGAGCTGTTGAAAGCTATTTCGGCGTTCAGGTAGACGCTGTAAACACCTTGATTGTGCGCGGCAAAATAAAGCGAGCGCAGTTGAGAACCAAAATAACAACCGGCAAAATGCCAAACTGGAAAAAAGCCTACGTTAAACTGAAACCAGGCCATAAAATTTCCGAGTTTGAGGGAATATAAGGCGAGGAATTTATTATGGGAATAAAGAGTTACAAGCCAACCACACCAACTTTGCGTTACAAGCAAATTAGCGACAAGGAAGAGGTTACAGCCGAAAGGCCCTACAAACCTCTCACCGTGGGTATAAAAAGAAGCTCCGGTAGAGATAACCAGGGCCATATTTCAAGCCGTCGTCGTGGCGGCGGCCATAAAAAGAGATACCGCATTATAGATTTCAAAAGAAAAATTTGGCCGGGCCTTCCGTGCAAGGTAGAAACCATAGAATACGATCCGAACCGTTCCGCTTATATAGCGCTTGTCAAATATGCAAACGGTAGCCGTACATATATTTTGGCTCCAAACGGGGTAAAGGTTGGCGACTTGCTCAATTCCGGTTCCGGTGTAGAATACAAGGCTGGCAACACAATGCCGTTAAAGGAAATTCCTTTGAATGCACAAATTCACAATATTGAGCTTAAACCCGGCCGTGGCGGTCAATTAGCCCGTAGCGCGGGCGCAGCCGCAGAACTCGTTGCAAAAGAGGATAAATATTGCCAAGTCCGTTTACCTTCCGGCGAGGTTCGTTTGATTCTGTCGGTTTGCATGGCTACCGTAGGGCAGTTGTCCAACATAGATCACAATAACGAGGTTTCCGGTTCTGCGGGCCGCAGCCGCTGGCTCGGCATTCGCCCGTCCGTGCGCGGCGTTGTTATGAATCCCATAGACCATCCTCTTGGCGGCGGCGAAGGCCGCACTTCTGGAGGCCGCCATCCGTGTTCTCCCTGGGGCAAAAACTCCAAGGGCAAAAAAACCCGTAACAATAAACGCACCGATAAAATGATTGTGCGCCACCGTCAGAAAAAGAGGTCATAGTTAATGTCAAGGTCTTTGAAAAAAGGAGCATTTGTAGATACCTCGGTTTTGAAGAAAACCCAGGCGATGAATGCTTCGGGTAAAAAACAAGCCATTAAAACATGGTCGCGCCGTTCCACCATAGTTCCAGACATGGTTGGGCTCACATTTTCCGTATATAACGGCAGAAAATTCATACCTGTATATGTTTCGGAAAATATGGTTGGACATAAACTGGGCGAATTTTCCCCTACCCGCGAATTTAAGGGTCATCGCAAAGAAGAAAAAGCAGGAGGAAAGAAATGAGCGATAATGTAAAAATAAAACAGGTTTTGGTGCGTGTTGCAAACAGCGTGCGCATTCTGGAAAACGAAAATGCCGGGGATATTTGTTATGGAGTAGCCAAATTGCGCAATACCCGCTACGGAGTTCTGAAAATGCGCCGATTAATAGATATTCTGCGCGGAAAAACGGTTGAAAAGACTTTCGGCATCCTTTCGGTTATGCGCACAAAGCTAAAAGGTGCGCTCATAGTGGAAAAAACGTTGAAAACCGCTGTAAACAATTACAATCAAGCTCGCGCCAAAAAAGGCGGAATTGCAAAGGCGGCGAGCGAACTAAAAATACGCGCTATTTTCGCTGACGGAGGTCCCATAATAAAAAGAGCAAGGCCCCGTTCGCACGGAAGAGCGTTCTCCATTCACAAGGCATTATCTCATCTTACAATAGTCGTTTCGGACTAGTCGGAGTTATATGGGTCAAAAAACACATCCAAACGGTTTGCGTCTAGGAATCATCAAAACATGGGATTCCCAGTGGTTTGTTGAAAAGAAAAAGGATTTTTCTAAATTCATTCTGAACGATATGCAGGTTCGCCGTTATTTGTCCAAAAGATTTGAAGGTGCGCAAATTTCCAAAATAGAGCTTCGCCGCACAAAGAATACCGTAGAGGTTTTAATCCACACCGCTCGCCCAGGCGTTATAATAGGCCGCAAAGGTGAAGTGGTGGACGGCTTAAAGGAAGAATTGAAAATTGTAACCAAGAAAGATGTTCATATAGAAATAATAGAGATTAAACGCGGCGAAACGGATGCCAAACTGGTAGCCGAGAACATCGCCCGCCAGCTTGAAAAACGTGTAACGGGCCGCCGTGCCATGAAACGAGCCATCCAAAATGCCATGCGTTTTGGCGTTGAGGGCATTCGCATTCAAATCGGCGGCCGTTTGGGCGGCGCAGATATCGCCCGCATTGAAAAATACGCAGAAGGGAGAGTACCGCTTCACACTCTGCGGGCAGATATAGATTATGCCACTGCTACCGCAAAAACTCTTTACGGTACCAACGGCGTAAAAGTTTGGATTATGCACGGAGAAAAACTTCGCAAAGGAGATTTTTCTTCCAACGAACAGAAAAGGATTTGATTTATGCTTAGCCCAAAGAAAACAAAACACCGTAAAATGATGAAAGGCCGCATGAAAGGCATGGCCACCAGCGGCGATTACATCGCTTTTGGCGATTTCGGCATTCAGGCCCTTGAACAATGCTGGCTCACGGCTCGCCAAATAGAGGCCGCTCGTATTTGCATGACCCGTAAAATAAAAAGAGGCGGCCGCGTTTGGATTCGCGTATTCCCCGATAAACCCGTTTCCAAGAAACCTGCTGAAACCCGTATGGGTAAAGGTAAGGGCGCACCGGAATTTTGGGTTGCCGTAGTTTTGCCGGGCCGCATTTTGTTTGAGATGGGCGGAGTTGAAAGGACGCTCGCTTTGCAGGCTTTGAGCGGCGCAGCGCAAAAACTGCCCATAAAAGTTAAAATTGTTGAGGCTTCGGAGATATAATGAAACGCAAGGAAAAATTAAAAGAACTAAACGGTTTGAGCGATGAACAGCTCAAGGAAAAACTCAAGGATTTGAGCCTTAGCCTGCTTAAAAACCGTTTTGAATTGAAAACCGGGCATGTGGATAATCCCAACATTGTCCGCGAGATTCGCAAAGACATTGCCAGAGTTAAAACAATAGCAACTATTAGAACCAAGGCGGCCGCTAAATAGGAGATAGTATGTCGGAAACGGAAGCAAAAAAGGAAGAAAGGAATCGCCGCAAGGTCAGGCAGGGCGTTGTGTTTTCCAGCAAAATGGATAAAACCATAACCGTTGTGGTTGAAAACCGCAAACGCCATCCTGTTTATAAAAAGATTCTGACAACTACCACAAAACTCAAGGCCCACGATGAAAAAAACGAGGCCGCAGAAGGCGATATAGTGGAAATAATGGAAACAAGACCTCTGTCCGCAACCAAACGCTGGCGTTTAGTGCGCATAGTGGAGAAAAAGAAGTAGTTTTTGGGAGTAAGGCTTTATGATTCAAGAAGAAACCAGATTGGTCGTGGCCGATAACAGCGGAGCCAAAGAAGTCGCTTGTATCCGGGTTCTTGGTGGTTCTAACACCCGTTATGCGCGTATAGGAGACAAAATAGTAGTTAGCGTAAAGGATGCCATTCCGCAGAGCAAGGTGAAAAAAGGCTCCGTAGCTCATGCCGTGGTTGTGCGCACTCGCAAGGAGTACGGCCGCAAGGACGGCAGCTTTATTCGCTTTTCCGATAATGCGGTTGTTCTCATAACCAAAGACGGAGAACCCCGCGGTACTCGTATTTTTGGGCCTGTAGCTCGTGAGCTTCGCGACCGCAAATACATGAAAATTATATCTTTAGCTCCGGAGGTACTGTAATGCCAGCTATAAAAAAGAATGATGAAGTATTGGTTATATCCGGTGCCCATAAAGGGAAAAAGGGTAAAGAGAAAAAGGGCCTGGTGCTCAAGGTTTTCCCGGATTTAGGAAAGGTTATAGTAAACGGCATTAATGTGCGTAAAAAACACGAAAAGCCAAACAAGGTAAACCAGAACGGCGGTATTATTGAAAAGGAGATGCCGATAGCTATTTCAAATGTTATGCTTTTGGAAGGCGGCGTTCCTGTCCGCACAAAAAGAGTGAGAGAACCGGGCAAGAAAAGCATTAGGGTTAGCGTTAAAACAGGCAAGGCGATTTGAGGGTTAAAATGAGTTATTTAAAAGAAATTTACAGAAAAGAAATTGTGCCTGCTCTGCGGGAACATTTCAAATACAAAAACGTGATGCAGGTTCCGCGTCTGCAAAAAATAGTGCTAAATATGGCACTCAGCCACGAAAAAATAAACAAAGACCGCAAAATAGTGGATGAAGCGATAAACACTCTCACTGCTATTACCGGCCAAAAAGCCGTGGCTACAAAAGCTAAGAAAGCAATAGCGAATTTCAAACTTCGCGAAAACATGAACATAGGTGCCAAGGTGACTTTGCACGGCGAAAATATGTGGGATTTTTTGGTTCGCCTGGTGAATGTCGCTATGCCTCGAGTTCGCGATTTCCGAGGCATTGCTCAACGCGGCTTTGACCACAACGGTAACTATTCCATGGGCATAAAGGAACAAACGGTTTTTACCGAAATAAACATAGACAAGGTTACCCAAACGCTTGGGATGGATATTATTTTTGTAACTTCGGCAAAAACGGACGAAGAAGGTCGTGCGCTTTTGGAAGCTCTAGGTCTTCCGTTCCGCAAACAAGAAACCAAACCGGGTGAAAAACATTAGGGGAATTTTATGGCAAGCAAGAGAATGATAGAGAAATGCAAAAAAACGCCGAAATTCGGTGTGCGTTCTTACAACCGTTGCAACCGTTGCGGCCGTCCGCACGCTTTTATGCGTCGCTTTGGGCTTTGCCGTATATGTTTCCGTGAAATGGCGCTTGCCGGAGAAATACCCGGTATAACAAAATCATCTTGGTAGGCAGGAGAAAAAAGAATATGTCAGGAATAACAGACCCAATAGCCGATATGCTCACTCGCATACGCAATGCCTCTACCGCAAAATTGCCCGTGGTGGATGTGCCTGCCAGCAACCTTAAACAAGAAATTGCGAGAGTGCTGAAGGAAAAAGGCTTTATAAAGAAATACGTTGTTGTTGAAGACGGAAAGCAGGGCATTATAAAAATGCTGCTTCGCTATGCAAACGGCACTCCGGCCATTCAGGGAATACAGCGCGTTAGCCGCCCTGGACTACGCCGTTATTCAAATGCGGAAAAACTTCCTAAAGTGCTTAACGGCCTTGGATATGCTATTCTTTCAACTTCTCAAGGAGTAATGACAGACCACGAAGCTCGCAAACAAAATGTCGGCGGCGAAGTTCTCTGCAAGGTTTGGTAGGTAAAAGATGTCTAGGATAGGAAAAAAAATAATTAACATTCCAGAAAAGGTGGATGTTTCCATCGAAGGTAAAAAGGTGAGCGTTAAAGGTCCGAAAGGAACTCTCTCCCTTGTTCTGCACGACGTTGTTTCCATTGAAAAAACCGCCGAAGGTTTGGAAGTCAAAAGACCGGATGACCAGAAATTCTCCCGCTCAATTCACGGCACAAGCCGCGCTTTGGTCGCGAATATGATAGAGGGTGTCAGCAAGGGTTTCCAGAAAACTCTTGAAATTACCGGCGTAGGTTACCGCGCCGAGCAAAAGGGCAAGGATTTGAATTTGGTGCTCGGTTTTTCCCATCCGGTTGAGTACAAGGCTCCGGAAGGCATAACGCTCACTGCAAGCGATGATAAATTGAAAATAACCGTTAGCGGGATAGATAAACAAAAAGTTGGCCAGGTTGCCGCAGAAATACGCAAATACCGCGAACCGGAACCTTACAAAGGTAAGGGTATCCGCTATTCCGGTGAGCGTATTCTCCGCAAGCAGGGCAAAAAGACAGGAAAGTAAATATGTACGATGTAGCTAAAAAAAGATTGGATTCAAGGCTTGCCCGCCATTTAAGAGTGCGCAAAAAAATTGTTGGCACGGCGGAGCGTCCTCGTTTGGCTGTGCGCCGCACACTCAAAAATATGGTTGCGCAGCTCATAGATGACGCTAAGCACGTTTCCATATTGCAGTTAACCACCGACTCAAAAGAATTTCAGAGCGAATTCGGCGAGTTGACAAAAACAGAGCAGAGCCGCAAACTCGGCCTGAAGGTTGCCGAGGCTGCAAAGGCCAAGGGTATTGAAACCGTAGTTTTTGACCGTGGCGGCTACATTTATCACGGTCGCGTGCAGGCTCTTGCGGAAGGTGTGCGCGAGGGCGGAATTAAATTTTAACCGAAGGTGCTATTTTGGAAAGAGAAACTCAATATTCGGAATTTGAAGAAAAAACAGTAACTGTTAATCGCTGCGCGAAGGTGGTTAAGGGCGGCCGTCGCTTTTCTTTGAGTGCGCTTGTGGTTGTAGGTAACCGCAACGGAAAAATAGGCGTTGGAACGGGTAAGGCAAAGGAGAGCGCAGAAGCAGTTCGCAAAGCGAGCGAAAGCGCACGTCGCAACCTTGTGGAAATCAGTCTTCATGAAGGTACAATTCCTCACGAAGTTATGGTTAAATTCGGAGCAACCCGCATGTTGCTTATGCCTGCTGCGCCGGGTACCGGAGTTATAGCATGTGCAGCGGCTCGTGCGGTTTTGGAGCTTGCCGGAGTTCACAATATTTTAACAAAGGCTTTTGGTTCTTCCAACCCGCATACCGTTGTTCATGCCTGCATTGAGGGCTTAACGGTTCAGAGGAACAAAAAGCAGTTTGCCGCTTTGCGCGGAGGAGTGGAGGTTTAATGGCAGACCAGTTTAAAATTTTAGAAGCATTGCGCGGTAAAAAAATTGTTGTTACGCAAACTGTAAGCACTATCCGTTCCTTACCGGTTCATAAAGTTAATTTGAGAGCTTTAGGGTTAGCCGGTATTGGTAAAAAAAGGGAGCATTTGCTGAATCCTCAAATAGAGGGGATGCTTCGCAAGGTTATTCACATGGTTAAAATTACAGAGGTATCCTGATGCTGTCTTTGAATAATATAAATCCGGGCAAAGCCAAGGTTAGGGGCAGAAAAAGAATAGGTCGCGGACCAGGCTCCGGCTGGGGAACAACTGCAGGACGCGGTCAGAAGGGTGCCGGTGCGCGTAAAAGCGCAAAAGCGGGAAGAGTTACCTTTGAAGGCGGGCAAATGCCTATTCACCGTCGTTTGCCCAAGCGCGGTTTTAAAAGCAGATTCCCAAAAGATACGCAGATTGTTAATTTGGCTAAACTTGAAAAGGCAACCGGAATTGAAAAATTTGATGCCGTTGTCCTTTTTGACTTGGGTTTTATTCGCAATGTTAAAAAACCGGTCAAAATTTTAGGCACGGGTAAAATTACCCGTGCGGTTGAACTTAAAGTAAATGCCGTAAGCAAAAGCGCAAAGGCTGCCATTGAGGCTGCCGGCGGAAAAATTGAGATATTGGCAGAGTAAAAAATGGAAGCATTGAAAAAAGCTATAGATGCCTTTGCGAATGCCTTTAGGGTAGAAGACTTGCGTAAAAAGCTCCTCTTTACGCTTGGCGTTTTAATAATATATCGCATAGGCTCGCATATAAGTATTCCGGGCGTGGATCCGTCACGTTTAGCGAGCTATTTTTCTCAAAATAAGGATAACCTTTTCGGTCTTTACGACTCTTTTACGGGCGGTGCGTTTGCCAAGGCTACCATATTTGCGCTTGGTATTATGCCTTACATAAGCGCAAGCATTATAATTCAAATTATGGGAGCTGTTGTCCCGCAAATTCGCCTGCTTCAAAAAGAAGGTCAGGAAGGCAGAGCAAAACTCAATCAATGGACAAGGTATTTTACCGTGATACTCGCTGCGGTTCAAGCATGGGGTATTTCAATATGGCTTTCCAACGTGAGAGTTAATGTCGGAGGAGTAGAGGTAGTTTCTGTTTTGCTGGATGCCTTTAAGGAAGGGTGGGGTAATATGGGATTTCGCTTACTTGCGGTTTTAACGATGACTACCGGAACCATATTTGTTATGTATTTGGGTGAGCAGATTACAAGCCGTGGTGTTGGCAATGGAATTTCCCTAATCATTTTTGCCGGCATTGTCGGTGGGCTTCCGCGTGCCGGATTTATGGAATGGGAACAATTCAACGCAGGCAATCAATCGCTTGCTATAGAAATATTGATTATAGGCATGGTTGTAGCCATTATAGGGTTTATCGTGTTTATTGAACAAGCGAATCGCCGCATTCCGCTTCAAAGCCCCAAAAGGGTGGTGGGGCGCAAGGTTATGGGCGGGCAGTCCAGTTATTTGCCCTTTAAGGTCAATACCGCCGGAGTGATTCCTGTTATTTTTGCGTCTTCCATTATGTTTGTTCCGGCTATGATTGCTTCCTGGTTTCCGAACACAGGATGGATTGAATCCTTTGCAACGGCATTTTTACCGGGACACATCACTTACAGTGTTATTTTCGCCTTGCTCATAATATTCTTTACATACTTTTACACCGCAATTCAATACAACCCAAGCGACATCGCAGATAACCTGAAAAAATCCGGAGGCTTTATCCCCGGTATTCGCCCGGGGCGCAAAACAGCCGAATACATAGACAATATTTTAACGCGAATAACCTTACCGGGTGCCATATTCTTAGCAACCATAAGCGTGGGGCCATTGCACTTGAAAGATGCTTTGAACATGTCTTTTTATATAGGAGGAACGTCTGTTTTAATCGTGGTAGGTGTTGCTCTTGACACTTTAAGACAAATAGAAGCCCAACTGCATACAAAGAATTACGAGGGTTTCCTCAAACACGGCCGCATTCGCGGCAGGATGGCGTCTTAGTGGCAAAGGAAGAAGGCGTAAAATTGGATGGTGCCGTAATTGAAGTGCTTGGAAACGATTTGTTTAGGGTTTCTTTGGAAAACGGTTATGAGGTTTTGGCGCACCTTTCCGGAAAAATGCGCAAGAACTTTATACGCATCATGCTTTCCGACAAGGTAACAGTGGAACTTACGCCCTACGATTTAAGCCGTGGGCGTATAATATACAGGTATAAATAACTAGTTTTGGCAGGAAGAGAAAATTATGAAAGTTAAAGCATCACTAAAGGCCCGCTGCGAATCGTGCAAAATAGTTCGCCGCAAAGGTATTTTGCGTATAATTTGCGATAAGAACCCCCGTCACAAACAAAAACAGGGGTAGAGGAGAATTATGGCTAGAATTGCTGGTATAGATTTGCCCAAACACAAAAGCGTGGAATATGGCTTAACCGCTATTTTCGGCGTAGGGTTGCACACTTCCCGTGAGGTTTGCGATAAACTGGGAATAGACAAAAACAAAAAGGTAGAAACCTTAACCGAAGAAGAGCAGGGCAAAATACGCCGTATGCTTGAAGAGGAGTATAAGGTGGAAGGTCAGTTGAGGGCCGAAATAACCTTGAACATCAAGCGGTTGCAGGATATCGGCTGCTATCGCGGTTTAAGGCATCGCAAGGGTTTGCCGGTAAGAGGCCAGCGTACCCGCACCAATGCTCGCACCCGCAAAGGACCGAAGAAAACCGTGGCTAATAAAAAGAAGTAAGGAGTATGCAAGTGGCAGAAGAAGTTAAAGAAGAGAAAGAGCCGGTTGCAGAAGCAGCCGTAACAGATGTTAAGGTTAAAAAAGGCAAAAAGCGCATAGATGTGCAGGGCATAGCCCATATTTATGCCTCTTTTAACAACACCATAATTTCCATAACGGATTCCAAAGGAAATTTGGTTTCTTTCGGTTCTCCGGGCCGTTCCGGTTACAAGGGGAGTAAAAAAAGCACGCCTTATGCGGCGCAGGTTGCTTCGGAGGCGGCTGCGCTTCAAGCATTCACCCTTGGCGTACGCAAGGTTACGGTTCGTATTAAAGGTGCGGGGCCCGCACGGGAGTCGGCTGTTCGCGCACTCAAGAATGCGGGTTTAGAAGTATTGACCATATTAGATGTTACAGGCATTCCGCACAACGGATGCCGTCCAAAAAAGAGAAGAAGAATTTAAAGGAAGGAGACTTGTATGGTGTGGAAATCGTTAAAAATGCCTCGGAATTTTCAGAAAACAGAAGTTTCCGAGAATGGCCGTCGCGCTAAATTTGAAATAGAAGCTTTGGAACGAGGTTGGGGAATAACTTTAGGAAATGCTCTCCGCAGAGTTTTGCTCTCTTCCATTCAAGGCGCAGCTATTGTATCTGTTAAAATAGACAAGATTCAAAAAGAATATGCGAGCATTCCGGGTGTTAGAGAAGATGTAACGGACATCATTCTTAATCTCAAAGCTATTCGCCTTAAACTTTTAAGCGATAAAGATGAAATTTTGCGTTTGGATGTTTCCGGCAAGGGCGAAGTTACGGCAAAGGATATAGACGCAAATCCCGCAGTTGTTATTTTAAACCCGGACGTTCATATAGCAACTCTTAGCGGAGAAGCTTCTCTTTGCATAGAAATGAAAATTTCTTCCGGGCGCGGCTATGTTCCGGCAGATGATCCCGATCGCAGAAGAGCTGCGGAGAATGCTCCAATAGGTGAGATTTTAATAGATGCCAACTTTAATCCGGTTTTGAATGTGGCCATGCTGGTTTCCGACACCAGAGTTGAGGAGCGCACGGACTTTAACCGTTTGGAATTGGATATAACCACAGACGGAAGCATAGACCCGGAAGACGCACTGGCTTATGCCGCCAAACTTTTGCTGGATCATTTGGAAATATTCATAAACTTTGAAGGTGATTTGGATAATTCGGATGAACTTAACCGTGATGCAGACTCCCATGCTATAGCTCAAAAGCTGCTTGTAAATGTGGAAGACTTGGGTCTTTCCGTACGATCCAATAATTGTCTGAGGCAGGCCGGGATTCATACGGTTGCAGATTTGGTTCGTAACAAAGAAAGCGACATGCTGAGGCACAAGAATTTCGGTAAAAAATCTCTGTCTGAAATAAAAAGATATTTATCTGAAATGAACCTTAGTTTTGATATGGATGTTGATACCTATTTAAAAGATGGGGGTGCCGAATGAGACATGGTGTAAAGGTAAAGAAATGGGGTGCAAATGCAGGGCACAGACGTGCAATGCTTCGCAGTCTTTCTACTTCCATATTGCTCAAGGGTTTGGAAATTGATCCTCAGGAGAGGGCTGTCCGTACTACCTTGTTAAAAGCTAAAATGGTTCGCAGCCTTGTAGACAGGCTAATCACTTATGCAAAAAAAGGCGATTTGGCAGCGCGCCGCCAAGCAGCTCGTTTTGTTATGGATCCGGCAGTTTTAAAAGGTCTCTTTGACGTAATAGGTCCTCGCTACGCAAACAGGAATGGCGGCTACACCAGAGTTCTGAAACTTGGCAATTACCGTGCAGGCGATGCTGCGGAGATGGCTTTGGTGGGTTTGGTTGAGGACCAGGTGTGAGAAACAGCATAAAGGTATGCCTCCTTTCTTTGGTCTGAAAATTTTTAACGATGTGGATTTAAACTCGATAATCCCTCTGATAGACTGGAGAATGTATTTTAGCGCATGGGATTTAAGACCGGCAAAATATACGGAAGTACATAAAAATCTGGAAAATGATACGCGTGTTTTGTTAAAAGAAATTGTGGATGAAAAGTTGCTGAAAGCTGCCGCCGTTGTGGGTTTCTTTGAGGTTCAAAGAAGTGGCGATTCACTTTCCGTTTTGGATAAGGAAGGGGGCGAGTTGGCAAAACTGCATTTCTTGAGGCAGCAAAAAGCTCAAGAATGCGAAAGTTTTCTGAGCATGGCAGATTTTTTTAACCCAAAGAAAAAGGATTTCATAGGGCTTTTTGCCGCCACTGTAGGCTTGGGCGCAAACGAAACGGAAAAAAATTTCAGGGACAGAAATGACGACTATTCCGCCATAATCTTGGGACTTTTGGCAGACCGCTTGGCAGAAGCTTTTGCCGAAAAACTTCACAGGGATATTTTAGGCGGAATAGGAATCAGAGCCGCCCCTGGTTACCCTGCCAGCCCTGACCACTCGGAAAAAGCCGCTATTTGGAGGTTGCTCTCGCCGGAGAAAAATATTGGAATTTCACTGACGGAAAACTACGCTATGAATCCGGTAGCCTCCGAGTGCGGCTATTTTGCTGCACACCCCCAAAGCCGCTACTTCAAGGTAGGCAAAATAGGCGAAGACCAGCTTGCGGATTACGCTATGCGAAAGGGCATGGCTGCGGAAGAACTGAGAAGGTGGATTAGTTAAAAATAATTTTCTAAATTAACTAGCGAATTTTATTACAGGAGGTTTGTATGAGAAGAGTTCTCATCTCATTATTCGTTGCAGGAGCCCTTACAGTTAGCACTCTAGGCACAACAGGTTGCATTGGAAAATTTGCAGCGTTCAATGGTCTTAGAGAGTGGAACAGCAAATTCACAAAAAATAAATTTGTTAACTGGATAATATTCCTTGTATTATCTGCGGTTTATGCAGTATTGCTGGGAGTCGATGGCTTGGTGCTTAACTCAATTGAATTCTGGATAGGTTCCAATCCTTTAGCTGCCGGCGATACCTACCGTGAAACAGATGCAAACGGCAATTCCGTTACCGCTGTAAAAATGGAAGACGGCTCGCTGTATATGCGTTTGGATGCCAGCACGGGCGAAAGTCAGGAATTAGTTCTTCAGAGAGACGAAGAAATAATCCGTATTTTGGACGTTAAAGGCAACGTGCTTAAAGAAGCGGCGTACGCTGAATAATTAGTTGAGTGTGTAGAGTTGAGAGTTACGCAAATTTAAAAGTATTTATTTACAACTTTTTTTTAACTCTCAATTCTCAACTTACTTCGCTAATATATAAGCGTTCAAAGTGTCCCTAAACACCTTATCAGGGCTTTGGCTGCCGTCGATTTTTGTTATCAGGGAGCTGTCGTAGGCTCCTAAAACGGCAGCGGTTTTGTCTTCGTATTCCTTTAAACGGGCGCGGATAACGGATTCATCGGCGTCGTCTTTGCGCCCTTCGATTTTCGCCCTTTTGAGCAGTCGGTCAATTATTATGGAGTAGTCGGGAATGTCAAGCACAAAAATGTGTTTGACTTCTACAACGCTTTTTATCAAGTTTGCCTGCGCAACCGTGCGAGGAATGCCGTCCAGCAGAAATGAGTCTTTTGCCGGGTCAAATTTATTTGTATCTATTAAACCGTTGATATAGCGGGAGAAAATTTGAACAGAAACTTCGTCCGGAACCAGCTTACCTGCGCCGGCGTATTTCGTGAATAGTTTGCCGTTTTCGCTTGCCGGCGAAAGCCCCCTGAATATTTCACCTGTTGAGAGATGTTTTACGCCTGTTGTTGCGGCTAACTTTGCCCCAACGGTTCCTTTACCGGAACCCGGTGCTCCAAAAATCAAAAAAGCGGAAATAGCGGCCATCGAAGGGAATTTAGAAAGATTTAGGCGGTGGAAAGGCTCAAAGGTTAATTTTCTAAATTACTTATAAAATTTTATGAGCAGAATTAGCATTATTTTAGGGGTAGTGGGCTTTTCACTTGTTATGGCTTTTGGTGGTTCGGTTAAATACGGCGGCAAAACATATAAGACAGTGAAAATCGGCGAACAAGTTTGGATGGCGGAAAATTTGAATTATAATGCAGAGGGTAGTAAATGCTATGACAATAAACCGGAGAATTGTGTAAAATACGGCAGGTTGTATAATTGGGCAACTGCAATGAAACTTGAATTGAGTTGCAATTCCAATACTTGTTCAGACAAAGTACAACTGAAACATCAGGGTAGGTGCCCCAGTGGTTGGCATATACCGAACAGCATTGAATGGGACAAATTGTTTCACTATGCAGATGGGACTAAAGGCGCGGAAAGCCCTTACGATAGCCCTACAGCCGGTAAATATTTAAAATCAATAACAAATTGGACTAATTGCGGCATTTCCGGCTCCAGCAGTTCTTACGTTTGCGAAGATGCTTATGGTTTCTCCGCCTTGCCGGGCGGTTACAGCACACCAGATGACAGTTTCAACCTTATCGGTAGCTACGGCGGTTGGTGGACTGCCAATGAAATTAGTAGCGATCTAACTTACTTCCGTGGAATGGGCTACTTTGGCGAACGTGCCTATCAGCTCAATGGTATTAAGATTTACCTGTTCAGTGTTCGCTGTGTGAAGGACTAGAAGCATCAATAAATTTGCTATATTCCTCGTATGCATATATTTTTTGCAGCCATATTTTTATTAATAGTCTCTTGTGAAAAATCAGCGGAAATACAAATTAACGAACCGTTAAAATATTCTTCGTTTCGGGATATTCCGGGCGTAACGCAAGAAGAAATCCATGCAATAGAAGAGCTTCAAAAAAAAAGAACTCATTTTATTTACGGAATGAATATAACTACCGAGGCCTTTCACGAAGAAAACGGTGAAATCAAAGGATATGCCACGTTATTTTGCGAATATCTAAGCCATTTGTTCGGAATACGTTTTAAACCGATGATTTATGAATGGAACAATTTGATCGCAGGGCTTGAAAGCGGTAGTATAGATTTTACCGGCGAGCTAACGGTGACCGAAGAACGTCGTAAAAAATATTACATGACGAACACCATTGCCGAACGTTCAATAAAATACTTCCGCATAAAAAATAGCATGCTTCTTGAAGAAGTTGCAAAGTCGCGTCCGTTGCGTTACGCATTTTTGGAAGGCACCGTTACAGCGAATATAATTTCTCCATTTATAGACGAAAAAACCGAAATTATATTTATTCCAGATCACAATAGTGTTCACGATATGCTTAAAAGCGGCCAAATAGACGCTTTTTTTGAAGAGAGTGTCTCGGAGGCTTTTTTTGATATTTATGATGATGTATCTGCCAAGGATTTCCAGCCCTTAGTTTACAATCCGGTTTCCATGAGTACCCGAAAATCGGAACTTGCACCCGTCATTTCGGTTGTGCAAAAGATGTTGCAAAGCAAAAGCATTCGTCACTTAACGGATATGTATAACAAGGGGCAACGGGAATACAAGAGGTATAAATTTTTTAAGTATAGCCTTGACGAGGAAGAACGCAAATATATAAAAACTCATCCTATTGTATATTTTGCGGCGGAACACGATAATTATCCCACGAGTTTTTACAATACGTATGAAAATGAATGGCAGGGAATATTTTTTGATGCATTGGAAGAAGTAGAAATTTTCACCGGAATTTCCTTTAAACAAGCTAACAGCCAGCTTGTCAAATGGCCGGAATTGCTGAAAATGCTTGAGGATGGAAGAGCATCAATAATATCCGAATTGATTCCCTCAAAAGACCGGCAGAACCGTTTTTTGTGGCCGAAAAATTCGCTTTTGCAGGATAGGTACGTCCTTATATCAAAAGAAAATAGCCTTGATGCGAGCATCAATGAAATTCTGCATTTGAAAATAGGACTGTTTAAAAATACAGCGCATACGGAGTTGTTTAAAACCTGGTTTCCGAATCATCCAAATACCGTGGAGTATGAAGGCGTGGACGATGCCTTTAGTGCCTTGGAACTAGGTGAGATAGATATGATGATGGCGAGCCAGAACCTGCTTCTCACTTTAACAAACTATATGGAAAAGCCGGGCTATAAAATAAATGTTTTCTTTGACCATCCTTTTGAATCGTTTTTGGGTTTTAACAAAAACGAATACATTCTGCGTTCCATTATAGATAAAGCGCTTGCCCAAATAGATGTAAAGAAAATATCCGAAAAATGGAAATACAAAACCTACGATTACAGGATAAAGGTGGTGCAGTCGCGGCAGCCGTGGTTTATAAGCGTGTCTGTTTTGCTTTTATTTGTGATTGTTCTTTTATTTATTTTGTATCATAAAACTTTAAACGAAGAAAAACGGCTGGAAAATTTGGTACAGAAACGTACCGCAGAGCTTAGCAAACAATACAAAAAACTTGAACATATTAGCCTGACTGACCAGTTGACAGAGATACCCAACAGGCGCAATTTTGATAATCGATTATATTTGGAGTGGCGCAGAGCTATAAGAGATAAATTGCCCATAAGTCTTTTGATAATTGATGTGGATAAATTTAAGATGTATAACGACACTTACGGGCACCAAGAGGGTGATGCGGTTTTAAAGACCGTTGCTAAAAGCATCGAACGAACGGTAAAACGTCCGGGTGATTTTGCGGCTCGCTGGGGAGGCGAAGAATTTGTAGTACTGTTGCCTGATACCAATTCTGAAGGTGCCCTGGAGATAGCCGAATCCATACGCTTGAATATTGAAGAATCAACTACCGTAACCATAAGCATTGGAGTGAATACGCAAATACCGGAACAAGGCAGTTCACTTGATTATTTTATTTCCGTCGCAGACGATATGCTTTACAAGGCGAAGGAAATGGGTAGAAACATGGTATGGTTTTACCATAAACAAGCAATTATCATATCACAATAACGGTAAACTTGTGGTTGTATATGCGTCTGGCGCGATTCGAACGCGCGACCTTCGGCTTCGGAGGCCAACACTCTATCCGGCTGAGCTACAAACGCAAGCGTTATGAAATATAGTAAATTACTATTTGCTGATTATTCTACATCACTAAGAGCTTCAATCTGTGAGTCAACCCATTCGGAATCCATTTTGCGAAGTCTATCCCTTGACAGGCGCGGAAATTTTTTCTATATTTATCCTCAAATGCTGACTTTGCCCCAAACCCGCCCCGCGCTAGACCCTCTAACACAGGCTCTGAGGTGCGTTTTGTTTTGGGGTCAAAAAACCGCCCCCCAAGCCGGATTTTGCGATTTTAGCGACGTTTCTGCCTCAAAAAAGGGCATTTTTAGCTATATAGGGCAAAATTTTGCCCCCCCCCCCCCCCCCCCCCCCCCCCCCCCCCCCCCCCCTCCCCCCCCCCCCCCCCCCCCAT
>Ga0182466_11594_pt1 | contig 18758 bp, 12 predicted proteins | sample TergutMp193P3_FD_120795 | JGI IMG/M metagenome (GOLD analysis project Ga0182466, IMG submission 120795) | reverse complement strand
AACCTCCATAGACAAGACAAAAGTTACTTTTATGCTAAATAAAAACTACCACAAAACTACCACAAAACTACCACAAAACTACCACAAAACTACCAAGCCAAATAAAAATGAAATTGAAGGAAAAATTATAGAGATGCTCAAATTAAACGGTTCTATTTCCCGTTCCGGCATAGCGAAAAAACTTGGTATTTCAAATGATTTGGCAAAATACTATATAGATAAATTAAAAAAGAATAACCGGATAAAAAGAGAAGGCCCTGATAAAGGCGGCTATTGGAAAGTGAACGAATAGAGCATGATTCCTAAGTCACTGATAGTTTCAAACTCATCAGCCACAACTTTCAGATTTATTTTTTTCATATTGTAAATATAGGAATTTTCGGTTAAATTTGGTTAAAATCTGGTTAAATTTATTAAAAATGCTTTTAGCGAATGAGAAAAACGCTGTTTTTTAAATGAACCAGCAAGGAATCGAACCTTGAACCCGCGCCTTAAAAGGGCGCTGCTCTACCAGTTGAGCTACTGATTCGGTGTATGTAAAATATAGTAAAAAATTAGCTTGCCGTCAAGGGTTTGCTTTAGGGAAAATTTCTAAATTTAGAAGAAAATATGGCTATTTCAAGGAAGTTCCACTTTTTAATAAATCCCATTAGCGGTGGTGGGCAAGGCAAGATTGTATTTGATTTTTTGCCGGAAATTATGCGCTCAATGGCTTTTGAAGAAACTGAATGGAAAAGAGAATTCAGTATTTATGAACATTTTGAAGAGCAGGTTAAAGATGCCTTGGCAAATTCTCGGTGCGTAATAGCAGTAGGCGGTGACGGCACGGCTGCGGCTGTGTTCGACGTTCTTTTGCAGCACGAGGAATTCAGGAGCGTGAAAATAGGGCTTATACCCCTTGGAACCGGAAATGATTTGGCCAGAGTTCTGAATCTTTATTCCGCCCTTGTGGACAGAGGGTTGCTATATATTGTTCGCAAACTGATAGTAGCGCAATCTAGAAGTTTTGACTTGTGGAAGATAAACGGAAAATTTGCAATGGCCAACTATTTTTCTGCCGGCATAGATGCCCGCATAGCCCATGATTTCAATCGCGACAGAGCAGAAGGCAAAATAACAGGCCATTCCATAGCGAAAAATAAACTGCATTATATAAAAAGGTTTTTCGCAGACAAAGATTACAGACTGGAAACCGGAGAATTGCGCATAACGGACAAAGCCGGAGAAAAAAAAAGTTTTCCTCTTGCGAACAACCGCACGGTTATAGTAGGCAATATTCCGAGTTTTGCTGGTGGCAGCAATCCATTCGGAAAATCGGACGTGGCGGATAGCCTGCTGGAAGTTTTAAAAATCAAGTCAATAAAAGGCTTTCTGAAAGCACTTTCAATTGGGCCTGGCAGTTCCGTTATGAAAGCCAAGGAAATAGAAATTCACCTTAAAAAAGACGAATTTATCCAAATAGATGGCGAAGATTTCAGCGGAAAGCTGAAAATGCCAATACGCATTGAATTCGGCGGCAGGGTTGAGATGCTGCATTTGTAGATTAGAGGTTGGGGATTAGAGATTATTAAAAAAATTGCTAAAGTTTTCCGAAAATATGCCGATAATCCGAAATAAGGGTAGGTGTGCCATGATTGAAAGTATTTATAGTTCCCAAAACCAGTATCCCTCAACGGAAGTTGGCGGGGTTGATGTTCTTTCAAATAAAAACCAAGCGGATGATCCTAAAAATAAGGAAAAATCAGGCGCATATGAGCTTTCCCTGACTGAGGAAGGCTGGGAAGTCTTGGAGAAAAAGGTTAATGAAGAGGACAAAAAAGAGAAAGATAATTCCGGAAACGAGGAACTTAGCGAAGAAGACCTGAGAAAAGTGGAAGAACTGGAAAAGATAGACCGAAAGGTGCGAACTCATGAACAGGCGCATATAAGCGCAGCCGGCGGTTATGCTCGCGGTGGTGCAAATTACAACTTTGTAACAGGCCCGGATGGAAAAAGATACGCCAACGCAGGGCATGTAAATATAGACACAAGCAAGGAAAACACTCCGGAAGCGACCATAAGAAAAGCCGATGTTGTTCGCAAAGCCGCCCTTGCCCCCGCAGACCCATCGCCATCAGACAGGCAAATTGCGGCAGATGCTACGAAAATGGCCGAAAACGCCCGAAGAGAACTGGCTATGGAACGAATGAAAAATGATGAACAAAACGGAAATGAGGGTAATAGATTAGTTGGCTAGTTCCTCTCTAGCCAAAAAAATCAGCGTTTCTTTTTCCTGTAATCAACTTCCGGTCTTAAAATCTGGCCTATTGTTACTATAAGGGAAACTACGGGTTCTTTGTGGTCGCCGGAAATATCAAATGCCGCTACGCCGCCGTAGCCGTTTTCTTTGACAGCTTCGGACATCGCTTTAACCGAAGGAATACCGTTAAAGACTATGGTTTCGCTTTCGCTAACGGCAACCTCGCTTTTGCTGGATTCATCAAATTCAACTTTATACGCAACCGTATCTTTGAATTTGTCCAAGATATCTTTGTAGGGCAAAACGCCATCGTTGCCGGAACCTACGCCATCATGCGAAGAACCCAAACCGTTTGCGCGGTAAAAGGTTTTGCCGTAGAAAGGAAGAATGGGCACCAGTTTATCTCTTGGAACGCCTGCATTTGCAAAAGCGGCTAGAGTTCTGATGTTGCTGCTCGTGTTTGAATTGGGTTTGACCTGCGAATCGCTTGCAGAAGCCTCATCCGTGAACCATAAGGAAAGATTATCTATTTTGCCGAAGTTCGCTCTGGAAACCGCAGAAGCAAAAGCCTCGTTGCCCGGAACCGCCACGCTCACGGAAATTCCGGCATTTGCCAAATCTTCCGCCGTCTGCAGCAATTTTGGCAAATCTCCTGCGCTAATCGCACCGCCGTCCAGTTCAAAAGCGTCAATCCCGTATTCATTTTGGAACTTTTTAAAAACATTAGCCAATCCCCGCGAACCGTAAATCCGGCCCATGGCTTCTTCGCCGCCCAAACCTCCCACGGCAACCGAGACCTTAATCTTGGCGGCTTTTGCCAGTTTTACCAAAGCCAAAAAATTGTCTTTATCGGATTCATCCGCAAAAAGCAATTCCGAGCCGTCCGGCGTTAAATATCCATAGCGGACTTCCGTTACAAGGTCGTAGCGTACATCCGAAGGCTTAAACTGCGAATACTGCGCCCAATGAGGAAAATAGGCTATTACCCTGTCTTGGGCAAAAAGCACCGTAGCGCACAGCAAAATAAAAAATGGCAAAAATTTTCTCATTGCAAACCTCATTTCTCTTTTACCAGATATATTTTATCATCACATTTGGTTTTATCTTCACATTCATTTAAGCAAAAGAGATTTTGACCGTAGTCAAAAAAAACACGCCTATTGCCATCCTCAAATCTTAACGCAAGGCTCTCATTTCTAACCTTATCTGGGTCGTAAGCTCCGGCTTCGCAATATTTATACGGTCGACCCTCGCTGCGGCCAATTAGAAAATAATGCTGCCTGACAAGAGTAGAATCAAAAGAAGGACCAAAAACCGGTGAATCGGGATTTGAGAAAGAATAGAAACTTTCCAAATAATTTTGCGCATCTTCAACGTTTTTGGGTCGCGGCAAAATAAACCAGCACATAATCCATATTTCTTTTTCACTTGTAGGTCTGAAAGAACCGGGAGACGTTTTATAATTATCTATTTTAGTTTGCAACTCCTGCCTAAATGGATCGTTTATACCCAAACCTGCGCATCCGTCAGGACCGCAATCAAATTCCTCATCCCAGCCGCCGGACCAACAAGAGCCTATATAACAAGTATTATCATTATTGCCTTTGACATAATTAGAATTGTTCGCATATGCGCCTGTGCAGGCAGCATTTTGGTTCCAGCCGACTTTTGGGCAGTGTGCATATTCTAGGTAAATTTTGCCTGCAAAATCTAGGTCTTCCAAAATGTTCATGCAATCCTTAATTCTTTCGTTCAAGGAATCGGTTTCAAATTCGCTATACGCTGTTAATCTTTTCTGAACATCAAAAGCAATCTGGCTGGCCGGAACATCCCTGTTTATCGAGGCATATTTCTTCCAGTCAAAATCATCGGGAAGTTCAACGTCAAGGGCCTCCTGCTTACTTACGGATAAATCCGAACAACCCCAAAACAGGCTAGCAAACATGACCGCTACAGCACTTAAAAAAACAGACAGTTTCATAAACAATTCTCCTTAAAACTCCACCGTTACCATGCCGGAAGCTATAATCTTATCCAAATCCAGTTTTATTCCATTGGCTTCAATTGAATTTGAAAGCAAGCCGCCTTGCAGGGAAAATTCCGCTCTTTCGCTTATTTTGATTTGTGGGCCGCCTATTGCCAAAATCTCGCTTGTTTTATTAATGGCAACAATGCCCGTTGAGTCGTTAATCACAACATAAGGATTTTTAAATTCCTTTGTAAGTTGCTGAAAGCCGCCAACCAAAGAAAGCCCCCGCCAAATACCTATTTTTGCACCGGCCATAATCCGGTCAACTTGAGGATTCCATGCTCCGTTTTCCTCCTTGTTCTGCTCATAAGAACCCGAAATAACCAAAGCCTTGCTCAAATCGGCTAAACGCCCGATATTAACTTCCAGACCCCCGCCAAGACGGGTGTAATCGCCGTTTTCGGAGGAGTAGGAGCCAAATACACCCCTAACGCTTATTGCTTTGTTCCAGACAAAACTCAAGTCTGCATCGCCGCCCTTTCTATCCGGAGTGGCATAACCGTAAGGCAAAGCCAGGTTTATCGCGGGATCCAGGAGTAAGCTTATGGAATCACGTCCCATACGAGTAAATGTTTGCTGGGTATAGGAATTGCGGTAGTACTGGGAAAACTTATAGTTATTGTATAGATAGCCGTTTGCGCTTAACGAGGGGTCTTGTCTGTTAAATATTTCTTCAGGCCTGCCAAGAGCACCTTTTATTATTGTCGCTGCATTCATAGGCAAGGTATAATAAAGGGAATAATACATATTTTCCAAAGAACCTGAACGGAACTGTGCAATGGCGGAATTCAACTCTGCACCGCTGTTCAATATTGCCAAGTTGGGCAAATACGCAGGAGAAGCTGCAAGCTCCGATTCAAAATCCTTGCTTACATTCAAGAAATGACCGGAAAGTTTTGCATCAAACGGACTATTGTTAAATGCCACGAAAGCCTTGGCAAGCAGTGCGCCCTTATTGTCCAAATCTATTTGATTAAAGGTTTCATACGCAGGCTTGGGGGATGTTGCTCCATAGTACGGATAGCGGTTTACGGTATCTTTTGCGCCGGTTACGGTGGTTGCGATACCGGGCGGCGGCGTATATGTGGGCAAGCTAAAAACGTTGTTGTTGTTCGGGCTGCGTATTGCATCTACAAGCAAAATATTATCCACAACCATTATTTTTCTTTCTTGTATGTAATTCCAATTGGACAGAGCATATTCTGCGCCAACGCCAAAACTGACGGGACCGGAAAGCAATTTTTTGCTGTTATATCCCAATTCAAAGCTCAAAACATTATTTTTTTCATAATCAACTAGGCTATCCGTTGTAATTTTTATGGTACTGCCCAACCTGTTAAAGGTGTAAACTTCGCTTACCCCCAATGAGAAACCGAAAGTTTCAATGCCGATGCGAGCCGCTGCCGAATATCTCTCCTTGTTCGGGTCAAAATCATAGAATATGCGGTCTTCAGAGTTGGCAATTTTGCGCAAACGCATAATGGTTGCTTGTAAAAGGATGTTGTCAAGGAATCCGGCAGATGTTCTGAACTCGGCATTTAGACCCTGCAAAAGCCTGCGATTAGTGCCATCCAAGTATCTCTCTTCCATGGCCTCCTTTTTAAGATTGGAAAAAATTTCCGGCTCCATTATGAGGTCGGGTTCGGGCAAATAAATGGTTAGCGGCGTATAGGCAAGGCGCATTGTTCCCAAATTGAACTTCAGCTTTTTGTTCAAAATATTGCCGTCATAAGACCACCATCTGACTATGGGAGAATTATTGCCTTCGCGATAAGCAGACTGCCAGTCCTTATGAAAACGCAAATCAAAAGTGGCTTTTGTTTCGCTGCTCGGTCGTATGGAAATGCCCAGCAAAAAGTCGGTGAACGCCGAATATTCGGAAACCGATTCCTCGTCGGGTAATGCTTTGGAGCTCAGTACCGAAGACAAAATTCCGCCTTTTGCGCGACCGTTTAAAGCAAAGCCTATGGTATTCTCTTCTATGCTGTCCAAAGCGGAAAGCACAGCTTTTTGACGGCTCTCCACGGAAACATCAGCTTCTTGAGCAAAAGAAAGGCTGAAAAACAGACCCAGGATTATTATGGCGTATATCATATTCACCCCTTAAAATTCCACATTGATGGTTGCTTCAAGAATATTACGCGAAAATTCATGTTTCAACTCCTGCTTTCCAGCCTCAGGCTCGCTAGCCACTATATAGCCGGGTAAATTTGTACCCCTTGCAAAACTATAAACGGCATCTCCTTCGGCATTTTGACTTTCATTCACAAAATCTTTTACATTATAAGTATTCTCAACGTTCATAATGCCATAGTTTATGGAAAGCCAGGCATTGGGCGCTATTGTATAATCAAACCCGGCCATCCACTGATTCTGGGTAGCCTTTACAACGGGAATAATAGAGACTCTTAAATTAGCCGTTTGTGCCTTTTGAATTTCGGCCCCGGCTAGGTTCAATTCGGAATTTATCTGCTGATAGCCGAATGTAAGGCCAAATCTTTTGTAGAAACGATAATACAAACCGGCGTTTATAAAGTCGCTGGTAAATTCGGCCTTGCCGAAATCTATCCATTCCTGTTCTTTTGCCGAACTTTTGTAGCTGCCGCTCAACTCAAGAGGATTTTTTTCAAAACCGAGAAGCCCCAAAACATCAATTTTTGCGCCGCCGCCGAATTCCGCATATTTTGCAGCTTTCGCTCCGGTATTGGCGGAGATTTGCTCAAAATTGGCAAATAGGCCCTTGATTTCCGCTAAATCTTTCCAGTTAACCGTTAAAACCTCCTGAAAACCCTGACGGTTAGATGTAGCAAAACCGCTCGGCAAGGCCATTTGCAGATTCAAATCGGAAAGTTCTTCTAAAAGGAGCAGTTCAGCACGTGTCAAGGTAGAGGCATTCCAGGAACTTTTAGCATATGGCGCTGAATTATAACTTTGCGTTTGTCCCTGCGGTGCCTGATTGGATAAAGTGGTGGAAATAGGCGAATGTTTGGGAGTAAAGAAGTAAAGAGCATCAAAGGTGGAATAAAGGGGAGAATAAACTCCATATTTGCTCAAATTAAAGGTCGGGTCAGTGCATCTACCTCCTTCATAGCAACCCACGTCTTTATCGCTATTCAACATTCGGCGCGCAAAGAAGGAAGGCGTTTGAGCCAAATTGTTAAACCAAGAGGAATCATTGCGAATAAAGGAACTGGAAAGGACTACGCTGATATCGCTTTTGTAACCCAAATCCATTTGAGCCAAAATTGCATTGCCGGTTTCCTGTTTGCTTGTATTTGTTGTGCCTATTATCTTTTCGCCTGTAGAATCAGGGACTTGGGACATTTCATATACCTTGTCATCTGACCGGGCAAATTCACCGGTTAAATTTGCAACCAGCGAATTGCTACCCAGCATTCCCGCTATATCCGCACCGACTCTGCCTGCGAAAACAAAGGTTTTTTGCGGTAAGGAATCCAAAGTGTTGAGGTTGAGCAAGGAATCCTTGTTAGAGTCTCTTATTAACGTATTTGTAATGCAACTATCACTCTCGCAATAATAGTATTTGGAAGTACTTTTATCGTCTATTATAGCCAAATAAGTTCCTCCGATAAGCAGGTTTTTATTAATAGGCAGCAGTTCAATGTTGCCGCCAAGTAAAAGTTTATCAAAACGCCCGGCCTGCGTAGCACCCTGAATGCGCTCATTAGGGAGCATATTGCCCATTGCTCCGCTTGCATCTAAGAAACCGGCACGGCGTAAACGTGCTCCAAGTGCTTCTATGCGAAGTTCGCCCAAAGCCTCTCCCAACTGAGGACGGAACTGTAGATTAAAACCCTGTAAATTCCTCTGATTGCCTTCCAATAGAGCATCTTTTTGCGCCATCTCTCTTTTACGGGCGAAAACCGTTGGCTCATACATAATATCAAGGCCCGGCATATAAAGGGTTAGGGGAGAATAGGACTGGCGAAAATCACCTACAACCCAGTAGAAGCTATTGCCGAAATTTCCCTCAACATTAAGCCAGGGAGCGTTTACCGTTGTAGCAGCGGCAGCGAAAAATTCCTGCATTCCGGCACCTAAACGCAGCTTTAAATTAGCTCTTATGGCATCCCAGGGGCGGAATTTGAAATCAAGGTCTAACTGAACAAATTCGGCAATTTCGTGTTCAGGCATCGTGTTTGTGAAAACCCCGGTTTTGTCGGGTTTCTCTTGTGGAGATTTAAAGTAAGAATTAAAAGAAGCGCTTCTAACAGCTCCCCCTATTTCAATTCCCTTGCGAGCGTTAATATCCTCTACCTTGTTATCCAAAGCCTGCTCAAGATTCTCTGTGGCGAAAGCCAAGGAGCAAGAGGCAAAAAAGGCAAAAATCAGTTTTCTATTCATATTTCACGGCCTCGCTTTTAAAACCAAACCTTTGTTTCGGCTTGAACGTGGTGGGCTTTCCAATTATTCTGCGGCAAATTTTCATCATTATTGGTTAAATACTTATAGCGAAAGTGCAAACCGGCACGGGCAGCAAAATCCCAGTCAAAGCCAAAACCCAAAGCGGTTTGCAAAATATTTATGGGAGAGAGCTGGTAATAATAGATTCCATCCTGATAAAGCGCATTGTAAGTAGATTTGCCACCACTGGTATGGGCAGTGCCGAACTCTATTTCTGTGGTATAGCTACCGCCAAGATTGGCATAAGCCATCTCTGCGCGGAATGTTTCAAAGCCAAAAATCAAAACCGCATGCAAATTCGGCGTAATAGCAATCGCCGGCTCGGATTGCACAAACAAACTCCACATAAGCATATCATCTGAGTATTTATCCGTATATGCTACCGGAACAAAGGAGGTTGAAACACCGGAAAGCGCAGTATAGAGAGAGAGCATTATGTTTCTGTCCGTGCCAAACCAGTGTCCAATGTCGTAACCCATATCCAATGTCACGGTAGAATTCCATTTTACGTTCGTAGGCAATCTACAGGGTGCCTCGTCGGATGCGCTATTTTTGGTAAGGTAGTAATATTGCGAACAATAAAAGGCATCTTGAGCGCTTTCGTAGGGAACAAAGGCATCCCATGTTTCTCCATAGCCGCTGCGCAAACCGCCGGTTTGGTCGCTGGTTTTCAAGAAGGGGAAGGGATAAGGCCTACCGCCTACCCTAGCGGCATAACGCCCGTTGGCTGCGGAATCAAGTTGAAAGAAAGGTTTATGCCTAGTCCAGGAAAAGGAGGTTTCCCACAACTGGCGGCCAACCAAATTATATTTGAAATTGATAACATCCTCGCCTTCTTCTATCTGTTTGTGAATGCCGTACTGAAAATCAAAACGGCCGCGGTTGAATTCCGGCTCTATTTTCAAGTTCGCACCTATCATATTAGGCCCGTAGCGGAATGTTCCCGCGCCCACATAAAACTCATCTTGGCGCCAAGCGGGGAACCTATCAGGATTGGACATTGAATAGGGCGAATAAAAGTTTTTGGGCAGGTAAATGAATTCAAGGGTTATAGGCTCCCAATGCTTGTCCTGAGCTTTTACATAAAAACCAAAAACCGGGGTAGAGGTTGCCGAACTGTAATCCTTAGCGTTGTAGAAATCCCTGGAAGAAGCCGTAGCAGTGTCTAGAGTAAGACGCATTTTGGTTGTATCGTCCCAACTGAGCGCCAAATCAAAGGCTAAAAAGAATTTAGACGTTAAATTACCTTTTAAATCTACGGTTGCCACATGCAGATTTTCAAATTTTACGGTAGTATCGCTTTTGTTGAAAAAATTGTTTATAAATCCATTTTCATACACCTGCGCCGCATCAAAAGTCACGCCCATATAATTTGCGCCCAAAGTCAGGTTTGCTTCTCCGAATTCAATTTTTTCCTTTGCCAAACGCCCACCTATAACGGTACCCCGATAATCATAAGTGCCTATAAGTTCCTGCTCGCCGCCGTCTCTGCTGTTAAGGCGCAAGCCATCCCTAACCCCAATATCAATATTGGTGGGCTGCGAAAGCATTATTTGTCCCTTTAAGTCCCAAGGCAAGGTATGCACGTCCAGCAATATGCCGCCAAAGGAACGGTTTGTCCAAAAAGCTCTGCCGCCCTCTTTCACCGGCTTGAAACTCTTTTCCTTGTAATAGGTACTAACCACCTTTTCTTCTTCGTAAAGTTCGTATTGAGAAACAAAACGCTGATTGGTTTCGCGCTCCCACATGCTAAGCGGGCTTTGATTTGCCCAGATAACTCCGCCCATAAGAAGCGTAGCCCCAAAAGCGCCGCCGCGCATATCCATGCCCACAAGCATATTCTCGTTTAACGCAACGCCGTAAAAATCGCTCGCAGGGTGAAAACCCTGCACTCTTTCGCCTGTGTTTCTCCCGATATTCTGTGAATTCGGGACAAAAGCCTGCTGATTTGTGAAAAATCCGCTGAAATCAAAGGGTAAATATAAATTGGAAAACACGGTCAAGTAAGATGCCGGAGAAACAACAATAAGGGCATTTAAAGATGAATTTACCAAGGTGCGCATTTTTTCATTGCCTTGCATCTGAGAAGGTTTAGCATACTCAAAATGCTTTAGACGCACCGTAAAATCACCGGAAACGGCAACGGGAGAATCATCCTTGCCTATAACCGTTGAACCGGCATATTCACCAAGGGAATCCAAACGCTCTTCTACCTGCTGCAACCTGCTCTCCGCATCGCTCTGAGCAAATGCAAAGGAGGCGAAAAAAAACAAACAGAAAAATTTTTCTCTCATGCAATCCTCACAAAACATTGCGGAAAGGATAACCGGCAGGACCTTGATATTCTTCGCCGACTTTTTTGATGATTATATCGTCTAGCCAAACTTTGAAAGCCTGATTTTCGTCTTTGCGGACTTCTATCCTAAAGCCCTTTAAATTATTCCAAGAAAAAGGCATCATAACTTCCCTTTGGTTTTTTGCATCCCAATAAACTCCTGTTTCTCCGAATAGTTTAAGGGGAATGCTGATTTTTTGCCACTCCGTTGTAATATCTCCAAAGCTTTTTGAGCCGATTTTCACCTGCATGGATTCTCCGTTGCTCTTTACTCCATCATCTACAAGAACATATTGCGCTACCTCGCCGCCTTTGTCGCCTTTAATCCAGAATTGCAAAACACCATCTTCCATATAAGGGGTTACGTCCGCAGAACCTGCTATGCAAATTGCAACGCCGGAATAATCGCTTGCTATCAATTCTATTTCCATAGACAAATCGCCTTCCATAGCGTACTTGTCTGTGAGCTTTGGTTCGGGGTTCTCGCGCGGATACTGATATGTATAGCCGCCGCCTCTGGGAATGCTTTCGCGCATAATTATCACGGCAACGTCTTGGTCAGTGCGGAACGGCTTAGGGGATTTTTGCAAAAAACGCTGGGAATCCCTGTCCCGATAATCGCTGAAAGCAGCAAATGAATTAAGGCATAGCAAAAGAACAAAAATTAAACTCACTCTAAAAAATATCATATATATCTCCAAAAACCAACTAAAACATAATATACATTTTTTTTGAAAAAAAGAACTATTTTTTCACAATTTTCAAAATTTTTGTTTGGGAACCATGCCTTAAAAGCAGGATATAAGTTCCGGTTTTCAAATTTAAATCCGAAAGAGAGAACTCAAAAATACCGGCATTTTGCTCACCTGCAAGCAGATTCCCCAGTTTTTTGCCTTGCAAAGAAAAAATTTCAAGAGAAATATTGCCGCTCAAGGGCGAATTGATAATTAACCTGCTTCCCAAAAACTTCATGTCGGGGGATTCGGGAGTTGCGGCAATGGGTTTTACAGGTGCTAAGGGGTTCCAGGGCGCAGTTAAATAATAATTGTTCAATGTTCTGAATATATACTTCCCTGCCGCCGTCATTTTGGTTTCATCCGTCCAGTTTTCCGCGCTTTGGTCAAAAGTACCATTTGGAATCGTGCCGAAAAGCGCCGAGCCTTCGTACTTATCAAAAACACTCCAAGCAGCCGAAGATATTTTGTTTCTATCCATATATGAATGCCACTGGTCGGAATTAATGGGATTGTGCGAACCGTAATTATCAACTCGTTCAATGCAATTATCTTCTTTATCCCACCTAACGCAGCAAAGGCTTATTTCAGTGCTGCAGCCTCCGTCTGCCGTGGTTGTGCCGTATTCGGTCACAAAAACGGGGACATTTGCGCTCAAGGCCGAATTTATACTGTCGCGCCAACTGCTTAAAGGATGGCTTGCGGCGTAAAAATGCAAAACATAGCCCACATTTTTATCCTCAATTGCATTGCCTATAACACGCTTAATTTTTTGAGAGAATTCCGGGGTACCTACAAGGATAAGGTTATCGGAATATTGGCGGATTTTCGGAATAACTTTTTCCGCATAACTTTTAATATTTGCCCAAGTTCCGCCTTCATCGTTTTTAGGCTCGTTGTAAAGTTCAAAAATAACGTTATCGCAAGAACCATACAGTTCCGCCATTTCTTCAAAGAAATCCATTGCTCTGTTCGTTTCCGCCGAATTGTGGGCTGTATGGGAATGCCAGTCTATAATAACATAAATATCGTTGTCTATTGCAGCCTCAACCACCGTTTTTATGCTTTGGCGGTCTGCCGCAGATGTTGAACCGGTTGCGCCGTATGCAGCGCGCACTACTTCTGCCTTCCAGTCCTTTGCCAAACGCTCTACGGCATTGGCATTGTAAAACTGTTCGCTCCATTGGCTCCAAAAGAAACTCACGCCTCTTATTTGCGCTACGGCTCCGGTTTTCGCTCCATCTATAAGGCTCTTTCCTTCCCTTACTTTAAGTTTACCGTAGTAATGCACCGGACCTTCGGTAGAAGGCTCTACAGGGCACTCTGCGGCAAAAGAAACCGCAATGCCAAAAAGAAAAAACAGAAGTACCTTTTTCAATTTGCAATCCTTAAAGTTTTAACTTGCGAACCTTGCTTTAAACGCAATATATAAATTCCTTTTTGCAGGTTAAGGTTTTTAAGGGAAACTTCTTTTGAGCCAACGTTTTGATGGCCGTTCAGCAAAGTTCCCATATTTTTACCGGAAAGCGAATATACATCCAATTTTGCAAAACCGCTTTGCGCAAAATGAACCTCTATGTTTTGACCAAAGGATTTTATGCCCAAACCGATGCCGTTCGGTTTGGAAATAATCGGAACAAAGCCCGGAATTTCCGTTGGCGGGGTAACATTTATGGCACCGCCGTTGCCGTTTAGCGTTATGCATATTCTTCCCAAACCGGATTGCGCCAAACCGTCTGTGGCAACAGACAGCAAAACAATATTGCCCGAATTGGTATTTCCATTTCTTTTATACAAAAGGGTATCCCCAGCCACCTGAGTTAAGGAACCGGGATAACCCTCGGCCATATAGAAGGTTTCAAACCATATAGAATCGCCGTCTTTATCTTCGCCCCTGAAATGATTCGTCAAGGAAAGGAGTGTTTCTTCCGTACCCTGAGCTATTGTGGCCCTGCAATAGCCCGTGCTTGCCATTACCGTAGGCGCCTGATTCTGAATATGCAAAACCACGCTGGCCGTGCTTGTTAACCCGGCGTTGTTTCTAACTGTGTAACTAACGTTCGCTTCGTCCCAATCTTTGGCTGCCATTGCTGCGCTTGGGGTGAAAACTATGGTGTCGCCATAAGCCCCCGTTCCGGAAATCTTTGTGACAGAACCTTTTGACGGGTCGGAAATTGTCACGCTCTCCAAAGTAAATTTATCATCTTTTGGAGCCGGAGACCTAAGAGTGTTCACAAGACTGAGCTTGGTAGGTGCCTTGCGGCTAACCGATATGGGACCATTAATAGTAAGCTTTGGCTTTAGGTTTGTTATATTTACCACAACCCGTCCTTGGGTCGTTTTGGAATTTTTGCTAACCGTGTATGTGAATCTGACCTTTTCAGGAGAACCTGACTGCGTTGTTGTATATTTTATTCCCGAGCCGGATACTTCCGCCGTGCCGGAAACAACACCGTTAATGTCTTTTGGCTCGCTTATATTCCCTATTGTACCGTCTATGTCCAAAGATGTTGATGATATTGTAACAGAATTGCCGTCCGCAACGGTTGTCGTAAAATCTCCGGCTTTGGGATTACCCGCCGGAATTTGCGCCGTCCATTTGTTTGTGCCCATATAGGTTTGAAAGTACTGGCCGTTTGTTGTGAGACTGCTCGTAGAAAGATTTAGCGGACTTGTTCCATTGGTGAACATGGCAGAACCCTCGTTTATGGCGCTTGCGCTCCACATGCAGTTGCTGATTTTGTTATTGTCCATCCATGAAGTCCAAGCATTTGCTCGACTACTGTTCACGCTGCCGCCGCCATCTGCGTTAACCGTGCCCCATTCGCTTCCAAACACCGCATAACCGCTGTTCATGGCAGAAGTTGCAGAACTACCGATCCCGCCTGACTGCTCGTGGGTTCCTGCATAAAAATGAAAGGTAAAGGCTACGTTTTTGGAAGCAGCCGTATTGCCGTAATTGCCCGCTTGGCCGCTGGGGTCCTGGCTATAAGAGGTACTGCCCACCAAAACCAAATTTTCGTTGCCGGCATTCCTCAAAGCTGTGATAATTCCGTTTGCATAAGAAGTTATTTGGCCTGCGTTTGCGCCCACAGGCTCGTTATACACTTCCCAAATTATGTTGGGAACATTTACGTATTCGTTTGCCATTTCCGTAAAAAATGCTTTTGCCAAATTCGGTTCGGGGTTGCTATGGGCGTTGTGGGAATGCCAATCCACAATAACATAAATATCATTGAGAATGGCCGCATTTATAATGGACTTAATAAGATTTTTCTGTGTTTCCTGGTCGTAATAATAACCCATAACCGTTCCTGCGGCGTTAAGAGGCTCGGAATTTTCCTTATAATACTGAATACCCATAGCAGCACGGATAATGCCTATTTGCATATTGTCTACAAACCAATCAACAACACCGGGGCCGTAAAACGAAGCACCATCGCCCGTGGACCAAAAAAGGCTTGGCCCCTTAAAGAAAACCGGCGTTGTTGTCCCGGTTTTTTCGCCGCATATATTTTTGCCGCAAACCTTTAACATGCCAAAATGGCTTACGGGGCCGGCAAAGGCGGATGTGACGAATAATGCAAATATAATTGCAAGGATTTTCATAAGAACCTCACTTTAAGAAGATTGTTTTTCGGTGGAATTCGCTACCGCGTCGATAGACTGCCAAATAGGCACCGGAGGGCAGTGACTTTACTGATATGCGACCGCTTGCCGGAAAAAGGGCTTTTCTTTCGCCGCGCAGGTTATAAATGGCTAAAGAGCCTCCGGTTTCTTCAAAAATAAAGACACCTGCTGTAGCATCAAAATTCCATTGCTTGCCGCTTACCGCCAATCTTTTAACCGGAGAGGGAATATTGTATTCAAGACTGTCTAAACTGTCCAATCTTGAGGTGTAAACATAAACGGCGTGAAGGCTATTTGCAGAAGGCATTTGAAAAGACAAATGCAAGGGGGTTTCGGGGTATTCATTAACCGTGAGAAATTCTTTATCCGTATATTTATATGTATTCAAGGCTCCGGTGCTTGTTATTTGCGCTTGGCCGCTGGAAATCCCGCTGCCGGACCAGGAAACCGTGCCGCTCGCAGTGCTGCCTACATAAAACTGAATCCAATAGGTGCCCGGCTCTTCTATTCCAAAAAAAGTATAATCCGCGGTGAAAGTCGGGGACGTATTAACAAGGCCATAAAACTTTGCAAAAACGCTGTCCGCACCGTTTTTGCTCGCAAAATTCGCCAAAGAACCATTTGAGCCAAACTCTATTCTGCCATCTGGACCCTCATCCCCTCCCGAATTGCAATTTATAGTTTCCGCTGTTAAGCCAACGCTGGAAAGAGTTGACCCGGAATTTAACTTCATCAGGTTTTTAACGTAAGTTCCGGAATTTGTTAAACCGCCTGAAACACTTGTGCTGGTTAAAGCCGCCGAGCTTTCGTTTGTGTTTGAAAGGGACCAGTTCGCATGTGATACCTTTGCCGCCTCCAACAGGCTAATCCATGTATTGCTATTGCTGGTGCTTATGGTTCCGTTGCCGCTTGCCGGAGAGGTTCCCCATTCGCTTACGAATACGGGAAAATTCGCACAATACGCAGCGCTCAATGCATTCCTGTAATTGCCATGCCCGGATTCCCCGGCATAAAAATGCAAAGCGTATAAAAGATTGCTTCCGCTTATAGGGTTGTCCCTTGCCGCAGATATGTTTGAAGAAAAGTATGGGGTGCCAACTATTATCAAACCGTCCGAATCGTTCCCACGTATGGTGTTTATCACGGGCTGCGCAAAGGTTTTTATTTGTGCCCAGGTAGTTCTCTGGTTGGTATTGCAGGAAGTATTATTTTCTTGGTCGTTGTCGCAAACAGGTTCGTTATAAATTTCATAAAGAACGTGAGTGTAACCTTTTTGCTTAACATAGGCGGAAACATCTCTGAAAAAATTATTTGCCGCAGTTGCATGGGCAGACCTGTGCGCAATATGCGAATGATTGTCTATAATAACGTAAATGCCCGCGCTGTTTGCCCAATCCATCATGTTTTTTGCCATGGAAAGAGCACCGCTTGGGTTTCGCTGAACGTTGCCTATGGCGGCGCGAATCACGTTCGCTCCCCAGTTATCTGCCAAGCTTGAAACAACGCTTGAAGTATAAAAATCGTTGCCGGGCTGGCCCCCACCCCAGGGACCTTCATACCAGTACAGGCTCATTCCGCGCAGCACAATTTCCTGATTGTTTTTATTTAGAATTTTGCCTCCGCTCACCGAAAGTTTACCGTGTGTTGAGGTAAAATTTGCAGCATTGGCTAGGGCAACGGCAAAAAGGAAAGCGAAAAAAACGTGGAATTTAATCATGTTAAAATTCTCCGTTAAACAGCATTGAATAGATTATCTGCAAGCTATTTCTGTAATAATCGCCCACGGCTGTTGTAAAATTGGTATTGTAAAGAACCCTTTCGTTGCAGGAATTCAGCCATTCCAAATTTTCCGAACTGCCCATTCCCAAGGCACATAAACTGACCCATCTTATTACGTTGGCATTTGTATTGCTCTGCTTGCCGCCGGTATAACTGTAAAAATCCTTTACGTCTTGAGAGCTTGCCACGCCCTTGTTGCGCAAAAAATCCATGCCTTTATCCAGCATTGCTTTTGCCCTATCATCCCCCGACCAATGGTAATACCAGGCTATGCGCCAAGGAATGCGCGGAGTCTCTTTGTAATAAGCGGCGTAAGAGGGCACTGCCGCGCTGCCATCGTTCGGGGTTAAATTTTGACTGGAACCATTGTCCGGGTTTACAGGCGCACCGCTCGCATCGCTCCAATCCGGCCACAAGCCATCGCCTGCATTTTGCACCTTTTCCATGTAAGAGAGGTTTGCATTCAAAACAGCATTCCAATCGCGCTCATTATCGTATATTGCAAGCTTTTTAATAGCTGCCGGCGAAATGTAGCTTATATTGTAAAGCGTTCCGTTGCCCATTCTCTCATTCTTCATTGCCGGCAAAAGCAATTTTGTTTCTTCATCTATCTCCCATTGGTAAATGCTTGCGCCTATACCCAAAGCATCGTTTAGATAGCTTTGATTGTTGGTTTTTTCGTAGGCGATAATAAGAGAAGCCAAAATATCTATATCTGCGTCCGTTGCAGAGCCGCCGCTACCGGAACGGAAAGTTCTTACATCCCAAGTCATAAGCGCAGTTCCGTTTATGCGAAAAACCTTGCTGTATGCCAACAACTTGTTATAACGCTCCCAGTCCTCCATTAAACTTGTTAAAATCATGCCATAGCCTATGGCCTCGGATGCCGTGCATTCCCCGCCTGTGGTACAATTGCCGTATCTGCTTTTTATGCGGGCGGTGCCTCTTGCCTCCTCCGGTGTTAAATCGGGGTTAAAGCTGCCTTTTTCCAAATCATCTTCATAGGTTATATAGTAAGTGCCAATCCAGGACTCGTACATTTCCTGAATTCTTTGCTTGTCTGTGTTAGAAGGAAACACGGCATTTCCGCCGCCACTGTTGTTATTGCTGGAAGTTCCATTGCTATTGCCGGAGGAGCTAGAATTTTCATCGCTACTGCTACTGCTGCTATCAGGCTCATTATTTCGATTCGCATCCGAGCAGGCAAAAAAGAAGCATGCAACAAAAATCACAGAAAGCGATAGAAACATTCTTTTCATAAAAGCCTCCAAATATAATAAATAATATAGTAAATTAGAGTTTACTATATTTTGCCGTATATTGTAATATATATTATTTATATCAAAATAGCAAAAAAAATGTCTTATGTTTTTAAAAAAATGCACTTTTGAGTGATTTTTGTCTATAGGCAAGTCCCATACCCTATACCCAAGCATTGAGTTAATAAGCGTTTACTATATAATCCCCTATTTTTCTCACTGTTGTGCTTGTTGCGCAACAGTTATTTTTAAGGGGATTATAATTTGATTTTAGGAATTTTGTTTATTGCATTGCCAAAATTTTGTTGTTGGACAAGTTGAATTTACT